>Ga0326726_10005462_pt1 | contig 11509 bp, 10 predicted proteins | sample MHFenrmetagenome_2_FD_207603 | JGI IMG/M metagenome (GOLD analysis project Ga0326726, IMG submission 207603) | Lab enriched peat soil microbial communities from Michigan Hollow, Ithaca, NY, United States - MHF15MN | ecosystem: Environmental > Terrestrial > Soil > Wetlands > Peat | place: USA...
TCAAGATTCCAGGCTACATCACAATACTGAGTGCCAGACACAACTCGCCGAGGGCCGTCACGGATGCACAAAGCGTGGTTGGGGCGGCAATTGCTGACTACGGCAGGGAGTTCTGGCTAGCTGGGAAGACAGACGGTGCAAGGAATAGAAAGAACCCAGGACTCGCTGATACTGCGAAACATTCAGCGGATGTCATCGGCGTCCAATTGTGCGCGGAACTAGTTGGACGAGCATCGAATGCGACGATTGGCCGCCAGCTGGCGGAGGACAATCTAGCCACCCGAAAAGCTTCGTTCACTGCTTGTGGGGACTATTTCGAACAACTTGCTGACTTTCATCGGGCCAATCCACGGGCCTTTTCGATTCTCTTATCAGTCCTTTATCTGTCAGTCACGGTGCTGCTGAGCATTGCCGACATCGCCCTGGCTCTGAAGATTACCCAGATTGGGTTCAATCTCGACATAGGCGACCCTGGGATTGAGAAGTTTTTCGCCTTTCCATGGGAAGTCTTTCAGCACAATTGGGAAGTATTTCTCCTCGCCGGGGGCGTGGCCCTTTGCACCATATACTTCAAGATCTCCTGGGACGGCACACTTGAAAAGCCCGGTGCCCCAGGGACAGCTCGAAACGAGACAAACAGTTCTCAGGCAAAACGAATAGTGCCAATCAAGGTGATTAAGGGCGCTGTCTTGCTCCTCACTATAGTCACCATCCTCGCTCTGGGTGTGTTTCGCGCCGTATGGCAAGAGCCCTTCAGCAGAAGTCCAGGAACAGTACGACACACTCTTACGCTGACACCTGCCCCTGAGCAGGACACGACGATTCCGACCATTTCTCCTTGGCACCCAGACGGGAAGTTCGGGAAAGTGGCGACAAGGATTACATTTGTGTTGATCACGCTTCTTCTTCCGGTTGTTGCAGGTGTCTGCGCATCGCTTGGACTAAACTGTTCACAAAACTACATTGAGCTCTGGAGAGCAAAGAGGGCAGCGGCTTCATCAGAACGTAAGCTCATCCAGGCTTCGCGCGAAGTCGTGGCATTCGCTCGCGACGAGCAGTACTGCCAGAGCATCCTCGGCCACTGTCGTGCGCCAGATTTCAAGAGCGGCATCACGGCGTTACTCATCGGCTATTACGATCATGGCTTTCAATCGGGTGCACTTGAGTTGATGGCCCCTGAAATGGCAGGGGATCTGTATTCCAGGGTCGAAGTGCTCCGCAATCGATTCATCGCAAATCGAATTCAAGAGACTAGCACGCGTTGAGAGTGAATAATTGCCACGGAAAGGCCTTCAATGCCGTTGGACATTGCCGAGTAAGTGCCGGATTTCGCGGTTGTTGAGAAGATATGCCGGTCTCGGTCACAGAGGAGCTGAGTCAATGGGCACGCGTGCGCGAGTGAGCATCCTTGCGGTTGTATTCGCAGTTGCGCTTGCAAGCAAGGGTACAGATGCCGTACAGGCGCAGTCAGAAGTAGAGCGGCGGCCTGTTGCTGCTATCATATTCTGCGATCTGCCCCCGGATCTTGACACGACGGATGCTAAGAATGTGGCTTTAAACGTTGGGAGGCTGATCCTGAAGTTCCCTCCAGGGTCGCGCGTAATCGTGTATCCGATCGATTGCTCCGAGGCCCCGAGAATTATCGCTGATGTGCTCGTGCCCCATCTTCCGCCTAGTCCAGCCGAGCGCATGCAGAAGTTGGATGAGTTGGTCGATACTGCGTCGGCGGCAGCCCAGAGAATCTACAAGGTGTTTCGCGATCATTATGCGGATAGCTGCGGTTGCAGGTGCAGCTGCGTTCTAAACACGTTCGGCATCGCGGCGCAGTGGTTCAATCAGTTCGGACTGGCTTATGCAAGAGAGCTTGTCTACTTCTCAGAAATGATGGAGGAGTGTCCGAAATCAGCGTTAGGGAAGCTCTCCTTTGCAAGAATGCGAGTTGATTCGGCGAAGGCTCGAGTTGAGCGATTCCCGTTATCCCCCATGCTAGAGGGTGTGGGACTTGGAATTGTGGTCTTACCTGACCCGTACGGGAAATCTGGTCGATTACCTTACACGTTACGGGAAAGAGAAGAGATTTGGAGCGGTGTCTTCACCAGGGCTGGGATCTCAAGGGATGAACTCATGCGATGGGGATTCTCTGACGCGCTCCCGACAAAGTACGACGAGTATGATCCCGCGAAGTCGTCTGATTGGTAGGGATCGATTAGCAAGCTCGTGGCTGAGCAACCGTGTTCTCGTGCGGCGCGTCCTCTAGGTCAAGCTGCACGAAGTGTCCGTCTCTGCGTCACAGCATTGGGGGCCGCCAGAAGTTCGCACATGAGGGGTGGTGGCTGCCCCTTCCAGGAAGCGAGGCTCATTGGTGGCTGACTTTAGGTCACGGAGCGTTGGCCGAATTGAGCATGGCGGGCAGGAGTCCGGGGTCGTTTCACTTGCCTTGACAAAATGGCCACGCATGAACTCTCTGAGCCACCGCCTGGAAGAGTCCAAGCCATCTCCTGAAGCGAGGGGCTTGGTTCTTGAACCGCTTCGTAGCTAAGTCAGAACCAAAATCAGGCAGAAAGTTCTGAGTTCTGCATCACCAAGTCACACCAACAGAGAAGTGGTCTACACCATGCCCTTATTGCCGGACAACGGGTTGGACCGCGAGATTCTGCGTTTGGGAAGGGTTGGCTGGGGGACAGGGATTCGAACCCCGATACTACGGTCCAGAGCCGCATGTCCTGCCGTTGGACGATCCCCCAGGCTGGGCGGGGAAATAACAGGCCGTCCGGTGACGGCCTGCCCAGATGAATTAACGATTTTGGGGCATCGCAAGTCAACCCCGTGCCCCCGCGTAAACGCGGCGCTCCTAAGAGCGTCTGACATTGTGAATTCGAGTTGTGCCTGTCAGCCCTTGGGCTGACGGACCTGACGGGCCGAAAGGTCAGCTCAAGGGCTGACCCTCACAATTCGACCGGTCATTCTGTTAGAAGGCTTACCGCTTGGATTTCTTCTTCGGCTTGGCCTTGGGCGCTTTCTTCTTAGCAACCGGTTTCGGTTTGGCCTTGGCCTTGGGCGCGCTCTTCTTCGCGGGCTTCGCGGCCGGCTTAGCTTTGGGCTTCGCCTTTGCTACCACCTTAGCGCCAGGGGAAGGACGCATCGGAGGTGTGGGCACACGGACGGCGGGGTGCACAAGTTCGTCATCCAAATCGAGATTGACCGGAATCGCGTGACCCAAGTCCGGAGCATCTTCCGCATCGGCCACGAAACCAGGGACATCGAAGTGAGTGTGGCTCGGTACGATCTCTTCGTCGGCGTCATCGTCGGGAATTTCCAATCGCGCGAGTTCTTTGCGCTTCTTTTTCAGCCGGTCCTGCAACTGATCCAGCCGTTTGCGATCGAACAACCCTTCAAACGGGTGCGAGGCAATCTGCCGTTCGAGTTCTTCGATTTCGCGTTTGAGATGTTCGGTATTTTCGGTCATCGGCCCCTCCAGCGTCGTCGATCAGATCTCGGGCTTGATGGCCCGTTCTGCGGGTACAATGACGCGACCAGCCCACGTTACGCAACAGCGGAATGCGGAATTCGTTGGGGCCGGAAACGGCACCCGGAAGGTCTCTCGGCACGGCGGATCCCCTTGACTTTTGGGCGTAAGTCTTGCAACCTGTGAGACTTGGACCGCTAGCCACGATGATTCGTCGGTCATTCATGCCCATGGCAAATGTTAGTGCGCCCAAACTTTCGGGACCCGGCAGCTCGGCGGTCCCCGTCGCCGATCAGAAGAAGCTGTATTACTTCTTGATCAAGGCGCGGTACTTCGATGAGCGCTGCCGTCGACTCTACAAGCAAGGACGATTCCCCGGCACTTATTTCTCTGCCGTCGGGCAAGAAGCGTCCGCCGTTGGGTCGGCCTACGGGCTCAGGCGCGAAGATGCCTTGGCGCCGTCGCACCGCGAATTGGGGGCGTATCTCACCAAGGGGATGCCGCTGGTCGCGTTCTTAAAACAGATCTACGCGCGCGCCGATTCTGCCGACAAAGGCAAGTCTCACCCATGCCACTATGGATACCCGGAGGTTAATTTCTTCACGCCGTCCTCGACGATGGCGGGGCAGATCGTGGTGGGGACCGGCATGGCACTGGCCTTCAAGATTCGGAAGGAGCCGCGCGTCTGCTTGGCCTTCATCGGCGAAGGCGGAACCTCGCGCGGCGGCTTTCATGAGTCGCTGAATTTCGCGGGCGTGCAGGATCTGCCGATTGTCTACGTCTGCCTCAACAATCTCTGGGCCGAGTCGGTACCCGCGCATTTGCAGAGCCGCATCGAACGCTACTCCGATCGCGCGAAGGCTTATGGCTTTCCCGGCCTCACCATTGATGGCAACGATCTGTTGCTCGTGTACACGACCGTTAAACAGGCGCTCGACAAGGCGCGTTCCGGCGGCGGACCGACGCTGATCGAATGCCTCACCTACCGCTGGTATGGCCATTCGGAGATCGATCCGGCCAACTACCGCACCGCCGAGGAAGTCGAATCCTGGAAGAAGCGGGATCCGGTCCTTCTCTTTGAACAGCACCTGGAGAAATCGGGGATCATGAGCGCCGCGGAGCGACAACAAGTCATTGACGAAGTCGAAAAGGAAATTGACGAGGCGTTGGCCGCCGCCGAGGCGTCGCCGCATCCGCACGCGGAAGAGGCCTACGACGATGTGTATTCGTTCTCGCCACTTCCGAATTTTCCGAACTGAGTTGGAATGAAGACCGTCACCTTCATCGAAGCCATCACCGAAGCGCTCGCCGAAGAGATGCGTCGCGACGAACGCGTCTTTATCCTCGGTGAGGATGTGGCTGTCTATGGAGGCGTGTTCAAGGCGACCAAGGGATTGTTGGATGAGTTCGGCCCTTTGCGAGTGATCGACACGCCAATCGCCGAGGAACTGATTATCGGCGCATCGGTTGGCGCCGCGGCGATGGGGATGCGTCCAGTCCCGGAGATCCAGTTCTCCGACTTCGCCTCGTGCGGCTTCGATCCTATCATCCAGCAAATGTCGCGTCTTCGCTACCGCTCCGGAGGCGGATGGACTTGCCCCATGGTGGTGCGCATCTGTTGCGGCGGCGAAATCGGCGGCGGACTCTATCACTCGCAGACAAACGAGAATTGGTTTTTCGGGACGCCGGGCTTGGTTGTGCTGGCGCCGTCCACGCCCTACGACGCCAAAGGCATGCTGAAGGCGGCGATCCGCGGTGAAGACCCGGTCATATTCCTTGAGCACAAGCGCCTCTATCGTTGGATCAAAGGGGCAATCCCGGAAGACGATTACACCGTTCCGCTCGGACGTGCCGAGATCAAGCGCGCGGGATCGACTCTGACCATTGTTGCCTACCAATTGATGGTCCACCGGGCGCTTGAGGCAGCCGAGGTACTGTCGCGCGAAGGCATCGACATAGAAGTCGTCGATCTGCGGACGCTCCTGCCCTGGGACCGTGAGACGGTCCTCGAATCGGCACGGAAAACCGGCAAAGTGTTGGTTGTGCATGAATCGCCCAAGACCGGCGGGGTCGGGGGTGAGATTGCCTCGACGATCGTCGAGGAAGTTTTCGATTATTTGGACGCGCCGGTAATGCGCCTGACGGGACCCGATGTCCCGCCGATGCCGTTTGCACCGGTCATGGAGAAGGAATTCATGGTCGACGCCGAGAAAATCGCCGCCAAGGCGCGCGCGTTGGCTGCGTATTAGAGAGACTTGGCAGGGCCAGGCTTGCACGGGCCCGCTTTCAGGAGAAGAACATGCCGTTTTCGATTGTCGTGCCACAGATGGGTGAGAGCGTCGTCGAAGGGACCGTCGGTCGCTGGCTCAAGGCCGAAGGCGATCCGATTCGCAAAGACGAGACGGTCGTCGAGATCATGACCGATAAGGTGAACGTCGAGCTTCCGGCTGTCGCCGCGGGCACGCTCGGCAAGATCCTGGTGCCCGAGGGGACCGTCGTTGGCGTCGGCACCGAAATCGGCATCATCCTGGGGCCCGGCGAAGCACTGCCCAGTGGGATGGCCACCAAGGCCCCTCCGGCCGCGGCAGCATCTGGCTCAACTGGCGGTGTGGCCACGATGGCACCGCCCGCGCAGTCTGCCACACTCACCATGACCCGTCCGGCCGAGGACAGCGACGGACTCAAGAGGTCATCGCCTGTCGTTCGACGGTTGCTGCGTGAGCACGGCCTGTCTTTAGATGAGATCCCTGGCAGCGGCGGAGGCGGACGTGTGACGAAAGAAGATGTTCTCAACTTCGTCCGAAACCGCCAAGCCGTGCCGGCCCAGGTGGCCTCGATTTCACTCGGGGCGCCCAAATCAGCGGCGCCGTCGGCGCCACCATCGGCACTGACCATCCCGGTCGTGCGCGGCACCGAGACGGTCGAACGCGTTCCGTTGGCGGGCGTGCGCAAGCTCATCGCCGACCACATGGTGAAAAGCAAGCACACGTCACCCCATGTGATGTCGATGGACGAGGTCGATCTGACCGAATTGGTGAAGGCGCGTTCGCTCCACAAAGACGAGTGGACGAAGATGGCCGGGGTCAATGTGACCTACCTGCCGTTCTTCATCAAGTCCGTCGTGGCCGCCTTGCGAGAATTCCCCACGGTCAACGCGTCGATCGAGGGTGAGTCCATCGTCTACCGCAAGTACTATCACATGGGAATCGCCGTCGCACGGGACGAAGGATTGATTGTGCCGGTGATCAAGTTTGCCGATCAGAAATCGATCATCCATCTGGCGCGCGAGGCGGCCGACCTCGCCGACCGTGCCCGTCGCAACCAGCTCAAGCCCGATGAGGTCGTGGGATCGACATTCACACTTACCAACGCCGGTATGTACGGCGCTCTGGCGTCGACTCCTGTCATCAATCAGCCTGAGGTCGCGATCATCGGGATGCACATGATTCAGAGAAGGCCGGTTGTCCGTGATGACCAAATCGTGGCCCGTGACATGATGTATCTGACGATATCCTTCGACCATCGACTGATCGACGGCCATGTAGCGGTTCAGTTCCTCCGCAACGTTTGCCGTCGCCTGGAGAACCCGTACGAACTCTTGATGACGATCTAATGGAGTCAGGTTTGATTGAAAGTGAAAGGGGGCACGCTGCCCCCTTTTGTGTCTGAGAATAACCAGGCGCACAGCCATGCGCCCCTAAAAAACCCAATGACGATGGGCACGACCGCGACCGCGTTGCAGGTGTTCGACTGGGGCCATCTCGGCTATCGCGAGGCACATGCGCGCCAGTTGGAGGCGTTGTCTCGACGCATTGCGAATGAGATCGGTGACACGGTTTTCGTCGTCGAGCATCCGCACGTCTACACGTACGGTCGGGGCACGGACATTTCACAGCTTCTGCCGGTGACGCCGGTGGAATCAAACTCGCCGGTGGAGTTGATTTCAGTCGAGCGCGGGGGTGGGATTACCTATCACGGCCCGGGCCAACTCGTGGCCTACCCAATCATTGATGTTCGCAAGAAGACCGGTGACCTTCACAAATTCCTGCGCTGGGTTGAGGATGTCATCATCCGCACCATCGCGCCTTGGGGCTTGGATGGTGGCCACGATGCCGATCACTCCGGCGTCTGGGTTCAGGGGCGAAAGATCGCGTCGATCGGTGTCGCCGTGAGGCAGTGGATTTCCTACCACGGGATTGCGCTCAATGTCTCGACTGATCTGCGCTATTTCGGCGCCATTCACCCGTGCGGGCTTCCGCCCGAAGTCATGACATCGATGAAGTTGCTGACTGGGAAGAAGATTTCTCTTGATGACGTGAAGAAGCGGCTTACAGAAGTATTGCTGCAATAGGCCCGCGAACTACTGTCCAATCCACACGACCGGCGCGCCTGGTTCCAGGGCGTAGTACAACGTCTCCGCGTCTTGGTCACTCACGATGATATCCAGGTTCGGGCGGCGCATGAACGGCATCCAATTGTCGGCGAAGGCGCGCATCTTCTCCTTGAACGGCCAGCTCTCCTTGGCACCCTCGAATGTCATGATCCGCAGGATGAGTCCGCCCGACAGCTCGATTTCGAATCGCCGTGGAGCGACCCGCTGAATCAGGTCGGGATTGACCATGGAGACCCGGGCCACCACCTCAACCACCGTGTCGGAGATTGCGGACCGCCCGGACCATACCTGCCGCTGCACGACACTTTGCCACCCCATCCGGCGGCGCTCTTTCCATGCGGAACCAAAGTCAGCAATCTTCCCCTGACTCGGGGTTGTCCAACGGCAGGCGACCAGCGGCACCGAGCCGTAGTAAATGTCAATGGTGGAATCGCGCGGCTCGAGACGGACGTGATAGATCGTGTCGGCCTTGAACCGCTGAAACGCGGACATCAGAAGCGAGTCGTTGGTCCGTTGCGCACTCGCGGAGGTTGCCCCACCGCCAATCGCCAGGACCAGCACGAGCAACGTGCAAAGTCGATACCGTCGCATTAGAAGATCACCACCGGTGTCCCCGTCTTCACTTGGGGGTACAACCAGTCCAGGTCGGTCGAGGACATGCGCACGCAACCGTGCGTGGCAGCCACACCGATTAACCGCTCATACAAGGTGCCATGGATGAAGAATCCGTCGCCGAATCCGATCGCGTAATCCCCCATCACATCCCCATCCAGTCGATCCTGGGGGTTCTTGGGGATTGGTTCGCCTTCCTCGATGAACGCCCAATCCGGTTTGCGCCACCAGGGATCGGAAATACGCGAGTCGACCGAGAACATACCCCGTGGCGTGTGAAACTTCCACACCCGGCCCCCGACCGTGTCGACCAACTGCGACCCGGTACCCGTCGAGCAAAGGGCGCTGAAGATGACGCTGTCCTGCGTGCGATAGTAAATGTGATTGGTGTGCGTATCGATCACGATGTAGGGGAGCTTGAAGTTCGCCGGTTTTTTGGCGAGGCGCTTCCCTTTCTTGATCACCTTGGCGGACTTGTCGACTTCTTCGTCCTCAATCGGCGGATTCAGCTTGCGCTGTGCCTCCTGCGCCAGTGAGTTGTCCGGCGGAACTAGCTCTTTCCACTCGAAGGGCGCCGGAGACTTCAGGGCGGACCAAGCCAACCCCGATGCCAGCGCCAGCGGGGGAACGAGGAACAGCGCCCATTTGATCAATCGGGCCATCCGGTCACCTCACGGACAATTGCGACACGATTTCCCACCGACAATTTCGCCATCAGACGATCCATATCCCTGTTGCTCAGAGCCAAACACCCCAGCGTCCAATCTTCGCCGCGACCGCCTTCGCCATGTATCTCGATATTCCCGCCGATCCGCGCGTTTCTTGGTATCGCACCCGTGCGCTTGCCCACCGCAAATCGGCGCTTGTCGGTATCGTTCGGGTAGTCGAGGTTGAGCGCCTTGTAATAACGTGTGTCGCGGTCCCGCCATTTTGTAATCTGATACACGCCTTCGGGTGTGGCGCCGTCCCCAGCCCACATTTTCTGGGTCCAGGCTCGGTAACCGAATTCAACCGGGAAGGTCTCGATGACACGGCCGCCCCTGAGAAGATAGGCCCGCCGGTCCATTTTCACGACCACAAGCGCCGGATCACCGGTCTGCTTTGACCAACTAACCGTCTCGTGCACCATACGGTTCCAGTTGGGGAGTTCCCTGGGGTCGACCCACTCGATATCGAGGCGGTCGTCGAATCGCTTGAGCGCATCCTCGGCTTCCTCAATGGCGGTGAAGGCCTTGTCGATGTCCCCGGTGGCGTACGCCTCACGCACATTGTCGACCATTACCTCAGTCTCGGTCAGCGCCTTCCGTAGCGGAATCCGCGCGATGTGGCCGTTAATCCCCAGTCGATGAGCTTCCACATCCTTCGTCAATTGGGCGATTGTTGAGTCGATCACTTGCTTCTGCCGCTCGCGGTTGCTGTAGGCGGCCTTCACTGCCTCACGAGCCGTACGTCCGGACCACACCAGAAGCGACTCCGCCGGCTCGAAGTCGCGTTCGAAAAACCAGAGGCGATTCTGCGCCTCAATCGCAATCCAGGCGGAATCGAATCGTGCCTGGGCGACCGACCAAATATCAGGCGCGCCGCCTTCCGCCCCCTGGCGTCGGCCGTCCTGGAGCGCCGCCCATGTCACCTGCGAGAGTTGGGTTGGTACGCTCTGGCAGCCGGCCGCGCCGACCACGAGCGCGGATACTAACGCCAACGCGCTGAGTCTTTTGCCCCGCATCATCTTGAGTTGTATCGCCCGTTTGGTGCCTCGGATGACTCGCCCCCCGGCGATTGACCACCCTGTCGGCCTACCCATTCCGATTAATACACCGACGGCCGTCCCTTCAGATGACTTACTGACGGACGGCCGTCGTGACTTGTTTGCGCGAGTGAAACCAGCACTCCGCCCGAAGGCAACTACTTCTTCATCGCCTTTTTGGCGCCAGGGTGCTTCGCCATGGCCGCTTCGAGTTGAGTCTTCATCGAGGCCATGCGGTCACGGATCGACTGCGCCTTGCTCTTGGCCGCGTCGAAGTTGTTGCGACCATACTCGGCTTGCGCCTCGGTGAAGGTCTGCTGCAACGCGGTCATATCCTGCTTCATCAGCTCAATTTCCGCCTTGGTGTCTTTGCCGACCGGAGCGTTGGCGAGCATAGCGGCAGTGGAATCCAGATCGGTCTTTACCATGTTGAGCATCTGTTCGGTTTCTTTGCGGACGCGCTCCATCTCCACCTTGGCATTCGAAGCGGCGGTGTTGGCCAGAGCGGTCGACTTCTCAAACATGGACTTCGACTTGCCATACGAACGGAACATTGCGAACCGGCTATCCTGTGCAGCTTTCTCGGCACGAGCGGCCTGCAATGTATCCTGGGCCATCTGCCAGTCCTGCGGAGCGTACTTCGATGCTTGGGCCGCCTGCGCTGCCTGCGCTGCCTGGTCCGCCGCGGCCATTTCCATTTCCGGCGGCTTCGAGCAGCCCGCGATCAGCGCTACCACTAAGGGCAGCACCAATAACATCCGAAACGCTTTCTTCATAGATCCTCCTCTTTCGGGGCCCCCCCGAAGTTTTACATTAGTGCGAGCTCTGCGGCGAATTTGTCGCCTCTCCAATCAGGTCTTGCCAATCCCGTCTCTATCTTCAGCTGTGCACAACTCCTTTCGGCGTAAACTCTGTTCTCCCAAGAAAAAAGACCCGCCAAGGCAGCGAGCCCTCCTGATGGAACCTGGGGGTTTGGGAGAAGGTAAGTTGCTGTCGTCCATCGTTTCAGCGGTCCTGGCCTGCCCGACTGCTTGGGAGTAGGCCTGAAAGCCGCCCCCAAGACCGCCTTATGGAGCGCCTTAGATACGCCAGCGGCCACGAATAGCAAGGAAAATCTTCACAAACTAAGGTATTATGTCAGACACAATCAGGGGCACGTTTGTTCATGACGGTTAACTGTATGTCTAGTAAAGCCATACGGCGAAATTTCTGTAGGTATTTGACTGTGGGAAGGATGGGGACTCAGATCATATTCTGCGGGCTTGCGGTAGGATATCTTCTGACATAGCATTGC
>Ga0326726_10005463_pt1 | contig 11504 bp, 10 predicted proteins | sample MHFenrmetagenome_2_FD_207603 | JGI IMG/M metagenome (GOLD analysis project Ga0326726, IMG submission 207603) | Lab enriched peat soil microbial communities from Michigan Hollow, Ithaca, NY, United States - MHF15MN | ecosystem: Environmental > Terrestrial > Soil > Wetlands > Peat | place: USA...
AGGCTCTGATCGTACATACATGAAAGGAAGACCAAGCATATCAGCAACAAGGGCTCCCTGTGCAATTGCACCTGTCGCAACCCCGGCTATCGCCTCTGTTGATAAAAAATTTTCTTTTATTAAATCTACAAAGCTATATTTGATAGTGCTTCTGATGTGAGGGTATGCCAGAGTTTTTCGGCTATCACAATATATGGGAGATTGCCAGCCTGAAGCCCATTGAAAGGGTTTTTCAGGGCTGAGTTTAATTGCATGACACTCTAACAGGAGCCTGCCGATTGATTTTTCGTCATTATTCATGTTGTAAATGTACAAAGTTTTTTTCAACGACAGGATAGTGCTTTTAACTGACGATTTCATCCGGAATTTTCAGATCCGATACGGATTATTTTATAAGTACAGAAATGTGGAAGATCTGAAAGAGCTGATCGAATTTTACTGGAAGTTGAAGAAAATTGATACACTATTCATCTTCCATCACGATCTCGATGAACTACAGGAAAGGTTCAAGTCGTGCTTTCATGTGGTTGAAGCAGCAGGAGGATTGATCCGCAATGAGGAAGACAGGTACCTGATCATGAAGCGACGTGACAAATGGGATCTTCCAAAAGGAAAAGTCAATCCGGGGGAAACGATTCCTCAGGCTGCGATAAGGGAAGTTACTGAAGAGTGTGGGTTGCATGGTCTTGAGATCATCGGTCCGCTCCTTTCCACCTATCATTGTTACTGGTTTGAAGAACAGTCGATCTTAAAACGGACCAGCTGGTTCGAAATCTTCTATTCAGGCCGGGAGGTACCTTCACCGCAGTGGGACGAGGATATTACAGAGATCAGATGGGTCAGAAAAGAGGAATTGGGGGAAGTGACCCGGAATACCTATTTGGGCGTAATGGACGTGCTGAAATACAAAAACCTGCTATAGATCGCCCCGTTCTTTCATTATATCGAACAGTTTCTTCTCAAAATCCTCTGCCGGTGAAGGAGCCGGAGAAAGGATGAGCTTTCCGTCAGGCCCGATCAGGAAATAGGTTGGATAGGCCCTGATGTCATACTCCTTAAGCACATCAGGCTGATGATCATACAAAAGGAATTCCCAGTCATATTTGTTTTTGGAAAGAAATTTCCGGAGCACTTCCTCCTGGGGATCCGTTGCAATGGTAACCACGGTGAGTTTATTCCTGATCATCCGGTCAAAAGCCGCAATGTCGTTAAATTCATTGAGGCAGGTATAACTCTGGCATGTGCAGAAATTAAGATACACGTATTTCCCCTTCAGGTCATCCAGTGTTACCATGTGTCCGTCCGTATTCATGAGTTCAAATGCGGGGGGTGCATATCCCGGTAGCAGGCGGGTTATCTTCTGCTTAATGGTAGTTCCGATATACCGGTGATCGGCTATTTGGGTAGAGGATATAAGCGAATCGAGGATATGGAGCAGTCCGGTTCTTGAAAACTGGTTTCCGTAGAATTCATCGTGTATTTGTTTCAGGATTACCAATTCCTTCAGGGTATCGTTACTGAAGTTGGTATTTTTCGAGAGGGTTGCCAACAGCGCACGGTAACTGCCCTGCTGGTTAATGTCGTCAAATATTTGTTTGCCTTCATCGGTCCGGCTGTAAAAAATGAAGTATTTATTGAAAACCTGGTTGAACAGGTCCGCATAGGCTGGATTATCATACAGTACCGGCTGATTGTTAAAATACTCATCTGAAATGCTTTGTACTTTTTGCTGGTTAGCCAGCATTTTCAGCATACCATATCTGTAGCGCCGGTAATTCCAGAAAAATGATCCGGATTGATTTTGAAACGGTTTTTCCATGCGTTGAATGTCAGACTCAAGCTTTTGCATATCGCTCCTGGCAAAAGCAGCGGACACATGTTTCTCGAAATAAGGTCCGTACGCATCCTCAAACATGACGATAAGCATGTTCAGATCATCCTGGGAAAAGTTCTCCATGCCAAGATGAATTTCCTCAGGTATAAAATAGGGATTCAGCTTCTGCTCGGGAGATTTTTCGAGACGCTCCGGTAACACGAGCCTGTATGTTTTTCCCGGTTCAGCAAAAAAGTAACCCAGGTAAGCGCCCAAGTGCATTTCGATCCGCCGGGTGGCCTTCAGTTCAAGGTTAACATTAAAATTCCCGCTGTCATCTGCAATGCAGAAACCCATCCTTTCTTCTGTTCCCGTTAACCAGTCTCTGACGTGCGTGAATTCAAGCCTGGCACCGGCGTAGGATCCTGCATGTCCGTTTATGCAGATCTGTTGCGGGTAACCGGATATAAAAACAAGCAGAAAAGTAAGAATGAAAGGGAATCTGACAGTTTTAATCATTTACATTGTAATTTCTGGGTAAGAACTTACTTGCATCACCGCCCTGGCGGATGATCTCCCTTATTATAGAGGAGTTGATGTGGGTATGTTGCGGGAGGGTGAGTAAAAAAACTGTCTCGATATCCGGGTACATGTCCTTATTGGTCTGGGCAATCGCCCTTTCATATTCAAAATCAGCGGCCGTACGAAGTCCGCGCAATATATAATGGGCTTTTTCACTCTTGCAAAAATCAATGGTGAGGCCTGTAAAGGTTTTTACCTCTACCCGTTTCCCGGTATCGGAGAAAACCCGCTCAATCCAGGTCACTCTTTTTTCAACAGGGAAAAAACTGGTTTTGGTCGTATTGATGCCGATGCCTATGATCACCTTGTCGAACATGGAAAGTGCCCGGCGAACCACTGATTCATGTCCAATGGTAAACGGGTCAAAGGAACCCGGGAATACTGCTATGTTTATTTTATCCTCTGACATTCATCTTTTAATTATTGAGGTGATACTTGCCGGTGGTAAACTTAGGGATTAATCAGGAGATTTAAAACCCCGGCCAGGTTTTTCTGCACCGGCGCTCCTGTAGTGAGGAGCTTATGTAAAGGATGGTGGCCCTGGGCGATAAGTATGCAGGTACAGCCCAGAATGGACGCTACCTCAAAATCATGGCGGGTGTCACCCAGCATCACGATCTCCTGCGGACGATAGGGCGAAGAGAGCAAAAACTCCTTTGCAATTTCAGCCTTACCTTTTGCATAGTGATCATCCAAACCCAGAATATCATCAAAGAACCCATCAATCCCTCTTGCTCTTACATCGCCGATCAGGGTTATTCTTTCCATAGCTGAAAGGATGACCTGTTTCATTTTACGCTTCCTGAAAGCTTCAAGCAACTCGAGGGCTCCCTCGTGCAAGCCCGCTTCGGTCTGAAGCTCCCTGTACAGGGATATGAACTCAACGGACAGCAAGGCAAAGCTTTCACGGCTAAAATCAAAACCCAGATCCACATAGTATTCCTGAACGGGGAAACGGAATAATTCCTTGTAACGGTTTTCAGTAAGCAGAGGCATGCCCCTTCGGGCAAGCATGTGGTTCATGGAAGCAATGCAGGGTGCGGTATCATTTAAAAGAGTACCATTCCAGTCCCAGATCACCAGTTCCTTTTCCTGTATCATGTGCATTCCAACCGGATTAAATTAAACCCGGTAGATCATTCATCGGCGACGACCCGCACGGCACCAAATACCACATCAGCCTCAATGTACAAATGATTGATATTGACTGCAAAAGTATCGGTTGCGTATTGAATGGATCCAAAGGCCACTGAATTGCCATCGGGCATCGAAGCTGAGGCAAAAACCGCATCGGATTGGATTTTCACAGGCGTATGCCGGTTTACCCGGATCACGGTATTTCCGAACACCGTATTTACTTTCACTTTCAAGGGCTTATTATCCGGAAAGGAAATATCCCTGAAATCATAAGTCGATTTACCGAAAATCACATTGTATTCTGCATTGTCACGGGGCTGTTCATGAACTGCCCTGTCTTCAAAAAGGATGTTGTTTTCTCCTTTCTGTCTGTGGAACATCCATGGTTTTCCAACCAGCAGGCTAATGCCGACAAAAATCAAAAACAACGCAAAAAGAACGCCGAACAGGTTTACATCAAAAACCACTCGGAATATGGCGGCCAATCCGATCAGGACCAGCAACACCCCCCAAAATAATCCTGGTGCCATTTTCATAAAGTTTATTATTTTAGGATCAAATTAAGGGCTATTGTAATTCAAAATCAACAGTGAATCGGCGAATTACAGATGCAAGACGGTATTATACGAATTTAACCGGATTTTCCACTTTTTCATCCAGCAGGGCCAGCTGAAATACCTGCATCACATTCGTCACGTAATGAAAGGTAAGTCCCTTCAGGTAAATCTCATTGATTTCTTCAATATCTTTCCGGTTCTCCTCTGAAAGGATTATCTCGTTGATATCGGCCCGCTTGGCAGCCAGTATCTTCTCCTTGATACCGCCCACAGGTAAAACCTTTCCGCGAAGGGTGATCTCTCCTGTCATGGCCAGTTGCTTTTTCACTTTTCTTTGGGTAAGTGCCGATGCGATTGCAGTTGCCATGGTTATTCCGGCCGACGGTCCATCTTTGGGTATGGCGCCCTCGGGAACATGAACATGAATATTCCAGTTCTCAAACATTTCAGGTGAAAGCTGAAGCAGATCACTGTGTGACTTAATGAATTCAAGCGCAATGACGGCTGACTCCTTCATCACATCACCCAGGTTCCCGGTGAGGGTAAGGTTTCCTTTCCCCTTACTGAGGCTGGTTTCCACAAACAATATCTCTCCTCCCACTGCTGTCCATGCAAGACCGGTCACCACACCTGCATAATCATTTCCCTGATATTTATCCTTCAGGTACCTGGGTGCTCCCAGAATGGTTTCAACATCCTTTACGGCAAGCTTTCGGTCGAATTTCTCATCTGTAGCTACCTTTCTGGCCATGACCCTGACAACTTTGGCGATCGTTTTATCGAGTTCGCGCACACCCGATTCCCTGGTGTAATTCTCAATCAGGTATTCCAGGATCTCTCGGGAGAAAAAGATTGCCCCCGGCTTAAGTCCGTGATTGGCCAGCTCCTTGGGTACAAGGTGGCGATATGCAATTTCAACCTTTTCCTCAATGATATATCCGCTCACATTGATCAGTTCCATCCTGTCAACCAGTGCCGGGTTGATCGTAGTGGTTGTATTGGCAGTCGCAATGAACAGGATCCTGGACAGGTCATATTCCTGTTCTATAAAATTATCATAGAAAGTGCTGTTTTGCTCCGGATCGAGAACCTCAAGCAGAGCTGAAGCCGGATCGCCATGAAAATCACGGCCTACCTTGTCGACCTCATCGAGTACAAAGACGGGGTTGGAAGATTTGATCTTTTTAAGGCTCTGGATAATACGTCCGGGCATTGCTCCAATATAAGTCTTCCGGTGTCCGCGAATCTCCGCTTCATCATGCAATCCACCCAGGGACATCCGCACATATTTCCGTTTCAATGCCTTGGCCACTGATTTTCCAAGCGAGGTCTTTCCCACGCCGGGAGGTCCATAGAGGCAAATGATGGGCGATTTCATATCGCCCTTTAACTTCAGAACGGCCAGGTGTTCAATGATACGATCCTTAACCTTTTCCAAACCAAAATGATCCTTGTCAAGTATTCTTTGTGCCCTTTTCAGGTCGAAATTATCCTTGGTATATTCATTCCATGGCAGTTCAAGGAGAGTCTGCAAATAGTTGAGCTGAACCGAGTATTCTCCGGTAGCCGGATTCAGCCTGTTCAGCTTGTCGACTTCCTTAATGAAATTGCCCCCTACTTCTTTGCCCCATTTCTTTTTCTTGGCCCGGGCCTTAAGTTCTTCAATCTCCTGCTCCATCGGATTACCCCCCAGCTCATCCTGAATGGTCTTCATCTGCTGATGGAGAAAATATTCCCGTTGTTGCTGATCCATATCAATTTTCACCCTGGTCTGGATATCATGCTTCAGCTCAAGCATCTGCACCTCCCGTGTTAAATACTGGAGAAGGGACGTAGCCCGCTTTTTCAGGTTACTTTGTTCAAGCAGATGCTGCTTTTCCGACATCCGGATATCGCTGTTTGAACTGATGAAGTTGATGAGAAAGGATGAACTTTCAATATTCTTCACAGCAAAGGAAGTTTCGGGAGGTATATTGCTGGACAGCTTAATGATCTTCAGGGAAAGATCCTTCAGGGAACCCACAATGGCTTCGAATTCGTGGTCTTTTTTCCTTGGCTTTACGTCCTCCAGTGCACTTACCCGGGCCAGAAAGTAAGGTTCAGAAGATAACACTTCATCAATGTTGAAGCGTTTTTTCCCCTGAATGATCACCGATGTGCTTCCATCGGGCATTTCCAGTATTCTCAGCAGCTGAGCCACCGTACCAACCCTGTAGATCTCATCCGGTCCCGGTTCATCGATATTGGAATCCCGCTGTGCAACCGTACCTATAATTTTTGTCTTATGGTATATATCGCGTACGAGCTTCATTGATTTATCACGTCCCACTGTAATGGGAATGATCACACCCGGGAAAAGGACCGTATTTCTCAATGGAAGAATAGGCAAAGTTTCCGGGATCTGGCTCATGGTAATACTTTCCTCATCCTCCTCCGAAATCAGGGGAATAAAGTCGGTGTCCTCATTAACAGGCGATGAAAGGTATAGCTCGTTTATTTTTTTTTCCTCAGTATTGCTCATATGGTATTAATTCATCCTGCGAAAACAACAATTAAAAGGACAAAATGTCAGTTCCTTCATAAAATAACATACTTATTCATGCAGGCAATCTTCATGCCAAGAAGAAATACAATCCACAATTGAACAGAAGCATCAGACTGATTTGCGATAATGGTCAGTTAACCTGAAAACGCTGGCTATGATTTTCTTGTCCGTCTCGGCCAGGTCCAGATTCTTTGTCACCATGGCCCTTCCGATAGTTTCAATGGACTTGTCTACCCAGTAGGTCTCAAAACCAGCGGCTCCTCCCCATGAAAACGACGGGATGAAATTTCCCGGAAAGCCTGCACCATATATATTGGATGAAATGCCGACCATGGTTCCTGTATTAAACATGGTATTGATGCCGCATTTTGAATAATCCCCCATTAAAAGTCCGCAAAACTGCAAGCCGGTCTCTTCGGCCCTTCCTGTAACATAATCCCATACTTTCGCCAGAGTATAATTGTTTTTCAAATTGGAGGTATTTGAATCTGCCCCGATATTGCACCATTCGCCGATAACGGAATTGCCCATGTATCCTTCGTGCACCTTATAGGCATAAGCAAAAAGCACGGAATTGGTAACTTCACCCCCCACTTTTGAATAAGGGCCCATCGTGGTGGGTCCGTAAATCTTGGCTCCCATCTTCACAACAGCCCCTTCACACATCGCGAACGGACCGCGTATCAGCGCGCCTTCCATGATCTCTGTATTCCTTCCAAGATAAATTGGTCCGGTTGAAGCATTCAGGGTTACATATTCCATTTTAACGCCTTCTTCGGCAAAGATGCGATCGGGACTGATGAGATTGTTGGTAGGACTGATTTCACAGGAGGTTCTGCCCGAAGTGACCAGTTTAAAATCAAGGATCAGTTCTTTCCCGTTGTGCAAAAAAATGTTCCATGGTCTGGTAATTCGCAGGAATTCTGAGAGGGCAAACTTCTGATCAAATCCGGCAGGGACGAAGAGATCGAAAGCGGCCAGAGCAGGATGGTCCATACAGATTGCAACCAGAATTGAATCCTTTACCAGAGCTTCGCCACAATTCAATCCGGCAATCTCGTTCACCAGATCCTGGTTGGGTGTGATCGCACCGTTAATGAGCACGTTCAGATCACCTGCCACCAGGGGATACTTTTCCTGTAAATAATCCTGGGTAAAATAGGAAAAGGGACAATGCATCCATCTCTCCCATTTTTCACGGATTGTAAGAATCCCAAGCCTGATCTCCGCTACCGGCCTGATAAATGTGAAGGGTAACAGACGGTCACGGGAGAAATCATCAAAAAGAATGTAGTTTCGGTGGATGTCTGCCATATGAAGTGACTCAGCTTAATACAAATATAGCTTATTTTTGTGGTCGGAATCAGGCTGTCGTCTTCTCTTAGAACAAAATCTCATAAAAGCTTTCAAAAAAAAACTCCGTTCCCAGGGTTGAAAACGGAGTACAATACTTATTGGTTTTCAGCATTATTCCTGCTTGGCTTTTTTATCAAAATGACTTTTATAACGATTCATGAATTTATCCACCCGACCGGCGGTATCAACCAGTTTCATCTTACCGGTATAAAAAGGATGCGATGTGTTTGAGATCTCCAGCTTGATCAGGGGATATTCCTTCCCGTCTTCCAGGGTTACGGTTTCTCTTGAGGTAGCAGTGGAACGGGTAATAAAGGTATGACCGTTCGACATATCCCTGAACGCTACCAGCCTGTATTTCTCGGGATGTATTCCTTTTTTCATTGTAATATCGTTTAACTTTTCAAGTCCGAAATGGGATGCAAAAATAGATAATCCTTTTTAAAGATCAAAATATATCTACTCATTTTTCCTGAGTCGGGAGAATTTGTGACTCAGGTTTTCGAAACGTCTGAATTCCGCATCGCGATCAAAGAGATAGCGAAAAGTGATGTGTGTTTTTTCTTTGGTAGCTCCGAACTGGCTGTACATCCTGTTAACGGTCAGATTATAATCGCCAACCCAGGAAAGCTCCATTTCCTTAAGTCCATCAGCCTTCATCTGATCGGTAAGCTTCAGGTAAAGTCCTCCGATCACTCCGGTACGCTGAAATTCCGGAATAACTCCCGAAATGAGCAGCCGGCCCCTTGTAATTGCTCTCTTCTTATAATACAGAAACTTCAGGATATTCCATGGTGTTAATTTGCCATTTTTCAACTTTACAAGCACCTGGTTTATATCCGGAAACACAATCAGAAAACCGACCGGATCTTCGTTATGGTATGCAAACCATATGTATTTTTCATTAAGGATGGACCTTGCATCCTTAAAGATCTGAAACAGATCCTCATATTTCAGCGGGGTATAGTTCTCCAGAAAGTCGGACCATACTTTGTCATACATCAACACCATCTCCCTTAGATATTTTTCTGCCTTGTTCATTTCCATATGCCGGAATGAAAATTCGGGCTTTTTCCATAACCGTTCACCAAAATTCCGCATGGCCTCTGGATAGGATCTTCGGAAATCGTCAAGAAAACTGTACTGTTCAAAGTATGTCTTAAAACCGTATTTCTCAAATAATTCACGGTAATAAGGGAAGTTGTATTGCATTCCGTAACCTTGTTTTATAAAACCCTGTACGAGAAGACCCCAGTTTACAAAGTTTTCCCCGAAATTGATGGGCCCGTCCATTGCTTTCATACCTCTGGATATCAGCCATTCTTTGGCTGTATCAAAAAGCAGGTCCGCCTTCACCTGATCGTTTATGCACTCAAAAAACCCAATACCACCTGTGGGCTGAGGATTATGCATGGCCTTGTTCGCATCATAAAAGGCAGCAATCCGGCCAGTGAGGTTGCCCTGCTCATCTTTCAGGACCCACCTGCATGCATCGCCATGTTTGAAACAGGAATTTTTCTCCGGTTTAAAAATGTTCTCAATATCCATATCGAGAGGACAGATCCAGTTTGGATCCTTTTTATAAAGTACCTTGGGAACATCCAGGAATTCTCTCCCTGTTCGGGCATCATTTACTTCAATAAGCGCCATATTTGTGGTTTTCACAGTTTAAACCATGCATCCAGCCAATCGGGCTTTAGCCCAATCCTGGTGCGATGTTCAAACTCGTTTTTTTTGGGATCATAAATATACTCTTTTTTCCATTCTTCACAATTCTGCACAATCTCATTCAGCGAGGACAGGAAATAATCCACTTCTTCAAAAGTCATTACCGGATGCAGGGAGACCCTTACCCAACCCGGCTTGTCCGACAAATCTCCATGATTGATCTTGGCCGTGATCTCATGTGAACGGTCATAACTGACTTCCAGAAGGAAATGCCCGTATGTACCTGCACAGGCACACCCTCCCCTCACCTGGATACCGTACCGGTCACTCAGAAGTTTTACTATGAGATTGAAATGGAAACGGGGATGATAAAATGAAATGATGCCCAGGCGGTGTTCCAGTTCCCCGGCAAGTATCCGGATACCCGGAACTTGCCTCAGACCCTTCATCATCCGGTCGACAAGCTCTTCCTCGCGTTCCATGATCTGTTTTACTCCCATCTTTTCTTTTAATTCCAGAGCGAGGGCCGCCCGGATAGCCTGAAGATAGCCGGGTGTTCCCCCATCTTCCCTGGTTTCGATATCGTCAACATACTTGTATTCCCCCCAGGGATTGGTCCAGTCTACTGTTCCGCCTCCCGGGTCATCGGGAATTTCGGATTGGTAAAGAGAAGAATCGAATATCAGTACTCCCGATGATCCGGGCCCGCCAAGGAACTTATGTGGTGAAAAATACACGGCATCGAGCTTCTGCAGCGGATCAGACGGATGCATGTTCATGGTCACATAAGGTGCAGAAGCCGCAAAATCAACAAAACAGAGGCCCTGATTCTCATGCATGATCGCTGCCATTTCAGGGTAGGGTGTGATAATACCGGTAACATTGGAACAAGCCGTAAAGGCTCCGATCTTGAATTTTCGGTTTTGAAACTTCTGCAGGGTTACCCGAAGGGCATCCGGGTCCACCAGCAGGTTCCTGTCCGGAGGGATCATTACCACATCAGCCAGGGTTTCGTACCACGAAGTCTGGTTGGAATGATGTTCCATATGCGTTATAAATACCACGGGCCGGTCCGTTTCATCGATGATCTCATGCTTTGTCCTTTTGTTGCCGGTGCGCAGACCCAGGATGCGCTGAAGCTTGTTTACCACGGTGGTCATCCCCGGCCCTGCCGTGATGATCACATCATTTGTACCGGCATTTACGTGTTTTTTAATGAATTCATGGGCATACCGGTAACACAACGTCATCCTCGTGCCTGTTTCGCTGGTTTCGGTGTGGGTATTGGCTACAAAAGGACCGAAAACGCGGGTCAGTTTCTCTTCAATGGGAGCATACAGCCTGCCGCTGGCAACCCAGTCGAAATAACAGACCTTTTTTCTTCCATATGGTGAATCAAACCAGGTATCCCCACCAATGATGTTCTTTCTGAACGGATTAAAATACTGTTCGAGTGTTGACATAGCCGGTAGTCAATCCATTAAAGGCCTAAATGTAATATTCTTTTTTATGTAAATTCCTGATTTATATTCAAAATTTCGGTCTGAACGGCTGCCGGCCGGGCATGATTTTTAAACCATTTTTTGTTAAAAACCTGAAAAGATCATTATATTTGCCCTCCTCCAAAAGTCCCCCTTACTGGGGTCCCGTCTGGAGGATGTTTTTGGCTCAAAATGGTGGTCGTAGCTCAGTTGGTTAGAGCGCCAGATTGTGGCTCTGGAGGTCGCCGGTTCGAGCCCGGTCTTCCACCCAAACCCCGGAATTTCCCCGGGGTTTTTGTTTTGGCAGCATCAGGGCGTGGTAACCTCTTCCTGGCGCCGGGTGTTGGAAATAATACCCCTGTTTT
>Ga0326726_10005464_pt1 | contig 11501 bp, 10 predicted proteins | sample MHFenrmetagenome_2_FD_207603 | JGI IMG/M metagenome (GOLD analysis project Ga0326726, IMG submission 207603) | Lab enriched peat soil microbial communities from Michigan Hollow, Ithaca, NY, United States - MHF15MN | ecosystem: Environmental > Terrestrial > Soil > Wetlands > Peat | place: USA...
GCAGCGGCGGTGTTGGAAAGGTGTCCCCGTTTCGAACGGATCCGCCGTTTCAGTGATTCGGGATAAGGCCCGTTCTGGAGCATATCGGGGCAGTGATTACTCTCAAGCACGATCGCATCACAGAGCCCGAGAAGGTCAAGCACAGGGGGAGTGATGATGCCGGTATCGGTACAGTAACCAAATGTCAGGTCGTTTTCCCTGATGATATACCCGCAGGGCTCGGCAGCGTCGTGCGAGGTGGCAAACGGTTCGACGGAAAAATCGCCGATCTCAAACAGTTCGTGATACCGGCAGGCATGACTGTCAAGCGGTTTATCAGAAGTGCGACGGTGATAAAGAAAATCATGGAGCGTCCCTTCCGTTGCATAGACCGGGACATCCAGATGGCGGGCGAGCACGTCAAGCCCCCTGACATGATCCCCATGTTCATGGGTGACCAGCACAGCCTCGATCTGCCCTGCATCAACGGATGCCCCCTTCATTCTCCGAAGGGTCTCTTTTGTGCTCAGTCCTGCATCAATGAGAAGTGCCCCGCTCTTACCTTCGAGATATACGCAATTGCCTTTACTCCCGCTGGCAAGAATCGTGCATCGCATCGTCCTATTATTGGGCGTTCTCGTATTAGAGTGTTTAACTTCCTGCTGATCTTTTTGAAAACTTGAAAAAATCTTTCAGCCTGAATCTGCAATGACATGGATAGCAGAGGCTTTTATGCCTGCTATCACCGTCATGCCAACGGCAAGCGAGAGCTCATCAGCAGATCTGCGGGTCACAAGAGCTGTCAGGTGCGAACCGAAGTCGATGGTAGTACGGACAAATGGTCCAAAGGGCACCATCTTTGTGATCGTTCCCATCATCTGGTTCCGTACGCTGGTCTTTGGCAAATCCCCATCCTTAAGAGCGATGGTGACTTCTTCCGGGCGGATGAACAGGGCTACCTTAGTACCGGGTTTGTAGGGCGTGATCGCCTCAAAGACTGAAGTGCCGACCGAAACCTTCGCATGCCCCTCCTCATTGAATTCCACGACCCCGTTCAATATCGTATCAATACCAACAAACCGGGCGATATCCTTGCCTTGCGGGCGATAAAAAATATCATGGATTGAACCGACCTGGGCAATCCGCCCATTAATAATCACCCCGATCCTGTCCGCAAGGCGCTGGCCCTGGATCATGTCATGGGTGGAAAGGATGATAGTAGTATGGAATTTCTTGTGAATGGCAAGGATGAGTTTCTCTATCAGATCAGTGTTGACCGGATCAAGATTTGCCGTCGGCTCGTCCAGGAGGAGGACTTCGGGCCGGGTGACCAGCGCCCGTGCGATTGCAACGCGCTGCATCTCCCCCCCGGAGAGGGTAACCGCTTTCCGGTCTGCAAGGTGCACAAGCCCGACGATATCGAGCGCTTCGTGAACACGCGATTCAACCTCTGATTTTTCGACTCGCCGGAACTTCAGGCCGAAGGCAACATTGCCGGAGACTGTTGTGTTCAGGACAGCGGGTTTCTGGAATACCATCGCCATCCGCCTGCGGAGCGAAAGACGGACCGTATTCGATGCAGCGGTATCTGTGCCGTCGAAAATAATGGTGCCGTTGGTTGGCATATCGAGCAGATCGATGAGACGCAGAACCGTCGTCTTGCCGCTGCCGCTCGGGCCGATGAAGGTGAAGATCTCACCGCGATGGATCTCGAGACTGATTGATTCGATAATTGTTTTGCGATCTATCTGGCGCGTGAGACCGGATAGCTCGATTATGCCCGTGGTGCACCCCCCATGATCTGCTGGGACTCAACCGACAGGCCGGATGTAATGAAATTCAGGATAATAACGACGACAAGAGCTATCAGAAGCAGGATGATGCCAAGAGCGATTGAGAACGGGAAATCGCCTATACCGGTCTGCAATGCAATAGCAGTAGTCAGCACGCGTGTCGCACCCCTGATATTCCCCCCTATCATCATTGCCACACCGACTTCTGATATCGCACGACCAAAGCCAAGCACCACGGCGCTGAGTATCGCCAGACGCGCTTCTTTAACAACCTGGATCATGGTCTGGAATCCTGTTGCGCCCAGCGAGATGAGCGTATCGCTGATATTCCGGTCAACTCCCCCGAGCGCGGTAATGACCAGTCCGGTCGTGATGGGAAAAACCAGCACAGTCTGCCCAAGGATCATACCTTCCGGTGTGAAAAGGAGCCCAAAAATCCCGAGCGGACCACTTCGGGAGAGCATGAGGTAGAGCATGAGGCCGACGACAACAGTCGGGACCGAGTAGAGGGTCTGGATCAGGACGATGAGTACACGTTTGCCCCGGAATTCGTGAAAATGGATGAGTCCTCCCAGGGGTATGGATATGACCGCTGCAATAATGGTTGCCGAAAGCGAGATGAAGAGTGAGAGTGCTGCTATTTGCAACACTTCGGGATTAAGGGTGACGATCAGATTGACTGCCTGGAGAATCCCGGTTGTAATATCGCTCATGATCGTATTCCTCTAATTTCAGATATAATTTTCAGTAATAATTTTATATTTTATGTATCCTTTGAAAAGTTTAATTCTTATACTGAACGTTGCTTTATTTTAATTATTACTAATTTGAATTTATCAAATATTAGTGAAAAAAGAATTCAAATATCCCACATCAGGAAAAACCAGTCCGGCATATGATACCATGTCTTATTTACCAGAAATCCCCATGAAATTCTGCCTGTCTGAACTTGCGGGTTCGCTTGGAGACTTCGGGACAATTATTCCGCTGATCCTTGCTGTTGCGCTTGTATCCGATGTCAACGTGCGGTACGTTCTCCTCTTCTTTGGCATCTGGTTTATCCTCACCGGACTCTACTACCGTCTCCCCATCCCGCTTGAGCCCATGAAGGCCGTCGCCGTTATTGTTATCGCAGGCGGGATCGCCAGCGGCGAGATCGCAGCAGCCGGCCTTATGCTTGGCGTGATCTTTCTTGTCCTTGGTTATGGCCGCTTTTTTGAGATCATCGACAAGTGGGTGCCGCAGTCTGTTGTGCGGGGAATCCAGCTGGGTCTAGCGTTGCTCCTGTTTAAGGCTTCAGCAGGTTTTGTGTTCAAAGACCCCCTCTTCTTTATCATCGGCATTGCGATCATCACAGCATTCTTCATCCTAGTCCGTTTCAGGTCATTCCCGGATCTCTCCTCGATCTGCGTCATCGGTGCAGGTTTTATCGGAGGGTTGATCCTGTACGGTATACCCCCTATCAGTATTATCCCTCCACCGCAGCTGATAATTCCCGTCCCCCACGATTTCTCATCTGCATTCTCGACTCTTGTCCTTCCGCAGGTCGTCCTCACCATCGCAAATGCCATACTTGCGACATCGCTGTTGACAAATGATCTTTTTCAAAAAGATGTACCCCCCAAAAAATTCTCGACAACAATAGGAGTGATGAACCTAGTCTCCGTCCCGTTCGGGGGATTCCCGATGTGCCACGGGGCCGGCGGGCTTGCCGGGCAGTACCGGTACGGAGCAAGGACCGGAGGGGCGAATGTCTATGCGGGTCTGATCTTCATCATACTCGCCCTTTTCTTCACCTCCCCCCAGGTCCTCTCGATCATTGCAGTTGGTGTGCTGGGTGCCCTCCTGGTCTTTGTCGGGATGGAGATGAGCAGGCACAGTCTCAAAACAGAGTCATTTCTGGTAACCGGGATTATCGGAATCCTTGCCCTGCTCACCTCAATGACCCTGGCTTTTATCACTGGTATGATTATTGCATATCTGCTGGTGTGGATCGAAAAGAAACGAGTGGAGAAGAATTCCAGAGAACTATAATCGAAGACCGGACTTTTAACCTGGGGAATCCCCAAAGGGGTGCTGAAACCGTCACCCTTGCACGGTGTCAGTTCTATGGGCAAATGAAGCTATACGTCTTCGGAGTCAAAATCAAAAAAAAAAAGATTAGGCTTTTTTGACATTAGAAAGAATTGCAGCTGGAACAGCCGTTCCCGAAGCAATTGCCGGGACAATGGGGGTCTGTCCATCTGCATTCAGGACGGCCTGGCCATCCTTGGTAATAAGCAGGTTGATGAAGTCCGCACCACCAGCCGCATTGTGTGCACTCGTAGGGATGGTCACCCCATAGATTATCGGCGTTCCAACTTCCGTAACCGTTGTTGAACCCGACGGGCGCACCACCTGTGCATTCTGGTATCGCGCTGCCATGGAAGCATCAGAAAGATCTATTTCGGGCGGGAGTGTCACGTAGGGAAGTCCTGACTGGATTGCCACACTGCTGTACTCAAAAGCATAATCTACCGTACCGGCCTTCAGGAGTGGAATAATATCCGGACCGGTCTTAGTGATGACCAGTTTCTTGCCATCCGGTGACGGGTTGGTTGCATCAATCGTGTACTTTACTCCATCGGTGACCTTCGTAATTTTGCTGGAGGAGGATATGAGATTCTTAAAGATGGTGTCGTCTCCATACTTCCGTTCCGCAAGGGCAATAGTCATGAGGCTGCGGTACCCTGCAGGGTCCGAGGTGGGATCACTGATTGCATAGGATACTCCGCTTGTTGCAAGAACGGTATACCAGTTATCTGCGTTGATGGTAGTGGCTCCCTTGCTGGTATTGGTGTACACGATTACCATGCTGTTCTTGGCAAAGTCCACGTCGAAGGTTGCATTCTTCGGGTAAAGGTTCTTTGGAACCAGGACGGTATCAGCGCTTGCCAGTACATCAGCAAACTGGCTTTGTGTGTTTACCTTGTCAATGATGGCTGCACTGCCACCGGACCAGAGCTGGACATCGGTGTCCGGGTGTGCTTTCTCAAAGCTCTTTTCCAGTTTGGCGAAAGATGTTGCAAGGCTTCCTGCATGATATACCTTGAGCAGCTTGACTGCTGTTGCGGGTGTGCTATAATCACCGACATTTCCTGCCGGAGCTGGTGGGACACTGACACTCATAGGAGTGAACAATGACTTGCCATACTTGTCTTTCCCAAAATCAGCAATATCCTGCTGGGTCTGCGGGGAGATCAGGAAGTTGATGAAATTGTTGGCCATCGTGATCTTGTTGATCGTTTGATTGCTGGTAGTAACAGCCATCACGCTGTATATATTGAGGAGGCTTGCACCCTGGGTCACTAAAGGCTCGAGTTTCAGATTGCTCTTATATGCAAGGAAAGTACCCTCATCGGTCAGGGTGTATGCACTTTCTTCGCTTGCCATCTGGAGGGTTTCTCCCATTCCCTTCCCGGCTTCAATATACCAGGCGCCGGATTTCTGGACATCCTTGGCATAGGTATACCCGGCGCCTTTCCAGATATTCTGTTCGGCAGTGTGGGTGCCGGAACCGTCACCGCGTGACACAAACTTTACTGTTGTATCGCCGGCCTTGCCCTTGGTGAGGATGGTTTTAAAAGCGTTCTCGGGAGTCATTCCTTTGATTCCCGCAGGATCATTTGTCGGCCCGACAATCTCGAAATAGTTGGAAGCAAAGGACCGTCGGTTAAGTCCGGTCCCGCCTTCGAGGAACGCCATTTCCTGTGACGGGGAATGTACGAGGAGCACATCAGCATCGCCGCGTTTGGCAAGTTCGACTGCCTTGCCGGTTCCCTGTGAAGTGATCAGGAGATCGACATTGTTCTGCGCTTCGTACTTTGTCTCAAGATAATTCAGGAGGCCGGTATCGTACAGGCTTGTAGTAGTAGCAATGAGGAGCTTTTCTCGTGGCCCTGTAAATACGATAGGTGTTGCGGTCGGAGCCACGGTTGTTACTACAGGTGCCGTTGTGACCTGGGTGGTTGCGACCGTAGTCGTGGTCGGACTTGGTTGCGTGGTGGTACATCCTGCAATGAACATTCCTCCGAAAAGGAGGATAATTAACAGGATACCTAGTGATAACTCAGAGAACCGTTTCATACCATTCAATCCTTTACGGCAATAGATCAGTGATCATCTGTAAAAATTGTTTCTTTTTTAAATTATTAACTTCAGATTGTTAACCAATTGATAAACAATTGATATACAAGATTGAACGGTTCGTTCTTTTAAGAAAATAATCTGTTATAGGTTTATCGTTACGGAAATTTTTTTATGATTTCCTGAAAAACAGGGGTGCCCAGGATATTCTCCGTTTCCCGAAGATATTTTTCCCTCATCATCGTGATCATCTTCCGGCTTCCCTTTGCAGTAGTAAGGATTCCCACGCGTTCTGCGCGTGTGACAAGCTCTTCCTGCTCCATCATGGCGAAATAGGGCAGGACGTAATAATGGGGAACTTCAAGAAATTCTGCCAGCCTTCGTGTAGTCGGGAATTTTATCCGGATCGTATCCTGAATAAATGTTATTGATATCAATTTCTCCGCGAGCTGGATACGAATTGCTGCATCAAAAAGGACATCAACTGAAAGGATCGCCATGATACACCGAAGAGTAGTTGGCGACAGGAAGGCATAAAGATTCAGGGCATGGTGCCCGCTGCTTGGTAAGGTGTGAAAACAGAAGATCTAAAAAAATTTAAGTAACCGTATCAATGTTTCTTCTTCTGGTCATCCGGTACCGGTTTCAGGAAGATCACTTCGGCTTTGCTATCCTTTGCAATCTGCTCTATCTCGAATTTCCGGAAGTGAGTTGCTTCAATCTGGAGCTGGCCACCTGTGACGGCAACCACGCGATACTTTGGTGACTCGACACCCTCGCCGACTTTCTGGCGTTCACGGACGTAAATTTTCATTTTTATTCCTCCACCCTGCTCAATCCCTTATCCTATTAATATTTTGAAAGGGGAATGGTCAGCGTCTGATATACCAACTGGTTTACAATGACTTATAACTTATCTTTGTGATACGAATGATGTTGTGGCATATCATGAATAAGCGGTTTGAGATAAACAGTGGGATGCAGGGAGAGACTCTCGTGTTAAAAGGTATCCACAGGAAGAAGAAGAGCGGAGAGCAGATCCGTATCACTCCGGGCCTGAACGTTATTAAAATCGGTGGACATGCGGCGATTGACTACGGTCGCGAGGTGATGTATCCCCTTGTAGAAGAGATCGGAGAACTCTCAAAGGAACATCAGCTCCTCATCGTAACCGGTGGCGGGGGACGGGTACGGCATATCATGGACGTCGGGATAGATCTTGGTATGCCAACCGGTGTACTTGCGGAACTCTCCGCAAAGATCTCCGAACAGAACGCGATCATGATCTCAATTCTCCTCTCAAAATACAACGGTGTAAGAATTCATACCGGAGATCTCCTTGAACTTCCCAGCCTGCTCAAACTCGGTATGCTTCCGGTGATGCATGGGACCCCGCCTTACGGACTTTATGAACATCCTGCCAAATCCGGATCAATCCCCCCGCACCGCACGGACACTGGAGCGTTCCTGATCGCCGAAGTTATGGGCGCAAAAAACTGTATTATCGGCAAAAATGTCAACGGGCTGTACATGCAGGATCCTGTAACACACCCTGATGCGGAATTTGTCAAAGAAATTACCGCTTCCGAACTTCTGGAGATGAACCTTGAGAATATGGTGATTGAACCGATGGTCGTCGAGCTGTTGAAAGACGCAGCCCATATAAAAGAGGTAAAGATCATCAACTGCCACATCAAGGGAAATATAGAAAAAGCTATCAAAGGAAAGAACGTCGGTACCATTATCCGGGCATGAGTACTATCCATTCTCTTTTTTTCTTGAAGCTATAGTTAAAACTTGGATATAGAGAATCTTTTTCCTTCTTAAAACCTGGTCGATCCAGAAGGAAAAAGACATATGGGGTGTCTTTTTATCGTGGCAACGATAGGGATGTTGGGAGAACAACATCCCAAGACTTAAACCCGATTTTTGCCCGTGATAGGGCATCAAAATATCAGCAGTATCTAATAAATATATTTTGTTAACACTTTTAGTTTAACATAAGATATGCCAGGCAAAAACGTGGATATGTGGATTTTTTCACTGAATGCGCCAAAAATTTGCCATAATTTTATGATTTATAGAGTAAAAGATAGCACTCAGTTAAATTGTTTAACATATTGTTTTTATTGTCCAAAAATACCAGACTATGTGAGAAAATATGGGTATTTGTATGGATATTATGCATGATTTCGTATTGCAGGAAATCAAACGTATTTATTCCAGTTACGACGGGTGGAAAATTACTACCCGCGGGCACGGAAACAATTATGATACGGTTGTTCTCCTTGAACGCATGGTCAGAGAACACCGTGAGATTGTAAAAGTCCTTGTTACTTTTCAGGAAAGAGTGACTCCTGACATGCTCGACAAGGTGAAAAAACCTGAAAAGGCAAACGATGGTTTTATTCACCGAAACGATTTTGCTGTGATCGTGCCAGCCCATGCAGATACGTCTGCCTTCCCATTAAACGTACGGATATGTTCGATGAAATCATTCGCTTTTGAAGGAAAAGAACTCCTCTGGATAAAAAAGCCTGTGCGGAAAACGCAGGAAGCACCAAACAAGCCCGCAGCAAAACAAGTTGTGTAAATTTTTTGGATTATGTGTCGATGTTCTTCCGGATACCGGAATAATTGCAATCACTACGGTTTTTATTCTCCCGTCTGGAGAAAGCTGTTTTGAGGATAAAAAACAGAGTATACCCATGACAGAAAAAACTGCTCCATCCCCTGATATTACCCAGGAATACGATATCATCGATATCACAGAAAGCGACATCAGCCGGACCTGGGTTGAAGTCTGCGTTGAAGACAGCATCAACCTTCTGGTGAATGGAACAAGGGTGGCAAGCCTGACAATCTCACCACGTGACCTTGAAGCATATGCATACGGATATCTGATCTGTGAAGGAATTGTGTCAGGTATTGACGCTATCACCGATGTGCATGTTGATTATCCCAATATTTATACAGAAGTAACTTCATTTTCCCGTGAAATTTCGACTGAACAAACAGAGATCCGAAGTTCAGGGTGCGTTGGCATACGGACCACGTGGGCAGCACTGTGTGAACCGATTGGTGAAGGAATAACAATTGAACTTCAGACACTCTTTAATGGCATGCGTGCAATCAACGAACGTGCTCCGCTGTGGAAAATCACCGGGGGGACCCATTGTGCTGTCATTCTTGATGAAAACGGAAACGTCAAGTCTGCGATTGAGGACATGGGGCGACATAATGCTGTTGACAAGGCAGTTGGCAAAGCGCTCCTCGATAGTATTGACCTCTCAAGGTGTTTCATGGTCTGCACCGGCAGGTTGCCTGCAGGGATGGTTGCGAAGGCGTACCGGGCCGGGATATCTATTGTTGCGAGCAATACTGCGCCTTTTTCAACAGGTATCTGCCTGGCGCGACGGGTAAATATGACCCTTGCTGGTTTTGTCAGACCCCCACGTGCAATGATATACAGTGTTCCTGAAAGGATACAATTCGATTGAAAGCACTAAAAATAGAATAGAAAATATTCCCGATTTTAAAAATTTCATGAAATCTTTTCATAATATCTCAATGAACCGCATCCCCCGCACCGGTCGTTTTCAAAAAGGTAGTCCGGTATAGCATCCCCGCAGCATGGGCAGGTAACGGACTTCCATTTTCGTTTAGCTGAGACGCTGACACGGACATGTTCATGTGATAGGATTTCACGTCCCGCACGGAATATCTCTTCCTGAAGTGGGATATCCATCGCAGATTTGTTGAATAACGGGCTGTTTGCGTACCACATATAAATTATTGGATACTGTTTCAGTTTTTCGAGATCAATATATACCCGTACCGCTTCGGCAGTCGGCTTTGTCGTTGCGGCGTTCACGGTCATTGCAAATTTTCCGATAGGTATGACGCGAAGCCGGTTATTGCCGGTAGTGATGTTAGCAATAACCTGGAGGGCATCAGGAGCGCACTTGGGAGTCTCACAGACGCCAAAGAGTTTTTCTCCCGGTGCAACACCAAGGAGTTCGAGAGCCAAGTCCACCATAAATGAACCTATGAGCACCCCGGGAGCCGGGGAGGCATGGAAGGCCACGACCCGGTTGAGGTAATCTTTCATCTTCGGTCTGAGCCCGCAGGCATCCATGCGGGCATTGAAATCCTCAGATGAAAATCTATATTTTCCCGTTGTCATCAGATCAAATTTATCTTCATCTGATAAACAACTTATTAATTATAACCACTTGTGTTGAAATACAAGAATAAAATATGAAACTTTCTTAGTTCTTTTTCTATTGAAGGGTGAACGCAAACCCCGGCTTGAGGATATTTACACTCTCATAGCTCAAATGAATCTTGGTAGGGCGGAAGAGTCTTTCTGTTTCAATGAAGGTATCGAAGGTCTTAAGGATTTGGCAGTTCACGGAATACGATCTCCTCTTTCTGCGCATTTGACTCAGCTCACAGCACGGAAACAATCAATCCCGTGCGATACATGGGTCATATTCCGACATCCTTCAAAACGATCCTTTTTACTACCCACCAGTATTCATCATTTTTTGATAAAATTTGATAACTCTTATATGTTATGAAAAAAGAAAAATTATGTTAAAAAATTTAATCTTCTTAACTTTTTCAAAAAATAACTGCTCTTTAAAAATGAGAGAGTAGACCTCTGGAGAACATGCATGGTAGAATTAAAAGAAATGCTGAAATATGTGCCCACGACCTGTCCCTATTGCGGGGTAGGCTGTGGACTGAACCTTGTTGTCAATGACGGCAAGTGTGTGGGTGTTGAACCCTACAAGCGCAGCCCAATAAACGAAGGCAAACTCTGTCCCAAGGGAGAGACCTGCTGGGAATTTGTCCACAGCCCGGACCGGCTGACAAAACCGCTGATCAAGAAGGATGGAAAGTTTGTTGAAGCTTCCTGGGAGGAAGCCCTTGACCTGATTGTAAAGAAGTTCAAGGAGACCTCAGACAAGTTCGGGCCGAAATCGCTGGGTTTCCAGAGCTCGTGCCGTACCGTCAACGAGGACTGCTACGCGCTGCAGAAGTGGGCACGGTGCGGGTTCTTGACCAACAACGTCGACAACTGCGCCCGTATCTGCCACGGACCATCCGTCGCAGGGCTCTCGCTCTCGTTTGGTTCCGGAGCCGCGACCAACCCCTTCGAGGATGTCCTGAACTCCGACCTGATCGTTATGTGGGGTTCGAACGCTGTCGAGGCGCACCCGCTTGCCGGCAGGCGTGTGATGCAGGCAAAGAAGAAGGGGATCAAGGTCATTGTCGTTGACCCGCGTCGTAGTGCGACAGCAAAGATTGCCGATGAATGGATCCAGTTCAACCCGTCGACCCACATCGCGCTCGCCAACTCCATGATGTACTGGATCATCAAGGAAGGCCTTGAGGACAAGGAGTTCATTGAGAAGCGCACGAAAGGCTTCGAAGACCTCAAGAAGACCGTCGAGAAGTATGCTGACGTGGAGTCGATCCATGGTGTCCCGCTCGCGAAGGTCAAGGATTTTGCCCGCCAGTATGCCAAGGCAAAGAACGCGGTCATCATCTACTGCCTCGGCATCACCGAGCTGACCACCGGTACCGACAACGTCC
>Ga0326726_10005465_pt1 | contig 11498 bp, 13 predicted proteins | sample MHFenrmetagenome_2_FD_207603 | JGI IMG/M metagenome (GOLD analysis project Ga0326726, IMG submission 207603) | Lab enriched peat soil microbial communities from Michigan Hollow, Ithaca, NY, United States - MHF15MN | ecosystem: Environmental > Terrestrial > Soil > Wetlands > Peat | place: USA...
GCTCGGCTTCAAGGGCGCGATGATCCACGGCCACACGCAAGGGAGCTTTCTCGACGACAGGAAGTATTGGGTCATCTTCGAGGCCGCGCAGGCGCTCGACGTGCCGATCTACCTGCACCCGACCCTCGCCCATCCGGACGCACTGAACTCCTATTTCAAGGGCTACGAGGAGCTGGCGCGCGCCGGCTGGGGATTCGCCATCGACACCAGCTGCCATTTCCTCAGGATCGTCTTCGCCGGCGTGTTCGACGCCTATCCGAAACTGAAATTCATCCTCGGGCACCTGGGCGAGGGCCTGCCCTTCGCCATGCACCGGCTGAACGACCACACCGGGCGCGCCGCGGCCAGGCGCGGGCTGAAGAGACAGCCGATCGAGTACCTGCGCGACAACCTGCTCGTCACCACCAGCGGCAACTGGTACGAGCCGGCTTTCCTGTGCACCCTGCTCGCGTTGGGCGCCGACAACATCCTCTTCGCCGTGGATTGGCCCTACGAGGCCAACGCCACGGGAATCGAATTCCTGAAGAAGCTCTCGATCAGCGACGCAGACCGCGCGAAGATTGCGCACGGCAACGCCGAGCGCATCCTAAGGATGTAGGACCTACCCGCATCAGCCGCGCTTGACGCTCGGCTTCCCTATCCCGGGGGCGCGACGTCCTTGGCCCATCGCGCCAGGTGGCAATGAGCGCAGTTGCTCCTGAGCGGCTTGAAGAAATACCAGTTCTCGAAGAACGCCCTGCCGCAACGGGGGCAGGCGAAGCTCGATACCCGGAAGCCGGCCCAGGCGATCGCGCCCATCCAGGCGAGCCCGATAACGGGAAACGAAGCGTCCTGCAGGAGCAGGGTGTTGAGCACGTAGGCGAGCAGGAACACTCCCGGAATGCACGCAAACAGCAGCAGCCAAAGAACCTTGGACCTGCGGTGCAGATCGCGCCACGCGGGCTCGAACCTGAGATTTGTCGTCACTGACACGGCGTCCGCCTGGGTCATCGCGTTCGAATTCGGTTTCCCGAGGATCGCGCGTCCCGCCAGGATCTTTGCAGCTGTGCCGTTCGCTTGCCCTTCAGCATCGCACGCTGGCCCGTCAGCCGGGCGAGACTTCTCAGCCGCTCGATCGCTCCGGTTGCGGCCGCGATCTCTGATGGGAGCGCGCTGTCCTCGACAGCCGTCTCCGGGGTTCGCTTCCCGCGGGCGAGGAGCCCGTAGAGCTCGCGCAGCGCCCAGGCGCACGAGGCGGGCACACCGAGCTTCTTTTCCTTCCCTTGGCGCTCCATCTCGATGCTCGCAAGAGCCTCGGTCACTCCCTGCGTCGGCCGCTCGGCATTCATTGGATATTCCTTCCGAAAATTTCGCCCGCCTAGCGGTGACGGGCCCGCAAGTGCATATCGATCAGCATCTTTGCGGAGCGGGCGATGTTCCTTGCCGGCCCGTGCACGCCCAGCGTCTGCGTGGTGACCTGCGCCCCTTCCATCAGGAGAAACAGCTGATCCGCCAGCAGCCTCGGCTCGGCGACGCCCATGCGAATGCAGATCTGCACGAGCCGGCTGCGCAGTTTCGCCTTGTGCGCCTCGATCACTTTTCTCGCTGGATGGCCTCTTTCGGTGATCTCGACCGCCGCATTCGCCATGGGGCAGCCTCGGGCGGCGGGGTCGGCGACGTGCTTGGCCAACAGGCCGAACGCGGCGAGGATCTGCCTGCGGGGATCGCTGGGGTACCGGCTCGCCATCGCCTCCCACGTCTTCCAGAACCTCGCATCGTGCTCGCGCAGCCATTCGGCCACCAGCTCGTCCTTCGAGGGAAAATTCCTGTAGAGGCTCATCTTGGTCGTATCGGCCTCCGCCGCGATCGTCTCCACGCCGACCGCGCGAATGCCCTTGGCGTAGAAGAGCTCCGACGCCGTCTCGAAGATGCGCTCGCGGGCGCTCGGCCGGTTCGCCCTCCGCTTCAGTGGAGACGGGAGGTGCGACCGTCCGTTGCTACCGGGAGTCTTGTTCACGTTCAATTTGGTTGACATGAGAGTTACCGGTCAGTATCATAGCACTTGCGTACCGTAGTGTCAGCAGCCGGTCGGCCTATCTCCATCGGCACCCCCAGACGAACGATCACCGCGCCGCGGTTTTCTTCCTCGGCCGCCCGAACGGCGAGCGGCTGTAAAATAATTCTTCAGGAGCAAAACCATGTCGGCGAAATCCATCCGTTTTCATGACCTCGCGCGATACAAGATGTTCGCAGGCGTCAACATGCTCGCCGACGCGGTCAAGATGACCGTCGGCCCCAAGGGCCGCAACGTGATCCTCGAGCGCTCGCACGGCGCGCCTACGGTGACCAAGGACGGCGTGCCGGTCGCCGGGGACTAGCCCGCCGGCCGCGCTGTCACGTGCCCGCACTTGCCGCAGCTGCGGTGCTTGTCCTCGGAGTAGAACTCCTCGTACACCCGCGACACCGGGTCCTCGCGGTAGTCGGAGACGACTTTGACCGATTCGAAGAGGGGCGCGCGGCATTTCTCGCAGAACCACGAGAACTTGTCCCGCTCCCCGGCGCGGCGCTTGCGCTCGAGCACCAGCACGAAGGCATCGCGCGGGAAACGCGGCGAATGCGGCGTTCCCGCGGGACAGTAGATGATCTCGCCCTCCCGGATCACCGCCACCCGCTCCTCCCCGGCGGCGTCGATATAGTGCAGGTTCATGTCGCCCTTGATCATGTACATGACCTCGTCGCTGGGGTCGGAATGGAATTCACTGCGCCCCACCCGACCGCGCGCGACGAAAGCAATGGTGTCGGGCGCCTGCCACAGGATGCTCACGGGCTTGACGCTCTTCGCTATGCCTTCGGAGACCTCTTTGAGGCTGACCGCCCTCAGTTCCGTCATGGTGTCCGTCACGAAATCCCCCGCCTTCGCGTATCCGGCGGATTGTAAGCGCAAGGACGGAACAACAGGTAAGATCGCGAAACCTTTCGTGCTTGCCCGATGAAACCCGCGAACGCCGCTGCGAACCTCGCCAGCGTCGTCTTTCTCAAGATCCAGGAGTTTGCCCGCCGGCCGGCCCAGGAACAGGCGCGGATGCGCGCTCAGCTGGAGGCCGTGGTCGCGGTCACCACTGCGGACCTCAGGCCCTCCAGCTGGATCGCGCTCGACGCGGCGGACGGCATCGCGATCGCGGTCCTCGCCGACCCGGTAGGCGCCCTGCGTCTCGCCGAGCGCTCGCTCAACGCGGCGGCCGCGGGACTGCCTCTGTGCGTCGGCGTCAACCACGGAGCCGTGCAGGTCACCTCGGGCGGGCGAGGCGTGGACGGGATGACCGGAGACGGGATCGCGGTCGCGGCGAGCGTCGCCGAGTTCGCCGCGTCGACGCGTGTGCTGATCTCACGGTCGTTCCGCGACGCGCTCGCGGACGCCTCGCCGTCCCTGGACGCGGGTCTCTCCCCGGCGGGGGTGTTCACCGACGCCGGACTCCGCACGCACGAGCTGTTCTTCCCGGACAAGGGCGCCGCGGGTCGCAAGCAAAGGCGCTTGATCGCGGCCGGCATGGCCGCAGCCGTCATACTCGTCGGCACCGGGATAGGCGCGCGCGCCGCGGGCGGCGGGCACCAGAAGGTGTTCGACGCGACGATGGGGAAGATCGGAATGTCTGCGAAGCAGCGCGAGACCTGGCTGCGCGGGCTCGTGGAGAAAGTCAGGTTCTAGCCTTGGCCAAGAAGAAACCACAGCTCACCCAGCTTGGGCGCTACAAGATCACGGGCGAGCTCGGCCGCGGCGCAATGGGAGTGGTCTACAAGGGTGAAGACCCCGCGCTCGACCGCACCGTCGCACTCAAGACCGTCATTCTGTCCGACGACGCCGCGGGCAAGGACGAGTACAAGAAGCGCTTCTTCCTCGAGGCCAAGGCGGCCGGACGCCTGAGCCATCCGCAGATCATCACCGTATACGACTTCGGCCAGGAGGGCGAGATCGCTTACATGGCGATGGAGTTCTTGAAGGGCAAGGAGCTCCGCACGCGCATGAAGGAAGGGTCGATCAGCATCCCCGAGGCGGTGCACATCGCCGAGCAGGTCGCCGAGGGCCTGGGGTACGCCCACGAGCACGGCGTGGTACACCGCGACATCAAGCCGAGCAACATCATGCTGCTGCCGTACGAGCAGGTGAAGATCATGGATTTCGGAATTGCGCGCATGCGCGCCTCCGACCACAAGACCAGCACGGGCCTCGTGCTCGGGACGCCGAAGTACATGTCGCCCGAGCAGGTGTCGGGGTCGCCGGTGGATCACCGCTCCGATATCTTTTCGCTGGGCGTCGTCCTCTACGAAATGCTCACGCACTCGAAGCTCTTCGAGGGCGAGGACACGCCGCAGATCTTCCACGCGGTAGCCAACTTCCAGCCGCCGGTGCCGAGCCGCGTGAATCCCGAGGTTCCGGCAATGCTCGACTTCGTGGTCGAGCGCGCGCTGAAAAAAGACCCTGCCGTGCGCTACCAGGACGCGTTCGAGCTCGCCGCCGATCTGCGCTCCGCTCTCACCGAGCTCGTCGACCGCGAGGCAGCCGCAGCGGGGGAGAAGCCGCGCGACCGGGACACCACCAAAACCATGAAGCTCGACGCGGAGGCGCTGAAGACGGCGCTGCCGGCGCCCACCGCGGCGGCGATCGGGACGGACACGCGCCTGCCGATGTCTCTGAAATTCCCCTGCACGGAGGCCATCGGCCGGCTCACCGATCCCACCGGCAGGGACCGCAAGCGGCTCATGCGGGCGCCGCACCCGGTGGGTCTAGTGCGCCGCATCTGGCGCGAGCCGGGAAAGCGCGCGCTCCTCGCCGTTGTTCTCGCCGCGGCGATCCTCGGCGGCGCCATCGCCGTAGTCTAGGCGCGGATCTGGACGCGAGTCCGGGGCGGACTCGCCTACTCGATCTTGATTCCCGCGGCCTTCACCAGCGCCGCGTTGGCGGCGATCTCGTCCCTGATGTAGGCATTGAACCGCTCGGGGTCGTACTCCATGGGCTCCGCGCCGAGCCGCCCGAGCTTCTCGCGCACCTCCGCCGAGTGCAGCGCCTTCACGGTTTCCTGGTAGATCCGGTTTATCGTCTCGCGCGGCGTCTTCGCCGGCGCGAACATCCCGACCCAGAAGTTGTAGTCGGAGTTCGGAACGCCGGCCTCCAGCGTGGTGGGGAGCTCGGGAAGCGCGAGAGAGCGCTTCGTGCTCCCCACCGCGAGGGCGACTACCTTGCCGTCCTTCAGCAGCGGCAGCACCGCGTTGACGGGGCAGAAGTAAAAATCGACGCGGCCCGTGATGATCTCGGTGAGCGCCTCGGGCGAGCCCTTGAACGGGATGTTGACGGTGTCGATGCCCGCTCCGAGGCGGAAGCGCTCGGCGTTCAGGTGCGTCGCGCTGCCGACTCCGACCGAGGCGGAATTCATCGAGCCGGGCTTCGCCTTCGCCGCGGCGACCAACTCCTTCACCGAGCGGATGCCCTTGGAAGGCGCCATCACCAGAACGTTGGGCAGCAAGCCCAGAGGCGTGATCCCGGTCAGATCACGCAGCGTGTCGTAGGGCAGGTCCTTATAGGTGGACGGCGTGACCGTATACGACGAGGAGTGGACGAAAAGAGTATGGCCGTCGGGCTCGGATTTCACCACCACCGTGGCGCCGATGGTGCCGCCCGCGCCGGGGCGGTTCTCGATGACGATGGCATGCCCGACTTGCGGCGAGAGCTTCTCGGACACCGTGCGCGCAATGATGTCGGTGCCGCTCCCGGCGGTGAACGGAACAACGATCCTGACCGTCTTCGACGGCCAGCCCTGCGCCCATGCCGCCTGCGCGGCACACAGCAGGACTGCCGCAAGCGTTTTCCTTATCGCTGGCATCGGACCACCTCCTCTTGTGTGTATTATCACGCCTGCGCAGGAACAGGCAAAATTTCCGATGAAGTCCGCCCCGTTCGAATACACCCGTGCCGTTTCGGTCGCCGAGGCCTGCGCCCTCCTTGCGCGCGAAGGGGATTCGGCAAAACTCATTGCCGGCGGCCAGAGCCTGGTGCCGATGATGGCGATGCGGCTCGTCCGTCCCGCGTGGCTGATCGATATAAACGAAATCCCCGAACTGAAATTCGTGAAGATTGAAAAGGACGCCGCGCGCATCGGCGCGGGCACGCGTCAGTGCGTGGTCGAGCGGGACGGCGCACTCGCCGCGCGCGTTCCCCTTCTGCGCCAGGCGCTCGCCTGGGTCGGGCACGCGCAGACGCGAAATCGCGGCACGCTGGGCGGCAGCCTCGCGCACGCCGATCCCTCGGCCGAGCTGCCGCTCGTCGCGCAAGTGCTCGGCGCGAAGATGGTGCTGCGCTCGGCGAAGGGTACGCGCACGCTGGACGCGGAGAAATTCTTTTCCGGACCGATGTCCACTTCGGCGCGGCCCGATGAGTGCCTGGAGGAAATCCGCTGGCCGGTGTGGCCTGAGGGCCCCACGGGCTCGGCTTTCACCGAGATCGCCATCCGCCACGGCGATTTCGCCATGGTCGCCGCCGCGGCCCAGGTGGCACTAGCCGCGGACGGCCGCTGTACGCGCGCAGTTTTTGGCCTGGGCGGCGCGGGCGGAACGCCGCTCGCGTTCCCGAAGATCGCCGCGCGACTCGTCGGCACGAAGCTCGAGCACGAGGTGATCGAGGCCGCCGCGGTGGACGCGGCGAAGGAGTGTGATCCCGGAGCCGACCTGCACGCGACCAAGGAGTACCGCCGTCACCTCGCCGGCGTGCTCGCCGCGCGCGCGCTGCGCGAGGCGCGCGAACGGGCAGGTGCCATCCGATGAGCGAAACCCTGCACTCCGTTGCGATCGAGGTAAACGGCCAGCGCCGCGAAGGGCGGGTTCCCGCGCGCCTGTCGCTCGTTGATTGGCTGAGAGAGGAATTGCGTCTCACCGGGACCCACGTCGGCTGCGAGCACGGCATTTGCGGCGCCTGCTCGGTGATGCTGGACGGCGAGCCGGTGCGTTCCTGCCTCATGTATACAGTGCAGGCGAACGGCCACCGCATCACCACCGTCGAAGGCCTCGCCAAGCCCGACGGCTCGATGAGCATCCTACAGGACGCCTTCTGCGAGACGCACGGCCTGCAGTGCGGCTACTGCACACCGGGCATGCTGATCGCGGCGCAGGGCCTGCTCGATTCCAACCCGAACCCCAGCGAGGAGCAGATCCGCGACGCCATCGGCGGAAATCTCTGCCGCTGTACCGGTTACCAGCAGATCGTCGAGGCGGTACGGCTCGCCGCCGAACGGATGAGGGCGAAATGAGCTCCTTCCGGTATATCGGCAAGAAGCGCCGCACCAAGGAAGACCCGCGTTTCGTCTCGGGGCGCGGCCGCTATGTCGCCGATATCGCGCTTCCTGGCATGAAGCACGTGGCGCTGGTCGCGTCGCCGCACGCCTCCGCGCGCATCGTGTCGATCGATGCGAAGGCCGCGCGCGCCGCGCCGGGCGTGCTGTATGTGCTCACGGGCGAGGAGTTCTGCGCCGGGACCGATTCGCTCGTGACCGGCGTCGACGCACCGAAGCTGACGCGCTTCGCGCTGGCGAACGGCGTAGTGCGCTATGCCGGCGAATGGGTCGCGGCGGTGGTCGCCGACACGCGCGCGCTCGCGGAGGACGCGGCGGAGCTGGTCGAGGTCGAGTACGAGCCGCTGCCGCACGTGATCGATGCGGAGGCCGCGATGCAGCCCGGCGCGCCGCTGGTGCATCCCGCGCACGGCTCGAACGTGATCCTGCACAAGAAGTTCGTCTGGGGCCCGGTCGAGGAGGCGTTCGCGAAAGCGCAGCACAAGCTAGCCTTCCGCGCGACCTGGAGCCGCTCCAGCACCGTACCGATCGAGACCTTCGGCGTCGCGGCGCAGTGGAATCCGGGCACGGAGATTCTCGAGGTCTGGGCCTCGATCCAGATGCCGAAGTACCCCGACCAGCTCGCCCGCGCCCTGCGCCTTCCCGGCAACGCGGTGCGCGTGCACTACGACGTCGACGTGGGCGGCAGCTACGGCGTGAAGCGGGGCCTGAAGCACACGGTGCTCGTCGGCTATCTCGCGAGGAAGCTCGGTCAACCGGTGCGCTTCATCGAGGATCGCCTCGAGAACATGCGCGGCGGCGACATGCAGGGGCCGGACCGTTTCTTCGACATGCAGGCCGCGTTCGACTCCGACGGCACGATACGCGCGTGGAAGATCCGCGCGGTGGACGACGTCGGCGCCTACGCCGGCCGCGCGCCCTTCCAGCTCGGCAAACCCGTGACCGCGATTTGCGGGCCGTATCAGATCCCGGCGGTCGAGTACGACGCGACCTCGGTGCTCACCAACAAGACGCCGCAGGAGGCGGTGCGCGGCTTCGGCCAGTCGCCGACGAACTTCGCCATGGAACGCACCATCGACCGCGTCGCCCGCCACCTGGGCATGGACCGGATCGAATTGCGGAAGAAGAACCTCATCCGCAGGGACCAGTTCCCTTACACCATACCGAGCGGCTCGATCTACGACTCGGGCGACTACCACGCGGTGCTCGACAAGGCGCTCGCCGCCGCCGACTACCCGGCGCTGGTGCGCGCGAGAGACGAAGCGCGAAAGGCTGGCCGGCTCGCCGGCATCGGCATCTCCACCTGTCTCGAGCCCTCGGGCGGCAACTCCGCGTTCGAGGTGCTGCTCAACCCCAAGAACGAGACCACCACCTGGATGGACTCCTGCCTGGTGCGCGTCGACCTCGCGGGCAGCGTCACCGGCGTGATGAACACCTCGAGCTCGGGCCAGGGCCACGAGTCGCTCGTCTCGACGGTGATCGGCGAAATCCTAGAGCGCGATCCGGCCGGCGTGCGCGTGGTGCGTGCCGATTCGCTCACCGCCCTTCCCTCCAACAGTCCGGTCGGCAGCCGCATGGCGATCATGCTCGGCGGTGCCGCGGCCGGCGCGGCCAAGACGATCCGCGAGACCCTCGTCGCCATCGCCGCGCACAACTTCGAGTGCTCGCCCGAGGATCTCGAGTACCGCGGCGGCGACGTGAGCCTCAAGGGCGCGCCGGAAAAGAAGATGACCTGGGACCAGCTGGTCGAGATCGCGCATCGCAAGTTCCACAGGATGCCGCCCGGAATGGAGCCGGGATTGCAGGCGAAGTTCGTCTGGGAAGTGCCCACCGGCGGCGGGCTGCCGGGTGCCGACGGCCGCGTCCAGATGTATCCCTGCTACGCGTTCGAAGCGCACGTGGTGTACCTCGAGATCGACCCGGACACCGGCAAGCCTCGCCTGGGCAAGTACGTCTGCGGCCACGACTGCGGGGTGATGATCAACCCCGACATCGTGCACGGCATGACCTACGGCGGCATCGCCCACGGGATCGGCGCCGCACTCTACGAGAAATTCTCGTATACGGAGGACGGCCAGCTCGCTGCCGGCACCTTCATGGACTATCTCATCCCGAGCGCAATGGAAGTGCCGCGCCTCGCTATCGTCGATCACTGCACGCCCTCGCCGCTCACGACTTTCGGCCAGAAGGGCTCGGGCGAGGCCGGCTACCTCGGCGCGCCCGCGGCGATCGCCAACGCGGTCAACGACGCGCTCGCTCCTGCGAACGCGGCGATCGACACCTTGCCCATGTCGCATCTCGCCATCTGGAACGCCATCCACGCCAAGAAAGCGGCCCGAGCATGAAAGACCTCGTCATCGACGTTCACGCGCATTTCATCCCGAAACTTCTGTACGAGCGCTTCGACGCGAGCTCCGCGAAGTTTCCCGAGGTGAAACTGCTTCGCGATGCCAAGGGGATTCGTATGCAATTCCCCGGCGGGCAGCCGACGCGGCCGATCTCGCCCAAGCTTTCCGATCTCGCCGACCGCCGCGCCTGGATGGACAGGAACGGCATCGACCACCAGCTCGTCGGCGGCTGGCTCGACAGTTTCGGCTACGAGCTTCCGGCGGGCGAGGGACTTGCGTGGAGCCGCTTCTACAACGACTGCCTCGAAGAGGAGCTGGCCGAAGAAACGCGTTTCACGCCGCTTGCGACCGTGCCGCTGCAACACGGCGGGCTCGCCGCCGAGGTGCTGGCCGAGGTGCTCGAGCGCGGCTTCGGCGGAGTGATGATCGGCACGCTGCCCAAAGGCAACTCGGGCAATCTCGACGATCCCTCGCTCGACCCGTTCTGGCAGGCGGCCTCCGACCTGGAGACGGCGGTGTTCCTGCACCCGATGTTCCTGTGCGGCGAGCCGCGGGTCGCCGATTACGATCTGGTGAACGCCATCGGGCGGCTCGCCGACACGTCGATCGCCGTGTCGCGGCTGCTTTTCTCCGGCCACCTCCTGAAATTCCCCGGCATGAAGCTCGTCGTCTCCCACGGCGGCGGCGCCCTGCCCTACGCGCTGGGGCGCCTCGCCCGGAACCACAAGATCTCGCAAGGCAAGTACGCGGACCCGCGCAAGGGCTTCGAAGCGATGTATTTCGATTCCTGCGTCTTCGACGCCGACTCGCTCGAGTACCTCGCGAAGAAGGCCGGCCCCGGCCGGGTCATGCTCGGATCGGATCAGCCCTTTCCGATCGGTGACCCGGAGCCGGCCAAGGTGCTCGAGGGAACGTACTTCAGCGAAGCCCTAAAGAAAGGCATACTCGGCGAAACTGCGCAGAGCGTGTTCCGCATCCGGGCGGACTGCTGGAACCCGCGCTGAAGGCCGCGGAGACTAGTCCGCCACAAGCAGCAACGCCGCAAGCCCGGCGATGCCGACCGGAACCACGTAGCGCTCGAAGGGGCTTTCCTCCCCGTGCGCCGTCACCGCGACCGGGATGTCGGTGCGCGCGGCTACGCCGTCCGCGATCGAGGGATTCAGCCAGCGAACCCACCGCGGGTGTCGCGCCACGCCTATCAGGATTTCATCCACCCCTTCTGCTTCGGCCACCGCGGCGATGCGTACGGCCGGCACGCCGACTTCGGTGAGCGCGCGGTGCGGAATTCCGGCACGCGCGAGCCGTTCGATCGCGCCGGCCATCGCGGCGCGGCTGCGCTCGAGGCGAAATGACTCGCGGTCGGCCTTGTGCGTGAAGCGCGAGACGTGCCGGTTCAGGCGCGGCTGCACGTTGAGGACCACCGCCTCGACGTCGGCACCGCGGCACGCCGCCGCCTCCAGGCCGCCGATCGGAATCAGGGCCGCTCGGGATGAATTGACCGGAATGAGATATTTCATCGCGTCACCTCCATGGAAATCCGGGCCGGGCGGCGGTTTCGAAGAAAAGCGAGGCCTAGCACGCCGCCGACGAGAGCGGCATAGACCGCTGCCACCGAAGCGGCCCGCCCGGAGAGGAGCTCGTGCACGAACGCCTCGCTCACGATCATCTGCGCGGCGGTCCAAGCGAGGACCGCGCCGCCGACATAGAGAAGCGCGGGGAAACGCTCGATGCATCTAAGTATCAGCGTGCTGCCCCAGACGACGATCGGGATGCTGATCGCGAGCCCCAGCACCACGAGCACGATGCTTCCATGCGCCGCGCCCGCCACCCCGAG
>Ga0326726_10005466_pt1 | contig 11497 bp, 13 predicted proteins | sample MHFenrmetagenome_2_FD_207603 | JGI IMG/M metagenome (GOLD analysis project Ga0326726, IMG submission 207603) | Lab enriched peat soil microbial communities from Michigan Hollow, Ithaca, NY, United States - MHF15MN | ecosystem: Environmental > Terrestrial > Soil > Wetlands > Peat | place: USA...
AGAACTCGTTCGCGAGCGAGATCAACCAGAACGGCATCGACGGCCTTATCAAGTCGCTGACCGAGCGCAATCGCCAGGGCGGCGACCCCGCCAAGAAGGCCTGAGCGCGTGAAGCTCGACGTCACGTCGATCACGAACGAGAACGCCACGAGCCTGCTCGAGCGCGGGCTCGGTGCGATTCGCGCAGGCGACGCGACGGTCGATCTTGCCGGCGTCAAGACGGTCGATTCCGCGGCAGTCGCGCTGCTCCTTGCCTGGCAGCGGGCCGCTGCAGGTCACGGCAAGCGGTTGGCCTTCGTCGACGTGCCGGAAGGGATAACCAGCCTCGCCGGGCTGTACGGCGTCGATTCGCTGCTCGGGGTCGAGGCGGCAAAGAGTTGATCGCACCGGTCGCATAGAATCCAGCGCGCGTCCGTCAAACGGGACGCGCGCTTTTTTCTCTGAATCATGCCGACCGCCGCAATCGAGGTCCTGGACCTGCGCAAGAGTTACCCGAACGTCGTTGCGCTCGACGGCGTTTCGCTGCGCATTGAACCCGGTGAGTTCTTCGGCCTGCTCGGTCCGAACGGCGCGGGCAAAACGACGTTGATCTCGATCGTTGCCGGGCTCACGCGGGCGACCGGCGGGCGCGCGCAGGTGATGGGCCACGACGTGGTCTCTGACTACCGGGCTGCGCGCCGCGCACTGGGTGTCGTTCCACAGGAGTTGGTGTTCGATCCGTTTTTTACGGTACGCGAGACCCTTCGCATCCAGTCCGGTTACTTCGGCTTGCATCGCAACGACGACTGGATCGACGAGATCATCGCCAGCCTCGATCTGAAAGCGAAGGCCGACGCGAACATGCGCTCGCTCTCCGGCGGGATGAAGCGGCGTGTTCTCGTGGCGCAGGCGCTGGTACACAAACCACCGGTCATCGTGCTCGACGAGCCGACCGCGGGCGTCGATGTCGAGTTGCGGCAGAGCCTCTGGCAATTCGTGCGTGGCCTCAATCGGCAGGGACATACGGTCGTCCTGACGACTCACTACCTGGAAGAGGCGCAGGAGCTCTGCGGGCGAATCGCGATGCTCAAGGGCGGGCGCGTGATTGCGCTGGACCAGACGCGCAACCTCCTGCGGCAACTGTCGGGCCTGCGGATGTCGATGCGCGTGGCGGGTGCCCTTCCGCCGGAGGTCGTGCCTCACATCGCCGAGCGGCACGGTGACCACGTCGTATTGCGTCTGGCCGGCGTTCCTGAGGTGGAGCAGATGCTTGCGGCCCTGCGCGCCGGCCGATGCAACGTCGAGGACCTTGAAGTCGGCCATGCCGACCTCGAGGACGTCTTCCTGCAACTGATGAGCGAGGGCCGCGAGCGCGTCGCGGCGTGAGGCATGGAACCCGCGCTTGACGTGGCTCGGCCGACCGCGGTGCAAGCCGGCACGCTCGCCCCACGGCCGCCTCATCCCTCGTCGGGCTTCCGCACGCTTCTCTACAAGGAAGTGCTGCGCTTCTGGAAGGTGAGCTTCCAGACCGTCGCCGCGCCGGTGCTTACCGGCATCCTGTACCTGCTGGTGTTCGGACACGTGCTCGAGGCACGCGTCGAGGCGTTCCCGGGCGTGAGCTACACGAGCTTTCTCATCCCAGGCCTGGTGATGATGAGTGTCCTGCAGAACGCGTTCGCCAACTCGTCCTCGTCGCTGATCCAGAGCAAGATCACCGGCAATCTCGTCTTTGTTCTCCTGCCACCGATTTCGCACGGCGAGTTCTTCTCCGCGTATGTGCTCGCCTCGATCGTGCGCGGCCTGGTGGTCGGCGCCGGCGTGTTCGTCGTGACGGTATGGTTTGCCCCGCTCACCGTGCGTGCGCCGCTCTGGATCCTGGTGTTCGGCCTGAGCGGCGCGGCGCTGCTCGGCGTGCTTGGCCTGATCGCCGGGATCGTCTCGGACAAGTTCGACCAGCTCGCGGCGTTCCAGAACTTCATCATCATGCCGGCGACGTTCCTCTCCGGCGTGTTCTACTCCGTCAAGGGCCTGCCGCCGTTCTGGCTGACCGTGTCGCACCTCAATCCTTTCTTCTACATGATCGACGGTTTTCGCTACGGATTCTTCGCCCACTCCGACGTGAGTCCGTGGATCAGTATCGGCGTCGTCTTGTCGGCGCTGGCAATCGTCGCGAGCGTCGCCTTGCGGATGCTTGCGAGGGGCTACAAGATCCGGCTTTGACCATGTTGCCAACACCCGAAGACGTCCAGCGCTACATCGCGCAGGGTCTCGATTGCAGCGTCCTCGAAGTGCGCGGGGACGGCCAGCACTTCGAGGCGCTGATCGTGAGCGAAGCGTTCGCCGGCAAGACCCGCGTCGTGCGCCATCAGCTCGTCTACGCCGCGTTGGGCGAGCGGATGCGTGCCGAGATCCACGCGCTGTCGATGCGCACGCTGACGCCCGCGGAATACGCCGCGCAGCAGCCATGACGGTGCGCGCGGCTTCACCGTTCGTTCACGCCGGCTTCGCCGGCATTTCGAGAGTGCCTGCGACTGTCCGCGGGTGCCGCCCACGTCGTGTAGGTGGCCCAACGAGGACCGTCCCATGCCCGATACCCTGCCGATTCGTTTCGTCGCCGCGCGTCCGCGGCTGCCTGTTGCCGTCCCGATGGACAAACTGAAGATCCGCGGCGGCACGCCCCTGCGCGGTGAGATCACCGTTGCCGGCGCCAAGAACGCGGCGCTGCCGATTCTCGCGGCGTCGCTGCTCACCGCCGACGAACTCGTGCTGACCAACGTGCCCGAGCTCGCCGACATCGCCACGATGGTCAAACTGCTGCGCGGCATGGGCGTCGCAATCGAGCGCAGCGGCCCGCGCTGTGCGCTGCGCGCGGCAGGCGTGACATCGACGGAAGCTCCGTACGAACTCGTCAAGACGATGCGCGCGTCCGTGCTCGTACTGGGCCCCTTGCTCGCGCGCTTCGGCAAGGCGCGGGTCTCGCTACCGGGCGGGTGTGCGATCGGCGCACGGCCCGTCGATCAGCACATGAAGGGGCTGGAACTGCTTGGTGCGACGATTCGCATCGAGCACGGATACATCGTCGCCGAAGCCCGGCGCCTGCGCGGCACCCGTATCGTGACCGACATGGTCACCGTGACCGGCACCGAGAACCTGATGATGGCGGCGGCACTGGCGGACGGAGAGACCGTCATCGAGAACGCCGCGCGTGAGCCCGAGGTCGTCGACCTCGCCGTCTGCCTCAACGCGATGGGAGCGCGCATTCGTGGCGCGGGCAGCGACCGCATCGTCGTCGAAGGCGTAAGCCGGTTGGGTGGGGCGGCCCACCGCGTGCTGCCGGACCGGATCGAGACCGGCACCTTTCTGGTCGCTGCGGCGGCAAGCGGGTTGTACGGCGAAGCCGACGTTGTGCTCAAGGATGCAGAACCTGCGACGCTCGACGCGGTGATCGACAAGCTGCAGGAGTCGGGCAGCAACGTGCAAGCCGACACGTCGTCGATTCGCGTCCGGTCGCGCAATCGCCCGCGCGCCGTGAATCTGCGAACCGCACCGCACCCGGCGTTTCCGACCGACATGCAGGCCCAGTTCATGGCGCTCGACTGCATCGCCGAAGGCGTCGGGCGCATCACCGAGACGATCTTCGAGAACCGCTTCATGCACGCGGTGGAGTTGCAACGCCTGGGCGCGGATATCGATATCGAAGGCAACACGGCCATCGTCAGCGGCGTCCCGAAGCTCTCCGGCGCGACCGTTATGGCGACGGACCTGCGCGCGTCGGCGAGCCTGGTGATCGCGGGACTGGTCGCCGAGGGCGAGACCACGGTCGACCGCATTTACCATCTCGACCGCGGCTACGAAAAGATGGAGCAGCGACTGGCTGCATTGGGCGCCGCTATCCAGCGCGTGAAGTGAGCGCGCGGGCGGCTCGAACAAACCGGCCGGGACCGAACCTCCGGCCACAAGACGAACATCGATGATCACGCTGGCGCTGTCCAAGGGTCGCATTTTCGAAGAAACGACGCCGCTTCTCGTGCGCGCCGGCATCACGCCGACCGAGGATCCCGAACGCTCGCGCAAGCTCATCATCGGAACGTCCGATCCGAACGTGCGCCTGGTCGTCGTTCGTGCATCGGATGTGCCGACGTATGTTCAGTACGGCGCCGCGGAGGCGGGTGTCGCAGGCAAGGACATTCTTCTCGAGCACGGTGCTCAATGGGGCGACGTTGGTCTTGCGCAGCCGCTCGACCTTGGTATCGGCCGCTGTCGTCTCTGCGTTGCCGTGCCCGACGGCTTCGACTACGCCAACGCGGTGCGGCGCGGGGCTCGCCTGCGGGTTGCAACGAAGTATGTCGCCTGTGCCCGCGAATTCTTCGCCGCCAAGGGCGTGCACGTGGATCTCATCAAGCTGTACGGCTCGATGGAACTTGCACCGCTTGCCGGCCTCGCCGACGCGATCGTCGACCTGGTATCGAGCGGCAGCACGCTGCGCGCGAACCGTCTTGTCGAGGTCGAAGAGATTGTGGCGATCTCGTCGCGCCTGATCGTCAACAGCGCCGCGCTCAAGCTCAAGCGGGCGCAATTGATGCCGCTGATCGCCAAGCTCGAGGCCGCGGTCGAGGCCGTTGCATGAAACCGTTACGCAGGCTCGACACCCGGTCGGCCGATTTCGAACGCGAGTTTGCGGCATTGAATGCGATCGAGCTCGCGACGGATCCGGCGATCGAGCAGACCGTCGAGCAGGTGCTTGCCGACGTGCGGGCCCGTGGTGATGCCGCGCTTCTCGAGTACACCGCGCGTTTCGATCAACTGCGTGTAAACAATGTTGCCGCGCTCGAGATCTCCGCTGCTGAGATGCGGGCTGCGCTCGATGGCTTGCCGGCCGTCCAGCGTGACGCGCTCAATGCTGCGGCAGAACGGATCCGCGCGTTCCACCAGCGCCAGTTCGACCTGCTTGCCGCGAGCGATTGGACCAACACCGAGAGCGACGGCACGCGAACCGGGCAGCGCATCTCGCCGATCGACCGTGTTGGTCTCTACGTTCCGGGCGGCAAGGCGGCGTATCCGTCGTCGGTGCTGATGAACGCACTGCCGGCGCGCGTCGCCGGAGTGCGCGACCTCGTCATGGTCGTGCCGACGCCGCACGGTGAACGCAACCCGCTCGTACTGGCTGCCGCGTGCGTCGGCGGGGTCACGCAAGCGTTCGCCATCGGCGGCGCGCAGGCGATCGGCGCATTGGCGTATGGCACCCAGACAATTGCGGCGGTCGACAAGATCGTCGGCCCCGGGAACGCCTACGTCGCCAGCGCCAAGCGGCGTGTGTTCGGGGCGGTCGGCATCGACATGATCGCGGGGCCGACCGAGATCTGGGTGATCGCCGACAGCAGCGCCGAACCCGACTGGGTAGCGATGGACCTCTTTTCGCAAGCCGAGCACGATGAGCTCGCGCAGGCGATCCTGTTGACCCCGGACGCCGCATTCGGCGACGCGGTCGCGGCATCGATTGCGCGGATGCTCCCCGACCAACCACGACGCGCGATCATCGCCGCATCGCTCGAGCGGCGCGGCGCCATCATCGCGACCCGCGACGTCGGCGAGGCTGCCGCCCTGGTGAACCGCGCGGCGCCGGAACACATGGAGATCGTCACGCGTGATCCCGCCGCCGTCTTGCCGCTGATCCACCATGCCGGCGCGATCTTCGTCGGCCACTATTCCTCCGAGGCCCTTGGCGACTATTGCGCCGGGCCGAACCACGTGCTGCCGACGGTGCGCACAGCGCGCTTTGCCTCGCCGCTCGGCACGTATGACTTTGTCAAGCGCTCCAACGTGATTGAAGTGTCTGCCTCCGGTGCACGGCGTCTTGCGCCGATCGCTGCGATGCTCGCGCGGGGTGAGGGGCTCGAGGCACACGCACGCAGTGCCGAACTGCGCGCGCAGGCACCCGGGTCGAAACGACCGTGATGTCGAACATGGAGCCCGATCTCTCGCCCATCCGGCCCGAAATTCGCGCGATGCGCGCGTATCACGTCGCGGATGCGACCGGGCTGATCAAGCTCGACGCGATGGAGAATCCGTACCGTCTGCCCGAACCGCTTGCGCACGAACTCGGCGAACGCCTGGCGGCGGTGGCGCTCAACCGCTATCCGCCGGCGGATCCGGCGGCGCTGAAGACGAAACTCGCACGGGCCATCGGGTTGCCGCATGGCGCCGCCCTGATGCTCGGCAACGGTTCGGACGAGTTGATCCATCTCGCCATCCAGGCGTGCGCACGGCCTGGCGTTACGGTCCTTGCGCCGTGGCCCGGGTTCGTCATGTACGAACTGAGCACACTGTTCAACGGCTGCCGGTTTGTCGGCGTGCCGCTCAAGCCCGATTTCTCGCTCGATGTGCCTGCGATGCGCGCGGCGATCGAGTTGCACAAGCCCGCGATCGTCTTCATCGCCCATCCGAACAATCCAACCGGCAACCTGTTCGGTCGTGACGCGATTCGCGCAGTCATCGACGTCGCGCCCGGTCTGGTGGTTCTCGACGAGGCGTACCTGCCGTTCGCGCAGGACACGTGGCTCCCGGCGCTTGCTGCCCATCCGAACCTGCTCGTCCTGCGCACGCTGTCCAAGCTCGGGCTCGCCGGGCTGCGGCTCGGGTACCTCTGCGCGCACCCCGCCTGGATCGCCGAGTTCGACAAAGTGCGGCCGCCTTACAACGTCAACGTACTCACGCTCGCAGCCGTCGATCTGTTGCTGGATCACCTCGATGCGCTCGACGGCCAGGCCGCGCGCATCCGCGCCGAGCGCACGCGGGTTCTGGCCGCTCTACGCAACATCCCTGGCGTGACCGCGTTCGACTCCGCGGCAAATTTCCTCCTCCACCGCGTCGGCGATGCAGACGGCGTGTTTGCCAGACTGAAGCAACGCGGCATACTGGTGAAGAACGTCGCGCGGATGCACCCGCTGCTCGCCGGTTGCCTGCGCACGACGATCGGCACGGCCGAGGAAAACGACGCGTTTCTCGCCGCCCTGATTACAAGCCTCGAGGAAGATCGATGAGTCCGCGCACCGCGGAAGTGGTCCGCAACACCAACGAAACCAGGATTCGCGTCGCGGTCGACCTGGACGGCTCGGGCCGTAGCCAGCTCGCGACCGGCATCGGCTTCTTTGACCATATGCTCGACCAGATCGCGCGCCACGGTGCGATCGATCTGACAATCGAAGCGAAGGGTGACCTGCATATCGACGGGCACCACACGGTCGAAGACGTCGGCATCACGCTCGGTCAGGCGGTGACGCGCGCGGCGGGCGACCGCAAGGGTATCCGCCGTTATGGGCATGCCTATGTGCCGCTTGACGAGGCGCTGTCGCGCGTCGTCATCGACTTTTCCGGCCGACCCGGCCTCGAGTGGCATGTGCCGTTCACGCGCGCGCGCATCGGCGAATTCGACGTCGACCTTGCGCACGAGTTCTTCCAGGGCTTCGTGAATCACGCGCTGGTGACGCTGCACGTCGACAACCTGCGCGGCGAAAACGCCCATCACCAGTGCGAAACCGTCTTCAAGGGTTTCGCAAGGGCCCTTCGGCAGGCGCTCGAACCCGATCCGCGCGCTGCGGGCGTGGTGCCGAGCACCAAAGGGGCACTTTAGGCACCACTGCCGCGCAACACGGGGAATCTTCGGTCTTGGGCTCGATCGCGATCGTCGATTACGGCATGGGCAACGTGCGCTCGGTTGCCAAGGCCGTCGAGCACGTCGCGCCGAAAACGCGCGTACGCGTGACGTCGGACGCGCGGGAGATCACCGAGGCGGACCGGGTCGTCTTTCCAGGACAGGGTGCGATGCCGGATTGCATGCGGTACCTGCGCGAGGCCGGCCTCGAAGAGGTCGTGCAACGCGTGGCGTCCGCCAAACCGCTGCTTGCGGTGTGCATCGGCGAACAGATGCTCTTCGATGATTCCGAGGAGGCGCGTCCGCCGGCGTCACGTACGCCGGGACTGGGACTCTTTTCGGGGAGCGTGGTCCGGTTTCGCGATTCCGAGCTCCAGCAGCCGGAGGGCGGGCGCCTGAAGGTGCCGCACATGGGATGGAACCGCGTGCGCCAAGCGCGGCCGCATTTGCTGTGGCACGGCATTCCTGACCAAAGCTGGTTCTACTTCGTCCACAGCTACTACGTCGCCCCGGCCGAACCGGATGTGACCGTCGGCGAGGCGACTTACGGGCGGACCTTTACCTGCGTGGTCGCGCGGGATAACATTTTTGCGACCCAGTTTCACCCGGAAAAGAGCGCCGCAGCGGGACTGCGAATCTACGAGAACTTCACGCGCTGGAATCCCTAGCCGAGGCGTTCCAGCGCCTGCCGGGTCGTCCACTCTCACCTCCATTCCCCCACTCTGGTCTTGCCTGGTGGCGCACTAAGCCCCCCATGCTTCTGATCCCCGCCATCGATGTGAAGGACGGCCGTTGCGTACGGCTGCGCCAGGGCGATATGAAGAGCGAGACGGTCTTCGGCGAGGACCCGGTCGCCATGGCACGTCACTGGGTCGCACAGGGCGCAAGGCGGCTGCACGTCGTCGATCTGAATGGAGCGCGCTCGGGGCGGCCGGTCAACGAACCGGTCATTCGCAAGATCATCGCGGCAGTCGGTGCCGACGTGCCGGTGCAATTGGGCGGCGGCTTGCGCGACCTGGACACGATCGAGCGCTATATCGACGGCGGCGTCAGTTTTGTCGTCATCGGTACGGCGGCCGTCAAGAATCCCGGGTTCCTGCATGACGCCTGCAGCGCGTTCGGCGGCCATGTGATCGTTGCCCTCGACGCCAAGGACGGCAAGGTCGCCACCGACGGCTGGAGCAAGCTGACCGGCCATGACGTCGTCGACCTGGCGAAGAAGTTCGAGGACTACGGCGTCGACGCGATTCTCTATACCGACATCGGCCGCGACGGCATGCTGACCGGCGTCAACGTGGATGCGACCGTACAACTCGCACGGGCGGTCAAGATTCCCGTTATTGCCAGCGGCGGGGTTGCGGGCGTGGCGGACATCGAAAGACTGTGCGCGGTCGAGGACGACGGCGTCGAGGCGGTGGTCCTGGGCCGTTCGCTCTACGAGGGGACGCTGGATTTCAAGGCCGCGCAGAGCCGGGCGGACGAGCTGGCTTCAGACTGAATGACGCTGCGCGTCAGGGCGCGGGGGTTCCCAGACAGGCCGCGAACCTTTCGAAGGCACCGATCAAGGTGCGACGCGTCCTTTTTGAACTGCACAAGTCAGCTTCCGAATCCGGGCCTAACGATGCCGGAGGCTGCGAAGCGAAACGCAAGTCAAGGGCGTCTGCGTCTACAAAGAGCTTGCGAACCGGGTGCCATCCCAGATAAAGCGCCCAAACCGAAGTCGTCTCGTTCTCACCCTCATCCCGCAAGATCCCGTCGTCCCGTACTAGCACGACGCCGTCGATGAGGTTGGCAGACAACACAGCGGTGCTTTCGGGGAACCGGATCTCGACGCGGGCCGTGTCAAGCAAGGTGTTGTAGAGGACCTTCGATCCGGAAGACCGGTTGACATACACGCCGTCATCGGAGCAGGAAGCGATCAGGTTGCCCTCGATAAGGCCATTCTCGTGCTCGACGACGCACTTTCGGTCGCGGCATCCGGATTGATCGCTTCCTCCGCCGCCGAATGACAGGCCCACGCGGCGACCCGGAGCGCCGCGAAGCCGCGCCTCGCAGATCACCACATTGCGAGCGAACGTGGTGCCCGAGCCACCCCCTTTGGCGAAGGCCCCGTAGCTGGTGGCATCGCCACCGTCCTTGACGAAGTCCGCTATCAGGTTTCCTTCGATCAACCACCGGCTCGCAGCGACAAGATCGATAGGCGTAACTGGCAACGAGGTCTTGCGCGGCGTTCCGTTCGTCAGGGTGTTGTTGAGGACTCGACCGTTGTCAGGAAAGCGCCCGTTACTCCCGTTGATCTTGATGTGCGCGTTGAAGTCGCTGAGCGCGTTGTTGCGAATCACGACATGGTGCGCGCCGCCGACCACATGAAAGGCGTGCTCGCAGGAGTCGTGGCTTGTGCATGCGCCCTGAATCACCAGATTTTCGAACACCCAATATGGCGCCGTCACGTGAAATCCCTCGAGGAGGTCGAACTCGAGCACAACGGTTCCGAACGCGTCAGCCCTGACCGTTATCGGCGCATCCTCCATGCCGAGTCGCACGGCTTCCAGCGAGCGGCCCGAAAAACGATAGTGCCCCGGTGCCAGGGTGATGGTGTCACCGGCCTTTGCCGCCGCGAGCGCATCGATCAGTTCGCTGGATCGTCCGACATTGATCGATGAAAGGCGACTTGCGCTCGACGGCGACGCCCGTGCACCAACCCAATTCGGCAGGTCAGCCTGAGGCATCGGGTTGCCGCGGTCCAGCCTTTGCAAGACGCGATTGACCCATCGCGCGGGTTCGGCGATCCAGCCGGCGTGGCCGCTAGCGCGACGTTCCAGGTATGGGCCGAGGAGCCTGGGCGCAACGTTTACGCGCTCCCCGGCCTCCATTGCAAACGCGATGAGCAGCGCGCCTCCGAGAACGACCGCGGCCAGAACGATCCGCCTCCGGTAACGACGGCGACCGAGCCCGTCGCGAACGGGCCCGGTTCGAACGCTATGCTTGCGCAGTTGGGCCAAGTGGTCGAAACGCAATGCTTGCGAAGCGCATTATCCCTTGCCTGGATGTGACAGCCGGCCGCGTCGTGAAGGGCATCAACTTCGTTGACCTGCGCGATGCGGGCGATCCGGTCGAGATCGCCCGCCGCTATGACCAGCAGGGCGCGGACGAGCTGGCGTTCCTCGACATCACCGCCTCCTCCGACGCGCGCGACTTCATCATCCACGTCATCGAAGCGGTGGCGAATGAGGTGTTCATCCCGCTCACCGTGGGCGGCGGCGTGCGCCAGGTCGAAGACGTAAGGCGCCTGCTCAATGCAGGCGCGGACAAGGTGTCGATCAACACCGCAGCCGTCGAGAATCCAGGCCTGATCCAGGCGACCAGCGGTCGATACGGGTCACAGTGCATCGTGATCGCGATCGACGCCCGGCGGCGTGCCGCAGAGGAGCCCGCGCAGGGCTGGGAGGTCTTCACCCACGGCGGCCGGCGCCCGACCGGCCTGGATGCGGTCGAGTGGGCGCGCCGGGTTGTTGCGTTGGGCGCCGGCGAAATCCTGCTGACCAGCATGGATCGCGACGGGACGCGTGCCGGTTTCGACCTCGAGCTGACGCGCGCGGTGGCCGATGCCGTGCCCGTGCCGGTCATCGCGTCCGGCGGTGTCGGCACCCTGCAACATCTTGCCGACGGCGTGACGGTCGGCCGCGCCGACGCCGTGCTTGCGGCGTCCATCTTTCATTTTGGCGAGTTCACCGTGCGCCAGGCCAAGGACTACATGGCGGCGCGTGGGATCACGATGCGTGTGGATTGAAGTCGATGGCCTGGCTCGACGATGTTGCTTTCGACGAACGTGGCCTCGTGACCGTGATCGCACAGGATACGGCGAGC
>Ga0326726_10005467_pt1 | contig 11496 bp, 8 predicted proteins | sample MHFenrmetagenome_2_FD_207603 | JGI IMG/M metagenome (GOLD analysis project Ga0326726, IMG submission 207603) | Lab enriched peat soil microbial communities from Michigan Hollow, Ithaca, NY, United States - MHF15MN | ecosystem: Environmental > Terrestrial > Soil > Wetlands > Peat | place: USA...
CTTCGGGGCCGCTGTGCCGGTGCGCGCGAAGGTGGTGGAGATCACGGCTCTGTCGGCGCACGCCGACCGCGACGAGACGCTACGCTGGCTTAGTGGGTTTCAGACGCCACCCCGGGTCACGTACCTCGTGCACGGGGAGCCGAACGCGTCGCTGGCGCTCGCGGAGGCGATTCGAGCGCGCTACGGGTGGAAGGTGGAGGTGGCAGTGGCGGGGGAAACGGTCAGCTTGGCGAGGTAAGTGGCCGGGGTTCAGGTCGAGCGGCCGGTCACGCCCGCAGCGCAGCGAGTTGCCGCAGCACGTATTCGAGAATTCCGCCGTGGCGGTAGTACTGCAGCTCCTGCGGCGTATCGATGCGAACCGTGGCGCGGAACTCGATCGTCTTGCCATCGGCCCGTGTGGCCCGGACTGTCAGGTCCTTCCCGCGCGGGAATCCCTCCGCGAGAATCTCCGCCAAACCGGTGATGTCGTACTGCTCCATGCCGCTCAACCCGAGCGGCGCGGGCCCCTGGTCGGGAAGAAACTGGAGCGGCAGGATCCCCATCCCGACGAGATTCGAGCGGTGAATCCGCTCGTAGCTCTGTGCGATCACGGCCCGGACGCCGAGCAGGCGTGGGCCCTTCGCGGCCCAGTCGCGCGACGATCCCGAGCCGTACTCCTTCCCGGCGATCACGAGGAGCGGTGTTCCCTCCTGGTGGTACTGTACCGAGGCGTCGTAGATCGTCATCTGCTTGCCGTCGGGGAGATGGACCGTGAACGGCCCTTCCGTGCCGGGCGCGAGCTGGTTCTTGAGGCGGACGTTGGCGAAGGTGCCGCGCACCATCACCTCATGGTTGCCACGCCGCGCGCCGTAGGAGTTGAAATCCGCCGGCTCCACCCCCTGGGCGACGAGGTACTGCCCGGCGGGACTCGTCTTTCTGATGGAGCCCGCGGGCGAGATGTGGTCAGTGGTGATACTGTCGCCGAGCAGCGCCAAGACTCGCGCGCCGCGCACGTCCTTGATCGGCCCGGGTGCCGCGGGCATGCCGTCGAAATAAGGCGCGCGGCGGATGTATGTGGAGCCCGCATCCCAGACGAAGCGATCCCCTTTAGGGACCGGCAGGCTCGCCCAGCGTTCGTCACCCTTGAAGACCTCGCCGTAGTGCTTGCGGAACATCGCGGAGCGGATCGAAGCACGGATCACCGCGTCGACTTCCTCGGGCGTCGGCCAGATATCCCGCAGGTACACGGGCTTTCCGTCCTTCCCGGTGCCGAGGGGCTCGTGTACCAGATCGAGATCGATCCGGCCGGCCAGGGCATAGGCGACGACGAGCGGCGGTGACGCGAGGTAGTTGGCCCGCACTTCCTGCTGGATGCGGCCCTCGAAGTTGCGGTTCCCGGAGAGCACGGCGCACGTGACGAGGTCGCCTTCCGCGATCGCCGCCGAGACGGCCTCGGGGAGCGGCCCCGAGTTACCGATGCAGGTCGTGCAGCCGTAGCCCACCAGGTAGAACCGCAGCTGCTCCAGGTAGGACATCAGGCCGGCCTGCGTGAGGTAGTCGGTCACGACCTTCGAGCCCGGGGCGAGGCTCGTCTTGACCCAGGGTTGAGACCGGAGGCCCCGCTCCACCGCTTTCTTTGCTACGAGCCCCGCCGCGACCATTACCGACGGGTTCGAGGTGTTGGTGCAGCTGGTGATCGCGGCGATCACGACTGAGCCGTGGTGGAGCCGGCAGTCCACGCCGTCGATCTTCAGGTCAACGTGCGTGGGTCGATGCGGCGGCGCTTGCACGGCCGTTGCGACGTTACCGCCCTCCGCTTCCCAGCGACCGCCATTCGCCGCCGCCGCCGCGCCGACCGGTGTGGTGGCCTTCACGAGCGTGGGGAGCGCCTCGAGAAACCCCTGCTTCACCACCCGAAGCGGCACCCGGTCCTGCGGACGCCGCGGGCCGGCAAGGCTCGGCTCCACCGTCGAGAGGTCGAGCGAGAGCGTGTCCGAATAGGCCGGCTCCGGCGCGCCGGGCGTGTGAAACAGCCCCTGCTCCTTCATGTATGCCTCTACCAGCGCGATCTGCTCCTTGGGCCGGCCCGTGAAGGCGAGGTAGCGCAGCGTCTCCTCATCGACCGGAAACAGGCCGGCCGTGGCGCCGTATTCGGGCGCCATGTTGCCCAGCGTGGCGCGGTCGGCGACGGGCAGAGCGGCGACGCCCGGGCCGTAGAACTCCAGAAACTTCCCGACGACGCCCTTCTTGCGGAGCATCTCGGTGACCGTGAGGACGAGATCCGTGGCGGTCGCGCCCTCCGCCAGGCGCCCCGTGAGGCGAAAGCCGACGACCTGCGGGATCAGCATGGAGACGGGCTGGCCCAGCATTGCGGCCTCCGCCTCGATACCGCCCACTCCCCAACCCAGCACGCCGAGGCCGTTGACCATGGTAGTGTGGGAGTCGGTGCCCACCAACGTGTCCGGATACGCCAGCGGCTCCGGGCCCTCCCCCGCGCACACCACGCGCGCGAGGTACTCGAGGTTCACCTGGTGCACGATGCCGGTATCAGGCGGGACGACGCGGAACCCCTGGAACGTCTGCTGCGCCCAGCGCAACAGCGCGTATCGCTCGCCGTTGCGTTGGAACTCGAGGTCGGCGTTGGCCTGGAAGGCGGCCGGCGTGCCGAACTGATCGACGATCACGGAGTGGTCGATCACAAGCTCGGCGGGAAGGAGCGGGTTCACGTGCTTCGGGTCTCCGCCCATCGCCCGGATGGCGTCGCGCATGGAAGCGAGATCCACGACGGCGGGCACGCCCGTAAAGTCCTGGAGCAGCACCCGGGCGGGCATGAACGCGATCTCTTCGTCGGGTGTCCTGCCGGGATCCCAGCGCGCGAGGCGCTCGATGTCCGCGGCGCGCACCGCGCGGCCGTCTTCTCTGCGGAGCAGGTTTTCGAGCAGGATCTTGAGCGAATAGGGAAGGCGGGAGATCGGGAGGCCGCGGCGCTCCAGGGCGTCGAGGCGAAAGATCCCGAAGGTCCGGCCACCTACCGTGAGTGAGTTCCTGGCCCCGAAGGTGTCCGGGGCGCTCACTCGACTACTTTCACGTCCCTGACCCAGTACCCGGTTTCTCCAAAGCAGGTCGTCGGCACGCCCACATGCTGGTGGTAGGTGATGGCGACGCGCTTTCCGAGGGACTCGTTGATGCGGGCGGCGACGGAATCGTTGCGGACCGTGAAGTAGAACTTCTCGGACATTGTTCCCGGGAGCGCGACCATCGCGAGCTCTCCCTCCCAGGTCTTACAGATCCATCCCTTTTTCGAGAATTTCTGCACGTATCCCGCGCGCTCTCCCGTCGAGTACGTCCAGCTCATTGTCAGCCAGGTATAGAGGGCGAAGAGCACCACGGGCGTGAGCACGACGCCCGCGATGATGCGCATGTGCTTGGGGGACAGAGTGAATGCCATGGTCGGAATCTAGCGGGACGCTGCGAGACGGATAAGGGCGCCGTCTAGCCCGCCTCGTACGTCTCGGTTCGATAGACGGCGAACCCGCGCGCCTTGTAGTTGGGAAGCGCGTGCGGATGGTCGAGGGTGCAGGTGTGGACCCAGACTCGGGAGGGGCCGAGCTGCCAGGCGTCGCGCACGGCACAGGAAAGCAGGTGCTTCCCCAGGCCGAGGCCGATCGCAGCGGGCGCGAGACCGAAGTACGCGATCTCAACCGAATTGTTCTCCGTCTCGCGCCGGAGCTCGTACCACCCCAGGAACCGCCCATGTCGGGCTGCCACATGGATGCTGATCTCGGGCCGGCTGAGATGAGCCTGGATTTCGGCGTCGCTCCAGTCCCAGCGGTCGCGCCAGTGGTAGGCCTCGCCAACGGTGCGGTAGCAGGAGCGATACAGCTCCGCGGTCGGGGTGGCCACCCGCTCGACGACGAGGCCCGGGAAGGCCCCGAACGCCTGCCGGAACTGTCCGGGGTCCTTCAGATGGAGGTAGGTCCGTACTGCCTGCATGGAGGTCGCGTCCGGGCGGTGAGGGTGTATCTTAACTGCCGACCATCGCACCCTGGGACCCCATGACGAACCGGATGACCACCGTCCCCTTGCCCCTCAGTCTGCACCTGGCGGCCTACACCGTCATCGGCCTGTTCTGCGCGTTCGCCGGCGGGCTCAACCTGCTCGATCCCGCGAAGTATCTCCACGCGCTGGCGTTCCTCAGCGTGACAGGCCTGAGTTGGGGCTACGTGTTCGGGATCTACATGGGTCGCAAGGAGGTCGTCACGCTGGGGCTCGCGCTGAGCCTGGGGTATCTTGCCTTCGGCGTGTGGCAGGCGACGGCGCATCCTTTGCTCGGGTTGTTGTTGCTGGCGATCGGCGCCTACGGCGGTGGGGCGCTGCTCTACTACCGCAAGCAGATCCTCGAAGTCTAGCCGGACGGGCCGTCACCCCACCGTTCTCTCGAAGTTCTCGGGCGCGGCTGGCAGGTCCACGACGAACCGCGCGCCGCCGAGCGGGGATTCCTCCAGCCAGATCTTGCCTCCGACCTCGCTCACCACCCGCTGACAGATCGCAAGGCCGAGCCCCGTACCCTCATCGGGGCCCTTGGTCGTGAAGAAGGGGTCGAAGATGCGGTGACGAATCTCCTGCGGGATGCCCGGGCCGGAGTCTTCCACCATGAACCGCACCCACCCGTCGCGCGCCTGGGTCGACAACTGAATGATCGCGGGTGTCCTCCCGCGAATGGCGTGCTCGGCGTTCGTCACGAGATTGATGACGACCTGCTGCAGCTCCTGGCCGAGACCGAGGACGGCGGGTGCAGCGCCGTCCATCTCAGAGCGGATTTCCACGCTTGCTGAGCGGAGCACACGGTGGCGGATCTCGACGACGTCTCGCACGAGCTCGTTCATCTGCACGCGCGTGGGTGTGGTATCGGCGCGGCGCGCGAGGCGCAGCAGGCTCCGGACGATGCGGGCGGCGCGGTCCACCTCGCGGGTCATGGTGACCGCCGCCGCGGTGGTCTCGGGGTCCCGGTTCGCCCGCATGAGCAGCTCGGCCTCCATCCGGATCGCGGTCAGCGGGTTGTTCACCTCGTGCGCCACGCCGCTCGCGATCTCACCGACCGTGGCCAGCTTCTCGCGTGCCACGAGCTCCCGCTCGGCCCGGAGCTCATCGGTGCGGTCGTACAGAGCGACGAGCGAATGGGTAGACTCCGCGCCCGCGAGGCCGGTGACAGTGCAATCGCAGATGCGCCGATCACCGTCACCGCGCGTCACCAGCACGCGCCCGTGCCACGGTTTTCCCGCCAGCGCCTGCGCCAGGACGACGTGGAGCGGAAAGCCGGATGGCGACAGGCCCAGGGCTTCGAGATGCTTTCCGAGTCCCTTTGACTCCGTCGCGAGGCCGAACAAGCGGCAGCCGGCTGCGTTGAACTGCTCCACCCGGCCCTCGCGGTCGAGCAGGGCGAGCGGGAGCGGACTCCCGTTCACCATGGCACGCGCTTGCTCAGCGGCCGAGCGGACGCCGGCCAGGGCTTCGGTCAAAGCCAGACCGCCGGCGATGTGCGCAGCAACGGCGCTGACGTACTGCAGCTCGACCAGGGTGAATGGCGGCGGCGTCGCGTTCCCCGGCACGACGAAACGCACCACTCCCACGGCGCCCGCCACGCCGGTTGATGTGCGGAGCGGCGTGATCATCACCGCCCGGGCCGTCCCTGACGGCGAGGCGCCGAAGTAGGCGTCGGGCTCGAGCATGATGTTCTCGCTCATGAACGACTCCCCGGAGGTGACGACCCGGCCTGCGCTGCTTGTCTCGATGGGGAGGACCAGGCCCTCCATCTCCGAGGACCGACCTACCGTTGCCGCGACGCGCAGCGAGTCGCCGTCCGCGTTCCGCAGAGCCACGTAGGCGCCCTGTGCGTCGACCAGGCTGGTAAGGCTCTGTAGCGTGTAGCGCAGGAGCAGCTCCCGGTCGGGCGCGGCGAGCAGCCAGCGCGACAACTCGACGAGGAACGTGCCCAGGCGGCGCTCGCGCTCGAGATTGGCGCGCCGGCCGACCATGACCGCGAGGTGAGAGGCGACGTCGACCACGGCCTTGAGATCGGCGATCGGGAACACCGCCGGAGCACCGGCGATGGAGACTTCCACGACCCAGTCTTCCGCGTCATGCACTTCCACCCGCACCGGGTCGCCTCTCGCCCCTTCGGGCCCTGCGGAGACCGTTCCAGAATCGCCCGAACCCCGGTAGGTCAGCTCGACACGGGCGCCGCCCGACCACTCGCTCAGGATCTGGGCGGCAGTTCCCCAGAATGCCTTTGTTTCTTTCGCGGTGTTTGCCTCGGAGAGGAGCTGCCTGATGGGATCGAGCATGGGCGGCCTAGGGGTTCGTGGGCCGGATGTCGAGCTCGCTCACCATCGCGCGGTCGGGGAGGGTGAGCGACGAGACCACGGCGTGCGCGACGTCGTCCGCGGCCAACACACGGCCGTGATCGGGGCGCTGGCGCGCCTGCTTGTCCATGAACGGCGTCGCCACGGATCCCGGACAAACCGCCACGACCCGAATGTTGTGCTTACGGACCTCGAGCATGAGCGCCTTGGAGAAGCCAAGCACCGCGTGCTTCGACGCGCAGTAGGCCGTGCCTCCCTCGATGCCGTTACGCCCCGCGAGCGAAGCGATGTTGACGATGGTGCCGCCGCCGGCCTGCTTCATGCTTGCGATGAACGCCCGGGTCACGAGGTACAGGGAGCGCACATTGACGGCCATCGTTGCGTCCCAGTCCTCGAGCGACAGCTCGCTCAGGGGCTTGAAGCGTCCGATGCCCGCGTTGTTCACCAGCACGCGGGGTGCGCCGCGCTGCTTGGTGACAAAGGCGGCGAACGCGCTCACGCCGGCCGGGTCGGAGACGTCACAGGGCATACCCACCGCATCGACACCGGTGTCGCGCAGCTCCTGAACGGTGGCGCGCACGTTCGGCTCGGTGCGTGCGCAGACTGCGAGCTTGGCGCCGGCTCCGCCGAGCTGGAACGCAATGGCGCGACCGATCCCTTCGGTCGCGCCGGTCACAACGGCGAGCACCCCGGACAACTCCATGACGATGAATATACGACGAGGCCGCGGCCGCGTTGCGGGCCCGACCGCTACGCCGTAATGGCTCCGGGGAAGCGGGCGGGGTCGGGCGTGAAGCCCGGGAAGATCGGAGACAGATCGGTGGCCAGCATGTGACGGGTGAGGATTTCGCCGAAGAGATCGCGGAAGTCAGTCGTCACGGCGACATCGCGTCCCTCGAATCGGTCCGCGGGATCGAGGCCCGGCCAGCGTCCCAGCACCTTGCCGCCGTTCACCGGTCCGCCCAGCACCAACATCGCGGTCGCATGGCCATGGTCGGTCCCCAGGGAGCCGTTCTCGCGAATCGTGCGGCCAAACTCGGACATCGTGAGCACCACCACGTCGCGCATTCTCTCTCCCACATCCGTAGTGAAGGCCGCCAGCGCCTGACCCAGGTCCGCAAGCCGTGTCGCAAGCTGGCCTTCGCTCGCTCCCTGGTTCACATGCGTATCCCAACCCGTGACGTCGGCGAACGCCACCTGTAGCCCGACATCCGCCTTGATCAGCTGGGCGATCTGCCGCATTGCCGCTCCCAGCCGTCCGCGCGGGTAGGTCGCACCGTCGGCGGGCTGGTATTGGCCGGGGTTCGCGCGATTGAGGAGCTGGACGGCCTCGAACGCCTCGTGCGACGACGTCGCCAGCAACCCGGTCGCCGCGCCACCATACAGCTGCTCGAATGCCTCGGTCAGTCTATCACGCGCGGCCCCGGGCGCTCGCACGCCGAACGTCTGGAGATCGTCGATTGCGAGGCTCGGCGCCGAGCCCGCGAGGATGCGGGGTAACCGGGGTCCGAAGGCTACCGCTTGGAACGGAGTGGACAGGTGCTCGCGGTCGTGTTGGCAGTAGCGGTTGAGCCAGCCGTCCGCCGTGGCCTTCCGTCCCGGCGTCCCCGACTCCATGTAATCCTGGGCGTCGAAATGGCTGCGGGTCGAGTCAGGGGAGCCCGCCGCGTGAATGACCGCGAGACTCTTGTTGTCCCACAACGTCTTCAGCGGCGCGAGGCGCGGGTGCAACCCGAAATAGCCATCCAAATCAACGACGTCCCGCTGCGCCACGGCGATCCGGGGGCGTTCCTTGTAGTAGAGCCGGTCGCCATACGGAACGACCATGTTCAACCCGTCCACCGCTCCGCGCTGGAAGAGACACACGAGAATCGGGCGGGTAGACGGGTGGCCGGGTGTATCTGCCGCGAACGCAGCCCGCGCCAAGAAGAGCGGATCGAGCCCGAAGCTCACCAGCGCCAGGCCGCCTGATTTGACAAATACTCGTCTCGAGATCGCCATCGTCACTTTCCTTTGGCTACGCCTACCCGCCTACCTACTGTCTCTGAAACTCCGGCCCCCCGAGGGCAAGGCCGACAGCGAGTGCTCGTGCCTGGACGGGGTCGTCCAGATCCCGCAGTTGCTCCCGGATCACCCGCCTGGTGTTCTCGGTCATGGCGCCGCCGAGAATCTGCTCGTCCACCGCCGCGATCAGCTGTTCGCGGCTCGACGTGGCGGGAATGGTGAGGTCCAGGTTCACGATGGCGCCCGGGAGCTTTCCTACGGCGAGGGCGACCCCCGCGTTCATGCGATTGAGCAGCGCGCCGCTGTTCACCCAGTCATCCTGGCTCTCCGGATAGCCGTCGGGGGCGACGTGAAGGTATAGGGGCTGGCCCAAGCGAGCCACGACTTGCGCCAGGCGCGGCGTCGTATCCGGATCGGCCTGCACAGCGCGGAGGGCGCTCACGACGAACTCGAGCGGTGACTTCACCTTGGCCTGCACGTTCTCAGGCGCCCAAAAATCGGGCCCATGAAAGATGGCGCGCAGCACCTCCCGGATGTCGCCGTGGGTCCGCTGCCACGCTGCGACCGCGTCATCCACGCACCCGTCGGGCGGCTGATCATTCACGAACCGCCGACACAATTGGTGGCTCACGTGGCGCGCGGTGGCCGGGTTGTCGGCGAGCCACGCGAGCAGGTGGAGGCCTTCGTCCATCCCGTGGCCTGCGGGATAGGTCACGCCCATCACGATCTTTTCTCCACGATCGTGGGCTCGGTCGTAGAACTTGAATGCTCCACCCTGCCGCGGCCGCTCAATGCTCCAGCCGGTGAATATGCGCGCCACGTTGACCACATCCTGCTGGGTGTAGCCGCCGTCCACGCCCAACGTGTGCAGCTCGAGCAGCTCGCGGGCGTAGTTCTCGTTGATGTCCCGAGGTCGCCGCCCACCCGCACGCTGTGCCTTGGCGCTCGGCGCGACGCTTTGCCAATTGTCGAGGTAGACCAGCATGGCCGGGCTCTGCGCCGTCGCACGGAGCAGATCCGCGAAGCGGCCGAGCGCGTACGGCCGGATGGTCCGCTCGATGTATTCGGGGAGGAGGAAACGATCGGCGCCCTTCCCGAAAAAGACATTGAAGTGGTTCGCCCAGAAGTCGGCCATCACCTCGGCCAACTGGCGTTCCGAGAGGGCGGCGCGCACGACCACGAGGTCCGCCACGTCGCGTGCGAGCCGGCGGCCCAGGCGCGCGTTGGGCCCCGGATCGTCGCGCATGCCCATGGTGTCCGCGGCGCGCGGTTCGGCGAGGTTGCGCTCACGGCGCTCGCGCAGCGCTCCAAAATAGACGTCGGCAAGCGCGTGCCGATCGTACGTCAGAACCTTGAACTGGGGCTCGCGAGCGCCCAACGCCGCGTCGTCTACGTGCGCGGGGTCGAGCTGGCGGTCGATCCAGCGCATCACGCCCATGGCGGCCACGCGATCGGGCTCTCCCGGGCGGGGCCCGTACGCCAGCCGGTTCAGGACGTGGAGCGCGGAGTCGCGGGGGGTGAAGGCCTGCGGGTGGAGGATCGCGGTGGATGGGCGGTGCGGCAACGCGCGTATCGGCCCGTGGCTCAGCGGCACGAGCAGCACCGACAGGCACACAACGAGGCCGTTCCTCATCCGGTTATATTGACGCACCGCATGGGAAGGAAGTTAACGCCCTGACACCACCGACCCGCTTCGTCTCGCACGGGATGATGCCGCCTCCCAAGAGCCCGCTTTCGGGCGGCGGCACCAAGCCGCCTACCTGGAGCGAGCGGCTCCAGGCGCTCAAGTACGTCCCGCCCTTGCTCAAACTGGTGTTCCAGACCCACCGCGGCTACACGGCCGCCATCCTGGCGCTGCGTGCGGTCCGGTCGCTCATCCCGCTCGCGGTGCTGTGGATCGGCAAGCTCATCATCGACGGAGTGATCGAGGGTGTGCGCACGCGGTCGGCGGGCGGAGTGGTCGATTGGTGGTATCTCGGCGGACTGGTGGGCCTCGAGCTCGCGGTCGCGGTCGGGGGCGAGGGCCTGGCGCGCCTCTCCTCACTGTTGGAGAGCCTGCTGGGCGATCTGTTCTCCAATCGAATCAGTGTGCGCTTGATGCAGCACGCCGCCACGCTCGATCTCGCACAGTACGAAGACGCGGAGACGTACGACCACCTGGAGCGGGCGCGCCGCCAAACGGTGGGGCGGATCGGTCTGATCGCGCTGCTGCTCACGACGGCCCAGGACCTGGTCACGCTGATCTCGCTCGCGGGGGTGCTCGCCGTCCAGCTGCCGTGGCTGCTGCTGCTCTTGGTCGTGGCGGTGCTGCCGTCCTTCCTGGGCGAGACGCACTACGCGGCGCTTGGCTACTCGCTGTTGTTCTCCTGGACGCCGGAGCGGCGGCTGCTCGACTACCTGCGCTACGCCGGGGCATCGGATGAGATGGCGAAGGAGGTCAAGCTCTTCGGCCTGTCGGACTTCCTGATCGGCCGCTACGCCAAGCTGTCCAGTGAATTCTACCAGGCCAACAAGCGCCTCGCGATCAAGCGCAACGTCGTGTCAACCGTGTTCGTGACGCTCGGCACGCTGGGCTACTACGGCGCATACGCGGTCACGATCTATCTCACCGTGCTCGGCCGCTTCACGCTCGGCGCCCTCACGTTTCTCGCGGGCTCGTTCCGACAGAGCCGCGATCTGATCCAGCGGATCCTTTTGTCGCTGTCCCAGGTGTTCGAGCAGAGTCTGTATCTGTCAGATCTGTTCTCGTTCTTCGACGTGTTGCCGCGCGTGACGTCGCGTCCCGGGGCGGGCCCGGTGCCCGTCCCGATCGTGAAGGGGTTCGAGTTTCAGGACGTCGGGTTCCGCTACCCGGGCTCGGACCGCTGGGCCGTACGGCATCTCTCGTTCAATCTTGACCCTGAAGAGCGGGTGGCGCTGGTGGGCGAAAACGGCGCGGGCAAGACGACGCTGGTGAAGCTGCTCGCGCGGCTGTACGACCCGGACGAGGGGCGCATCCTGCTCGACGGCGTGGATCTGCGCGACTACGACCTGGAGAGCTTGCGGAAGAACATCGGCGTGATCTTCCAGGACTTTGTGCGCTATGACTTCATCCTGAAGGAGAACATCGGCGTGAGCCAGGTGGATGCGCTCGACGACACGGCGCGCGTCC
>Ga0326726_10005468_pt1 | contig 11494 bp, 7 predicted proteins | sample MHFenrmetagenome_2_FD_207603 | JGI IMG/M metagenome (GOLD analysis project Ga0326726, IMG submission 207603) | Lab enriched peat soil microbial communities from Michigan Hollow, Ithaca, NY, United States - MHF15MN | ecosystem: Environmental > Terrestrial > Soil > Wetlands > Peat | place: USA...
GGACCGAGCCACATGTCATAATCGACACCTTCAGGAACAGGAGTATTGGGAACTTTTGGAACAGCACCCTTCCAGTCAACATAAGACCATGCCTTGCAGGTACGGATACGCCCCAGCTTGCCTGATTTCAGATAATTTATTGCATCAACAAAATGTGGCTGGCTTCTCTGCCATTGGCCAACCTGGACCATTTTCCCATGTTTTCTTGCAGCTTTATGCATTATGTTGATTTCAGCGATTGAGTTCCCTAGTGGCTTTTCAACATAAACATGCTTCCCTGCTTCCAGTGAATTAACGAATTGCAGGCAGTGCCAGTGGTCGGGAGTACCGATAATAACTACATCGATATCCTTGTTTTCAAGCATTTTACGATAATCGGTATATAATTTTGGTTTTGCAAACCCCAGTTTTTCGATATCACTGGTACGGCTGGCAAGAAAACTGTTGTCTATATCACTTAATGCTACACATTCAACCTCAGGATTTTTAAGGAATGATGCCAGATCATTATATCCCTGACTTCTTGCCCCAATGAGTCCAACCTGTATCTTATCGTTCGGACCAACCTTCATTCTTCCGGCTTCTGCCAGAACATCAACCGGGAGTACTGATCCTGCCGCAATTACCGATGCTGTTTTAATGAAATTTCTGCGAGATGAATTCATAATTGTGAAATTTTAATGATGTGAGTGCCAAGGTAATATTTTCTTGCAACAGGATCAATCTTTAGCATATTAAAAAGTGTTAAACAATTACCGATTTGAAAAATTGTGATTGAATCTCAAGACATTTACCTATAATTTAATAAATTTACTTTTCATACAGCCAATACAATTAATCAACTTCGTAAAAATAGTATTATGAAAAGCCTTAAATTTTTCTTTGCGATAATTTTTAGCCTGTTAATTACAGGTCTCAATGCCCAGAACTTCAAACCTGACGACCCCATCCCTCCTGATCCTGCCATTAAGATCGGCAAGCTTGATAACGGGCTCACCTATTACATAAAGCAGAACAAGAAACCCGAGCAAAGAATTGAATTGCGGCTTGCGGTTAATGCCGGGTCTGTTTGTGAGACGGACGGGCAACAAGGTTTGGCTCATTTTGTTGAACATATGTGCTTTAACGGAACTAAAAATTTCCCCAGCAACAGGATAATAGATATGCTTGAGGAAATGGGTGTCAAGTTCGGAGCAGAACTTAATGCATATACAAGCTTTGATGAGACTATTTATATGCTAAAGGTTCCAACTGATAAAGAGGAGTGGATCAACAGGGGATTCCAGGTGCTTGAAGACTGGGCTCACCAGGTGACCCTCGATGACGGTGAAATTGACAAGGAGCGGGGAGTTATTGTGGAGGAATGGCGGCTTGGTCTGGGTGCCGAGGACAGGATGCAGTCGAAATATATACCGGTATTGCTAAAGGGATCCAAATATGCTGAACGGATTCCTATCGGTAAAGTTGATGTAATTAAAAGCTTTCCTCACGACACTTTACGCAGGTTCTATAAAACATGGTATCGTCCCGACCTGATGGCAGTTGTGGTTGTTGGAGACATTGACCCGGCACTTGCTGAAAGTAAAGTCAGGGAATACTTCGGTAGGATACCCAAGGCGGTCAATCCTGAAAAAAGAGTGGAATACCAGGTGCCTGACAACATTGAACCACTTGTAAGTGTTGTCACCGACAAGGAAGCAACAGGTTATGACGCCCAGATAATGTTTAAGCAGCCTAAATCAAATTCAATAACTTTTGCTGATTACCGTAATACCTTAATGCGGAATTTATATACAGGGATGCTGAATAACCGGCTTCAGGAAATTGCACAAAAACCGGATGCCCCATATATATATGCCGGATCTCAATATGGTTCTTTCCTGGTTGGCCGCTCAAGAGATGCTTATTCATTATTTGTAGGAGCAAAAGAAAACCTGATTGAAAAAAGCATAGAAACCCTTATGCTGGAAAATGAAAGAGCACGGCAATTTGGTTTCACAGCATCTGAGCTGGAAAGAGAAAAAAAGGATATTTATACGATGTATGAAAACGGAGCAAAAGAAGCTGATAAAACATTATCAGGAAGTTATGCTGACGAATTCATCAGGAATTACCTAAACCAGGAGTCTATCCCTGGTTACCAAAAGGAATTTGATCTGGTCAGGGAATTCCTGCCGGGAATAACCCTTGAGGAAATCAACACCCTTGGCCGGGAATGGACCTCAGAAAAGAATATGGTTGCACTTATAGCTGCCCAGGAGAAGGAAGGGATCAAAATTCCGACAGATCAGCAGGTTGCAGAAATAGTTAAGTCGATCAGAACGCAAACGATAGAAGCTTACATTGATAAAGTCACCGATACCCCGCTTTTGACAGGGCAACCTTCCCCTTCACCTGTAACAAAAAGAACCGAAAACAGTGAATTTGGTTATACTGAGCTCCGCTTCGGGAACGGGGTTCGAATGATCCTGAAACCCACAGATTTTAAGAACGACCAGATACTGATGTCAGCCTACAGTCCGGGTGGGACTTCCCTTTATCCCGATAATGATATTATGTCTGCGATGCTTGCTTCAACAATTGTCATTCAAAGTGGAGTGGGTGATTATGATTTTATTGGATTGCAGAAAAAACTCTCGGGCAATACTGCAAAACTTACCCCATATATAAATGATTTGCGTGAGGGAGTCAGCGGAAACTGTTCCCCCAAGGATCTTGAGACAATGTTACAGCTGAATTATCTTTATTTCACAGCGACCCGTAAAGATGAAAATGCTTTTAACGCATATGTTTCACGGATGAAGAATATGATCAAACCTATGAGAGCTAATCCGCAGGTGATCTTTTCAGATACACTTTCAAAGATAGTTTCAATGAACTCACCGAGAGAGATAGCCATTCCTACAGAAGCTCAGTTTGACCAGATAAATCTTGACAGACTTCTGGCAATTTACAAGGACCGTTTTGCAGATGCAAGTGATTTCACATATTTCATGGTAGGGAATTTTAAGGTTGAGGAAGTTATACCACTGCTTGAAAAATATATCGGAGGACTACCTTCAACCGGAAGAAAAGAGACCTGGAAAGATGTGACTCCGGGATTTCCGAAAGGGAAAGTTGTTGTGGACGTCCCGAAAAACTCTGAACCCCAGAGTATGGTAGCTATGGTATGGAAGGGCGATTTCAAATGGAAGGATAAGCCTCGCCAGAGCTTCACAATGCTGATGAATATTCTGTCGATAAAACTCAGAGAATTGATGCGCGAAGAACAAGGTGGCACATATGGGGTCAGCTTCAACGGAAGTCCAACGAAATTTCCTAAACCAAAATTCACTATCACGTCCTCATGGGGTTGCAATCCGGATAGTATTGCAAAGCTATCGCAAATTGTGCTTAATGAAATGATGAAAATTAAAAAAGAAGGACCAACAGTGGAAGATTTAAATAAGGTAAAAGAGACAATGATAAGGGAACGTGAGACAAGATTAAAAGAGAACAATTTCTGGGTTTCAGCCCTTCAGAGCCATTATCTTAACGACGACAGGCTTATGACACTTGATGAATACAAAACTTTCGTCAATTCTTTTACAGGCAAGGATATAAAGAAGATTGCAGGGAAATATCTTGATACCGAAAGCTACGTGAAGGTTGCTTTAACTCCCGCTCTAAAAGTCGATTCAAAATAGATTTTAATGAATCCTTTTTAACCGCAAAGCACGCTAAGTTAACGCAAAGTACACAAAGAAAAAACCATTGATTTCAAATCTTTGCGTTCTTAGTGTAATACCTTTGCGATCTTTGCGGTTAATGGAGTAGTTAGTATCTTAAAACAAACCATGCAGTTCAGCATCGATCTTGTTGATCACTTCGGCAAGATGGTCGCTGTTATTCGGAAAGTTATAATGGTCGGCTTCAATTATTAACATTTTTCCCGGTTTATACGACTGGATCCAGGCTTCATACCGTTCATTAAGCCTCTTGAGATAATCTATCCTGATTGAACTCTCATATTCCCGCCCCCTTTTCTGTATCTGGTTTACCAGTGTCGGCACCGAAGCCCTCAGGTAAAGCAGTAAGTCTGGCGGCTGGATAAGTGAGCTCATCATATTGAAGAGAGATGTGTAATTATCAAAGTCACGGGTCGACATCAGACCCATAGAATGGAGGTTCGGTGCAAAAATATATGCATCCTCATAGATGGTTCTGTCCTGGACTATTGTTTTGTCCGATTTTCTTATTTCAAGAATCTGACTAAAACGGGAGTTAAGGAAGTATATCTGCAGATTAAATGACCAGCGCTGCATATCTTCATAAAAATCACCCAGATAGGGATTGTCATCAACATCCTCATAATGAGGGATCCATCCATAATGTTTGGCAAGAAGACCTGCCAGCGTTGTCTTTCCAGAACCTATATTTCCTGCTATAGCTATATGCATCGTTAAGGATATTACTTTTTACAGATCATAAAATTACTAAAAATCTATAAAGTTCTTCAATGAACTCCCTGGTATTTGAAAGTCTTGGAACCTTGTTTTGTCCTCCAAGTTTATTTTTGGATTTAAGCCACTTGTTGAATGTTCCCTGAGGCACGATCCTTACTATCGGCTTCACAAGGTTAATATCTTTTTGGCGTTTAGCCTCATAATCAGAATTGATCAATTTAAGAGTATCATCAAGCAGGTTTGTAAACTTGTTTATGTCATCGGGTACTTTTTCAAATTCTATGATCCATTCGTGAGTTCCCCTTGATGTTTCTCCCATATAGACGGGTCCCGCAGTGTATTCTGAAATGATCGCTCCGGTCCCCTCGCATGCTGTTTCAAGTGCTTTATCCGCATTTTCGACGATAACCTCTTCCCCGAAGGCATTTATAAAGTTCCTGGTCCTCCCGGAAATGCGGAACCTATAAGGGTCGGTACTTGTAAATATGATTGTATCACCGATCAGATACCTCCATAACCCCCCGTTTGTTGAAATGACAATTGCATAATTTACCCCTTTCTCCACCTCCCCCAGCGTATAAGCCTGGGGAGATTCAGTATCAAGTTTGTCAGAAGGAATGAATTCATAAAAAACACCATAGTCGAGCATAAGAAGCATATCGGATCTTCCCGAATCATCCTGGATGCCGAAGAAGCCTTCAGATGCATTGTAAGTTTCCATATAATGCATCTGATCGCCGGGGATAAGCTTTTTATAAATTTCACGGTAAGGGGTAAAACTAATTCCGCCATGGAAGAATACCTCAAGATTTGGCCAGACATCAAGCAGACTTGATTTTCCTGTACTGGCAAGCACTTTTTTTATCAGCGTAAGATACCATGAGGGTACTCCCGAGAAGCTAGTGACATTTTGATTCACGGTTATTTTTGTTATCAGTTCCAGCTTCTCCTCAAAGTCTTCAATGAGGGCGATTTTTTGTGAAGGGGTCCTTAAAAACTCAACATAAGATGGTGCGTTGCAAATAAGTACTGCTGAGAGATCACCGTAAATTGATTTATTGCTTTGCTGGTTTATTCTGTTGCTGCCTCCCAGAGTAAGTGCCTTACCCGAAAAAATCCTGGTATCAGGATTATTGAATGTGTAGATGATAAGAGTATCTTTTGCTGCCCGGTAATGACATCCATTGAGTGATTCTTTGCTTATTGGTATGAATTTGCTTTTACCTGAGGTAGTTCCGGAGGATTTTGCGAACCATTTGATATAGCCTGGCCATGTCAGGTTGCTTTCACCTTTGCGAAGCCTATCAATAAAGGGTTGGTATTCTTCGTATGACCTTATTGGGACACGCGACTGGTAGTCCTTTACAGAGTGGATCGTGGAATAACCATATTCCCTGCCCCATTCAGTAGAAACTGCACCTGCGATGATTTTTAAAAGCGTATCGTTCTGTGTTTTAACAGGATATTTTTTAAAATGATCTATCTGATTTATACGCCTTGCATAAAACCGCCTGATAATTGAGGGTATAACAGCCATTGGAAAAGCACAGGTTTAAGGTTTAAAGATAGGGAAAAATATTCCAGAGCCGGTTTGATGTTCAGATGAAAATCTCTTTTAAAATATCAAGAGAATTTACTTTTTTCAGTCCGGGAAGATGAAAGCTGAAATACCTGATTATTGTTTCAAGCACTTCATTCCTGAGCGATCCTGTCAGCGGAATGCTTTTCATCTGATCAAAAGAAAGCTTGAAAAATTTAGCAAGAATATCCGAGACTTGAGGGTCGGCATAAGCTGAATGCATGGGAGGCATGCTGACAAAAGTGCCATTGATAAAATCAAAATATTTCTTTTCAGGATCATCCCTGGTTCCCGGCTCAAAACCGAGGAAACTGCTGAGCCCTATCAGAAAGGCAATATGGAAATTGGCATAACCTGAGTCACATGTGTCGAGATACCTGATGGAATCTTCAATGTAATCGAACAATTCAAAATTGGGACTCTCTTCTTTTAACACCGAAGTAAGTATCTCAGCCAGGAAGACGGCAATACAGCTTTTTTTGACATCAGCATAGATCTTCGCGGGTGAATATGAAACAGTGAATTCTTTCAGCATCTGTATACCGCGCGATTCCCGGAAATAAAATATAAGATCAAGGATAAACATTGGCTGGAACAGAACATTGTGCTTTCCTGATTTTCTGCTTCTCATGCCTTTTATCATTATTGACTGCCTCCCAAAGTCACGTGTGTAAACCTGTGCAATGACACCTGAATCGGTATATTTTATATGGTGGAGGATTATGCCTTTTGTTTTGTGAAGCATCGCGGCAAATGATTTACTCAAATATAAAATTATTATATTTACTTGTCAATCAACTGCACCATGATCTCAATAAATAATGAGGAGCTCGTCAGACGTATTGCAAAGCTTGCAAGGCAAAACCAGGAACTGGAGGAACGGATAAAGAAGCTTGTAAAGCAGAATGAAAAGCTGGCAAATGAGAATGAAAAGCTCAAAATTCATTCCCCGGAATTGCTGCCGGGCATAGAGAAATCCCTGAAATTCAATATGGCGACTGTTTTATTCGCTGATATTCGTGGTCTGCCAAAAGTAATTGAGGGGATGGATTCAATTTCTGTTATGGATGAGCTTGATGAAATCTTTTACGAGTTTGAATCAATTTCTGAAAAATATAAGATAGAAAAGATTAAAACCATCGGCGATACATTCATGTGTGCCGGAGGTATACCTGTGAAAAATATCACAAACCCGATAGATGTCGTGATGGCTGCTATGGAGATGCGGAATTATCTTGAAATATATGAACTTAAAAAGAGAGACGCCCTGAAAAGAATCTGGGATCTTAAGATCGGGATTCACACCGGCCCTGTCACTGCTTCAGTTTCAGGCAAAAAGAAAATTAATTACGATATAAAGGGAGATACGGTACACAATGCGAGCCGCCTGGAGGCTCTTTCAGAAAATGGCTCCATTCTGATCTCAGTCATGGCATATGAACTTGTAAAGGAATTTTTCGACTGTGAATATTATGGCAAGCTTCCTGTGAAATACAAGGGCGACCTGCAGATTTTCCGGGTTAAAGGATTAAAGCCTGAGTTCTCGGTCGACGGCAAGGGAGTCATACCGAACGGATCATTCAGGATAAAATTCGGTTTGATTCAATTTACAGACATGCAGGAAATGATCCTGGACAAGCTTGAAAAGGAGCTACCAGGATATGTATTTTATCATAATGTCAAACATACTGTTGATGTTGTGACCGAGGTCGAGCTTATCGGCTGGGCTGAGGGCTGCAGCGATGAAGAGATACTGCTTCTGAAAACTGCAGGGCTTTTTCATGATACCGGCATAACCATTTCGTTCGATGACCATGAGTCACTGGGGGCGGATTATGCAAGGAAAATTCTCCCCTTGTACAATTATACCTCTGAGCAGATCGAAAAGATCTGTTCTATAATAATGGCAACCAGGCTGCCCCCAGAACCTTTAACCCTACTCGAGGAAATAATTTGTGACTCGGATCTCGATTATCTGGGGAGAAGTGATTTTATCCCGGTATCCAACACACTTTTCGAAGAGCTTAAGGCTCAAAACAAAATGAAAGATCTGAATGAATGGAACAAAATGCAGGTGAGATTCATATCAGGGCATCAGTACTTTACCAAAACAGCAAGAAGCCTTAGGGAAGTGAACAAGCAACTTCAGATTGATAGAATACAGAGCCTGATTACAGGCTGACTATCGTCCGATAACAAGAATTTTTGTTACACACGACTGTGATCCATCGTTGTTTGCACAAAATGCAAGGTATACTCCTGTCCTCACCCTGTGCCCGTTGTAGGTAGTAAGATCCCAGGAAGCCTGACCTCCTTCCGAAATCGTTTCATAAACAAGATTGCCGCTTATATCTGTTATTTTAACCTGTGTGTCTTTTATAAGTCCGGTGATCGTAACGTTTCCTGAATAATCTTCCCTGACAGGATTTGGGAACGAATACACATCGCTGAATGACTGGCTGCCTGATGTGGCGATTTCCCTGATTGACAGAACTCCTTCGGATGTTCCGAACCACACCTCTCCAGTGGTATTGTCAACCGCAACAGCTGCAATTGAATCGGAAAACATTGGGCTGTTCTGAACATTATAGTTTTTGAGCACAGAATTCCCGTCAGCGGAGAGCTGGTATGCACCGGAACTTTTTGTCCCAAGCCATTTCCTGTTTGCGCCGTCGACTGAAATTGCAGTAATGGATTCTGTTCCCAGCATATAATCGGCCAGACCTGAACCATCGTTACGGGGCACTTTTATTCTGGAACCCCTCACATCACCTTCAAAGATATGTTCAGTATTATAGTATATTACCGGACCCTGATCCGTACCTATCCACATATTACCATCAAGATCCTCAGCTGCCGAAAAGACTGAATTGATGACATTATCATCGCTGTCCGTAATTTTAAGCTTTCTGGTCCTGTCATCTGAAAATACATCAGGTGTGTTATTGTCATCAATAATATATAAACCATTACCACCCGGAAGAATTATCCACTTCTGTCCGTTTTCAGTCGAAATAATATCTCCGACTACAAGAGCGTCAATTGTTAATGGATATACTATCCAGCTGCCTCCTGGCTTAAGTATCTTAACGCTTCCCGTTACACCAGTCTGTGTTATCCATAGATTTTTAGATTTATCCATTGCAAGACCGCAGACCTTAATTCCAGAACTCGTTGTACCGTCGATCTGAAGAGGAGAATTTGAGGAATCGTAATGTTTTACAAGGGTGTTATTTTCATATTCGAATAATCCATCCCCCCAGGATGAAATGAAGAAACGGGAGCTGTTCCACGGATCGATAAACGATCGTATGGCATCAGTGACAGAGCCTTGAACAATGTTGGTAAACTTATTGTTTTCATGAACAGAGACCTGGAAGGACCTTTTCATGCTGTTCCATGATTTATCCGCACCCCCTGCGCATAAAATAGTTTTCCCATTTAACGAGGATATATTTACGACATCATTCGTTGCAGGACCGGGGAGTGAGAGACTGGCAAAAGCCATCATATTTTCACCTTTAACGAGTCCGTAATTTTTATCTGCGATCCACAGATCATTGGCAATAATTATGCCCTGGGATATATCCGGAATGCCCCACCCGTACGACGAAATTGAATTTAATAAAGATCCGTCAGGCTTGTAATATTTAAGTGAGCCGGTCGAAGATATGGTAAATCCCTGTGGTGCAATATCGAAAGAATTGTTTATGACGCCGGAGTAAAATGAAAATAACCTTGTTCCGTCCTTTGTTGCATATACGATGTCGCCTGTAGATCCCTGTGAAATATTGCAGTAAAGAGTTTCCCCCGCAAAGATCACATTGGTGCATCTTGAATCAGGTTCCGGGAAGCTTGTAATCTGGTCCCAGTTGCCAAAATAAGCCAGCCCCTGGTTTGAGAAATCAGCCTGCCATAATCCGTTGATGGTAGCCGCATAAATCTTACCGTTCCCGAAGGCTATATCGAAAACTTCATTATTCTCGGCTCCTGGTCCTGGCCTCCATGTATCATGAATCTCCAACCTGACCACGTCAACGACAACTATTCCGAATCCTGTTGCCAGATAAGCATATTTTCCTATTGTCCTGATCCTGTTGATCCTGTTACCCTGAATATTCCTGACATAAATATCAGGGATGTTATGGACAATGTTCCCCTGCACAAGGTCGAGATTTGTATTTACATAGGCAACAATAAGCATGCTCTGCTCTTCCGACCATCCGATTGCACTTATTCCAGTCTGGGAAAGGCCATTCACGGGTGACAACTTCCTTAGTTCATTGTTCTTACTGTTGTAAACAAGAATTGATGCACCAGTTGATGCAAAAATGTCTTCAGAGTTACCGGCAATGCTGTTTGCAGTGTTATACCTTAAATGATCTGACCAGGAACCTACAGGCAGCTGGCCAGATAAACAGTTACAGATGAGAGTCAAACCTGCTATGTAATACAGCTTTTTCATCAGTATCCGGAACATTTACTACGTATCATTTTTGTCGGTCTGATTATAACCGCAGAGAAAAAGCTTAAGTTTTTCAAATGCCCTTGCCCGATGTGATATCCTGTTCTTTTCATCAAGGTCCATTTCAGCAAATGTTACTGATCTTCCTTCAGGAATAAAGACAGGATCATATCCGAATCCCATTTTGCCTCTCCTTTCTTTTATTATAGTACCTGTCACAACACCTTCAAAAAGATATTCCTTTCCGTCAAATATAAGAGCTATGACGGTCCTGAATCTTGCATTCCGGTTGGTTGCATCTTCAAGGAGGGAAAGGAGCTTTTCAATATTGGCATCCGAATCCTTGTTTTCTCCGGCAAACCTGGCCGAATGAACCCCAGGCCTGCCATTCAGCGCTTCAACTTCAAGTCCGGTATCATCGGCAAAGACATTCATTCCTGCAGTCTGGTAAATATGGCGCGCTTTAAGAAGTGCATTGCCCTCGAGAGTCATTTCATTCTCAGGAATATCTTCATTCATGTTTACGTCCTGCAGACTTAATAGAGTAAAACTGTTTCCGAGGACATTATTGATTTCCCTTATTTTGTTCAGATTGTTTGAAGCAAAGATTATTTCCATTTAATGATGAGTTTCTTTGGCGAAATTAGTAAAAGTGATGAAAGTTCAGCTATTCCACAATGGTGCCTGAATTTTGGCGTTAATAAAGTTTATTGATACATTTGATAACAGAACAGTCACATTAAAAGTAAATGCTGTTAATGAAGAAGTTGAGTCTTTCATTTTATCTATTGTTCCTTACAGCAATACTTTCCATTCAATCCTCAGTCAGTACTCCGGATGCTTCAGAGATCACCCTGCGGATCTCAACTATTGTAATAGGATTTGTTATCTTATTAATAATTGAATTTGCAATATACAAACTTCTGGAACTAAAGTTTAAGAGCAGGCAGAAGGTACTTGAACAAATCATAAACAAAAAAAATGAAGATCTGATTAAAATAAACG
>Ga0326726_10005469_pt1 | contig 11493 bp, 13 predicted proteins | sample MHFenrmetagenome_2_FD_207603 | JGI IMG/M metagenome (GOLD analysis project Ga0326726, IMG submission 207603) | Lab enriched peat soil microbial communities from Michigan Hollow, Ithaca, NY, United States - MHF15MN | ecosystem: Environmental > Terrestrial > Soil > Wetlands > Peat | place: USA...
ACTCCTGATTATTGCGGCCTTCTTTGCCGGATGTACGACAACAATATCGTCTCAGCCCACGACTATCCCGCCATCAGCGGCAGTCCCTACACAACCCGCGACAACGACTCTGGTTTCAACACCTGTACCGACAACTGCAGTACCTTCGACGACAAACGCAGCCTCAGTAACCGCAACACCTGTACCAAATTATACACCATCGCAAAAAGCGCTGATCGTATACACCGCAGCCTCGCTGACAGGCGTTTCTAAGGAACTGGGAACGCGATTTTCCGCGGCGTATCCCGGCCATTCCGTGGTTTTCAACCTTGCAGGTACCCAGGCTCTTAAGACACAGGTAGAGAACGGTGCCTATGCTGACGTATTCATCTCAGCAAGCAATTCCTACACCAACACGCTAAAAGGAGAGGGGTATTTTATCAACAGCACGGTAAAACCGTTGACGACAAATTATGTGATTGTGATCCTGCCGTCATCCAACCCCGGTAACATACAGTCCCTTTCAGACCTCGAAAAGCCCGGCAAGAAGATCGCTATAGCGGCATACAGCGTCCCGATTGGAACAGTCTCCTATACCGCGCTTGCCAATCTCGCGAAATCAACCTATGGTCAGAACTGGAACAAATCCGTTTTTAGTAATGTCGTGACCTATGAAACTTCTGAGCCCGGTGTCGCAACCAAGGTTTCGCTCGGTGAAGTTGACGCGGGACTCGTTTATGAATCCACGTATGCTGCAGCACCAGCCGGCACCCTGACTGCCATATCCATCCCGAAAACGGATAACGTTCTCCAGACCTACACGATCGGTGTCATGAAGAAGACAGAGAACAGCGGTGTGGCACAGGAATTCGAAGATTTCATGCTTTCAAGTGTCGGGCAACAGATACTCAAGGATTACGGGTTCAGGCAGGTATCCTGACCTATTTTTTAGCAATGAACATCAATAGTTCATGAACAGGATAACAACCCACTCCATGGCCCTTTCGTTCCTACGTCCGCACAATTACCGGCGCACGCTTACTACCATCGGTGCGGCCGTGCTGATCGTATCCGTCACCCTCTACCTTGCGCTCCCGGTCGTCTCCCTGTTTTTCCGGACAACCCCCGAACTATTCATCTCTTCTCTCACTGATCCTTCAGTCATCAGCGCCTTGTGGCTGAGCCTGACCACCTCGGTTATCTCGCTCGGCATCGTGATCCTGGTCGGTACACCCTTTGCCTATGTCCACGCCCGAAATACCTATCCGGGGAAGATGATCGTGGACACCATCATCGATCTTCCCCTGGTGCTCCCTCCGGCAGTTGCCGGTATGGCTTTGCTTGTCCTGTACGGGAGGGTCGGGCTCATCGGGAGATACCTGAACATCTTCGGGATCACGCTCGCATTCACGACAGTGGCCGTCATCATGGCCCAGATCTTCGTTGCATCCCCCTTTTACCTCCGACAGGCAAAATCACTCTTTGAACAGCTCGATCCCGCATACGAGCAGACTGCACGGACCCTCGGGGCGTCACCAATCAGGGTCTTCGCAACTATCACCATTCCACTTACAGCCAGCGGACTTGTGTCCGGTGCGGTCATGACGTTCGGGCGGGCACTCGGTGAGTTCGGGGCAACTATCATGTTCGCTGGTAACCTCCCGGGAGTGACGCAGACCATGCCGCTTGCGGTCTATATCGGTCTGGAGGGCAACTTCAACATCGGACTCACGATCTCCATCCTTCTGGTCCTCATCTCGTTTGCCATCATGATTGCTGTCAGATTCCTTGCCACCCGTGAGGTACAGCATGCTTGAGGCAAATCTCCATAAACATCTCCGGGACTTCCCGCTCGATCTGAATATTCAGGTAAATCCAGGAGAGATACTGATACTGATGGGAGAAAACGGGGCAGGAAAATCGACAGTACTCAACCTGCTTTCCGGCTTATTGAAACCGGATATGGGGTCTATACTGCTGAATGGCAGAGATCTTTATAAATCCGATACAGGTATCTGTGTACCAGTGGAATTGCGCGGGATCGGGTATGTCCTCCAGAACTCTGCCGTATTTCCCCACCTTTCCGTGTCCGAGAATGTTGCTTACGGCATAAAGGCACACCACCTGCAAAAAAACCTGATTACAGATCAGGTGGACCGCTGGATGGGTCTGTTGGATATCCAAAACCTTGCTAATGTGAAGGCAGGAAACCTGTCCGGGGGACAGAAACAGCGGGTTGCCCTTGCCCGGGCACTCGCTATCCGGCCGGCACTGCTGATGCTTGATGAACCATTCACCGCACTTGATACAGAAAGCAGACAATCTGTGCAAGAGGCTGTCCGCACGTGCGTTTCCGATCTTCAGATTCCATGTCTCGTTGTAACGCACCGGGTTGCCGACGCCCTCGGAATGGGTGACCAGGTGTGCCTGCTTCATAAGGGTGTCAAGCGCTGGGAGGGGCGCCCTTCGGACATGCCAGATGGGAAATGCAGTTACCGGCATGAGATCCCGCTGCCCAAGAACGTCTTGACATTATCCTTGGATACCGGGCGGGAAAGCCGGTAAATGCAACGCTCCCGACATGGGGTATGGCGGGACAGGATCCGGAAATACTGATGTTGTTGTATCGTTTTTACAGATCCTCACGATAATACGATCCCTGTATTCAATACCTGCACGGCTGCTGTGTTCCTGAGTGTACCTGTTTTTTGTCTGCCACCGGATCATTGCCTTAACGAGTATTGGCGGTTTTTCCCGGTTGTCAGGATTCTGGAGGAGATATATACTATAGAGCGCAAGTAACGGAAAAACAACAATTAGGAAAGCTTTCCAACTAATTACCAGCAATCAGGAATTCCACGGAGAAATTGCAAAGCAGAGGGGTGAGAGCAAGTGAGCACAGTTCGTCGATCAGCGGTAATTCTCGTAGGCGGGAAAGCTCGGCGTGCCAATGGGCAGGAGAAGTACTTCTTCATGTACGAGGGCAGGACTTTTATCCAACGGCTCATCAACACCCTTGAACAGGTCGTTGATGAGATCATACTCGTTGCAAAGGATCCAGAGCAGTGTAAACGGTTCAACCACCTTGACGGTGTACGCTGCATCACCGACATCCGTCAGGGCATCGGTCCGATCGGTGGGCTGCATGCAGGGGCGTTGGCAGCACATGGCGACACTCTATTTGTCTCCGCATGCGATATGCCCTGCATCAATGTCGGGGTAGTGCGCTATCTTTTCGATGTCATAGGCAACGCGGATGCCGTGATACCCAGCTGGAATTATGACATGATCGAGCCGCTTCATGCAGTATACCGGCGATCTGTTCTTTTAGGATACCTTGCGGATCACGAGTCCTTTTCCCTTCGACCGATGATCCGCAGCATCAACACCCGCTATGTGTCGGTCGAAGAGCTAAGGCAGTTCGATCCGACGCTGGAAACATTCACCAACATCAACAAGCTTGAGGATCTCGAGCGATTGAATGCAGGCTCCTTCCCCGACAATGACAGGGAATAACACGCCCGGAATGCTGCTTTTTTGCTGATTGAAGCCTGCAATTGTCAGATATGATGAGATCATCGAACATACAGCTATACAGGTGGTATTTCATGCAGACCGACTGCCTATGTCCTGAGGACAGAAATAACGGTTGCCCTTGCACGGGCACTCGCCACCCGGCCGGCACTGCTTATGCTCGATGAACCATTCACCGCTCTTTTTGTAAAGATTACAGTGTCCATGAAAGATGCAATCCGCATGTACACACCGGTTTCAGATCCACGTCCTCACGGTATATACCGGGTCGCAGATACTGATGACGTGGGAGGATCTGCATTCTCAGCCGGGTACAAACGTTTGGGAGGGAAAATCCGGCGATCTGCCCATACATGATATTGACGTGATTTTTGAGTTTTTTGCGCGTTTTGCTCATTGTCCACAATCCGGGAGGGATAATTATGAAGAAAAACAACTATGATTATTTGAAATAATATTTTTTTAGTTTTATTCATTTTTTTTTCCCGTCGTAAGTTAAATGTATGTATAAAAGTAGAACGTGGGTTAATTTCATGCTTAAAAAAAAAAATTACATTAAGTAATTCACATTTACCATCTGAAAAATTAACAATCTTTAATTAAGTGCCGAATTAACTCTAAAATTAAGCAAATCAGTTTGTGATATGCATGGCGTTTTCAGTACACGTTAATATAGAACGGTGTACCGGGTGCGGTAATTGTGTTGCCGCCTGCCCGGTAAATGCGCTTGAGTTACACTCAGCGGATCCTGCATCAACTGCATCAAAGGATAAGATTTATGTAGTTCAGGATGGTGCCGCAATCAGTCTAGACTTCAAAGATGAGCTCTGTGCCGGTTGCGGCGTTTGCGTTGAAGCCTGTCCGATGGATGTGATCACCCTTTCGGGAAAGGGCGAAGATCTCAACATGGCCCGTGCTGCTACGATAGAATGTGCGGAAACCGTCCGTTGTTACCCACCCCTGAGCCGCAGTTCATGAGAGATTGATTCCATTTTGTATGCGTTCGATCAAAATTTACGAGGAGATTTAATGACAAACAGGATTTCACTCAACATGATTACATGCCGGACAATCAAGCAGGGTGTCGGTATGGAAGCAGGTAAGACATCTCAGAAATATTTCGATGCCTGTTCAATCATTGAAATGCACGCTGACGATTTTAAGAAACTCGGCATCTGGAAGAACACCAATGTCAAGGTCACCAGCTCGGTCGGGAGTGTCATTGTCAAGGCGGTCGAGACACGGCAGGACCTCTACCCGGGTCTCGGCCATATACCGATGGGACCATGGGCGAACAGGATTGTTCCGGCATATACCTTTTCTACAGGTGAGCCATGTTTCAAGGGATTCCCGGTTACTGTGGAAGCTGCCATGAATGAACCGATCATGAGCGCTGTTAATGTGGTCAAGGATGCCTGTGGCCTTTTGAGGAAGTGATGTGACGATGCCAAAAGTAGTAACTGATGTAACCTGTCCGTTCTGCGGGACACTCTGCGATGATCTCGAAGTGACCGTTTCAGATGACAATAAGAAGATTCTCTCTGTCCGCAATGCCTGCGCAATCGGCTCAGAGAAGTTCAACCACACCAGCCTCCCCGGCCGGGTCACCCGCCCCCGTAAGCGCCAAGCTGACGGGACGTTTAAAGAGATCACATACGATGAAGCGATTGACTGGACAGCGAACATGCTGGTCAATTCCAAAAAGACCCTGATGTACGGTTGGGCATCCACCAGCTGTCAGGCAATGAGCGTGGGGCACGAAATCGCCGAAAAAGTCGGCGGTATTGTCGACAACTGTGCGACTGTATGCCACGGGTCATCCCTTATTGCAATCCAGGATGTCGGTATCCCGAGCTGCACGCTTGGTGAAGTCAAGAACCGTGCAGACCGCGTGATATTCTGGGGCTGCAACCCGGCACACGCCCACCCTCGCCACATGTCCCGGTACTCCATCTTCCCAAGGGGTTTCTTCACGGTCAAGGGACACAAGGGCCGTAAGATCTACTGTGTTGACTGCCGGCACACTGATACCGCACGCGTTGCGGACGAGTTCATCCAGGTTCAGCAGGGCTATGACTACGAACTCCTCGATGCGTTCCGTACCGCAGCCCGGGGCGAACCACTGCCTCCCACTATCGGCGGCGTCCCCAAGGAGAAGGTCTACGAGATAGTAGAGGAATTGAAGCAGGGCAGGTTTGGCGTCATCTTCTTCGGTATGGGTCTCACCCACACGCTGGGCAGGAACCACAACATCGATGAGGCAATCAGCTTCACCCGTGACATGAATGACTTCACGAAATTCTCGATCATTGCCATGCGGGGACACTGGAACGTGACCGGGTCAGGACAGGTACTTTCCTGGCAGTACGGGTTCCCGTACGCAGTCGATCTCTCCCGTAGGAACAAGGCACGTTACCAGACCGGTGAGACAACATCCGTTGATCTCCTCGTGAGAAATGAGGTAGAGGCCTGCTTCAATATCGCGACCGATCCGGGTGCACACTTCCCGATCGATGCGGTCGTTAGCATGTCCAAGAAACCAACCGTAACTGTTGACCCGCACATCAACATGTCGACAGAGATCTCCGACATCCACATACCGGTAGCGCTCGTCGGGGTCGAGACCGGCGGGTGTGCCTATCGTATGGATAACGTGCCAATCGAGACGAGAAAGGTTGTTGATGCACCGGATGGCATGCTCACTGACGTGGAGCTCTTGACAAAGATCAATGCTCGCGTGGACCAGCTGATGGGAGCAAAATAATGTCAGAATTTCTTATTAAAAACGGACACGTCTTTGACCCGGTACAGGGCATCAAGGGCGACAAGAAAGACATCGCAGTAAAGGACGGAAAGATCGTAGAGACCTCGGCACTGTCCGGATCGGCAAAACAGATCGATGTAAAGGGCAAGTCCGTCATGGCAGGGGCGATGGAAGTCCACGCCCACGTTGCCGGGCCAAAGGTCAACCTCGGCCGCTGGTACCGTCCCGAGGACAAGCTTTTCGATTCGCACAAGATCCCCGGCATGACCAGGATTGAAGGCGGCAAATCAATCCCGACTGTCTTCAAGACCGGGTACAGTTACGCCCGCATGGGATACACGTTTGCAATGGAAGCCGCAATGCCCCCGCTCTATGCACGCCACGTGCATGAAGAGATCCACGATACCCCGATCATTGATGAGGCGGCACTCCCGGTTTTCGGTAACAACTGGTTCATGCTCGAGTATCTCAAGAATCATGAGATAGAGAATAATGCGGCTTATGTTGCATGGACTCTCAACCAGACCAAGGGATATGGCATTAAAATCGTCAACCCGGGCGGAACTGAAGCCTGGGCATGGGGCCTGAACTGCCTTACCGTCAATGATCCGGTCCCGTATTTCGAGATCACACCTGCTGAAATTATCAAAGGACTCATAGAGACCAATGAATACCTCGGCCTGCCGCACTCCATCCACATCCATGGAAACAATCTTGGCAACCCAGGCAATTACAATGTGACGCTCGATACTCTCAAACTCGTCGAAGGATACAAGGCAAAGAATAACTTCGGACGAAAACAGGTCATGCACGCGACCCATGTCCAGTTCCACGCATATGGCGGAGACAACTGGGGGAACTTCGAGTCCAAGGCAAAGGAGATCATGGACTACGTAAACAAGGAGAAGAGTATCACGATGGATACGGGCAATGTGACGCTTGACGAGACGACAACGATGACTGCGGACGGGCCTTTCGAGCACCACCTTGGCGGGCTCAATCACCTGAAATGGGCGAACGTTGATGTGGAACTCGAGACTGCTGCCGGTGTCGTACCGTATATCTACAATCCGAATATTACCGTCTGCGGTATCCAGTGGGCAATCGGGCTTGAGCTTGCACTCTACGCAAAGGACCCGATGCGGTGCTTCATCACGACTGACCACCCGAACGCGGGACCATTCACGCGCTACCCCCGCGTCATCAAGTGGCTGATGAGCAAGAAGGCACGGGATGCCCAGATCAAGTCATTCAAGTATAGTGACAAGGTGGTCGGGGCTACCAACATCGCTTCTATGGATCGCGAGATCACGCTCTACGAACTGGCGGCAATGACCCGTGCCGGTCCCGCAGCATCACTCGGACTTTCCAGAGACTACGGGGCCCTGAAGCCAGGCATGAATGCCGATATCGCCATCTACGACATCAACCAGGACAATATGCCGTCAGATCCCGAGCTGATCGAAAAGGCATTCTCGGGTGTCGCCTACCTCTTCAAGGACGGGAAGATCTGCGTCAAAGACGGGGTAGTTGTGGATAATGGCAACAAACGGACGTTCTGGGTGGATGTAAAGGTTAAGGAGAACAAGCAGGTCATGCATGATGTCCGGGAGAAGTTCCTCAAATATTACAGCGTCAATGAAGGAAACTACCCAGTGCCCGACGATTATGCACCGCATCCCTATGTGATTGCAGTGGATGCAACCCAGTGAGGTGACAAGAAAATGAAGACGGTAACAATGACTGTGAAACAGGCACCTGAACTTTATCTGGAATGCGAGAGCATCACTCCCGACTCGTTTGCAGGAAAAAAGGCCGATGAGATCGCAAAGCTTCCGGCATACCAAGGAAAAGAAGACACCACGCTGGGGGAATATTTCACTATTGCCGGCGAGGCCGGAGCAACTGCTGCAGAGACCCAGATCGTTCTCAAGGGTGACTGTTCCAAGATGAAATATATCGGCATCAAAATGACCGGTGGTGAAGTCATCGTCAATTCCAGCACGGATATGTATACCGGTGGCTGGATGAAGGGCGGTAAAATTGTTGTCAAGGGGGATGTCCACTCCTTCTGCGGCCTTGGCATGGAAGGCGGCGAATTCCTCATTGAAGGTAACGCCGGCAACTACCTTGGCGCCTCATACCGGGGCGACTGGCGAGGAATGCAAGGCGGCATTATTCGGGTGAAGGGCAATGTCGGATCTGATATCTGCACCTTTATGAACGGCGGTGAATTGATTGTCGAAGGCAATGCCGATGTCCATATTGCTACCCATGCGGAGGGGGGAAAGATCGTCATCAAGGGCAATGTCAACCGCCGTGTCGGGGGCCAGATGGTAAAAGGTGAAGTCATTGTCTTTGGTAAGATCGGTCTGATGATGCCCGGATATAAGTATACCAAAGATGTGGACCTTGAAGTTGACGGGACCAAGGCAAAATTCTCCGAGTATATTGGTGACCTTGGCGAGCGCCACCCGAAGAGAAAGGGTGAACCAGTCTACGGAAAAATTTTCCTGAAAAAATAATTTTTAGAGGTTATTATGGACACGTATATTTGCAGGATGTGTGGTCATGTTTATGACCCCGCAAAAGGAGAGGCGAAAAAGTACACGATACTTTTAACGGGTGTCGGAGAAGCCGGACAGGTACAGGCAGAGGATCCGTTTGTAAAAGCCGGAACTGATTTTTCTGCTCTGCCGGCAGACTGGAAATGCCCGGTATGTGGTGCGAACAAGTCGTACTTCCGCAAACAAGCGCCGGAACGCCTGGCTTCAATGAGAACAATGAGCTGAAGAATACGAACTCCAATTTACTTTTTTAAATTTCACTTGATATTGTGGGGATAGACGATAATCCCACGATTGTATCATGAATCACTCCCCAACCCAGATCTTCCCCTCATTGGAGATAATAACAACGTGCAGGATCTGTTGAACTATCCAGAGTCAATGTTATACTCGTACGGTTTTGAAATTTGATTCGATGATTGTCCTGCATTCTTCGATAAGATCCACCATTGCCAGCTTCTCGGCAGTCAGGGTAAAATAATCCGGTGTATACAGGAACGGCATGATCAGAATGTGCCCCATCGAGACCGGGAAACGGTCCCAGCGGGTATAACACAAGGTGTTCCTTGCGATAACATCATCATCGTATGACGAACAGAACGGGCAGGTGGTTTTATTGTGCATTTCCTTTTTAATTTTTTTGTAGAAGGAATTAAATGCCGTATTTTTTTCCTCGGGCAAATCACAACCGGAACAAGTCATAAAAACGGGTCGTTTTCCCATACTTGTGTATGCACGGCGAAGCCAGTACAGGACAGGATAAATCATGGTACTTAGGGTCGGGAAAAAAGATAGTATTTACTGCACAAGGGCAGTGATCGTTTTCTTGAACTCGTCAAATTCCAGCTCGTCAAGCTGTTCCGGCAGGAGCCTTCCGGCTGAGGCCTGTCGGTAGATCCAGTTGATGATCTTCTCAACGACACGGATGACATCTTCCTGTGTCTTGACCGTAATCAGGTACCGGCCGATCTTCGGGTGCCTGCCCCGGTGCCCGCCAACCGTAATCCGGTATTCGGGATCGGTACCAGTAAGGATCTGGAACTGGCAGGACATGATACAGAACCCGCATTCCATGCACTTCGTCTTATCCAGGATAATAACACCGTTTTCCACCCAGATTGCCTTCTCACGGCAATAGTGTGCACAGGTGCCGCATCCGGTACAAAGGTCGGGATCACGGATGGGTTTCCGGATACCGGTGATACCGATCTCGTTGAGCCGCTCACTCTCGCACCCGTTCGGGCAGGAAGAGATCGCAATCCTCACCTTTACAGGCAGCTCTTTTCCGAAAAATTTCCGGTCGATCTCCTTTGCGAGTGCAACGCTGTCGATGATACCAAACTTGCAGTGCCGGGTACCCATGCACGCGGTTACGTTCACGACTTCTTCCCGTTCAGCCCCAAGCGGCGTCCCGTTCGCTTCGAGTTCCGCGAGCAGCCCTTCCAGCTTTGTAGGGTCGATGTGGGGGAATTCCATGGTCTGGCGGGTAGTCAGGTGGACCTGTTCGACACCATATCGTTCCGCAATTGCCCCGGCCTCCTTCATCTGGGCTGGGGATATCATTCCGGCGGGTATTCGGAGCCGGACAATACAGAAATCGGGGTCTCGCTCCGTGATGATCCCCCCCTTGGTATACAAGCCCTGGTTAATTGGCATGCGTTTTGACATATGCAGAATAGATAGGTCGTGTTAAATAAAAGATATTGCCCGGTAACAAATAATAATAGCAGATAGTTACCTAGTATGTACACATGACAAAGCAATCCGAATATATGGAGGCTTTTTTTGGAGTGGAACTCAACCAGAAGTTCGCCGATATGATCACTGATCTCAAAGAGGTCGAAGACAACTTAAAGGATCTTTCTTCCGATATCGCCAAACTTGGAGGAAATTTAAGCCCGGAGGAGTTTAAAGGGACGATAAAGGAATGCCGGGCATCCGCATACGAATTTGCCCAGCAGTTAAAAGATGCTCGCCAGTTCCTTGAATTCTATCTTAAATCCGATAAGACTTCCACCCATATAATTCTTGAACGGGATGCCTACATGAAGATCTACCAGATATTCAAGTGGGACGGAAATGATGTGAGGGATCTCAAGCGCTGGATAAAAGAACTCAAGGAGATCTGTGATAAAGTGGGATTACATATGGAAGATCTCATTAACTTCCAGAAACTGACAGCCCAGCCTGTTCCGGACGAATTCAAAAAATTCCCCATATATGCTCTTGATCGCCAGGGATACTGCCTGACCGGCAAAAATTTTGATGAAGTGATGCACACCGAAGAAGTCCGGGAAAAAATAGTAGAAAATTTACCTGTATAATTTTTGAATAAATAATTAAAAAGCGAAGCTCATTCCTTTTTTCTGTTCTTTTTGATGAGAGGGATTTAGGTATTTTTTTAAAAGTTAGTCTATCTTGCACAAAGAAAATTTTAGGTTAATTATTTATTATTAATTTACAAAAAAAATTCATAAGATTTATTAACACTAATCAGAAATATCTAACCATGGCCGAGATAAAGCCAAAAAATAATGAGACTATATCATGGGTGGATACCCTTGCCAGAAACCCGATTATTGTCGGGTTGATCATAGGGATTCTTGCTGCGTTCGTACAGCTGTTGTTGATAAGTGCGGGTGGCCCTGA
>Ga0326726_10005470_pt1 | contig 11493 bp, 7 predicted proteins | sample MHFenrmetagenome_2_FD_207603 | JGI IMG/M metagenome (GOLD analysis project Ga0326726, IMG submission 207603) | Lab enriched peat soil microbial communities from Michigan Hollow, Ithaca, NY, United States - MHF15MN | ecosystem: Environmental > Terrestrial > Soil > Wetlands > Peat | place: USA...
TCTCCTGTCTGGAAAACTCAGTTACACCGGAACTCTATAAGTACTTTGGTGGTATCCTTAATAATATTGAATGTACACCTGTTAAGATTGGAGGATACTATGATCATATACACATTTTATGCTGTCTATCTAAAAAGATTACCGTTATAAAACTCCTTGAAGAAATTAAGAAATCATCTTCAAAATGGATCAAAACAAAGGGAAGTCAGTATTTAAATTTTCACTGGCAGGATGGGTATGGAGCATTTACAGTATCACCTTCCCAGGTTAAAAACACGATTACCTATATTGAACGACAACATGAGCACCATGATAAGAAGGTGTTTAAAGATGAGTATATTGAACTACTGAAAGAAAACGATGTTGATTATGATGAGAGGTATTTTCTGGATTGATTCTATTACGCCCTTACAGGGCTTAAAAAGCATTCTGCATGATTTGTTGGGCGATGCCCAACATTCAAGTTATTTTGCGCTTACAGCGCGAGATAAAATTAAAGTTAAATACTTCGCCGCCCTGAAAGGGCATAATAAATGATTACAATGAAATCCCCATTCAAATTCCTCGACAGTTACACTAAAGACGACCGTGAAATATTTTTCGGCCGCGACCGTGAAATAGAAGAGCTTTACCACAGAGTTTTCGAAAGCAAGATAATGCTTGTCTACGGAGTGTCAGGAACCGGAAAGTCATCGCTTATCCACTGCGGACTTGCAAACAAGTTCCAGGATACAGACTGGCTGCCGATAGTTATTCGTCGCGGAGGGAATATTATCGAAAGTATGGCTGCAGGGATAAGGAGTGCTTCAATAACTGAACAGCAAAGCAAACTTGTAACGGCTGCAGATTTTAAAAAAGGGGTTCGTTCTTTATATCTCGATCATTATAAACCTGTTTTCTTCATTTTCGACCAGTTTGAAGAGCTTTTCATCTTCGGGGATAAGGAAGAGCGAAGGTCATTTATTCAAATAGTAAAATCTCTTGTCGAATCAGAGCTTCAATGCCGGTTCATCTTTGTAATGCGCGAGGAATATATGGCATGGGTTACTGAATTTGAGAAAATCATAACGACCTTCTTTTCAAACAGGGTCCGGATTGAAAAAATGTCTCATTGGAATGCTCTGGAAGCAATCAAGGGTCCATGCAATGCATTCAATATCAGTTTGGAAGAAGGATTTTCTGAGAATCTTCTTGAAAAGCTTAGTCCGGGTGAGACAGATGTCGAACTTACATATTTGCAGGTCTATCTTGATAAGATATTCCGTTTAGCAGCAGAAATTCTTCCCCCCCCTGGGAGCCTGTCCCGCGAAAGCGGGAGGGAATTAAAAGGGGGGTCCTCTCAAGCTACAGAACCAAAAGAAGAATTGACTTTCACCCTTGGTCTTCTTGATAAAACCGGTAACGTTTCCGATCTACTGGGCAGCTTCCTTGAAGAGCAATTATCGCTTCTCGATAATCCCGAAACTGCCCTTGCGGTCCTCAAATCATTTGTTTCAGTGAAAGGTACAAAACAGCCTATGAGACCGGAAGAAGTTAAAGAATATGCTTTAACACTTGGGAAGGATGTTCCGGAACCTATGCTTGTAGAGCTTATACAGACTTTTGTAAACCTCCGGGTTCTGAGAGATAAGGATCAGAATGGCTGTTATGAGCTAAGGCATGATGCTCTTGCTGAAAAGATCTTTGAAAAATTTACAATATCTGAAAAGGAGTTGTTAGAGATCAGGAAATTTGTGGAAAACGCTCACAGTAATTTTGTGAAAAGGGGAATATTTCTCAACAAAGATGATCTTGATTATATTTCACAATACGAGAATAAGCTTATTCTCCCTAAACATCTGAGTGAGTTTATTGAACAGTGCCGAAAAAAGTTATTGTTCAGACGCAAAGCCTTAAAAAGAATCACGACAATCTCCACTCTGGTTTTTGTGCTGATTGCAGCTGCCATCGGACGATCAATGTATTTAAATCAATCACATATTAAAGAAAAAGAATTAATTGGTTCCATGCTTATAAAATTTGAGTCAGATCCTGTAAAATTGATCAAAGGTTCATACAGCTTATGGGAAAAATATCCGTTGTCATCAGTACTTCAACGAATTATTCTAAAGAATTTTCAAAAATTATTTGATGTAAAAGCTGATTCATCAAACCAACTCTGCACATTGCAGGAATTTTTTAAACCATTATTGCTGCCTTCTCCGGTCATTAAGGCTGAAATTAGCGGCACCGGGAAAAAAATTTTCGGATGGATGGAAAACCAGACTGTTTTTATCTGGAATCTTAATTCTAATAAAATCGACTTAATCAATACAAAAGGAGAACTTGTTAATCTTGAAATCTTTGAAAAAGACTCTTTGGTTGCAATGATTTTTAAAGATAATTCAGTGAATGTCAGTGATTTTCACGGAAAAGAGGCATTTAATTTCAAAACTTCAGTGAATAAGGTATTTAATGACCGGCTTTTATCTTTTTTCCCTTCCTCCAGTGAATATTCTATGACAGCTGTTAAGGATAATGGAGCAGTTATCTATTCCAGATCCGGGAAGAAATTATTTGAACTTAATGGTCATCATGATAAAGTTAACTCGGTTGATGTGTCGCCTGACGGAAGGTTTATCATAACAGTTGGCGATGATAATAAAGGATATATATGGAATTTTAATCACGATATTAACCGGTTCAGCATATATGATTCGCTGATAGGGCATAAAGATACAATCTGGTCCTGTGAGTTTAACAAGACAGGAAAATTTATCCTTACTGCATCTGGTGACAGCACCATAAAAATTTGGAATCTAAACGGAAGGCACCTAAATCCGGAGTTCTTATTTGCTTGGAATTATCAAAATATAGTGAGATCCAGATATTATGACGGAAGATCTGACAATAATGCTACTGATAAGCATCTTTCAGCTTATTATGGAAAGAATTGTAACGCCTCCTTCAGTGATGACGAAATGTCGTTAATAGTGACAGGATATAAGTACGATCAGGATCTGCAAAACATGATTAAACTCGACTATAGTCAGGTTTTACTTTTTGATTGGAAAAGTAAATTCTATACCCAATACTGGAGTGCATTCTCAGGGATGGTACAATCCGAAACTGAAAAAATAACTCCTGAAACATTCAGTAAAGTCGTTATATCCCCATCAGGTGACAGAGTTGCAATTGTCGATCATGAAGCCGGTCAAATCGATCTTCTTTCGCCAGAGGGCTTGCGGTTGATTACGCTTGAAGGTAATAATCCAATGTTTTCTGAAGACGGAAAGGAGCTGTTCTGGATAAAGAAGAATCACGTCAATCGATTACCGATTGATCCTAAAGAGATTAAAGATCTTCTTGATAAATATAAAATTCCGGATTCAATAAAATCAGGCGAAAGCAGTCTAATAGTCTTATAATTTATTTTGTATTTAAACCATTCTTGATCACCGGATCGTAATCTTCCATATAAAATCCAAATTGAGTAACAGATCTAACCGGACTCCAGATAATCCTGTTAACCTCGGGCAATAAAAATCTTAAAAGAAATAAAAAGAATAACATCGTCCATGGTACAAGCAGTCTTTTAAGGATCTTTTTATGCAATGGCTGCCAGTCAATAAAACCTGAAGATGGCAGCGTCAGAAGTACAAATAAAGTGACCAGAACCAGCGAGATTTGCCCTGTATAAAGAAGAATATTGCCGCCAGCCCAGTGCTGAGTTTTATATAACAGGCTCAAACACGAAACAGCTACGACGCAGCTGAAAACAAATGTGACATATTTTAAATATTTATTCTTCCCTGCCAGATAAAGACAACGGATGCCATAGATGAAGCTACCCACACTTAACGAATAATTACATAATGATATAATTAGTCCAATAAAAGGTATATGGTACCTCTTAATTACTAATGAAGTGATATCCAGAGTAACTAAAATAATTAAGAATGTAAATGCTTTTGCATCTTTGTTTAAGAAAATATCGATCATTAATAATGTTGAAACGATAATGATGATTGAACCCGTGATCCCTCCTAACAAAGAATTATCTAAGATAAAAGCTGTTATCAGAACTAAAATAAGCACCGGGAAAGATATATAAGCATATTTTGCAGCTTTTTTAATCCAGGTCTTCTCTTCATGGATAATTGCTATTGATGTAATAATCGCCAGTAAACTAAAGCCTACTATAATACTATAAAAAGCCACGATTTCGTTAATACTATGTTCAGAAAACAGGAGACCTATTATACCGCCTATTGTGGTTAATATTATTATGGCCAGGGAAATAATAATAATCCTCTTATGAACAGTTCTATCCATTTTTTGAGATAAAATTTGAAATTAAAGTTAAACCAATTCCGGACAATTCGCAATTTATTGTTTTAAAGAAAATCTTGCTTTTAATTATTCTTCTTCCTTTGTGTCCCTTCGTACGTACTTTGTGTGACTTTGTGGTTTAAAATTTTTTCACCACAAAGGACACAAAGGATACCACTAAGGATCACAAAGGATTATTTCATATACCATTGATTATCTGTTACTTTGGGGAAAAAGCTATTTTTTACTATATTTGTATATTCATCTTGATACCGAATACTCTTTATAGGTTTAATTTTTTGGCTTAATGAAAATATCCGAAAAACAAATTTTAAATATTGATGTGACAAATCAGAAGCTCTGGAGCAAGCGGTTTGTAAATCCCGAAAATGTCGCTACACAGGCTGCAATAGTTCTTGCCAAAGCCGAAAAAGCACAATATGAGAAGGGTATAGCTTATGCTAAACTTAATATTGCTACCGGTAATTTTCTTCAGTCAAAAAATGATATCGCACTAAAATTTTTATCAGAGATTTTTCAATGGTTTGAGAACAATAAACAGGAGAAAGGTTACGTCAACGCTCTGCTGCTGAAAGGCAATATTTTCGAAAGCTTTGGTGATTATGAAAAGACTCTTCAACTCTGGCACGAGGCTTATAAAATATCCCAGGAAATAAATGATACAGAATCGGAAGGGGAAGCCTGCAACCAGCTCGGTCTTATCTACTCCAGGCTATCTAACTTTCAAAAAGCCCTTGAATATTTCAATAAAGGCCTGAAAATCAGGGAAGAGATGGGCGACGAAAAGGCTGTTGCCTCATCTCTTAACAGGATAGGCATGGTTCTGCGCCAGACAAAAAAATATGTCGAGTCACTGGAATATTATTTCCGCAGCCTTGATATCCGGAAAAAGAGTAATCAGACATCAGCGATACCATGGACCTTGCTTGGCATAGCCAGCACTTATGAGGATATGAAAAAATATCCTGAAGCGCTCGATTATTATAACCAGGGAATGGTTGGCGGAGATAAACGATGTACTCTTCAATGCTACCTGGGAGCTGGACGGGTTCACAGTCAGATGGGAAATGATAAACAGGCTGAGAAGAGACTTACACAATCGCTTTCAATGGCGCAGGAGCTTAATTCTCTTGCATTGATTGCCGATGCCTTTGCTGCGTTAGCTGCTCATTATGAACTATTTAAGAAACCTGAAAAAGCCCTTGAAAGTCTTAAACAATATTTTAAAACCAGTGAATCATTTCACAGTGCTGAGGTTCAGAGCCGGTTGAGCAATATTGAAGTTGCTCATGCAATTGAGAAATCGGAACAGGAAAAAGAGATCTTCAGGCTCCGGCATGTTGAACTTAAGAAGGCTTATGATATAATTGAAGAAATTAACCAGGATATTACTGCAAGCATAAATTACGCAAGTCGTATTCAACGGGCAATGCTTCCTGATCCAAATGAAATACGAGGCCTTGCAGAAAGAATCTTTATGTTATATATACCAAAAGAGATTGTCAGCGGGGATTTCTACTGGTTCACATATACCAAAAGAAAATTTATTATTGTTGCGGGCGATTGTACCGGCCATGGTGTTCCGGGTGCTCTGATGAGCATGCTCGGGATATCCTTTCTCGAGGAGATAATTAATAATCGGGGGATTGTTGAATCAAGCCAGATTCTTAATGAACTCCGGGAAGAAGTAAAACGTGCACTGCACCAAAGGGGGGTCAGGGAGGAAGCAAAAGATGGAATGGATATCTCACTGTGTGTTATTGACAAGGCCAGGAACATGATTCAGTATTCAGGCGCTTATAATAATTTATATCTGATCCGCAATGGTGAATTAATTGAATATCAGGCAGATCGCATGCCAATTGGCATTTACGACGTGTCAGATACTGAATTTACCAGTAAGAATATCCCTTCCGTCCCCGGAGATATAATCTACATGTTTTCGGATGGGTATGCCGATCAGTTCGGTGGTCCCAACAGAAAAAAATTCAAGTATCTTCAACTTAAAGAGCTTTTAGTTTCAATCCATAAAATGCCGTTAGAAGAGCAGAGAGCTAGGCTTGAAAAAGTATTCCTCGACTGGAAAGGCAATAATTCCCAGATTGATGATGTTACAATTCTGGGATACAGAATATAGGATGTTCCAAATTCCAAGTTTCATGTTTCATGTTTCATGTCTCAAGTTATTAATTATCCGACCAATGAAGCTAAATAAAATTTCATTTGCCATTACCTGCCTGGTAATGTTGTTTAATTCAACGAATGGACAAAATTCAACTCCCAGAGCCCTCCTGCCTGAAAAGATTATTGACGAAATAATCGGTGAAGCATCAGGCGAAAGAGCCATGAATCACATAATAGAAATGGCAGCCTATATTCATGATCGTCCTGCTTCAGAATACAGCGGTTATTTCTTTGAAACTCAATATGTTCTGGACAAGATGAAGGAATATGGCCTTGAAGGTGCTGTGGTTAATACTTATCCCGGTGGTAAAACATGGGATGGGATAAGAGCTACCCTGTGGGAAGTTAGTCCGGGCCGCTCAAAACTTGCAGATTATGGTGACCTGCCGGCAGTTCTGGCATCAGGGAGTAACAATGCAGATGTAACTGCAGAACTGGTATGGGTTGGAGATGGCAGACAGGCAGATATTGAAAAAGCGAGTGTTGAAGGCAAGATTGTTGTCACGTCAGGCAGTATTGCAATGGTTCATTCTCTGTCCGTAGCAAAGGGCGCTTTGGGTGTAATTTCTTATAATTCACCTCGCCCAATTGAGGCGCCACTGGCAATTCCAATTACTGGTATTGGCGGAAGAAGAGGAGGTGACAGCAACGCAAAATTTGGTTTTTTCCTGTCCCCAAGGGATGGCGAGCTTTTACGCAACAGGCTGACCATGGGGGAAAAGATAACTGTTCACGCAATTGTTGAAGTCCAGAATCTCGATTACGATATGGAGGTTCCGTCTTGTATTATAAAAGGAACTGATCCGGATGCAGGTGAAGTTATTTTCTCAGCCCATTTATTTGAGGGTTACGTCAAGATGGGGGCCAATGATGATCTCTCAGGATGTGCTGCAATTCTTGAAATTGCAAGAATGTTGAATACAATGATTAACGAAGGTCGCATTGAAAGACCAAAGAGAACAATCCGGTTTATCTGGGCTCCTGAATTTTCAGGAACAGGACCATGGGTTACCGAGAATAAGGAGATTATGAAAAAAACTCTTTGCAATATAAATCTTGATATGGTTGGACTGTGGATGAAAAAAAGCAATTCATTTATGTGCATGCACCGGACCACTTATGGTAATCCACACTATATCAATGATGTAATGGAGAACTATTATAATTTTGTCGGCCTTGGGAACAGGGCCGGGCTGGCAATTTCAGGAAGAGAAGGATTCTTAAAAAGGATAGTTGCTCCTACCGGTTCTGATGATCCTTTCTATTATGCTATTGATGACCATTATGGCGCCTCAGATCATGAGGTATTCAATGACTGGGGAGTACAGGTGCCCGGGATAATGATGATAACATGGCCCGATCTTTATTATCATACCTCACAGGATATTGCCGATAAATGTGATGCCACACAGCTTAAAAGAGTTTGTTTTATTGGTGCTGCGGCAGTGTATACTATTGTAAATGCCGGAGAGTCGACAGCATTGAAAATTGCCGGTGAAGTAACCGGCAACGGATCTGCCAGAATAGGGAAACAGCTTCAGCGTGCAATGGATGAGCTTGATCCTGCAACAAAGGAAAATTTTGAAAATATTTATAAAAGAACTAAAGGTTACATGGAAGCAGCTGTCATTAATGAAAAAGCTACTGTAAATACTGCATCGGAGCTTGCTCCGTCATCAGCTGCATTAAAGAATAACTTAATAAAATTAACTGCATCAGTTGACGCTATAGGAAAGAGTACAATCACGGCTTTTAACAATTATGCTGAAAATAAAGCCAGAGAGCTTGGGATAACAAGCATCTCCTTTAAACCGACACCTCTTGAAATAACTGCAAAAACAATTATTCCAAAACAGACAAATTTAGTTACAGAAAAAGGTTACAGAGGTTATTCTGAAGCACTTACGAAACTTGATCCTGCAATAAGGAGTAAATATCCCATTAACAACCGCAGATTTGATACACAGGAATTGTCAAGATTATGTGATGGGAAAAATAATGCCCTGGATATTAAGAAACTTCTTGATACTCAGATGAAAAGCGGAGAAGCTGATCTTCAGGATGTTATAAATTATATTTATATTTTAAAGGAAGCAGGGCTGGTGATATTGTAGGTTGCATTTTGCAGGTAACAAGTTGCAGGTTGATGGCATAAAAATTCCCCCTTGGAAGGGGGTCAGGGGGATGTAAAAAGCTGCTGATTGCTGGTTATTCAGTTACCGTCAGCTTCAGCCGAAGGATTCGGAGTTTCTCTTCTATTCAGGGTTTTAGCCCAATAAATCCGTTGGACTAAAGTCCCTATTATTAGACAAATTCATTAACCGTCGACTAAAGTCGACGGCAATTGATTGATTATATTTTAGTTAGTAATTTTAAATTTTACTAGTCTTAACGGCATCCCTGTAGTATTCTTCAGCCTGGCAATGGCATAGACATATCCTTTTGAAATAACGAATTTAGCGTCTGAAAAGCTGAGATCATAATCATCACAAATGAAGCTGGTTCTGGCTAATTTCTGGCCGTTGCTGTCGTAGGCGATCACATTGAAGATATTGCTTTGTCTTTCTTCTGACGAAGTGAACTCAAACACAAGAAGATTCCCCTCGTCATCAACAATGATATTCGAAAAATAAGGCAGTTGAGAGTAGTTTTCCGGCTTTTTATATCTATCAATTTTGGTTAAGGCATCCTCAGCTCTTAGAATAATACCCTTTTTGTCAGGGTAACCTGAATATTTCGTTACTTTATTACCCTCAACCTTTGTTTCAGGAGGATCAGGCATTGTCCTAGCCTGCTCGATGGTTTTGTTCAGCATGTTTCTTGCCTCTTCATAATGGCGGAAAGCATCTTTCTCCGTTATTGATAGCGGTTTAATGTCCAGTTTGAACCTGCTGATTTCCTTACCACCAGAATTCATTACCCTGACATCACCGTTTCTCCTGTCTAACTGCATAAACTGCCCTGATTTAAGTAAGGCAAATACAGGCCTCTTAAACACCATAAAATTCGGGAGGTAGATCTTGTCATCAGGAGGTGGAATCATTTCCATTCTGCTTGAGTCCTTGTTTGTTGTGTTAAGATATTTCATATCTCCTGGCTCAAAAGTATCATAGATGATTTTATCCTCGCCTGTATAAATATTTAATTTTACAATAATATGCCTCCATTTATATGCTATCCAGTTTGTCCCTGGCTCCTCTGCCTTCCACATCACATTTCCCTCGAGCAAAACTATTCCATTACTCAAAGGCTGGAAATTACCAATAGGATAATCCATTTTAATTGATTTAATTGATTTGAAAAAGTTCCCATCTAGGTCAAAGAACTTTATGCCTCCACCCCCAGAAATGATCAAATATTTATTATCGACCACCGGATAAATTAGTGGCATGTTTGAGAACTGTTCCTGCTTCCCACCCTTGCTACCAAATTTCTTTAAATAATTCCCATCCGGTCCAAATTTCCATACTTCATGACGGTTTCTATGGCTCATAAAAACGGATCCATCAGGAGCCACAATGATCTTTTTATCTTCTTCCCTTCCGACATTCTTAGTGATTGTATCATAATACAGATTGAAGAGTGTCTCCCAGTTGTTCTTTGTTCCGTAAGTTTTGTCGGCAACTAGTTTTACAGGACCATTTTTATAGATATCCAGGAGCTTCTGAGCCGAAAGAAAACCCATCGGGATAAATAGAATCAAAAAAAGCAAAACCATTCTTTTCATAGCTGTATGTATTAATTGGTTATAATTGACTGAATTACATTTCCTTGTTCATCCTGAAGAATTAATATCTGCGACTTCTCATGCCACATTTTGTTGAGATCCTGCCCGTCATAAAATTCGTACATTAGCATTTCAGCTTCAGGGATGGGTTCTGATACAGGAATTCTTGCAGGCTTGAATAAAAAAATGAATCCGATTATTGAAGCTGCCACAACAAAGGGGATTAACCGGAATATGTTCTTTTTCTTTTCATATAATACGGGAGGAATGAATTCAGGTATCGGAAGGTCTTTATCCACACTTTTATCATCTTCTAATAACCTGTTTATCAATGCTTTATCGTCATTGGCCTGCTTATAGAGCGATGAGCAATTCTTACATTTTTCAATATGATCAGAAATTTCTGTCATTAACGAAGGTTCAAATTCCTTATCTATGAATTCCTGGATTTCAGTTCTGCTCAAACATTTCATGATAATGAAGTTTTAAAATTTCTTTCAATTTCTCAATTGCCCTGACTAGTGTCTTCCCTACAGAAGAGGGACTTATTTCCATTATTTCTGCCATTTCTGCATAAGAGAAACCATTATTGTACAGCACCAGTATTTCCCTTACATTGTCAGGCAAAGTATCAAGTACTTTTAACACAATCGCCTGTTTTTCTCCATTGAAAAAATCTATTTGCAGATCATGAGGCATATCATTATGATCATCAAGCGTTTCCATAATCTGAAGCTCCTTTTTCTCACCGGCAAATTGTGTTTTGAAGGAGTTTAACAGAACCTTGTAAAGCCAGGCCCGGGGATTCTGGATTGAATTATTTTTCCCGAGTTCAAGGTAAAACTTTATGAATGTCTCCTGGACCAGATCCTCGCTTCTATCAGTCGAATGATTTAACTGTTTGCTGAATCGGATTAATTCCCTGTAATGCTTCTTATAGACTTCATCGAATGACATCGGATAGTGATCTGGTTAGCCTGGTTATAGATAAGACTAATAAAACCGGTATTTGTGACAAAAAGTTACGAATTTCTTTGCGTAATTTTTAAAGAATGATCCTAAGAAGTGTCTCTTTAAAATCAAGAACCCCCAGCCATCAGCCAATAGGCTGATGGCTTACCCCCTAAAGGGGGCTCAAATTCAACTCTAACCTAATTCTGAGGTAGTTTTTAGCCCCCCTTTAGGGGGGATGGGGGGCCAATTTCCCCGGAGTTCTATTTTTTATTGACCCAGATTATCGCCTGCTTCAG
>Ga0326726_10005471_pt1 | contig 11490 bp, 10 predicted proteins | sample MHFenrmetagenome_2_FD_207603 | JGI IMG/M metagenome (GOLD analysis project Ga0326726, IMG submission 207603) | Lab enriched peat soil microbial communities from Michigan Hollow, Ithaca, NY, United States - MHF15MN | ecosystem: Environmental > Terrestrial > Soil > Wetlands > Peat | place: USA...
GGGCAAAACGGCACGCAATCGCGATGGGCTGGGTGCTCCAGCCATCGGGTTGCATAGGAGCGTAGAGCCTGGGCGTTTGATGGGCGCATCCGGCCACAACCCCTGCCAGAAATATCATCACCAAGAGGAGGTGTTCTCGACATACTCGTTCGGTTGCTTTTCTATTCATAAGGACTTCCTGAAGATCCGATATCTCTTGTATCTTTTTGCGCCCGTTTCTTCTATCAAAGAGTTGATTGACTCGTTGTCCTCCAGGGTCCAGCCCATCTCCAGATTCTGATATTTATTTTTCCCCCTCCCAATCTCATAGATGTGCTGGAAGGCTAACATGGGAAGCCCCAGTTGTCGATACTTCTCCTTGATCCCGAACATCAGCAACCGCAGTCCCTTGATCTTTCGCCAACAGATGAGCACCTTGAGCAGACCGAGCGGGCTGATACGGCCGTTAAGGCATTTGAGCAAAGGGTTGACGTCAGGAAAGATGACGCAGACCGCCGCGGGTTCATTATTATAATACATGAAGAACACCAAACCCGGGTCTGCAAAGGGCTTCACACTTTTTTGAATGTCCCGCATCTCATTAGTAGTCAGGGGGACAAAACCCCAGTTGCCGGACCAGGAGTCATTATAGATCTCCCTGATCAGATCGAACTCAGCATCCATTTTCTTCGGATCAACGTGCCTGATGCAGACACCTTTTTTTTGAGCAGTCCGTTCAGCAAGACGCTCCATCCAATCGGGCAGCCGGTACTCGCCATCAATCAGGAAGGCCAGCAGGTCCTTCTCTTTGGTGAGGCCGCACGATTCGATTAGCCTCAGGTAATACGGCGGGTTATAAGTCATACCCACAGCAGGCGGATAATCGAAGCCCTCTATGAGCAGCCCCGACTCGTAATTCATCGACGGGCTGAGCGGGCCTCTCAGGAAAGTCATCCCTTTCTGAAGAGCCCACGTCTCAACGGAGGAGAAGAGAACTCGCGCAGCCTCCTGATCATCAGCGCATTCGAAAAATCCCCAGACACCCATCTTTTCTCTGTGGCACTGGTTGTAATTACGATCTACAATGCCGACGATCCTTCCCACTGTCACCGAACCGCGGCGTGCCAGAAAAAGTATGCGCTCGGAGAACTCCCAGAAAGGGTGCTTGCGAGGGGCCAACAACCTGCGAACCTCCGCCTTGAGGGGGGGGACCCAGTTGGGGTACCCAGCATAGATCCTCCATGGCAGGTCAATGAAGTCCTTTAATTCCGATCCCCCTTCCACAGCAATAATCTCTATGCCGGCCATAATCGTTCTCTTCGAGAGGTTATCACCGAAATACTACATGTTAGCATGTACAAGGAAATTGCTTTTGTCATATGAATTTTCCAACATTCTCTTTTGTTGCTAAAAGATCTCTTTAGCTATTAATTATTGAGAACAAAATAGATTCTTGTCAAGTAATGTCACGACATAATTAGAGAAGTATACTCACTCTGTTCTGTAATGTATTTACGAATTAGTCTCAGTGTCCGGTGTCCCAACTAAAAATGGCGGTGAGAACCCCGATGGACATGGTTCTTAACCCTTGAAGATTTCTGAATTCATGCTAAAGTTTAATAGTGAGAGTTGACTTAGTGTGTGTTGGGGACCCTAAGACATGGATGAATAAAATTCTTTTTTTCTTGATGAAAGAGACCATGAAAAGAGCCACGTCTTTCTTTTTCTTCTTTCTGTCGGTTTCTGTCTTGCCCCTCATCGGGGGATGTGCGACCCTGCCGAACGTCTCTGAAATGATTGATGAAGCGCCGACTGCACAGAAACCTCGTCAAATCGTTTCGTCCAAAGGACTGTTATCTCCCGAGAAAAGCAAGGCTATCATGGAACGCCTGAAGCGATCGGTCGACCCGACGGATATTCTGGGACGCCACACTGCCGTGGTGGAATCGGTCACCGAAAGCCCGCTAACGAAGGGAAACAAAGTCACTCTGCTAGCCGATGGTCAGGCTGCCTATGCCGCAATGTTCGAAGCAATACAGAATGCCAAAGACCATATCAACCTTGAAAGCTATATCATTGAAGATGACGAAACAGGCCGCAAATTTGCCGATCTGTTGCTGCAAAAACAGGCGGAAGGTGTCCAGGCAAATCTTATTTATGACAGCGTGGGCAGCATGAATACTCCCGCTTCTTTTTTCCAGCGCCTGCGCGACGGCGGGATTCAGGTTGTCGGATTCAATCCGATAAATCCACTGAAGGCCCGGGGGAAATGGGGACTGACACACCGGGACCACCGCAAGATTTTGATAGTCGACGGCAAAGTCGCCATTATCGGGGGCATCAACATCAGTCAGGTTTACTCGAGCAGTCCTTTTAAACGGAAACAAAACGAAAAGGCGCCAATTCACTGGCGTGACACAGACATTCAAATCAAAGGCCCGTCCGTGGCTGAATTTCAGAAGCTCTTTCTTGACACCTGGCTGAAGCAGAAGGGACCAAAACTTTCCGAACGGAACTATTTCCCTGATCTGAAAGAAGAGGGTAATGCCCTGGTGCGGGTGGTCGGCAGCACCCCGGGACAGACCAACAGGATCCCTTTTATTGTGTATGTGTCGGCCATCACTTTTGCAGAGTATTCGATTCACATGACGAATTCCTATTTCATCCCTGACGACCAGATACTAAAGGCCCTTACTGACGCTGCTGAGCGCGGGGTTGACGTAAAGATCATTCTCCCCGGGATCACCGATTCTCAGCTGGCATTATATGCACAGAGGTATCATTATTCCGGGCTTTTGAAATCGGGAGTGAAGTTATACGAGCACAGTACTTCCCTGCTTCACGCGAAAACCGTGGTGATTGACAAGGTCTGGTCAACAGTCGGCTCTACCAACATGGACTTCTTGAGTTTATTAAACAATGACGAGGTGAATGCGGTTATCCTGAATCACGAGTTTGCCGTAGAAATGGAGAAAATGTTTGTCCGGGACCTTGCAAATTCCAGGCAGATTCAATGGGAAGAGTGGAAAAACAGACCGTTGTTGCCTAGGATCAGGGAGTGGTTTGTGAATTTATTTGTCCGATGGTTGTAACATTTCGTCAACGGTGGGTTCATCACGGTGGGAGTGAGTCATGTCAATCAGATGTATAAGATCAGAAACCATCTGAGAGTCTTCCTGTTCCTGCTCGCAGGTGTAGTTCTATTTTCGGCCGGTTCCACCTTCGCTGTCGAAAAGCCTCGGCAGGGCGAAGACATTCTGCTCGACACCTATCACAGGAACATGGCCAAATTGGAGACAAACAGCTTTGGCCTTCCTCTTTTTCTGGAGTCTTTTGAACGAGACGACAGAGTGCATGTGGATGTCTACGGGATCTTCGATTATCCCTTCAGCAGCGTTGTCAACATGCTCAAAGTTCCGGCAAACTGGTGCGATATCGTATCCCTCCATCCTAACGTCAAGGCGTGCACCTACAGGGGACTGCCGGGCGCCTGGCTGCTGACCTTTTACATCGGCCGCAAAGTCTATCAACCTCCGGAAGACACGCGTCAAGTCATTTACCATTACCGGAACGTTGATAAGCAGCAGGGGTATCTGGATATCATTCTCAGTGCAGATGCGGGCCCTTTCGGCACGAAGGACCACAGGATGAGGTTCGAGGCCCTGCCCCTTGATGGGGGAAGGACTTTTGTTCATGTCAGTTATGCATACAGCGACAGTGTTGCGCTTCGCCTCGCGGAAAAGGTCTATTTTGCGACACTCGGTTGGGGCAAGGTAGGGTTTACGGTTACCGGAACAGACAGAAATGGCAAACCCGTCTATATCGGTGGGCCTCGCGGCGCGATTGAGCGCAACGCTGTCCGGTACTATTTCGCGATCCAGTCCTTTATGAATACGTTGCGCTATCCGGAAGAAAGTCGTTTCAGCATGAGGACCAGCGAGTGGTACGATCTTACGACCCGCTACAGGAAACAGCTCTTCGATCTGGACAAGAAGGACTACCTCACATTCAAGACAAAAGAGCATAAGAACCAGGTGATACTCCAGCGGCGGATCGGGACGGGTCTCCAGTGAGTGTCTGGACACTTCAATCCTGCGAACTGACTCTTCTCGCTATTCCTTAACTCTCCCTTGCCGCGTGGGATTTTCTTCGTCAACTAATCGAGACGGTACCCTCTCTGGAATTAAAGGGAAATGTGACAATGAGGAAATGACAGTTGCAATGCTGCTTCCTGTAATTCTTCTTCACAAAAATAGTTAAAAAATGTAGATTATAACCAGTTATTATAAATAGGATAAATAGACACGGAGTTGCAGATGGGAAAAAAAGAAGAGTTTAGAAAATTAATTGATGAGGTTTTAGGTGAAATTTCACAAACGAAAAATAAAAAAGGGGAAATATGTATCGGCGCAGAGGATACGCTTTACATGCTTATCAATTTGAACCAGCAAATCGAAGAACAAAGAGAAAATGTCGATAAGTTGTCAAAACAGCTGAAAGATCTCGAACGCAATCTGAATATATTGATTAAAGAATTAGTTTCGTTAGGATATATAGACATGTCTGAGAGAAGAAAACTTTTTAAGAGAAACTTACTTAGTCAAGAAGCATTGACGAATCTTTTGGTGGCAAAGAAAGTAATAAGCAGGAAAGAACTGCTCAATATGATAAAGCTGCTGAAAACATCACAATCAAAAACATGAATTAAGATTTATGTTGTGTTGGTAACGGATGAAGACATTTTTTGCAGCAGCTTTTGAAAGAGACACTGTAGCCACGTCGGCAAAGGTTGCGTTGTTCGTCGGATCGATTCTCGCACTAATCAACTACGGCGACCGCATTTTCCTGCGTTACGACATGCGTGCCCTGGACTGGGTCAAGCTCGCTGTTACGTACTGTGTCCCGTATTGCGTAGCCACATACGGCGCTGCCAAGTACGCAATCAGGCATGCCAATGACAAAGGAAGCAACGCAACCACGGGTCAAGTTGACCCCTGATTGCCGCGCTTCGTGCGCGTCCGTTCCTTCACCAAACCCCGCTTCACTACGCCAGAGACCTCGATCGTTATACATGTTTCTTCCCTTCATTCTCGTTTATTTGGGTTTTCCCAATTAGTTTGGTAGCAGGTGCGATTGAGAATCAAGGTTAAGCTGCGCAGTGCCTTTTATTCCTAAAATCCCCCTCCATTCTCCTTCACCAAAGGGGGAGTAAAACATCAAAACTCGGACGCAGATTTTTTGTTATACATCGGGTAAATGATATTAAATGATATTATTTAAAGTATGCGACCTAAACTCAGGAAGATCATAAAAATAACTTGCGCTATATTTGCCCTGTTAATGGTCCTCTTCTTGTCTATTGCCTATATTCAATATCGTGAATTAAAGAAGATCTTAGTAGTCAAAATATCCGATAAAACCACTGCCTTAATTGGGCAGAAGGTAGAAATCGGAGGCTTCTCATTCAGCCCGTTTGCGGGAATAAACCTCTACAACATTACTGTCAAGAACTCTGAAGGCTTTGCGGCAGGTGATCTTCTGCGGATAAAGAAAATATTTATAAAGATGAAGTACGGCGCCCTCCCCAGAGGCAGGCTCTATTTTAGTAATATCACCGTTTATTCTCCCGAACTCTCTGTGCTTCGCGATGCTCAAGGAAGGATGAACATTTCCGATAAGCTCATGAACCTCTTCAAAAGAAAACCGACTTTAACTTATCAGATAGATGGTTTTGATATAGAATCGGGGTCATTCGATTTCAAAGGGATTAAGACAAATATATTCAACAGCGGGGAGGAGGGGGGCTTACCGGATAAGCTATTCAGGAACGACAATATCAGTGTCCAGATCAAAAACCTGTCTTCAAATGCAGGAATCAAAACCTCAATGAGCGGGCATACAATAATCGGAGGTTCTGAGATAGCATTCGATGGCTGGGCACATCTGACGAACGATCCGAAAAAACTGAATATCTCCATTTCATCCAAAGACGTTAGCCTGGTCCCGTTGAAAGAATTATTGGGCCGATACGGAGTCAGCGCTGAAAAAACAAAAATGACCTTTAGTCTGAACTCAGAAGGGGATACCGAGAAAGGCTTTCGCGTTAAATCTGAGATCGGGATAAAGGAAGCAGGGTTCAAATTTTTCACAAAAGACGTAAAGGAACTCCTTTTGAACATCCAGGCTTTCCTGAACATCCGTGACAATTCCATCACTCTTGAAAATATTTCTCTGCAAACCGGTAAAAGCACGGCTGCAACAGTAAGAGGTAAAATCAGAGACCTATTCAACGAGCCTTCTTACACCGCCGAACTCAAGATCGGCAGCCTCGACCTGTCTGCATTCAATTTTGTGAAGGGGTTGAAGGCAAGTGGAACAATGACCTCTGACAATATCCATATCCATGGACATTTTACGAAGTCTCTTCCGGAAATGTCAGGTGATGTCCGGCTGAAAGATGCTGCGTTGACTTCAAAGGATGACGATATCAAGAAGATAAACGCGACCTTGAAATTTGTATCGAACGGAAAAATGACGGTCAGGGCAGAGGTGACTGCAAAGCTCTCAAAGGCCCGGGGGTATCTCCTCGATAAGCCTGCTGATGTGGGCCTTTTGCTGAGTGGTCGAGGAAACCCTAAGAGTATGTCTTTGAAGTCTTCTGTCAATCTTTCTCCCGTTGAAACGCATTTTAAGGGAGGCAAGACAATCTTTTTTAACAGCATTGTCTTTAATATTGACGGAAACATAAAAGATAAGGTCTTTGACGGCAACAGCCGGATAGAAGCGAAGGACATAAGTTTTACCGGGCTTCGTGTCCCCTGGCTCAGTGTAGTCTCGTCCTTCGAGTACCGGGGGAATGTTTTCACCGCAATAAGCCCGGCCGCTGAAGGAGAGTATTTCAAAACATCGGCTGAACGTGTAACGATCAGGTTGCCTGAGAAGGAAAGGAAAGAGAAGAGAATAACTGTAGAGATTGAGGGCATGAATGCATCCTATCCTGAAAAAGAGTCAGGATTGAAGAAGGCTGATATCTTTCTCCATTTGGATACAGGCGGGGGTTCCCTTTCGGGAGATTTCGGGTTTTCACTCAGCGGTATTATGTTCAGAGGCCTTCATGCCGCAGCCATTGCAGGCAGCGGCGCATTCGACGGTAAAAAATTCTCTGTGGACATTCCGGAAGCAGAAGTTTCAGGCGGGAATATACAGCTCGCCTTGACAGGAAGAACAGCAGAGGGACCTTTCCCTGCAGAGATCAACGCCGTCGCAGAGAATATCGATATCGGAGATATGCCGAATGAGGCATTGAGAATTTCAGGTATCTCCTATGACATCTCAGGAGAGTTAAAAAGCGCTGCTTTCGCAGGGACCTTGTACTCTGTGGAGTCCGTGCAAGGCAAGGCAGCAGTGAGAGCAGAAAAGGTGGCTCTTCGCAAAAAGGACGACAAGCAGAATCTCCTGAAAGACGTCCTCTTGACGGGAACGATGGAATTCAGGGGAAAAGATTTTGATTTCAAGGCTGATGCAGGTATCGGTAATATAGCGACAAGTATCTCCGGAACAATGAAGAATTTTCTGCAAAAAAACGGGTCTGCTGATGTGAAGATAAAGTTGCCCGGCGTAAAAGCCGCGGACATCAGGGATTCCCTCTGGGACATATTTCCGGACAGCCTTCTCTATGCGGGCCTGGACGGATCTCTATCATCCGATCTTTCGATTGCTTACAGCGACGAGGACCTGAAGGTTGATGGAAGATTTGCATTCCAGGACCTGGCCCTTCAGGGAGAAAACGGCGAGTATTCAGTGGGGCCGATTACCGGGGCATTGCCGATAGCCTACAGTAGGACAGGCGGGAAAGAAGAAATGATCGATATGCCGTCCTTTGATCGTTCTGAATTTAGTGATCTCCGCAGAGATTATTCGCAGAAAACCTTCAGAGAAGGCTATAGCCGGATAACAATCGGCTCTCTGCAATATGGCTTCAAGCTTATAGAGAATATCGACCTCCTGGTAAAACAGAAGGGGACTGTTTTGAACATAGGACGCTTTAGTGGTACCATATTCGGAGGAAGGTTGAACGGTACAGCGGTCCTGGATCTTTCAAGCGGCGTCAGTTACCGGGCGGGCATGATAGTGGAAGGCCTCAGTCTGTCAAAACTCTGTGAAGGGATCGAACCGATTAAAGGGTACATATCGGGAAAGGCTGACGGCACTGCGATCGTGAAAGGGGCCGGAAGCGGTGTTGCTCAGGCCATCGGCAAGGCAGACTTCTGGACGTATAGCACCACCGATGAAAAAAAGAAAATAAGCAAGGAATTCCTGCAGAAGATGGGAGGTACCTCTTTGAAGTCCTATCTGGGAGACCGGCCTTTTGACAAAGGGGAAATGAGCCTCTATCTGCAAGACGGGTTTGTGATCTTTAAAGAGCTCGAAATATCGCATAAAAATATTTTCGGTATGACGGATCTGTCTATAAAGGTGGCGCCCTTTAACAACAGGATCGCCATCGACCATCTGATGTGGTCGATAACGGAAGCAGCTCAGCGGGCTAAAGAGAAATGATGCTGGCTACCGGATGAACGTCTTTGTTTAAGTGTGACGGGAAGAATTATAATTGAAAAATCAAAGGAGGATGAAGATATGAAAGGAAAGATCAGGTTGCTCATTGCGGCGCTTTTTTTTGTATTGGCTTCATGTGCGGTTATCACTGTCAATATTTACTTCCCGGAAAAAGACGTGAAGGAGGCGTATAAAAGTCTGGAAAAAGAACTTATGAAACCGGCTAAAGAGACGGACCAGAAGAAACCCGAATCAAAACCGGAAAGTTCAATAAATATCGAATTCATCCCATCTGCGTGTGCTCAGGAACCGGGCCTTGCAGATAGGATTTCGGAGATTGTCAAGAAGATGCCCGATGTGGTCAATGCCTATAAGCAGATGGGAGACAGGCTTGCCGATATTGATAGGCTGAGAGATCGCGGCGCAGCGGGAGAAGCAAAAAACGGACTGCTTGTGGCGAGGGAAGGCGCCTTGTCGCCCTCTGATCAAAAGCTTGTTGACCAGGAAAATGAGAACAGAAAAACCGTTATGAAGGGGATGGCAAAGGCAATAGTAAGGATAAACAAGGTGCCGGAAAATGAGAGTAATCTTAATCAGGTGATGCCGCAGGCAACAGAACAGTTCGCAGCAATAAGACGGGATTCTGCTAAAAAAGGGTGGTGGATACAGGACACGAGCGGAATCTGGAGTAAGAAATAAACCCTCCGAATACAGGAAATTTGCCCTTATGTCAGGGCAAATTTCCTGTCTCAACATATGCTTCATGATAAAAACACCAATAATTTCAACGGGTTATCTCTTGGTGTCCCTTGGCACTTATCTTGCTGTTCTATTTCGAAAAATAGGGGGTTAAATATGGGGAAACATCTTGACGCGGGAGTCTTGACAGAAAGAGATTTGTACGAGGAGATCGCAAAGGTCGCTTTTGACCTTTATAAAAAGAGAGGAAAGGGCGATGGATACGATTTCGACGATTGGATGAAGGCGGAAAAAATTGTTATGGAAGAGTACAATAAGCAGAAAAGAAATGAGGTGGATTTAATGGGTGCCGTGGCAGAAAAAAAAGTCGCAGGAAAGGCACCAAAAAAACAGAAGAAGACCAAATAGGAGGTCGGTTTTTTGGAAAGAAAAGGTGTAGTTACGATAAAAGGGAACCCATTGACCCTGATAGGTGTGGAACTCAAGCCCGGTGATAAGTCGCCGGATTTTACGGTCATCGACCGGGAACTGAAAGAATTCGGGTTGAAAGATTTTGCGGGCAAGATAAAAATCATCAGTGTTACACCGTCACTCGATACACCTGTCTGTGATATGCAGGCGAGAAGGTTTAATCAGGAGGCATCTCAGTTGAGAGACGATATCGTGGTACTCAATATCAGCATGGATCTTCCCTTTGCAATTGCACGCTTTTGCACGGCAGCAGGCATTGATAAGGTCAAGGTGCTCTCCGACCACAGGGATGCTTCTTTCGGCACTGCTTACGGTGTTCTGGTCAAGGAGTTAAGGCTCCTTGCCCGATCCATATTTGTTATCGATAAAAACGATATCGTGCGCTACAGAGAGATTGTGCCCGAACTGACAAATCCGCCTGATTTCGGTCTGCCGCTTGACATGGCAAAAAAACTGAGCAGTTGATCCAACCTGATATGTGCCTTCAGCGGGGAATTATTTGAGATATTTTGCTATACTATGAAATAAGTATTTTATGGTGAAGACATTAAAATATCTCAGATGCTGAAGAAAATAGTCTTAACCTTTGGTATTGCCTTTATAGGGATTTTCGGATATTATTACTTCTGCCCCGGGACAACGTCCGCAGCGTTCAACAAAGCCGATAAGGTCGTTCTCATTAAAAACAAAAGGGTTTTACTGTTGATGAGACAGGGGGAAATTTTCAAGACCTATAAGGTCGCCCTGGGAAAGGAACCTAGCGGGCATAAAACGAAAGCCGGAGACAGAAGGACGCCTGAGGGTACATATATGCTGGATTCGCGGAATGCCGACAGTAAATTTCATTTAGCAATTCATATCTCCTATCCCAAAGAATCGGATATCCTGAATGCTCACAAACAAGGTGTTTCTCCCGGCGGAGACGTCATGATTCACGGCCTCCCTCACGATTTAGGGCGCTTGGGGAAATTGCATAGATTGTCGGACTGGACAAACGGGTGCATTGCAGTTACCAATCCCGAAATTGAAGAGATCTGGCGGCTCGTTCCGGACGGGACACCGATAGAGATAAAGCCGTGATGATTGCTGCTTTCAATACATCAGGTCGATCAAGCTATCCGCCTTTGTCTTGTCTATATCCCTGAGAACTGTGCACTCCTCTTGGGCGGCAATGGTATCACCGCTCAAGAAATAAGCTATCCCGAGATTGAAATGGACGGCGGGATTGCCCGAATCCATATTGATCGCCTTCTTCAAAATATCAACAGCCATCGAATATTCGCCGTTTACAATATAGGTTGCGCCGAGTTTGATATAGACTGATATAATATCCGGTTTTATCTGTATAGCCTGTTTAAAGATATTAATGGCATCATCGTATTTCCCCAGTCTGTAATAATCAATCCCGAGATTTACGTATGTCTCTGCAAAATCAGGATTAATCTTCAGTGACTGCTGATATGCCTCGATGGCCTCTTTATACATGCCCGACTGATCGTAGTCGCACCCACGGGAAAAATGTTCATAAATATCGTCCGCTTTCTTTTCCGGGGCCTTATCGGTCCCGGCCTGACTGATATTGCTGTCAATTAAATTTTTCGGCTTTTTATATCTGCCGAGTTGTTTTGAGATTTCCTTCATCGAAACAGCAAAAATGAAGGGTTTCCCCCTCCGTGTTTGAACTATTACAGCGCCCACCACCTCGCCTTTCGCATTAAACAGGGGGCTTCCGCTGTCTGCCTGTTTTACCGGAACGGAGATCTGAAAGGACCCGCTTTTTTCACT
>Ga0326726_10005472_pt1 | contig 11489 bp, 9 predicted proteins | sample MHFenrmetagenome_2_FD_207603 | JGI IMG/M metagenome (GOLD analysis project Ga0326726, IMG submission 207603) | Lab enriched peat soil microbial communities from Michigan Hollow, Ithaca, NY, United States - MHF15MN | ecosystem: Environmental > Terrestrial > Soil > Wetlands > Peat | place: USA...
GCGGCGCTGATGGAGCAAGCGGGGCTCAAGGCAAAGATCAGCTCGATTCACGTGAACGGCTGGTTCGGCGGCTACGACAAGCTCGCGACGAGCCGCTTGCTGTTTGCGGAGCGCTTCGGCCTCGATCCCGACCGGTCAAACCGGGAGTTCGTGTTCATCGGGGACTCGGAGAACGACGCCCCGATGTTCGGCTTTTTCGAGAACTCCATCGGCGTCGCCAACGTGCGACGCTTCGAGAGCCGGCTCGCCTCGGCGCCGAAATACCTGACCCGCGAGCCCTCCGGTGCCGGCTTCGTCGAGCTCGCGGAGCATCTTCTCCGGAGCGCATCGTCCTGAACCTATCGCCGCCGGCACTGTTGCTGGTCCTGCTCGTCGTCGCGTTCGCGTTCGACTTCCTGAACGGCGTGCACGACAGCGCGGACGCGGTCGCGACCATCATCGCCTCGCGAGCGATGAGCGCGCGGGGCGCCCTCACGCTCGCCGCGCTGGCGAGTCTCGCCGGCCCGTTCCTGTTCGGCGTTGCGGTCGCCGAGACGGTCGGCGCAGGCCTCGTGCATCCGCAGTCGATCACGATCGCCGTGGTGCTTGCGGCGCTGCTCGCCGCGGGAACGTGCAACGCGGTGACCTGGTATTTCGGCATTCCGGTGAGCTCGTCCCATGCGCTGCTGGGCGGCCTGGTCGGCGCCGCGGCCGCCGGATCCGGCCTTGCCGCGGTTCAGGCGCAGGGACTCTGGAAGGTGGCGGTCGCTTTGCTCGCCTCGCCGGCGCTCGGCTTCGCCGCCGCGCTCGCGATCATGCAGGCGGTGCGCTGGCTGCTGCGCAATGCGACCCCGAAGGCCAATGTCGCGCTGTCCCGGGCGCAGGTGCTCACCGCCACGGCGCTTGCGATGAGCCACGGCGCCAACGACGCGCAAAAGACGGTCGGCATGATCTCGCTGGGATTGGTGACGCTGGGATTGACGCCGGCGTTCGTCGTGCCGTGGTGGGCCATCGTGTTGAGCGCGTCGGCGATTGCGCTCGGGACGGCCGTCGGGGGCTGGCGCATCATTCGCACTCTGGGACTGCGCTTCTACCGAATTCGTCCGATTCACAGCTTCACCGCGCAGTCGGCTTCGGCGGCGGTAATCCTGGCGATGTCGCTCGCCGGAGGGCCGGTCAGCACGACGCAGGTCACGAGCCTCGCGATCGTCGGCGCCGGGGCGGCCGAGCGCAAGTCACAGGTACGATGGTCGGCCCTCGGCGAAATTGCGGTCGCATGGATCCTAACGCTGCCCGCGGCGGTGCTGCTGGCGATACCGCTGCATTACCTCGTCGAGGCGATGGTCAAGCACGGAGGTTGACATGGGATGGTTCGGCGGAGGCGTGAAGGAAGACAACAAGTTCATCACCATGCTGGTTGCCCAGGCCGCCAAGTCGGTCGAGGGAGTGCGCTACCTCGAGACCATGCTGGGGCAGGTCGATGCCGGCACCGTCGATACGCTGCGCCAGTTCGCAGACGACGCGAGCGAGCTGCGCAGCGTTCTCATCGACGAGCTGCACAAGACATTCATCACCCCGCTCGACCGCGAGGACATCTTCAACCTGTCGCATTGCTACGAGGACATGGTGATGTATGCGCTCACGACCATGGAGGAGATGAACATCCTCAAGGTGGGCGCCGACGACTACATCCGCAGGATGGTGGATTTCGTCCGCCAGGAAGCGCAGCAGCTGGAACTGGCGATTCAGCGGCTCGCCGGCAATCCGCGGGTCGCCGGCGATCACGCCCACGACGTGCATCAGATGGAACGCGAGGTCGAGCGCCTCTACCGCGCGGCGATCAAGGATTTGTTCGCGCGCGCCACGGAGCCGGAGCGGCTTCCCGAGCTGTTCTACCGTCGCGAGGTCTACCGGCATATCTCGAACATGTCGGACCGGGCCGACTTCGCCGCCAATGTCCTCGGCATGATCGTGATGAAGCTCGCGTAGGGCCGGGGCTCGCGCGGAAGGCGCGGGATGGCGGCCGCTTGACGCGGGTCAATGAGCATCCGCGCTGCGCCCGGCGATGATTGCAGCTACCATCCGGGACTCAAGCAATGAAAATCCACGAATACCAAGCCAAAGAGATTCTCCGCAGGTACGGAGTCGCCACGCCGCGCGGCGTCCCGTGCTTTTCCGTCGATGAGGCGGTGAAGGCAGCAAGGGAGCTGGGGGGCAAGGTCTGGGTCGTGAAAGCGCAGATCCACGCCGGGGGACGCGGCAAGGGCGGCGGGGTCAAAGTCGTGAAGTCCGAGGCAGAGGTGCGCGAGTGGGCCGGCAAGATCCTCGGCATGATGCTGAAGACCCACCAGACCGGCCCCGAAGGGCAGAAGGTGAAGCGCCTCTTGATCGAAGAGGGCGCCGACATCAAGAAGGAGCTCTACGTCGGCATGGTGGTCGACCGTGGCACGCAGCGCGTCGCGCTGATGGCTTCCAGCGAGGGCGGCATGGACATCGAGGAGGTCGCCGCAAATGCTCCGGAGAAGATCCACACCGCGTTCGTCGATCCGGGCACGGGCCTGAAGGACGCGGAAGCCGACGAGATCGCGAAGAAGATCGGCATCCCGGCGGCGAGCGTGCCTCAGGCGCGCGCGATCCTGAAGGGTTTGTACCGCGCGTTCGATGAGACCGATTGCAGCCTGGCGGAGATCAATCCGCTGATCCTCACCGGGGACGGCAGGGTCGTCGCGCTCGACGCCAAGATCAATTTCGACGACAACGCGGGCTTCCGCCATCCCGAGTGGCAGCAACTGCGCGACCTCGACGAGGAAGACCCCTCCGAAGTCGAGGCCTCGAAGTACGACCTGAACTACATCCAGTTGGACGGCGACATCGGCTGCCTGGTCAACGGCGCGGGGCTCGCGATGGCGACCATGGACATCATCAAGCTCTACGGCGGGGCGCCGGCGAACTTTCTCGACGTCGGCGGCGGCGCGACCACCGAGAAGGTGACCGAAGCCTTCAAGATCATGCTGCGCATCCCCCATCTCAAGGCGATCCTGGTCAACATCTTCGGCGGAATCATGAAGTGCGACGTGATCGCCGCGGGCGTGGTCGCGGCGGCGCGCGAGGTCCACCTGCGGGTGCCGCTGGTGGTGCGCCTGGAAGGCACCAACGTCGACATCGGCAAGAAGATCCTCGCCGACTCGGGGCTGCCGATAATCTCGGCGAGCAACATGGCCGACGCCGGCCGCAAGGTTGTCGCTGCGGTCAAGGGGACCGCAAGGCCCAAGCCGAAGGGCAAGGCGAGACCGAAGAGGAAAACGAAGAAAAAGGCGGCGAAAAAAGCGACGAAGAGAAAAGCGACGAAGGGAAAGGCAAGACCGAAGAAGAAGGCGAGGCGCTGATGTCCATCCTCATCGACAAGAACACGCGGGTGATGACCCAGGGCATCACCGGCAAGACCGGCCAGTTCCACACCAAGATGGGCAAGGAGTACGCGAACGGCAGGAACTGCTACGTCGCGGGCGTCAACCCGAGGAAGCCGGGCGAGTCCTACGAGGGTATCCCCATCTTCGCCACGGTGAAGGAGGCGAAAGAGAAGACCGGCGCGAACGTCTCGGTGATCTACGTGCCGCCGCCGTTCGCGGCCGCCGCGATCGACGAGGCGGTCGAGGCCGACCTCGACCTCGTGATCTGCATCACCGAGGGCATCCCAGTGCGCGACATGATCCGCACCAAGCACCGGATGCAGGGCAAGCGCACCAAGCTTATCGGGCCGAACTGCCCGGGGATCATCACGCCCGACGAGATCAAGATCGGCATCATGCCAGGACACATCCACAAGAAGGGCCGCGTCGGCGTGGTGTCGCGCTCCGGGACCCTCACCTACGAGGCGGTGGGGCAGCTGATGGAGCTCGGGCTCGGACAATCGTCCTGCGTGGGCATCGGCGGCGACCCGGTGAACGGCCTGAAGCATGTCGACGTGCTCAAGCTCTTCAACGAGGATCCAGGCACCGACGCGGTGATCATGGTGGGCGAAATCGGCGGCTCGGACGAGGAAAACGCCGCGCGCTGGGTGAAGGCCAACATGAAAAAGCCCGTCGTCGGCTTCATCGCTGGCGTCACCGCGCCTCCGGGTAAACGCATGGGCCACGCCGGCGCGATCATCTCCGGCGGGAAGGGCACGGCACAGGAGAAGCTCGCCGTGATGGAGGAATGCGGGATCAAGACCACGAAAAATCCCGCGGAGATGGGGAAGCTCCTCAAGGCGGTACTGAAGTAGCTGCTCCGCCTACTCGCTTCCAGGCAAGCATCAGCCGGCGGTAGACGTACAGGCTCGCGGCGACGCTGGCGCAGCACCAGGCAAGGAGGGCGGCCGGAAATCTCGCGGCGGCATTGGCGACGGACGGCAGGAGCAGGATCGACCAGACAAAATAGGCTGCCAGGCCGCAGAGAACGGCCCCGATCCGCTCGCGGCTGCGCCAATCGGGGCGCTCGATGCAAAGCGCGACGATGGCGACGAGCACCGGTACCGAGGCGACGAGATCGACGAGATAGTGCTCTCCAAGTGCGAGCGTGGCCCAGGCGATGGCCGCCGCGTATGCGGCGAAGGCGATGCGGGCTCCCGAGGCCTGCGCCGATGCGAGATGGAGTGCGAGCAGCGCCCAGGCGAAATGGAAGGAGGGAAAGGCGTTTCTCGGCGCAAAACCCGGCTGAGTGGCGAGCCAGCCGGGCGTTCCGCCCTGCAGCTGCCCGAGATGACCGGGATAGGTCGCGCCGAACGCGTAGACGGGACCTGCAACCGGTGTGATCGAGTACGCGAGCGCCGCCGCAAACCCGCAGACAAACAGGCCGTTCAGCACCCCGAAGGAGAGCCGATCGGGGTTTCTCGCCTCCAGCCCGAACACCGCCATCATCGCGAGCGGCAGCAGCTCGTAGGCGATCGCGAGCACGCGGCGAATGCCGCCGCGCTCGGGCGCCGATCTCGCCGCCCATTCGCTCGGGGAAAATCCAAAGGCGGCGGCGTCCAGCTTGAGCGCGCTCCAATCGAGCACCGGAACGGCCTGGGCGGAGGAGAAAATCAGATAGGTCTTGGTGACCACCCCGAAAGCGACAAACAGAAGCACTCCGCGGACCAGGAATCCCGCGACCGTCTTCCTGGAGGCATCAACCGCGAAGAACCATTGGTGCACGAGAAACACCAGCATGACCAGGCCTGCGCCGGAGAGGAACGCGTAGAGATGGAGCCACCAGTACGGCCTTCCGATCGCCACTTGATAGGCCGTCGCGAGAGCGATTCCAGCCGCTGCCAGACCCAGTCTCAATCGCCAGGGCCACCATGGGGAAATGAGAAGCACGAGAAGGACCCCTTGCCACAGGCCCGCGAATCCCTCGATCCGGCTCAGCGGGTCGGGGTCGTCGAATTCGATCAGGGCGAGAAGCACCTGGTGAGGCGCGACGGGAGCCGGACCGGCGAGCCACAAGCCGTAGCACGCCGCGAGGGCGAACAGCAATGCGGCGGACGGCACCGCGAGGGACCGATATGCGGGAGGAGAGGGCATGGAATTCAATCGATTCTATAGGATTCGTCCGGCCGCCCGGCCGCGCCAGCGGGTTGACTTTGGCGATACAGCGCCTAGCATTAATTCCGGACGCACATGACGAAAAGCCCTTCTCCTCAGGCGGCTGTCGACGTCGAGGCCCTCGCCGCCGCGTTGCGCGCGCTCGGCATGCTCTACGGGGCGAAGGAGCCGCTGGAGAAAGTCATCGCGGGCGCGAACACCGAGGCCGAGGCGATCCGCCGCTACATTGAGAGCGAGCGCCCGCACCTCCTTTCCTCCTACGACCTCGAGACGCTGGTGAAGATGGTGCAGAGCGCGCGCGAAGCGAAGTCCGACGCGAAAGGCGGAATGGAGCAGTTCAGTCCCAAGTGACGCAGCCGTTCCTCGAGCGCCTGGACGAACCGGCGCGCAAGCTCCTCCTGTCGGTTGCGCGGCCGGTGTCCTTCGCCAAGGGCGCGAGGCTGGTGCGGCACGGCGAGGCGGCACGCGGCGCCTGGGTGCTCGGGCGGGGATCCGCGGAAGCGACCGTGGTTCTTCCCGGCGGCGAGACCCTCACCGTCGCGAAGCTGGCCGCAGGGGACATGTTCGGCGAGATGGCACTCGTCGAACGCGGTAGCTGCACTGCCACCGTCGCGGCCACCGCAGACATCGACGGCTGGTTCGTCGGGCGCGAGGATTTCCGCGCGCTCGTCGCGCAGCGCGATGCGGTCGCGCAGAGCGTCCAGCACGCAGTTACCCTCGTCCTTGCGGAGAAGCTGCGCGCGCTGAACGCGAGGGTGCTCGAAGTCGAAGAGCCCGGGGACAAGCCAGCGGCGACGCCCGAGGGAGAAGTTCGTCTCGAAGCGGTGAAGCGGCTGAAGAAAGCTCCTTTCGACATGAGGTCGTTCCTGCCGCTCCTGCCCTTCTTCGAAGGCTTCGACGAACCTGAGATCGACGAAGTCGTCTCCGTTTCTTCCCTGCTCGAACTCCCGCGCGGCCAGACTATTTTCGCCTCCGGACATGCCTCGGAAGCAGCCTTCATAGTTCTCCGCGGCGCAGTCGAGATCATCGCCAGCCACGCCGGGCGCGAACGCCGCATGGCGGTTCTAGGTCCGGGGCAGATCGTCGGCTACATGAGCTTGCTTGAAGGCCGAGCGCACGGCTCCGCCGCGCGCGTGCGCGAGGACGCGCTGCTGCTCGAGATTGCGCGGAACGATTTCGAAATGATCTACTTCGTCGCGAGCTCCGCGTCGACAAGGCTGCATCGCGCGATCCAGCGGAGCCTGCTCTCTTCGCTCGGGCAGACCAACCGACACTTCACGCGGCTTATCAGCCTTGCCCGCCTGCGCGGCGCGGAGAAGCAGGGGGATAGCCTCGAATCGGCTCTGAGCGGGCAGATCGTCGCGGCGAACTAGGAGAGCTATGCCAGATCGTCGACCGTGACGACGGGCCGGCCTCGCTTGAGCGTCGCGTGCAGCATCGAATACTCCGGCACCTCCACCCATGCCGAGGTGTCTCTTGTGAGGGGTTCCGAAGCGACCAGGATCGAGTCCGCCCCCTCGCTCCCGCCGATCATTTTCCATTCCCCGTCGTGCAGCCCGTAGTCGTGGCCGGCGGTGTACCAGAGGCTGAGGTAGCTGAGGTTGGCTTCGTGCACGCGCGCAGCGTCCTCGGTGGGATAGCAGCCGAAGTCGAAGCAGTAGCGCACCGCGGCGAGCTGGGAACCGTCTGCGAAGAACAGGTTGAGCGAGGACGAGACGGCGATGCCGAGCTTCGCACGGGCGTCGCGGATCGCCCGGACGGCGCGGGCGACGGCCTCGAGCAGCTCCTCGCCCGAGGGGCGCGAGCACGGGTCCTCGAGGCCCGAGACGACCAGCGCGTAGATCCATTCGCTGTCGGTGGTGCCGTGGATCTGCGCGGCGATCCCGGGCTTGAGGTACGGGGCGAGGAGCGGCTTCAGCTCGGAGAAGCGCGCGAGGTCACCGTTGTGCGCGAGCACCAGCGGCACGCCCGAGAAGTGGAACGGATGGCAGTTCTGCAGCGAGATCTCCACGCGCGTGTGGTAGGGAACGCCGCGCACGTGTGCGAGCAGGCATCCGGCGCGGATCTTCTCGGCGAGGTGCTTCAGGTTGCGATCGAAGACCGGCAACGATTGCGAATAGTAGGAAAAAGCACGCTCGGGCTCGTGGCTCGCGGGGTCCCAGGCGCGCATACCGAAACCGGCGAGGTTGAGGAGCTGCAGCATCCGCGGCATGGTGCTCTGCCTGACCAGCGCCGAATCGGGCCGGTAGAGGAAATTGTCCAGCAATACCGGCTGGCCGAGGTAGGCGAGGGCGCGGCACATGGGGGGAGTCTACCGGAAAGCGATGGGCGGAATTGATTCGTGTCAAGCTCTTGCGCGCTCGCTCGGAAGTAGAATGGACGCATGAACGAGCGGGCTTCCGTGAAAACACAGCCGCAAGGGAACCGCGCGCGGGCACGCGCCACTCCCAAGGGGCGCCAGGTCGATCCCAAGGCGCGCGAGGAGGTCCGGTCGCTGCTGGAGGACGCGCCGCGCCGCCGCGACCTGCTGATCGAATACCTGCACCGTATTCAGGATCGCCACGGCCACCTCACGGCCGCGCGTCTGGTTGCCCTCGCCGAGGAGATGAAGCTCGCGATGACCGAGGTCTACGAGGTCGCGACCTTCTATCACCACTTCGACGTGGTGAAGGAAGGGGAGGCGGCGCCGCCCGCCATCACCGTGCGGGTGTGCGACTCCATCTCCTGCGAGATGGCCGGGGCGAACGAGCTGCTCGCGAGGCTTCCGGGGATTCTCGGCAACAGCGTGCGCGTGCTGCACGCGCCCTGCATCGGGCGTTGCGAGACTGCGCCCGCCGCGGCCGTTGGGCAAAATCCGGTCCCGCACGCGAGCGCCGAGCAAATCGCCGCGCTGGTGAAAGCCAAGGCAGTGAAGCATCCCGGAGCCGGTGCCAAGCATCCCCACCTCGACATCGTCAACCCGCCCTGCATCGATTACGCGGCGTACTGCGCCAAGGGCGGCTACTCGCTTGCCGGGGCTTGCATCGACGGGGCGAGGAAGCGAGAGGACGTGATCGCCGTGATGGAGAACTCAGGCCTTCGCGGCCTCGGCGGCGCGGGCTTCCCCGCCGGGCGCAAGTGGAAGGCCGTCGCCGCCGAGCCGGCGCCGCGCCTGCTGGCGATCAACATCGACGAGGGCGAGCCGGGCACGTTCAAGGACCGCTGGTATCTCGAGCGCGACCCGCACCGCTTCATCGAGGGCGCCTTGATCGCCGCCTGGGCGGTCGGCATCGACGAAATCTATGTCTACCTGCGAGACGAGTACCACGGCTGTCGCGCTGTCCTGGAAAAGGAGATCGCGGCGCTGAAAGCGAATCCGCCGTGCAAGCTGCCGCCGATCCACCTGCGCCGCGGCGCGGGCGCCTACATCTGCGGCGAGGAATCGGCGATGATCGAATCGATCGAGGGCAAGCGCGGCATGCCGCGGCTGCGCCCGCCTTACGTCGCGCAAGTCGGTCTGTTCAACCGGCCCACCCTCGAGCACAACATGGAGACGCTGCACTGGGTGCGCGAAATACTCGAGCGCGGAGCCGAGTGGTTCGCCTCGCAGGGACGCAACGGCCGCAAGGGGCTGCGCTCGTTCTCGGTGAGCGGCCGCGTGAAGAAGCCGGGAGTGCATCTCGCGCCCGCCGGCATCACCGCGCGCGAGCTGATCGCCGAATACTGCGGCGGAATGCTGGAGGGCCACAGCTTCTACGGCTACCTGCCCGGCGGCGCCTCGGGCGGAATTCTCCCCGCGTCGATGGCCGATATCCCGCTCGATTTCGACACGCTCAACCAGTACGGCTGCTTCATCGGCTCGGCGGCGGTGGTGATCCTCTCGGACAAGGATCGCGCGACGGCCGCGGCGCGCAACCTGACGAAATTCTTCTCCGAAGAGTCCTGCGGACAGTGCACGCCCTGCCGCGTGGGCACGGCGAAGGCGCTAAAGCTCATCGAAAAAGGCAAATGGAACCAGCCGCTGCTGAAGGAACTTTCCCAGGCGATGATGGACGCATCCATATGCGGTCTGGGACAGGCGGCGCCCAACCCGGTGCTTTCCGTGATGAAATACTTCCCCAACGAGATCGCTTGATGGCGAGAGGTGAGCGATGGACCGCATAAGCACCGCGCAAGCGGCGACGATGCCCGTTGAGTTCAAGCTGAACGGCCGAGCGGTCGTCGGCAGGTCGGACGAGACCATCATCCAGACGGCCAAGCACTACGGCATCGATATTCCGCACCTCTGCTACAAGGAAGGCTTGCGGCCCGACGGCAACTGCCGCGCCTGCATGGTCGAGATCAAGGGCGAGCGCGTGCTCGCGCCCTCCTGCTGCCGCACCCCGAAGGACGGCATGGAAGTCAGCAGCGACAGCGCGCGCGCGGTGGCGAGCCAGAAGATGGTGCTCGAGCTGCTACTCTCGGACATTCCGGAAAAGTCCTACACGCTCGACTCGGAGCTCGATCACTGGGCAAAGGAGCTGAAGGTCGGCAAGCCGCGCTTCGAGTCGCGGCACCAGCCGAAGTCCGACCTGTCCCACGCCGCGATCGCGGTGAACCTGGATGCCTGCATACAGTGCACGCGCTGCCTGCGCGCTTGCCGCGAGGAGCAGGTAAACGACGTCATCGGCTACGCGTTCCGCGGCGAGGACTCGAAGATCGTCTTCGATCTCGACGATCCCATGGGCAATTCCACCTGCGTGGCCTGCGGCGAGTGCGTGCAGGCCTGCCCCACGGGCGCGCTCATGCCGGCTCGGGACGTCGGCAAGGTGCAGGCCGACAAGACCGTGGATTCGGTCTGCCCCTATTGCGGCGTCGGCTGTCTGCTTACCTACAACGTCAAGGGCAACAAGATCCTGTGGGTGCAGGGACGCGAGGGGCCCGCCAACAACAGCCGCCTGTGCGTGAAGGGACGCTACGGCTTCGACTACGTGCAACACAAGCACCGGCTCACTAAGCCGCTCATCCGCAAACCTGGAGTGAAGAAGCACAAGGACTTCAGCGTTGACCCCGACAACTGGTCTCAGGCGTTCCGCGAGGCGAGCTGGGAAGAGGCGCTAGCTTTCGCCGCCAAGGGCCTGCGCGAAATCCGGGATCAATACGGGAAAAAGGCGCTCGCGGGTTTCGGCTCGGCCAAGGGCACGAACGAGGAGGCCTATCTATTCCAGAAACTCGTGCGCACCGGATTCGGCTCGAACAACGTCGATCATTGCACGCGGCTGTGCCACGCCTCCTCGGTCGCGGCGCTCATGGAAGGCATCAACTCCGGTGCGGTCTCGAACCAGGTGCGCGACGTGATGAAGGCAGAGGTGGTCTTCCTGATCGGCGCCAATCCGACCGTGAACCATCCGGTCGCGGCGACCTGGATGAAGAACGCAGCGAAGGCCGGCGTGAAGCTCATCGTCGCCGACCCGCGTCGCGGCGAGCTCGCTCGCCACGCGACCTACTGCCTGCAGTTCAAGGCCGACACCGACGTGGCGCTCTTGAACGCGATGCTCCACGTCATCGTGGAGGAGGGTCTCGTCAACGAAGCCTTCGTCCGAGACCGCACCTCGGGCTACGAGGCGCTCGCCGAGAACGTCAAGAAATTCTCCCCCGAGGCGATGGCGCCGATTTGCGGCATCGACGCGCAAACGATCCGAGAAGTGGCTCGCCTTTACGCGACCTCCAAGGGCTCGATGATCATGTGGGGCATGGGTATCTCGCAGCATGTGCACGGCACCGACAACGCGAGGTGTCTCATCGCGCTCGCGCTCTCGACCGGCCAGATCGGCAAGCCCGGGACGGGCTTGCACCCGCTGCGTGGCCAGAACAACGTGCAGGGCGCCTCCGACTCGGGCCTGATCCCGATGTTCTATCCGGACTACCAGCGCGTGGCGACCCCCGAGGCGAAGGCGCGCTTCGAGAAGCTGTGGGGCGTGGAGCTGG
>Ga0326726_10005473_pt1 | contig 11488 bp, 10 predicted proteins | sample MHFenrmetagenome_2_FD_207603 | JGI IMG/M metagenome (GOLD analysis project Ga0326726, IMG submission 207603) | Lab enriched peat soil microbial communities from Michigan Hollow, Ithaca, NY, United States - MHF15MN | ecosystem: Environmental > Terrestrial > Soil > Wetlands > Peat | place: USA...
GCAGCATAAATGTTGTCATCGTCGAAGAGGATCTTGAATTCTGTTCTTTGAGAAACCTTACTTCCGTTATAAGGTTCAAACTGTGTAAAATCATCTATCCAGGTTCCTTCTTTCCAGGCCTCATCATCTAGAATGCCATCGATTGCAGGTGCAGTCGTAAGTCTTGCTGCCTTGTACTGCTTCTTCGCAGGCGTCTGTCCAGTTACGCCCGGCAGTATCATCAGCAAGGTGATCATAGTGATTAAAATTCTTTTCATGTGCTTGTAAAGTTTTCATGGTTTGAATTAAAGACGTACGAGAATTGAAACTGATGCAAAAAAACATTATTAAGAATTATTATAAATTAAACTCATTGCAGCCTGCAGTGGATAAATTAAAAACACTTAAGAGCTTTTATACCTTCTTATTATGATAGGGATTGTAATTATTATATATCTTAGACTAAAATATTAAGACTATGGTTTCACGCAGATCGTTTATTACAAAAAGTGCTGCTGTCACAGCTGCAGCAATTATATCTCCTTCAGTTTTGGGCCGCAATATTTTAAACCCTGGAAATTCACCCCTGAATGGGAAGAAAGTACTTTTCGTCTGGGGCGGATGGATGGGACATGAACCTGATAAATGCCGCGATATCTTTGTTCCATGGATTAAATCAGAGGGTGCAGAGGTGACAGTTTCCGACACACTTGATGCTTACACAAAGTATGATTTGCAGAAAGATTTCGACCTGATCATACAGACATGGACTATGGGGACAATTGATAGTAAACAGGAAAAAGCTCTTGAAGAAGCAGTAAAAAGCGGAACAGGGCTGGCAGGATGGCATGGCGGACTTGGAGATTCATTCAGGAATAATACTGAATACCAGTTTATGGTAGGAGGACAGTGGGTCGCTCATCCGGGCGGTGTTATTGATTACAGGGTGAATATTGTGGATCATAAGGATCCGGTAACAAAAGGGCTTGATGATTTTAACATGCATTCCGAGCAATATTACGTTCAGGTGGATCCCAATGTAAAAGTTCTGGCGACCACGACTTTCAATGATAAAAGTGCTGACTGGATCGGCGGAAATGTTGTACCTGTGACATGGAAGAAATTGTATGGAAAGGGGAGGGTATTCTATTCTTCCTTGGGTCATGTTGCTTCGGATTTCAGTATTCCCCAGGTTCTTGAGATCCAGAAACGGGGGATTCTATGGGCCTGCATGAGCAAGTATGAGCCTGCTGAGGAATGGAAACAGCCAGTTTATGGCAAATCCGGGAAAAAGTAATTCTTTAATCTGCACTAATCTGCGGGAAATAATGGCTTTCTTCTCCCGCAGATCACGCTGATTGTCGCAGATTCTTAATTGGTATTCAATCATAGAGCTTTATAAACTCGTATGAGTTTCCTGTATATTCCAGGAATTTAAGGAAATCGGATTTTGAGACAACAATCGATGCGGTATTGACATTGGGATGAAATGCCAGTCGATCAAATTCGCTTAGCTTCTCATCAATGAACAGATGGACATGGTTTTCAGTATCATTTATCAGTCCGAAGGGAGAGACAGATCCGGGTTCAACCCCCAGGTATTTCATAAGCCGCTGGTCTGATGCAAATGTAAGCTTCCCCTGGCGCAGGCGCTTTTCGAGATCATGGATATCAAGCTGACGAAGATGTTCAAGGATCACCAGGTAATGCCTGTTACCCTTATGATTCCTGAAAAAGATATTTTTGCATCTTCCTGAATTAAAATCTTTCCAGTGGATCTTTGCATCCTCTATGGTGGCCAGGGGCGGATGTTCATGATATTCAAAGCTTATTCCAAGCTTTTCAAGAAGTTCATAAAGTTCAATTTGTCCTCTCATTTGATAAATAAGTCATCATTATCTTCAGGCAGATAGCCAATATCTTCTGCCAGGTTATCTTTCCTGTATGCATCAACTGCCAACCGGTCGCAAAGCTCATTTTCAGGATTGCTTGCATGTCCTTTTATCCATACAAATCTTACTTTGTGTTTCCTGTATACCTTGAGGAATCTAATCCACAGGTCGGGATTCTTTTTCTTTTTGAAAGCCTTTGATTCCCACTGGAATACCCATCCCTTTTCAACCGAATCTGCAACATATCTCGAATCGGTATATATGACAACTCTGCTTTGTGGAATTTTAAGGGCTTCAAGACCAGTAATAACGGCAAGAAGTTCCATACGGTTATTTGTTGTAAGTCTGAATCCTTCTGATTTTTCAAGACGGTGCTTTCCTGAAATTAGGACAACACCATATCCTCCCTTGCCGGGATTTCCGCTTGCTGCACCGTCAGTATAAATTGTTATTTCACCTGGCATGAATTAGTATTATCCCTGTATTTGTAAGGAAAAGTTTAATTGCAATAGAAAGCAGGATGACACCGAAAACCTTTTTCAGTATCTGCAGTCCGCCCTTTCCAAGAATCCTTTCAAACTTGGAAGTCAAACGTAAAACAAGATAAATGACAACCATATTGAGCGATAAAGCAATAAAAATGTTTATAGTCTCATATTCAGCTTTTAGTGAAAGAATAGTTGTAATTGAACCGGCTCCGGCAATCAGGGGGAATGCTATCGGGAACACCGCTCCGCTCCCCTGGGATTCCTGTTTAAAGAGTTCGACACCAAGGATCATTTCCATTGCTATTAGGAAAATGATGAAAGCACCTGCAATAGCAAATGATGATACATCAACTCCGAAGATTCCAAGTAACGGACTTCCAATAAACAAAAATGCAAGAAAAATCAGGAAAGAAACAATAGTCACTTTCATTGGATGAACGTCGCCTGTTTTGGATTTGATATCAATGATTATCGGAATTGATCCCGTGATATCAATGATGGCGAAAAGAACCATAAATGCAGCAAGTATCTCCCTAAAGTTCAAATGCATAGGCGGATATTTATTATTGACCTCTCCCCAACCCCTCCAAATTCTTTACATCCCTTCTCTCCTGGGAGAAGGGGATAGAGGATGAGGTCTTATTTTACTATTGTCATTTCATCTACCAGATGACCGGCTCCGGCGTAAACATCCATTATCCAGAGTACATATCTGATATCAACAGCTATAGTTCTCTGCAATTCTGTTTCGTAAGCAATGTCACTGCTCATTGCTTCCCAGTTACCGTCAAAGGCCAGACCTATAAGCTCTCCGTTGCCATTCATTACTGGGCTTCCGGAGTTTCCTCCTGTAATATCGTTGGTTGTCAGGAAACAGACAGGCATATAACCCTTTGGAGAGGCATATCTTCCGAATTCTTTTTTATTGTTCAGATCTATAAGCCTTTGCGGAAGATCAAACTCATAATCGCCAGGTTTATACTTATCAACGACACCCTGCAATGTGGTATAATATTGGTAGGTAACGGCGTCTTTCGGATCATAATCTTGTATGGTACCGTATGTAAGGCGCATAGTTGAGTTGGCATCGGGATATAAAGTTTTATCTGGCATCATTTCCTTAAGAGCTGCTATCCATAATCTTTGGCCTGCAGCCAGGTTGCCGCTAAACTGGGACAGACCTTTTGATACTTCACTGCTTATTTCGCTGATCGAACTGGCTGCCAGGTAAACCGGATCATTCACAATCGTTTTAAGGACTGGCTTTTCAAGGAAAGCAGAGAGTTTTGCTTCACTTGAAAATACTGATCTTGCAAACAGGTCATCGACATACTTGTCAATGTCGCCCTTGAATTTTTTATCCACGATATTAACATAAAAATCAGGATGAAATTTAACCGGCACATCATTCCTGTAAAGTTTCAGCATTGCTTTCATTGCCTTTTGATCGGTCGGGGGATTATAATCCTTGTAAAATGAACTGATATAACTCCGAAATCTGTTCATTAGGTCAATTACCTGACCGCTGTTCTCAGCTTTCAGGGCATTAACCAGCGTTGAGGCAATCATGTTGAGACTCAGTATCTCGCATCCCTGGTCAAAGCACTCGCTTATATATTGCCGTGCATTCTGATATTCTGCCCTTCCTTCAATTGAGGTGCGTATCATATTCAGAGCTTCTCCATACTTTGCCTTACGGTCAGGATTGGCCACTACCCATGTATTAAACTGATCTTCAATCAGCAGTTTTTTTGCCTTTACATTAAGTCTTTCAAGACCAGCGTTCTGGCCGATTGAATATTTCCAGTAGTTAGATGATTCGGAGTATTTTGATGCATACTGAATATTTACTTTCTCGTCAGCCTGCATATCTGCCATCAGTATCTCCTGGCGGACACCACGAATCTTTATCCTGTTCGGATTTGTGATCTTAAGCAGTTCATCAACCTCAAAAGATGTCGCATATCGTCGAGTTCTGCCCGGATAACCCAATATCATGGCATAATCGCCTTTATTCAGATCCTTAATTGAAACCGGGAGCCAGTACTTCGGTTTAAGCGGAATATTATCCTTTGAGTAAGGAGCAGGTTTACCGTCAGGTCCGGAATATACCCTGAACACACTGAAATCGCCTGTATGACGCGGCCATTCCCAGTTGTCAGTGTCAAAGCCGAATTTTCCAATTGATGACGGGGGAGCTCCTACAAACCTTACATCGGTGTATCTTTCATAGACGAGGAGGTAAAAATAATTGCCGCCATAAAAGTCGGATATCGTCGCCCTGTAATTTGTCCCATTAGCAGCTTTAGCCTGAATAGCTGAGCGTGCCTCATTTATGGCTGAACTTCTGTCCTGCTCACTCATCCCCGTTTTCACATTTGCCAGCACCTGATCAGTTACATCCTCAATTCTTATCAGGAAGTTTGCATACATACCGGGATTTGGCAGTTCTTCTTCCTTTGACATTGCCCAGAAACCATCCCTGAGATAATCATGATCAACACTACTGTGTTCCTGAATGTAGTCATATCCACAGTGATGATTAGTCAGAAGCAATCCCTGGGAAGAGACAATTTCACCAGTGCATCCGGGGATAGAAACAACAGCATCTTTAATGCTTGCTTTGTTAAGACTGTAAATATCTTCAGCTGAGAGTTTGAGTCCAAGCTCTGTCATTTTACCGATATTGAGCTTTTCGATAAGCGGCAGAACCCACATACCTTCGTCCGGCGCTGCCTTTAACCCAAGACCGGCAACAAGAATTATAAAAAGTGAAATAAATTTTCTCATAAAATATGTTATTCGGATTTTGTAAAAAATAATCGTCAAAGATAAACTTAATTATTTAAAATGATCATCCGGATAAATAGGTGCTTGTTGCTGGGTACTGGTTAAAAGTAAGTTACGACCCCCGAGGCTGTCTCAAAAGTAATTTTTAACCGCAAAGCACACAAAGTTAGCGCAAAGCACGCAAAGTCAAATCATTAAGAATTAGCTCTTTGCGATCTTTGCGTAAAACCTTTGCGACCTCTGCGGTTAATGGATTTCACCTTTTGAGACAGCCTCAATTAATAGAAGTCGATTGTCAACTGAGTGTTGAAGAGGCTGAATGACTTCCTGTGATAGGGAGAGATCCCATACTTTAACAGGGCTTGCCTGTGATATGACGTCGGGTAACCTTTATTTCTGTTCCAGCCATAAACGGGATATTCGTTGTGGATATTTTCCATATACTCATCGCGGAATGTTTTTGCCAGAACCGAAGCAGCGGCAATTGAAAAAAACAAGCCATCGCCTTTAACGATTGTCTTATGTTTGATCTCTTTATATGGAAAGAACCTGTTCCCGTCAATAAGAAGGAACTGAGGCTGTTTTTTGAGACCCTCAACAGCAAGATGCATTGCTTTAATTGAAGCCCTTAGGATGTTCATCTCATCAATCTCATTATTGCCGACAAAAGAAACCTTCCAGGCAATGGCTGAATTGATAATTTCATCCTTAAGTTCCAGTCGCTGTTTCGCAGTAAGTTTTTTTGAGTCATTCAGGACAGGATGTTTGTAGTTTTTCGGAAGGATCACGGCAGCGGCCACTACCGGGCCTGCCAGGCAGCCGCGTCCGGCTTCATCGCAACCGGCTTCGATAAGATTATGATATAAAAATGACTTTAACAAGATTGGTTCAGTAAAAGTATTTAAAGGTAAACAAACAATTCAAAACAAATCAGTAAGGGAGGTCACGTGATTTTTGGTGTTAAGTGTAATTAAAACTAAATTTGCAAAAAATTTGATTTTCCATGATAACTACCGAGCAGATTAAGATTTTGTCGGAACGCCGCGATGCGTTGAGGAGGTATCTTTGACATCGAAGGAAAACTTAAAGAGATCACGGAAAAAGAACTGCTGACCCAGAATTCAGATTTCTGGAACGATCCGAAATCAGCAGAGGAACTTCTCAGAGAAATATCACAGGTAAAAAGCTGGACAGCAGAATTCAACAAAGTCAATCAGGGCTTTGAGGACCTTCAGGTCATCTTTGATTTTTATAAGGAAGGTGAAGCATCAGAGAAAGATATTGATAAGCAATATGGTACCTGCTTATCGATGATCGAAGACCTTGAAGTCAGGAATATGCTCCAGAAGGAAGAGGACCAGCTTGGGGCCATCCTGAAAATAAATTCAGGTGCAGGAGGGACTGAAAGCAACGATTGGGCCTCAATGCTCATGAGGATGTATCTCCGCTGGGCTGAAAGGAATAATTACCAGGTTAAAGAACTCGATTTTCAGCCCGGTGATGAGGTAGGCGTAAAATCAGTAACGCTTGAAATTGACGGTGAAAGAGCATATGGGTATCTTAAAAGTGAAAACGGAGTCCACCGCCTTGTAAGAATATCACCATTCAATGCCCAGGGTAAGCGTCAGACTACGTTTGCTTCTGTATTTATTTCTCCGCTGGTCGATAATAACATTGAAATAGAAGTCAATCCTGCTGACATAACATGGGAGACTTACCGGTCGAGCGGAGCAGGTGGACAGAATGTAAATAAGGTTGAAACTGCAGTCAGGCTGAGGCATCATCCTACCGGTCTCGTGATTGAAAACCAGGAGACACGATCACAGCTCAACAACAAGGAGAATGCTATGAGAATCCTTAAATCCCAGCTTTACGAGCTTGAACTGAGAAAGCTCAGGGAGGAGCAGGCGAAGATTGAAGGTGAAAAGAAAAAAATTGAATGGGGATCACAGATACGTTCATATACTCTACATCCTTACAAGATGGTAAAGGACCACAGGACTAACCACGAATCGGGAAATGTTCTCGCAGTTCTTGACGGAGATCTGAATCCATTCATTAAATCATTTTTAATGGAGTTTGCAGGAAAATAAATTCCCCCTTCAAAGGTGGATTTATGATAAAATTCATGAAATATCTAATTCTTTGATTACTTTATTTGTACTGGAAATAACAATAGGTTCTTATCGTGAATCAGAAAAAACTATTTGAACAGTTTCCTCCGGTAACCACAAAGGAATGGATGGATAAAATCACCGCCGACCTGAAAGGAGCTGATTTTTACAAGCGACTTGTATGGAAAACCGGTGAAGGATTCGACGTGATGCCTTTCTATCGCAGAGAAGATGTTGAAAACCTGAAACATATTGACAGCGGGATTTTTAAAACCGGCAACCAATGGCTGGTAAGACAAAACATTAAAGTGTCTGATTATTCTGCCGCTAATAAAAAAGCCCTCGAAATACTAATGAAAGGCGTTGATTCCGTAGGATTTATCCTTGAAGATCCCGAATCAATTAATGAGGAGAATTTAACTCTTCTGCTTGATGGTATAAATCCTGCTGGTTCGGAAATCAATTTTCTTTCTAACGGCAGGGCAAGAGAGATCATATTATCGCTCATCAGGATATCTGAGAAAAACGGATCTGACAAATCATCAGTTCGGGGCGCTGTCGAAGCTGATCCGCTCGGAAGGCTGATGATTAACGGGAACCTCTGTATTCCAGTGGAGGCAGGCTTTGAATATCTTGTCTCACTTACTAAGGAGACTGCCCTTCTGCCAAATTACCGCAACATACAGATTAACGGTTCAACCTTTACAAATGCAGGTTCTGGAGCTGTTCAGGAACTGGCATTCAGCATATCAATGGCAACAGAATACATGACACAGCTGACTGACAGGGGTATCAGTGCTGATGCGGCGGCATCAAAGATGCGTTTCAGCTTTGGCATCGGGTCGGATTATTTTATGGAGATAGCAAAGCTAAGAGCCGCCCGGATTATATGGGCGCTGGTTGCAGATGCTTATAAAGCTTCAGACAGAAACAGTTTCAGGATGGAAATTCATTCAGTTACAAAAGTGTGGAACGATAATGTTGCCGATCCTTATATCAACATGCTCAGGACTCAGACCGAAGCCATGTCGGCAGTGCTTGGGGGAACAGATTCACTTACCATAAATCCATTTGACATTACCAGTAAAACACCAGACGAATTCTCGGAAAGAATTGCAAGGAACCAGCAGTTGATACTTAAGGAAGAAGCATGGTTTGACAAAGTTGCAGATCCTTGCGCAGGCTCATATTATATTGAGAACCTGACGGAACTGATCGCGGAAAATTCCTGGAAATTGTTTCTCGAGATAGAAAATATGGGAGGATTTATATCAGCCCTTAATTCAGGATTTGTAAAGGAGAAAATTGCAGGTTTGCCAACGAAGGAATAAAAGCAATTTATGAGGCCAAAATTCAAATACAGCGATTTCAGCTCAAAGGACTTAAGGAAAGTTAATATTCAAACGTTTGGTGAAGGGAACGAACCGTGGATGACACCTGAAAATATCCCTGTCAGGAATTTTTATGAAAAGGCAGACCTTGACGTAATGGAGCATCTTGACTATGCTGCTGGAATTCCTCCCTTTCTAAGGGGCCCTTATTCCGGGATGTACACTTTTCAGCCATGGACAATCAGGCAGTATGCTGGATTTTCGACAGCAGAAGAGTCGAATGCATTTTACAGGAGAAACCTTGCTGCCGGTCAAAAAGGATTATCAGTCGCCTTCGATCTTCCAACTCACCGTGGTTATGATTCTGATCACGAACGTGTCGCCGGAGATGTCGGGAAGGCTGGTGTGGCAGTCGATTCAATTCTCGATATGAAGCTCCTTTTTGATAGCATTCCTCTTAATAAAATGTCTGTTTCAATGACCATGAACGGAGCGGTTCTTCCGATTCTGGCATTTTATATAGTTGCTGCCCTTGAGCAGGGAGCAAAGCCCGAAGAGCTGTCTGGAACTATCCAGAACGATATTCTCAAGGAATTCATGGTAAGGAACACATATATATATCCCCCTGAATTCTCGATGCGGATCATTGCAGATATTTTCAGATACACTTCAGCCAGAATGCCAAAGTTCAACTCAATAAGCATTTCAGGCTATCATATGCAGGAAGCCGGAGCAACATGCGATATTGAGCTTGCATATACCCTGGCAGACGGACTGGAATATCTTAGGGCTGGTATTGATGCAGGCCTCGACATTGATGATTTTGCACCAAGGCTCTCATTTTTCTGGGGAATCGGAATGAACCATTTCATGGAAATAGCCAAAATGAGGGCAGCCAGAATGCTGTGGTCAAAGATCGTCAGCAGTTTCAATCCCAGGAATCCAAAATCGCTGGCCCTCAGAACCCATTGTCAGACATCGGGATGGAGCCTTACCGCGCAGGATCCTTTCAATAATATCGGACGGACAACCATTGAAGCAATGGCTGCTGCCCTCGGACATACCCAAAGCCTTCATACAAATGCCCTGGATGAGGCACTTGCTCTTCCAACTGATTTTTCAGCCCGAATAGCAAGGAACACACAGATCTATCTGCAGGAGGAGACAAATATCTGTAAATCCGTTGATCAGTGGGCAGGCTCATATTATGTTGAAAGCCTGACACATGAAATAGCCCATCGGGCATGGGGTCTTATAGAGGAGATCGAAAGCCTGGGAGGAATGGCAAAGGCTATCGAATCGGGTCTTCCCAAGATGAGGATTGAAGAAGCTGCTGCAAAGGCACAGGCAAGGATCGATTCAGGTCTGCAAACAATTGTAGGGACCAACAAGTACAGGCTTGAAAAGGAAGAACCACTTGAAATTCTGGAGGTGGATAACAGCGCCGTCAGGGATTCCCAGATAAAAAGACTTGCACAGCTCAGGACTGAGAGGAATGAAGCAGAATGCCAGGCAGCCCTGGATGCAATTACAAAATGTGTGATCTCAGGAGTGGGCAATCTTCTGGAACTTGCAGTTGATGCTGCAGCTAAAAGGGCGAGCCTAGGCGAAATATCTTATGCATGTGAAACAATAGTCGGGAGGTACAAAGCAGTGATACGAACAATTTCAGGAGCTTATTCATCGTCGTACAAATCAGACAATGAGTTTGAAGAAGCCAGATCAATGGCAGCCAGATTTGCTGAAAAAGAGGGCCGCCAGCCCAGGATAATGATCGCCAAGATCGGCCAGGATGGCCATGACAGAGGTGCGAAAGTTGTTTCGACGGGTTATGCTGATATCGGGTTTGATGTGGATATCGGACCATTGTTCCAGACTCCGGCTGAAGCAGCAAAGCAGGCAGTCGAGAATGACGTACATGTGCTGGGGATTTCGAGCCTTGCTGCGGGCCATAAGACTCTTATCCCTCAGGTGATAGATGAATTAAGAAAACTTGGAAGGGAGGATATCCTTGTTATTGCAGGAGGAGTTATCCCTCCCCAGGATTACAAGTTCCTCTATGAGACCGGAGTGGCTGCAATTTTCGGACCCGGAACTTCAGTGGCAAAAGCAGCAAAACAGATTCTTGAAATACTCCTGAATGCATTTGAATAAAAAAGTATTAAATTGGGCGAAAACCGGGTGAACCCAGATTTTAAGAAATACATTGAAATAGATTGAAATACATCGGATAATGAAAAGACTTCTGACTGCTGTTATTTTTTTCACAATGATCCTGACCGGTTGCAGAACAGGCAAAACTGCTGTTGAATATAAAAGCTCCGGCGATCAGACTGTTGAAAAACCTGCAGACACAAATTATGCGGATCCCGTCACCTGGCTGCTTGGTTATATAAATCCTGTCCAGTTTTCAAGACCTCCTCATTCAGAATGGTTCCTGAAGGGCTTTAACGAATATCAGCCTGTTCAGGAGGTTATAGGGAAATTAGCACTTATAAATAAAGATAATCTTTCGATTAAGATTATTATGGGCACCTGGTGTCCCGACAGCAGAAGGGAAGTGCCCCGCTTCATGAAAATCATTGATCTATGGCAATTCCCTGCTGAAAAGGTAATTTTTGTTGGAGTTGATAATACCAAAATCGCACCGGTAGGAGGTTACGACACTCTCGGAATCGAGAGGGTGCCGACTTTTATTATTTTGAAGAATAAAGTTGAAACCGGACGCATCATTGAAAATCCTGTAACGTCTTTAGAGCAGGATATATTAAATATTCTGACAAGGAATGAAAATTAACGAAAACAAATAAATGTCATGGAAGATTTTACAACCAACACCGGACAAAACCAGGGACCGCTTTCGGGACAACCCGCAAAGCAGCCAGCCGGACAAA
>Ga0326726_10005474_pt1 | contig 11488 bp, 5 predicted proteins | sample MHFenrmetagenome_2_FD_207603 | JGI IMG/M metagenome (GOLD analysis project Ga0326726, IMG submission 207603) | Lab enriched peat soil microbial communities from Michigan Hollow, Ithaca, NY, United States - MHF15MN | ecosystem: Environmental > Terrestrial > Soil > Wetlands > Peat | place: USA...
TCGAAACCCCGCTATCGCCCTGGCGTACAGGCTTTGCGCGCCGCCCAGGGCGACGCGAAACCCGGTCATCACCTCGTCGAACAGCAGCAGGGCGCCGTATTCGGTGCAAAGTTGCCGCAGACGCCTCATGAACGGCACCTGCGCACGGACGAAGTTCATGTTGCCGGCGATCGGCTCGATCACCACGCACGCCAGCGCACGGCCATGCTGCGCGAACGCGGCCTCCAGTTGAACGAGGTTGTTGTACTCGAGCACCAGCGTGTGCTGGACCACCTCGGGCGGTACACCGGCACTGGTCGGGTGGCCGAAGGTGGCCAGGCCCGAGCCGGCCTTGACCAGCAGCGCGTCGGCATGGCCGTGGTAGCAGCCTTCGAACTTGATCAGTTTGCTGCGCCCGGTGGCGCCACGCGCGAGCCGGATCGCGCTCATCGCGGCCTCGGTGCCGCTGGACACCAGGCGCACCTGCTCGACACCCGGCACCAACGCGATGATCGCTTCCGCCAGCTCGATCTCGGCCTCGGTGGGTGCACCGAAGCTCAGGCCACGCGCAGCGGCGCGCTGCACGGCCTCCAGCACCGCCGGGTGGCCATGCCCCAGGATCATCGGCCCCCAGGAGCCGATGTAGTCGATGTAGCGCTGGCCCTCGACGTCCCACAGATAGGCGCCCTCGGCGCGCGCAATGAAACGCGGCGTGCCGCCGACTGCCCGAAAGGCACGCACCGGCGAGTTCACGCCGCCGGGAATCACTCGCTGAGCGCGCTCGAACAGAGTCTGGTTGGTGTCCGTCATCCGACAGCGGCCTCAGTGAATGCGTCGTTGCGCGGGCTTGCCCTTGCCCTCGGCCGGCTCGGCGGCCGGCTCGTCGACGGCAGATGGCGGCTCGCCTTCGGCGGCAGCGCCATCCTGCGCCGGCGGCAGCGCCCAGAAGAAACGATCGGGCACCACGCTGCCCATGCCGGGACGAAATCCCGCATCGAGGCTTTGATCCATGAAGGCCAGCGCCTCGCCTACCGCGGCGTGCAACTCGTTGCCCGAGGCCAGCAGCGCAGCCAACGCCGCCGACAGCGTATCGCCCGCACCGACGAAGGCGGTGTCGAACATCTCGAACTTCTCGCCGGTCAAGGCACCCTGCGACGACGCCAGCACGTTGTCGATGAATTGTTCGGTGCCCTTGGCCGGCAGCATGATGCCGGTGACCAGCACGAAACGGGTGCCGTGCTCGGCGGCGGCCACCGCCAGTTCGCGCGCCGATGCCGGGCGGTCGGAGTCCCACTCGGGCAGCAGAAAGTCGGTGAGCGTCTTGTGATTGCCCACCAGCACTTCGCTGGCCGGCAGGATCAGCTCGCGAAACGACTCCAGGTATTGGGCCGCCGTGTCGTCGTCGAGCCAGCCGAGGTTGGGCAGATACGACACCAACGGGATGTCGGGATAGTCCGACAGGATCTCGGCGACCGCGCTGACGCCCTCCGCGCTGCCGAGGAACCCGACCTTCCAGCCCGACACCGTGATGTCTTCCAGCACCGTGCGTGCCTGCTCGGCGATCGCCTCGGCGTCGATCAGGTGCTGGTCGAATACCTCGGCGCTGTCGCGCATCAGCAGTGCAGTGGTCACCGGCAGCGCGTGCGCACCCATCGCCGCCAAAGTGGCCACGTCGCCCGCGATGCCGCCGGCACCACTCGGATCGGCGGCGTTGAACGTCATCACGCAGCTGGGTGCGCTGGCTTCGTGCGCAGCCTCGTCAGCGGGGTCGGTGGGGGTGCTGCCCTGAGGCAGTTCGGAGCTCATGAGAGAGGTGGGAGTGTCCTCCAGCGGTCAATCTTCACGATGCAGACTGACCTCTAGGGGATTGTGAAGAATGTTGCGTAGGTGCCTACGCGGCTTTGGCTTTTGGCCAAAACGCGTGGATACAATGATTCGTCATTGTAGTGAGCGATGCGATCGACGTGAGTGAACCGCGCGCCTGGATGTGCCTGATTTGCGGCTGGATCTACGACGAAGCCGCTGGCGATCCAGAGCACGGTCTGCCGCCGGGTACAGCGTGGAGCGACGTGCCGATGAACTGGACCTGTCCGGAATGCGGCGCGCGCAAAGAAGATTTCGAGATGGTGCAGATCTGAGGCGCAACGGGGCACCATCGGCCGTCCGTCCCAGACAGCTACCCAAGGAGAGTCCGTGGCTAACGTAGTGTCCGAGGGGGCGAACTCCTCAGCGAAGGTGCTGGTCATCGACGACAGCAACACGATCCGTCGCAGCGCCGAGATCTTCTTGCGCCAGGGCGGCTACGAGGTGGTGCTCGCCGAAGACGGCTTCGATGCGTTGGCCAAGGTCAACGATCACGACCCGCAGCTGATCTTCTGCGACATCCTGATGCCGCGCCTGGACGGCTACCAGACCTGCGCCATCATCAAGCGCAACCCGCGCTTCGCCCATGTGCCCGTGATCATGTTGTCATCCAAGGACGGCCTGTTCGACAAGGCGCGGGGCCGGATGGTCGGTTCCGAGGAATACCTGACAAAACCTTTCACGAAGGAACAGCTGCTGCGCGCAGTGGAGCAATTCAGCCGTTACGCTGAAAGAGGTGCGCAGGGTGCGTGATGGCATCCGCTGCGCGACGGCCTGCTGGAGGTTCTGAAATGACGATCAAGAAAGTGCTGTTGGTGGACGATTCCAAGACGGAGTTGCACCACCTGTCGGACATGCTGTCCAAGCGCGGCTACGCGGTGCGTACGGCCGAGAACGGCGAGGAAGCGATGCGCCGCCTGGCTGAAGACAAACCCGACCTGATCCTGATGGACGTGGTGATGCCGGGCCAGAACGGCTTCCAACTGACGCGCGCCATCACCCGCGATCCGGCCTTCGCCGACGTGCCGGTGATCATGTGCACCAGCAAGAACCAAGAAACCGACCGCGTGTGGGGCATGCGCCAGGGTGCGCGCGACTACGTGGTTAAGCCGGTAGTGGCCGATGAGCTGATCGCCAAGATCAAAGCCTTCGACTGAATCACTTAAGGACGGCAAGCGGCCATGGCCAACAAAGAAGCCCTGCGAGAGTTGCAGACGCGGCTTGCCCAGCGCATGCAGGTGGCGCGCAACGAACCGGCTGCGCACGCCTGGCTGGCCGTCGAATGCGCGGCGCAGGGGCTGTTGTTGCCTCTGGAGCAGGCCGGCGAGATCTTCAATGCCGGGCGCGTCATGCCGGTGCCGCACACGCGCCCGTGGTTTGCCGGCGTGGCCAACCTGCGTGGCGGGCTGCACGGCGTGGTCGACATGGCGGTGTTTCTGGGCCTGCGTGCGCGCAGCGTGCAAGACCACGGCACCGAGGGGGCTCGCTTGGTGGCGCTGAACCCGTCGCTCGGCGTGAACTGCGCGCTGCTGGTGGACCGCCTGGCGGGCCTGCGGCACGAAAACGATTTGAGCGGACAAGCCGATGATGCGGCGTCGCAGAGGCCGGCGTTCGCCGGCGCGCGCTGGCACGACAAGGGTGGCCGCCACTGGCAAGAGATCAAATTGGCCGCACTCGCGGCCGATATGCAGTTTCTCGCGATCGCGGCCTGACGGGCCGCTTGCGCGAGGTGAGATCAGCGACTGGCATCTAGGTGCAGGACGACAAGAGGACTCGTATGGGCTTCATGGAACGATTCAAGGCGAAGGGCCGGGGCAACGGCGGCGTCGCGACTGCCGAGTTGTCTCCGTTCGACGAGATGGTGATCCCGCACGGGAGTACTGCCGCTGATCGTGGCAGCAACCACGCCAGCACGGTGTCGCTCGACATGCATCCGTCCCAAGCCACCAAGCAGATCAGCACGTCGATCATCTCGGAGGCTGCGCCCTCGGAGCTGGCCCACGACTTCAACGAGTCACGCCCGCAGCATGTCGCGCCGATGGTGGCGACCTCGTTGCCGCTGATCGGCAACAAGACGGTGCCCGAGCAGCAGCGCATCCTGGGCGGCATCGTGCTGCTCGGTCTGCTGGGCCTGGTGCTGGGTACCGTGCTGGCGCTGAGCGCGGCCAGCCGCGGCGCCAACCAGGTGGCAGCCGTCGGTCAGGCGCTGATGCAATCGCAACGACTGGCCAAGTCGGTGTCGCAGGCTCTGGTGGGTAGTGCGCAGGCGTTCCCGGAAGTGCGCGACTCCTCGACCGTGCTGGCGACCAACGTGCGCGGCCTGCGCAACGGCGAAGGCGACCTGGCGGCCGCGCCGGGCAGCGTGCAGGACACCATCGAGCCGCTGCTGCCGCTGATCGACCGCGCCGAGCGCAATGCCAACCACGTGTTGGGCCAGCAAAAGACGCTGACGCAAGTGGGCCAGGCCCTGCGCACGATCAACCGCCAGTCGGCCGACCTACTGGAAACGGCCGAAACGGTGTCGTCGCTGAAGCTGCAGCAGGAAGCCACGCCGGCCGAACTGGCCGCTGTCGGCCAGTTGGTGATGTTGACCCAGCGCATCGGCAAGTCGGCCAACGAGTTCCTGACCATCGAAGGCGTGAGCCCCGAGGCGGTGTTCTTGCTCGGCAAGGATTTGAACTCGTTCCGCGAGATCGCCGAAGGCCTCAACAACGGCAATCCGGAGCTGCGCCTGCCGGGCACCAAGGACGCGCAGACCAAGGATCGTCTACGTCAGTTGATCAAACAGTACGACGAAACACGCGCGCAGGCGAGTTCGATTCTGGGTAACCTGCAAGGCTTGGTCACCGCCCGCGAAGCGCAGGCCGGCATCCTGAACGACAGCGAGCCGCTGCGCAAAGGCCTGGAGACGCTGCAAGATCAGCTCGGCAAGGAAACCGGCATCCGCATGAGCCACTTGGCGGTGATGCTGTTGTCGGTGTTGGCGATGGTGATCGGTGGTATCGGTTTCCTGCGCTTGTTCGTGCAGGACCAGGCGCTTCGTGCGCAGACCGCCGAAGCGCAGCGCCAAGAGGCCGAGCGCCAGGAGCAAGAGGCCAAGCGCGTCAACGACGCCAACCAGGCCGCCATTCTGCGATTGATGAACGAGCTGCAATCGGTCGCTGAAGGTGACTTGACGCAGCAAGCGACGGTGACCGAGGACATCACGGGCGCCATCGCCGACTCGGTGAACTACACGGTGGAAGAGCTGCGCTCTCTGGTGGCGCAGGTGCAGGGCACGGCCAGCCGCGTGACCGAGACGACGCAGCAGGTGGAAGCCACGTCGACCGAACTGCTGGCGGCATCGACCGAACAGCTGCGCGAGATTCGCGACACCGGCGAGTCGGTGCTGCAGATGGCCAACCGCATCAATCAGGTGTCCACGCAGGCGCAAGAAACCGCCCAGGTGGCGCGTCGCTCGCTGATGGCCGCCGAGTCGGGCCTGTCGGCGGTGCAAAACACCATCGGCGGCATGAACTCGATCCGCGACCAGATCCAGGAAACCTCCAAACGGATCAAGCGGCTGGGTGAGTCGTCGCAGGAGATCGGCGAAATCACCGAACTGATCTCGGACATCACCGAACAGACCAACGTGCTGGCCTTGAACGCCGCCATCCAAGCAGCGTCTGCCGGTGAAGCCGGACGCGGCTTCTCGGTGGTGGCCGAGGAAGTGCAGCGGCTGGCCGAACGCTCGGGTGATGCCACGCGGCAGATCGCGGCGCTGGTCAAGACCATTCAGACCGACACGCAGGACGCCGTGGCCGCCATGGAACGTTCGACGCAGGGTGTGGTCGACGGGGCCCGATTGTCCGACGCGGCCGGTACGGCGCTGGCCGACATCGACCGCGTGACACGACAACTGGCCGAGCTGATTCAGAACATCTCGAATCAGGCGTCCAGCGAGGCCCAGTCGGCCAACGTGGTGGCATCGAACATCCAGCACATCTTCGCGGTGACCGAACAGACCGGAGAGGGCACGCGCTCGACGGCGCAGATGGTGCGCGAGTTGTCGCGCAGCGCTGAAGAGCTCAAGCAATCGGTGGCGCGATTCAAGGTCAGCTGAACGAACGAACCAAACGAACTCCGGGTGGATCGCACATGTCCGCTGCACGCGACAACGAGGTGACCCACGACCTGAGCGCCCTGGCCTGGGTGCACGACGAACTGCGTCGTACGCTGGAGGCTGCGCACAAGTCGTTGCGTCGATACCTGAAGGAGGCCGACGCACTGGGCGGCTCCGACGTCGACACGGTCGACCCTGCGATCCTGCGCCACGCGCGTTCGCAAATGCACCAGGGCGCTGGCGCGCTCGAGCTGGTCGGTCTGCCCACCGCCGCGCTGATGCTGCGAGCCTCCGAGGCGGCGATCGCTCGGCTGGCCTCGCGTGCACGCGGCATGACACCGGCCGCGGTGGAAACCGTGGAGCGGGGCTCGTTCGCGCTGCTGGACTATCTGGCGCGTCTGCTGGCCGGCAAGCTGATCTCTCCGGCGGCGATGTTCCCGCAGTACAAGGCATTGCAGGAACTGGCCGGTGCCGGGCGCATTCACCCTGCAGACCTGTGGACCAAAGACTGGCAGTGGCGTGTGGTGGCGCCGGCCGATCCGCGGCCGACCAAGCGCGCCGATGCCGACACGCAGTCGCAGCTGGAGGCCGAGACCCTGGCGATGATGCGCGGCCGCGATGCCGGCGCAGCGCAGCGCATGAGCGACCTCTTCGCCGGGTTGGCTGCCGGCAGCAAGGATCGCTTGGCCACGCTGTGGCAATTGGCCGCCGGGGTGTATGAAGCGCAGGCCAAGGGGCTGCTCAAGGTTGATTTGTACGGCAAGCGCCTGGCCTCACGTCTGTTGGCGCAGTTGCGTGCTGGCGAAGGCGCCGACCCGTCAGATCGCCTGGCGCAGGACCTGCTGTTCTTCTGCGCGCAGGCCGTGCCGAGCGCCGGCAAGGACGCGGGCCCGCGGTTGGCCGCGGTACGCAAGGCGTTCGAAGTCAAGAACAGTGCCGCGGTCGACTATGAAAGTGCGCGGCTCGGTCGCTTCGATCCGGCGCTGCTGGCGCAGGCGCGCAAACGCGTTGCGGCCGCCAAGGATGTCTGGTCTGCTGTGGCCGGCGGTGACAACCAACGCCTGCCGGGCTTGGCCGAACAGTTCGCGCTCGTCGGCGAATCGCTGCAGAAGCTCTATCCCGAGGGCGAGACGCTGGCCAAGTCGTTGCTGCAGTCGGCAGCGCACACGGTGCATGCCGGCGGCAGCGTGACGGCTGAGCATGCGATGGAGGTGGCCACCAGCCTGCTCTACGTCGATGCATCGCTCGAAGATCAGGACCTCGACCACCCGGAGCTGGCCGGCCGCGTGCTGCGCCTGGCGCAGCGAGTTGATGGTGTGCGGCAGGGCCACTCGCCCGGTGCGCTCGAAGTCTGGATGGAAGACCTGTATCGGCGGGTCTCCGATCGCCAGACGATGGGCAGCGTGGTGCAGGAGCTGCGCGCCTCGTTGTCGGAGATCGAAAAACACATCGACCAGTTCTTCCGCAACCCGGCGCAGCGCGAGGTGCTGATTCCGGTGCCAGCCCAGCTGTCTTCGATGCGCGGCGTGCTGTCGGTGCTGGGGCAAGACCATGCGTCGCACGCCGTCGTGCGCATGCGCGACGACGTCGACACGCTGATTGCCGCAGAGCCCACCGAGGCCGGGCCGCACATGGGTGCTTTCGAGCGGCTGGCCGACAACTTGGGCGCGCTGAGCTTCCTGATCGACATGCTCAGCGTGCAGCCGCAGATGGCGAAGTCGCTGTTCCGGTTCGACCCGAGCAGCGGCAACCTGATGTCGGTGATGGATCGTGCGCAGCGGCCCTCGGTGTTCGGTTCGTTCGACGAACTGCCCTCGTTCGAGCAGGGCCTGGTCGAACACGCCGGCGCGATCGCCAAGTCGGCCGCCGGCGGTGCCGACGTCGGCGACGTGGCGCGCGAACTCGAGCTGCTGGCTCGGCAGGCCGAAGCCGCCGACCAGCGTGGCATCGCCAGTGCGGCCGACAAGGCGCAGCGCGCGTTGCAGAAGGCCACCTCCGGCGCCGAGCGCCAGGAGGCGCTGGCGCAGGCCGCGCAGGTCATGACCGAGCTGGCCAAGCCGCGCGCCGATGTGCAGCCGAGCCGGCCGGCGCCGCTCAAGCCTTTGCCGCCCGCGGCAGCAGCCGCGACCCCGGCCGCGCCGGTGCCGGTGGGCCAGACTGGCCTCGAAGACGACATCGAGATGCGCGACATCTTCCTGGAGGAAGCGCGCGAAGTGATGCAGACCGCCCGCGCGGCGCTGGCTGAATTGGCGCAGCGACCCAACGACATGGGCGAGATGACCTCGGTGCGACGCGCGTTCCACACGCTCAAGGGCAGCTCGCGCATGGTCGGCCTCAAGGACTTTGGCGAAGCGGCCTGGGGTTGCGAGCAGTTGTACAACGCGCGGCTGGCCGACGGTGGCTCGGCCGACGCCGATCTGCTGGGCTTCAGCGGCGAGGCGCTGGACTACCTCGGCCGCTGGATCGAAGGGGTTGCCGCCGGCGAGACGGCGGGCTTCGACCATCGTGCCGTGGGACGCGCAGCGGACTCGCTGCGCAACGATCGCCGACGCATTCCGGTGGGTGACGGTGCCGTCAGTGAGCATGGCACGCTGCCAGCCGCTGCGGCACCCGCGGCCCGCGCCGCCGCGCCGGTGGTCACCGCCCCCAGCGCGCCGCCGGTGCCCCCCATTGCACCGTCCGCGGTGATGCCTGCGGCCGAGCCGCCTGCGCATGTTCCGACCTTGGCGGTGCCCGAGGTGTCGGTCGATCTCGATTTCGAACTCGACGCACCGGCCTTGCCGGAGGCCACCGAGATCCTGACGTTGTCTGATGTGCCGACGCAGGCCTTGTCGCCCACTGCCGGGCCCGCCGTTGCACCCGATTCCATCGAGCTGATCGAGCTCGATCTGCCCGAGGTCGAGGCCGAGCCGCTGGCGCCGCGCGACGTGTCGGTCGCGCCCGAGACCAAGCCCGATGGGTTGCAGACCATGCCGGCGGCGCTGGGCCCGTTCATCGATTCCGAGACGGGCCGACTGCAGGACGTGCCGTCTGCTGCGCTGAGCCGCCGAGTCGATCTCGACATGGCGCCCGGCAGCCTGGCGCCGCGATCCCTAGCGCCATCGGCGATCGACTCCGACCAAGTCAAGGTCATCGGTTCGCTGCGCATTCCGATCCCGCTGTTCAACATCTTTCTCAACGAGGCCGACGAGAATTCGCGCCGGCTCGCCACCGAGTTGGCCGAGTGGTCGCACGAGCTGCAACGGCCGGTGGGCGAAAGCACGATCGCCCATGCGCATTCGTTGGCCGGCAACTGCGCGACCGTGGGCTACACGGATTTGTCCAATCTGGCGCGTGCGCTGGAGCACGCGTTGGCGCGGGCGCACGCTCGCGGCTACGGCGTCGCCGAAGAGGCGCAACTGTTCGGCGCTGCGGCCGAAGAGATTCGGCGCCTGCTGCACCAGTTCGCCGCCGGTTTCGTGAAGACGCCGGACCCGGACCTGCTGCGTTTCCTGTCCGAGCACGAGCACATGGCCGTGCCAACCCCCAGCGCGCCTGTGGATGCGCCGGTTGCTGAGCGCAAGCCCCCTTCGGACTTTGCGCCGATCGCTCCGTTGCCCCATTTCACCCAATTCGGCGCGACCGAGTTGCGCACGCTGGGCGACTTGCCCGCGATGGCGCCGCGCGAGGCCGAACTGGCGCCGGCGGCTCGAGCCGACGCGCTGGACGACGAAGACGACATCGATGCAGTCGACGCGGTCGATGCCGAGTTGTTCCCGATCTTCGAGGAAGAGGGCCAGGAGCTGATTCCGCAGCTGCAGACGCGCATGCGTGAGTGGATGCGCCGGCCCACCGAGGCCGCGGCCTCGTCGGCTTGCATGCGCACGCTGCACACACTGAAAGGTGGCGCACGGCTGGCCGGCGCGATGCGCCTGGGCGAGATGGCGCACCGGCTCGAGACCGCGATCGAGCATCTGATCGGGCGCGGCCACGCCAACGCGGCCGATGTCGAACGCCTCGTGGCGCGCGTCGATGCGATCGAAACGCGCTTCGAGCTGCTGCGTCGTGGCGAGGTCGATCACTCGCAGCCGATGCCATTGGAGCCGCAGGCGCCGGCCAGCGAGCACGCTGCGCTTCCGGCAGCGGCCCCGTTGGCGCCGCTGGTGGCGATGCCGGTCCTGACGCCGCAGCCGAGCGCGGCGATCCAGGCCTCGACGCAAGCGACTGCCGCGGCACAACCCTCGGCGGCCGACGTGTCGGCGGCAGCGGCCCAGCTTGTCGCGCAACCGGCGCCGAGCGCGGCCATCGATTGGGGCCGCTTCGGCGAGGCGTCCGGCGCTGCGATGGTGGCGGCAGAGCCTGTCTCGAGCACCGCGACCAGCCAATCGGCGGTGCGGGTGCGCTCGCAATTGCTCGACCGCCTGGTGAGCCATGCCGGCGAGGTCAGCATCACACGTTCGCGCATCGAGTCCGATGTGGCGCAGCTGAAGTCATCGCTCGGCGATCTGACCGAGAACTTGGAACGTCTGCGCCGGCAGTTGCGCGACATAGAACTTCAGGCCGAGACGCAGATCGTCTCGCGCATGGAGGCTGCCAAGGCGTCGGCGCAATCGTTCGACCCGTTGGAGATGGACCGCTTCACGCGCTTCCAGGAACTGACGCGCATGATGGCCGAGTCGGTGAACGACGTGGCCACCGTGCAGCGCGGCCTGCAGCGCACGCTGCAGTCGACCGAAGACGAGCTCGCCGCCCAGGCGCGCTTGACGCGCGACCTGCAAGACGACCTGCTGCGCACCCGCATGGTCGAGTTCGAGAGCATGTCGGAGCGGCTGTACCGCCTGGTGCGGCAGGCGGCCAAGGAAACTGCCAAGCAGGTGCGCCTGGACATCGTGGGCGGCGCGATCGAAATCGACCGCGGCGTGCTAGACCGCATGACCGGTGCCTTCGAGCACCTGCTGCGCAACTGCGTCAGCCATGGCATCGAGTCGCCTGCCGCACGGGCCGCAGCCAGCAAGGACCCGACCGGCTCGATCGTCATCACGGTTACGCAAGAGGGCAACGAAGTCTCGGTCGAGTTCCGTGACGACGGTGCCGGCCTGAACTTGCCGCGCATCCGCGACAAGGCGCGTGCGATGGGCTTGATCGCCGCCGGCGTCAACCCCAGCGATGCCGAGCTGGCCAACCTGATCTACACGCCTGGCTTCTCCACCGCCGACAGCGTCACCGGTCTGGCCGGGCGCGGCGTCGGCATGGACGTGGTGCGCGCCGACGTCAACGCAATGGGCGGCCGCATCGAGACTGCTACCGCCGCCGGTCGCGGCACCAGCTTCCGCTTGGTGCTGCCGCTGACCACCGCGGTCACGCAGGTGGTGATGCTGCGCTGTGGCGAACTCAAGGTCGCGGTGCCGTCGACGCTGGTGGAGATCGTCAAGCGCTCGTCGCAAAGCGAACTGCAGACCGCCTACGCGACGAGCGCCTTCCGCATCGACGACCGCAGCCTGCCGTTCTTCTGGCTCGGTGCGTTGCTGCAGGCCAATGCGCGCGGCCAGCAGGGCACACGCGCGC
>Ga0326726_10005475_pt1 | contig 11487 bp, 10 predicted proteins | sample MHFenrmetagenome_2_FD_207603 | JGI IMG/M metagenome (GOLD analysis project Ga0326726, IMG submission 207603) | Lab enriched peat soil microbial communities from Michigan Hollow, Ithaca, NY, United States - MHF15MN | ecosystem: Environmental > Terrestrial > Soil > Wetlands > Peat | place: USA...
AGAGCGCGATGCTGACGCCGGAGCGCACCTGGAGCTCGACCGTCCGGCCGCGCCGGGTGAACTGCCCGACCGCGACGGCGCGGTGGCCGGTCTTTTCCTCGCGCACGCCGCCGAACTTGAAGCCGTGCGCCCGCAGCGCGTCCTCGAGGATCGCAACGCCTCCCTCGAGCAGCTGAGCGTCCGAGCGCTTCGGAACCGAGCGCCGCAGGGCTTCCATCAGGCCGTCGATGCGCTTGCGCAGGTCGTCGCGCGTGGCGCGGAACGCCGCCAGGCGCGCCGCCTCCGGGCCGGGCAGGAAGCTCGGATCCTCGACCGACCAGTTGACGATGTGCCGCGCCCCCGGCCACGTCGGGCAGTCGGCGGCGGCGGAGTCGCACACGGTCACCACGAGGTCGAGCTTTTCGCCATGGAACTCCTCGGCCCCCTTGGAGTACGCGGTCTCCATCCCGAAGCCGAGCTCCTCGATGGCCTGGATCGCGAGCGGGTGCACGAAGCCGGCCGGGCGCGACCCCGCCGAGACGGGCTCGACGACGTCGCCGTAGTCGATTCGCGCGAGGGCTTCGGACATCTGGCTGCGCGCGGCGTTACCGGTGCAGAGAAAGAGGATCTTCTTCTTCGAGTCGGTCATGGGGCCCCCGGGTCACTTCACGTCCGCTGCAATTCTGTCACGGCGGCGCGCGGCCGCGCCACGCGCTGGCCCTTTGTGCGTTTCCGTCCGATAATGGCAGCGATTGAGCCAGGCACCGTTCTGGAAGAGCCGTCTCGCGAGCGAGGCGATCGGCATCCTGCTGCTGCTCGCCGGCCTGCTGGCCGCCCTGTCGCTTCTCTCCTACGATCCGCACGACCCGAACATCTTTTCCTGGACGGCGGGCGGCGAGGCGGCGGCTCCGAACAACTGGATCGGGGGCTTCGGAGCGTCGCTCGCGGCCGCGCTGTATGCCCTGTTCGGCCTCGCCGCCTGGGCGGTCACCGCGCTCGTTTTCATCCTCGGGTGGCGCCGATTCTGGGCGCGCCCGCTGGCCAATCCCTGGACGAAGGCGGCCGGTTTGAGCCTCCTCGTCTTCTCGGCGCCGATGCTCCTCGCGCTCTCCCTCGGCAAGCGCCGCCTCTACGGCGAGGAGATGGACACCGGCGGCCTGATCGGGCGGACCTTCGGCGACGCCTTCCGCGGGCGGATCGGCACGACCGGGGCGGTTCTCTTCGCCATCACGCTCGTGCTGCTGGCGGTCCCCCTGGCGACCCAGGTCTCGCTCGGCGACGTCTTCCTGAAGCTGCGCGTGCGCTTCGCGGGGCTCGCCAGCCGCCTCACGGTCGGCTGGGCGCGCCATCGGGACCGCCGGACGAAGGAGCGCCTGCGGCGCACGGTCGTGACCAAGCACCTCGAGAAGGTCCGCAAGGACGACGTCTCCCTCGAAGACATTCCGTTCGCGCCCGAGGACGCGCCCCCGATCGTGCGCGCCGTGCCGGGGCCCGGGAAGTTCTCGATCAAGAAGACGACCGCCGTCCCGAAGGCGAATCCGAAGACGGCCGCCCCGGCGGTTGCGAAGAAGAAGCCCGAGCCGCAGCAGAGCCTGCCCCTGACGCTCGACGGCTACACCATGCCGCAGGTCTCGTGGCTCGAGAAGCCGCCGGCCTCGGGCGCCATCGACCGCAAGCAGCTGGCCGAAACGGGACGGCAGATCGCGGCCAAGTGCGCGGAGTTCGGCGTCGAAGGCGAGATCGCCGAGTACCACCCGGGCCCGGTGGTCACGACCTACGAGTTCCGACCGGCGGCCGGGATCAAGGTCAACCAGGTCATGAACCTTTCCGAAGACCTCGCGCTCGCGCTGTCGGCCGAGTCGATCCGCGTGGAGCGTCTGCCTGGCCGCGCGAGCGTCGGCATCGAGGTTCCCAACCCCGGCGGCGGCGAGATCATCGCCATCCGGGACGTGATCGACAGCGACCGCTTCAAGAGCTCTCGCTCGCTGTTGACGCTCGCTCTCGGCAAGGACATCCACGGCGAGCCGGTGGTCGACGACCTGCGCGGGATGCCGCACCTGCTCATCGCCGGCACGACGGGTTCGGGCAAGAGCGTCGGGATCAACTCGCTCATCACGTCGATCCTCTACAAGGCCCCGCCGGACAAGGTGAAGCTGATCCTCGTCGACCCGAAGATGGTCGAGCTCGAGATGTACGAGCACCTGCCGCACCTGGCGACACCCATCATCACGGACCCCAAGAAGGCGGCCAACGCCCTGCGGTGGGCGGTCGCGCAGATGGAAGAGCGGTACCAGAGGCTCTCCGACTTCGGTCAGGTCCGCAACGCCGAGCAGTACAACGCGGCGATCAAGGACCCCGTCGCCCTGGCGCGGGTGCGCGAGCAGCACACCGAGGACCCGGACCTGAAACTCGAGCCGATGCCGCTGATCGTCATCATCATCGACGAGCTCGCCGACCTCATGATGACGGCTCCGAAGGAGGTCGAGGAGTCGATCGTGCGCATCGCGCAGAAGGCGCGCGCCGTCGGCATCCACCTCGTCGTCGCGACCCAGCGCCCCTCGGTCGACGTGCTGACCGGAGTGATCAAGGCCAACATGCCCTCGCGCATCGCCTTCAAGGTCTCTTCGAAGATCGACTCGCGCGTCATCCTCGACGGCAACGGCGCCGAGCGGCTGCTCGGACGCGGCGACATGCTTTTCCTGCCGCCGGGGACCTCGCGGTTGAAGCGCGTGCATGGGGCCTACATCTCGGTCCAGGAGACGGCCCAGATCGTGAGAAACCTGCGCAAGCAGGCCAAGCCGCGGTACGACGAGGAGATCACGAAAGACCGCAGCGAATCGGTGCTGCGCGACGACGCCGGCGACGAGACGGATCCGTTGTACGACGAGGCCGCACGCCTCGTGGTGCGGGAGAAGATGGCGTCGATCTCCTTCCTGCAGCGGCGCATGGGAGTCGGCTTCTCGCGGGCCGGCAAGCTCATCGACATGATGTCCCGTGACGGCCTGCTCGGGCCGCCGCGCGGCTCGAAGCCCCGCGAGATCCTGGTTTCCGACGACTACTTCGCGGAAGTGGACCGCCAGCCGCGATGACGCGCGCCTGGAAGTTCTTCGTGCTGGCGCTGGTCGCGGCGCCCGTCCTTTCCTGGGGCGTGCATCGGCTGGCCCGGGAGCTCGGGTTCCTCGATCCGCCGTGGAACCCGGAGCACGAGGAGCGCCGGACGATCATCGCCTCGCTCTACGCCTTCCTGCTCTTCCTGTGCGTGTTTCTCTTCGGATACGCCACCGCGTGGCCGCGCGTCTGGGCCCTCTTCGGGATCGTGAACGGGATCGCGCTCGTCTTCTTCGCGGCGCTCGGCCTGCGCGCGACGCGCCGCCTCTGGAAGCTGAGGCACGAGGCGAACGCGCCGGCCGCGACGCCGGACGATCCGGCCGGCAGCGCTCCCCTCTGAGCGCTCCAGGGGCGGATCCATGACGCCGCGCACCGTCTTCTTCGGGACGCCGGAGTTCGCGGTCCCGTCGCTCGCGGCGCTGCTCGAGGCCGGGTTCCCGGTCGCCTTCGTCGTCACGCAGCCGGACAGGCCCGTCGGCCGGCACGCCGGCCCTCGCCCGTCCGCGGTCGGGGCGTTCGCGGCCGAGCGGGGGCTCGCGGTGGAGAAGCCGGAGCGCGTCCGCGGCAACTCCGAGCTCGCCGAACGGCTGTCGGCGGCGCGGCCCGACGTCATCGCGGTCGTCGCCTACGGCCGCCTCTTCCCGCTGGAGTTGCTGCGCCTGCCGCCGCTCGGATGCGTCAACGTCCACGCGTCCCTGCTGCCGCGCCACCGCGGAGCGTCGCCGGTGCAGGCGGCGATCCTGGCCGGCGACCGCGAAACCGGGGTCGCGACGATGAAGATGGAGGAGGGGCTCGACACCGGCCCGGTCTACCTCGAGCGGCGGGTCGCGATCGGCGAGCGGGAGACGGCGGGCGAGCTGTCGCACCGGCTCGCGGTCGTCGGCGGAGAGCTCCTGGTCGCGACGCTCGAGGGGCTCGCCGCCGGGACGCTCGCGGCGCGGCCGCAGGCGGGGGAGCCTTCGGTCTGCCGGACGATCCATCGCGAGGACGGCGCGATCAACTGGGCCCTCTGCGCCGGCGAGCTCGCTCGGAGGTTGCGGGCCTTCACGCCCTGGCCCGGTCTCTACACGTTTTTCGAGGGCGAGCGCGTGAAAATCCTCGAGGCCCGGGAAGTCGCGGGGCGCGGTTCGAGAGAGCCGGGAACCTTCCGGCTCGAGGGCGGCGAGCTCTTCGTCGAGGCCGGGGCCGGCTCGGCCCTCGTTCTCGAACGGCTCCAGAGGGCTGGCCGCAAGCCGGTCACCGGCGCAGAGTTCGCGCGGTCGGTGAGCCTGCCCGGCCGATTCCAGGACCCGCGGTGAAGGTCCGCCGGGGCCCGACGGCCCGCGGCCGCGCCGTCGAGGCGCTGCGCGGCGTCCTCGAGAAGGGGCGTAATGCCGCCCCGCTGGTCGGCGAGCTGTCGAAGGGGCTCTCGCTTCAGGACCAGGACCTGCTGCGCGAGCTCACGCTCGGAACGCTGCGCTGGAAGCTCGCGCTCGACGCCGAGATCGCCGGTGCCTGCCGCATTCCGCTCGAAAGGCTCGCGCCGAACCTGCGAGAGATCATGGAGGTCGCGCTCTACCAGCTCCGGCACCTCGACCGCATCCCGCACTACGCCGCCGTCAGCGAGGCGGTGGACCAGGCGCGCGCGAGCGGGGGCGAGGGGGCGTCGCGGCTGATCAACGGCGTGCTGCGGAAGATCCTGGTCGGGCCGTCCCCTCTGGCGCCGACGGAGGCGGGGGGCGCGAGGCAGGAGGCTCAAGAGCTCGCCCAACACTACTCGCATCCCCCCTTTCTCGTGGAGCGGTGGCTCGACCGGTTCGGGCGCGAGCGCGCGCGGGCGATCCTCGAGGCGGACAACACGTCGCCGAGCCTCGATCTGCTCGTCAATCCGCGGCGCACCAGCCGCGAGGCTCTGGGTGCCGCGCTCGAGCGGGAAGGCATCGCCACCGAGCCGTCCCCGATCGCGCCGCTCGCGCTGACGGTTCTCTCCGGAAACCCGGTGCGCTCGCGCCTGCTCGCCGAGGGCCACTTCAGCGTGCAGGACATCGGCTCGCAACTGCTGCCGCTCCTGTTGCCCGAGGGCGGACTCCTCGTGGATCTGGCCGCCGCGCCGGGAGGAAAGTCGCTTTCGGCCCTCGCCCACGGCCGGGCGCGCCGGGCTCTCGCCCTCGATCGGTCGTGGCGCCGCCTCGGGCGGGTCGTCGAAAACGCGCGGCGCCTCGGCCTGTCCGAGGTGCACGCGGTCGCGGCCGATTTCGCGGCGCTTCCCGTGCCGCCCTCCCGGTTCGACCGGGTTCTCCTCGATGCGTCCTGCAGCGGCACCGGGACCCTGCGCAAGAACCCGGAGATTCGCTACCGCGTCGGCCCCGCGGCGATCGAGAGGCTGGCGCGCGCCCAGGAGGCGGCGCTCGGCGCGGCCGCGGCGCTGCTCGCGCCGGGTGGATTCCTGCTCTACTCGACCTGCAGCCTCGAGGAGGAAGAAAACGAGCGCGTCGTTACGCGCGTTCTCGAAGCGACGCCCGGCCTCGCTCCGGAGCCGATCGCGCCGCCGGCGGGCCTCGAGTCGTGCGTCGACGGCGCGCGTCTGCGCCTCTTTCCCGACACGCGCGCGGACGGGTTCACCGCCCACCTGCTTCGACGTCGCTAGCCGGCGGCGCCGGGCTGGCCGGGGCCGGAGGCGGATCCTTCGAGGCCGGAGCCTTCACCGCGTCGTACACGCGCCGGATCGTGACGGCGGGGCCGCGCCCGCCTTCCATTTTTGTCGTCATGGTCAGCTGGGATCCGTCGGCGGTGATGGCGAAGCTCTCCGTGATCTTCGCGCCGGTCTCGGGCCTGGACACGACCTCGAGGTGGCCGTCCTTCCAGGAAGCCGTCACCGTGGTCGTTCCGCCGTGCGATCGCTCCTCCTCCGTCTTGCGGCCGTCGGTGTAGACGACGCGAACGCGTCCGGCTGCGTCGGTGATCGTCAGCTCCGGTTCTTCGTGCCGAATCTTGAGGGTCGAGAGCGCGGCGAACCAATCCGCGGCGCCCTGGCTCGTCTGGTCGCCCTGCCCGCGACTCCCGTTTCGCCCGCCACCACCGCCGCCGTGACCGTGGCCGTGGCCCCCGCCCATGCCGCCGGACATTCCGCCGCCGCCGCCACTCCCACCGCCACCGCCCGAGGATCGAGCCTCCTTCATGACCGTCTCGGGATCGTCGCTCGCGTCCTTGTTGAGCTGCCAGGTCCCGGAAAGATCGGGGAGGTTGACGGCCTGCAGCGCCACGGCCCCCGCCAGGCTCATTCGAAGCGCCAGCAGGACCGTTCGCAAGGACCGCGCCCTTCTCGTGCCCATCGGGAACACCCCCAACTGCTCGAACGCGCCCCGGCCGCGATCGGTTACAGGCCCGGCGGGTACAATCGTCCGACGTGACGACGCCCGCGCCCGTTCCCGTCCTCGACCTGACCCGGTACGACGCGGAGTTGAAGAGCGGCATCGCGCGCGCGGTCGAGGAGGTCTTCTCGACCGGCCGATTCGTCCTCGGGCCCGCTACCGAGGCGTTCGAGCGGGCACTCGAGGAGTTTCTCGGGGTCAGGCACGTCGTCGGGGTGTCTTCCGGCACCGATGCCCTGCTGGTCGGTCTCATGGCGCTCGGCGTGGGTGCCGGCGACGAGGTCGTCACCTCTCCCTTCTCGTTCTTCGCGTCCGCCGGTGTCGTGGCGCGACTGGGCGCGAGGCCCGTCTTCGTGGACATCGACCCCGGGACATTCAACCTGGATCCGTCCCGGCTCGAAGCGGCGCTCTCGCCACGGACGAAGGCGATCCAGCCCGTCCACCTGTATGGCCAGCCCGCGGACATGGGGCCGATCCTCGAGATCGCCCGGCGCCGCGGCATCCCCATCCTCGAAGACGCGTGCCAGGCGATCGGATCGAGCTACGGAGCGAGATCGGCCGGAACGCTCGGCGCCATGGGCGCGTTCTCGTTCTATCCGACGAAGAACCTCGGGGCGGCCGGGGACGCAGGCGCCGTCGCGACCGACGACGACGGGCTGGCGGCGGTATTGAAGAGCCTGCGCGTGCACGGCTCTTCGGCGACGTACGTCCATGACCGTGTCGGCGGGAACTTCCGCCTCGACGCGGTGCAGGCCGCGGTCCTCTCGACGAAGCTCCCGCGCCTGCCGGCGTGGAACGAGAAACGGCGCGCCATCGCCGCGCATTACGGCGAGGCGCTCGCCGAGGCCTCCCGGTCCGGGCGGGTGACGCTGCCCGGCGAGGCCGCGGGCCGCCGGCACGTGTACCACCAGTACGTGGTGCGCGTGGCCGACCGCGACGGCGTGCGCAGACGCCTGGCCGAGCGCGGCGTCGCGAGCTCGGTCTTCTATCCCGTGCCCCTGCACCTGCAGGCGTGCTTCCGCGAGCTCGGGGGCCGCGCCGGAGACTTTCCCAACGCCGAGCGTGCTGCGGCGGAGGTGCTGGCGCTGCCGATCTTTCCGGAACTGACGGACGGGGAGGTCGAGCGGGTGGTGGCGGCTCTGCTCGCGTCGCTCCCGTAGCCGTAGCCCTCGCCGTCCTCAGCCGTCAGCCGTCAGCGTCCCTCGGTTTTTTCCCTGACCAGGAAACCCTTGCGCGCCCGTGCGGCGTCGAGGGTCCGCCAGAGGTACTCGCCGAGCACGCCGAGCGAAAGCAGCTGCACGCCCGAGAAGAAGGCGAGGGCGACCATCAGCGAGGTCCAGCCCTGGATCGGTTGCCCGTGGATCACCTTGTACGCGACGAGGAAGACGGCGTAGGCGAAGGCGAGCAGGGCGAGGCCCGCGCCCGCGACGGACATCCATCGAAGCGGCGCGTAGGAGAACGAGATGACGGCGTCCAGGAAGTACTTGAGCTTCTTCGCGAACGTCCAACGCGACCCGCCCTCCTCGCGCGCGACGCGGTCGTAGGGGACGAGCGACGTCGGAAAACCGCCCCAGAGCAGCAGCCCCGGCAGGGACGTGTGCACTTCGCGGGCCTCGACCAGGAAGTCGATGGCGGGGCGGCCGATCAGGAAGCAGTCGAAGCCGCCGGCCGGCATCTGCGAGAAAGCGAGGCGGCGCATCGAGCGGTAGTAGAGGCCGGCCGCCGCGCGGGTCGCCAGGCCCTCGGGCCGGCTCCGGCGCACGGCGAGCACGGCGGTCGCGCCGCGGCGCCACGCCGCGACCATGTCGGGCAGCAGCTCCGGCGGCTCCTGGAGGTCGGCCGAGAGCACCGCGGCGGCGGCGCCCTTCGCCTCGGCCAGGCCGGCCACGATGGCCATCTGCGAGCCGAAGTTGCGGGTCAGGCGCACGCCCCGCGCGGCCGGCCAGGCGCGGGCGATCTCCTCGATCCGCGCCCACGAGTCGTCGCCCGAGCCGTCGTCCACGAAGAGGACTTCGACGTCGTGGTCCGCGGCCTCGGCGACCTTCCGGAGCCGCTCGGCCAGGCGCGGCAGGCTTTCTGCGTTGAAGTAGACAGGAACGACGACGGAGACGAGCTCGCGTGTCACCGCGGCTCCTCGAAGAAGGAGCGCACGGCCGCGACGACCGCCTCGACCTCTGCGCCCGAGAGCGCCGGGTGGATCGGCAGAGAGGCCACGGTGTCGCAGGCGGCCTCGGAGACGGGGAAGTCGCCCCGCCGGTGGCCCAGGAACGCGTAGGCCGGGTGCAGGTGGAGCGGCACCGGGTAGTGGACGCCGGTCTCGACGCCGTGCGCCGCGAGGTGCCGGCGGAAAGCGTCGCGGGCAGGCACGCGCACGGGGTAGAGGTGGCGCGCGGGCACCGAGCCGGGCCGGGCGGCCAGTCGCGCGAGAGGCAGGTCGGCGAATGCAGCGTCGTACTGCTCGCCGATCTCCCGGCGCCGCGCGTTCTCCTTCTCGAGGAAGGGGAGCTTAGCCCGGAGGATCGCCGCCTGGATCTCGTCGAGCCGCGAGTTCCAGCCCTCTCTCTCGGCGTGGTCGCGGCGGTCCCAGCCGTACTGGCGCAGCTCCCGGAGGCGCGCCGCGACCTCGGCGTCGTTGGCCGCGACGGCGCCGCCGTCGCCGTAGGCGCCGAGGTTCTTGGAGGGATAGAAAGAGAAAGCCGCCGCGCGGCCGAAGCCGCCCGTCGCTCTGCCCTTGAAGCTCGCCCCGTGGCTTTGCGCGCAGTCCTCGACGACCAGGGCTCCCCGTCGCGCCGCGAGCGCCGCGAGACCGTCGAGGTCGGCGACGCCGCCGTAGAGATGGACCGGCAGAAAGAATCGCGTCCCCGGCGTGGCGGCGCGGCCCGCCAGCGCCGTATCGAGCGTGAGCGTCTCCGGCTCGGCGTCGGCGAGGATCGGTTTCGCTCCGGCCATGCGGGCGCCGGCCAGCGTCGCGGTGCAGGTGTTGGCCGGAAGGACGACCTCGTCCCCGGGCTTCGCCCCGGCCGCGGCGAGAGCGAGGGCGATCGCCTCCGTGCCGTTGGCGCAGGCGATGACGTGGGCGACGCCGAGCGCGGCGGCGAACTCCTCCTCGAAGCGGCGCACCTCCTCGCCGAGAATGAACCACCCGCTGCCGAGCACCCGGGCGACGGCCGCGTCGATGGCCTCGCGCTTGCGGCGGTAGTCCTCGGCCAGGGCTCCGAAGGCCACGCGGGGTGCGAGGCCGGCGCTTCCGGGGCTCATCGGGCCTCGGACACCGCGCCCGCGGCGTCCCGCGCGTAGCGGCAGCCGCAGGAGCAGGCCGCCGCGGAGGCGCCGTTTTCGAAGCGCAGCGTCGCGCCGCAGCGGCAGACCTGGCCGTGGACCTGCGCCGGGCTGCCGTAGACGAGAGCGAAGTCCGGCACGTCGCGGGTCAGCAGAGAGCCTGCTCCGACCATCGCGAAACGGCCGACCGTGATGCCGGGCAGGAGGATCGCTCCGGCGCCGAGGCTGGCACCCTCGCGCACGCGGGTGCGCGGGAAACTGTCGAGGTGCCGCCCACTGCGCGGCCGCGGGTCGTTCGAGAAGGTCACGTCGGGCCCGACGAAGACGCCGTCCTCGAGCACGAGCCCGTCGTAGAGCGAGACGCCGCACTTGACCGTCACGCGGTCGCCGAGCACGACGTCGTTCTCGATGAAGCACCGGTCGCAGATGTTGCAGTCGCGCCCAATCCGCGCTCCGGCCAGGACGTTGACGAAGGCCCAGATCCGCGTGCCGTCGCCGACCTCCTTCGAGGCCACGAGGGCGGTGGGGTGTATGGAGGTCATTGACGGCGAATAGCTTACCGGATCGCCGCCGGCGGTGTCAGAAGTAGTCCGCCCTGCGCTCGCGGTAGAACTCGACCGTCCGGGCCAGGCCTTCCCGCAGGCCGACTCGCGGTTGCCAGCCAAGCAGCCGCCGGATCTTCGTGATGTCGGACACGAAGTCGCCGGGCTCCTGGGCCAGGCGCTCCGGCGTGAAGTCGGTGAACTCGATGCGGGTGCCGGGGACGATCTCGCGCAACAGCTCGGCAACTTCGAGGAACGTCGAGGCCCGGTCGTGCCCGACGTTCAAGATCTCCCCGACGGCGCGGGGCTCGACGGCCGCGAGCAGGAGCGCTTCCACGCAGTCGTCCACGTAGAGGAAGTCGCGCAGGATCTTCCCGGACCCGAAGATCGGGATCGGGCGCCCCTCGAGGGCCAGGCGGACGAACCAGTTCACGACGCCGAACTGGGAGTGCTTCATCTGGCCGCGAGGGCCGTAGATGTTCGTCAGGCGCAGCGGGACGGTGCGGATTCGATGGATGCGGGTGTAGGTGCGGCAGATCATCTCGGCCGAGAGCTGCGAGATCTCGTAAATGCCACGCGGGTCCGACGGCGTTTCCTCCGAAACGGGGAGCCTGACGGCCGGCCCGTACTGGCCGCGCGTGCCCGACCGGACGACGAGCGCCTCAGGGTTCCTCTTGCGGCACGCCTCGAGCAGGACGGCGGTGCCCTTGATGTTGATGTCGATGTCGGGGTAGGGGTTCGACAGCGACATGACGTGGGAGACCTGGGCGGCCAGGTGGAAGACGACCTCGCGGCCCTCGACGAGGCGCTCCATGGCCGCGGCGTCCCGGACGTCGGAGGAGTCCACCTCGACCTCGGAGCGGATTTCTCGGATGTTGGCCGGGTTGCCGCCGTAACCCTCGATCAAGGCGTCGCACAGGGTGACGCGTGCCCCTTGCTCGACCAGCCTGCCGGCGAGGCTGGAGCCGATGAACCCGAGGCCCCCCGTCACGAGGACGCGCTTTCCGGAAAGGGCTCCCATACTCCACGGAACCATAGCACGGAGCGCTGGCGCCGTATATGCAAGTCTCTTATTTACAGTCGCTTATGATTCGAGAGGCAGGTTCGCCCGACCCTGTGCTAGCACTCGTCTGTGAGGAGTGCTAGTATCCGACTCCCCCGGAAGCGGGGCAAGAAGGCAACACAACTTCAAGGAGGAAGTTCATGAAGGTTCGTCCACTTTACGACCG
>Ga0326726_10005476_pt1 | contig 11487 bp, 11 predicted proteins | sample MHFenrmetagenome_2_FD_207603 | JGI IMG/M metagenome (GOLD analysis project Ga0326726, IMG submission 207603) | Lab enriched peat soil microbial communities from Michigan Hollow, Ithaca, NY, United States - MHF15MN | ecosystem: Environmental > Terrestrial > Soil > Wetlands > Peat | place: USA...
TTGGGCATCCCGGTGGTGCCGCTGGTGAAGTGGATGAGTGCCGGCGTCTCGGGATCGGTCGGCGGGATGGTAAAGTCGGGGCTCGCCCCGGCGAGGAGCGGCGACCAGGGGAGCAGCCCGGGATCCACCGACCCCCGTTCGGCGCCACCGACCAGGATGACCTGCTCCAGCGCGGGGAGTGCGGCCCGATTCGCGGCCACCTTCCGCTGATAGAGTGCATCCGTCGTAACCAGCACCCGCGCCCCGCTCTTCTCCAGTCGCGTCCTGATCGGCTGGGGACCGAAGGCGGAGAACAGCGGGCAGAAGACAGCCCCGAGTTTCCAGGTCCCCAGCGCGGCGATGTGCAGCTCCGGCACCCGGCCGAGCAGGCTGACCACCCTGTCGCCCGGGGCGACGCCCAGCTGCCGAAGGGCGTTGGCGAATCGATTGGACAGGTCCCGAAGCTCCGCGTAGCTGAAATCACGCCGGGTGCCATCGCGTCCCAGCCAGCGCAGCGCGATTCGACTCCCCTGAGTCCCTGTGGCATTCCGGTCCACCGCTTCGTGAGCGATGTTCAGCCCGGCGTCCCCGGGGAGACCATCCAGCTCCGCGCGCGCAGACGCCCAGCTGAAGCTGCGACAGGCGGCTTCGTAGTCGAGCAGGTTCGGGGGTGTCTCACCCGGCGGCGGAGGCGCGATCCAGGCCGTCCGTTCAGGGGTCAGCTCCCGTCGTACACCTGCAGGACTTCCGGTGGCATTCGCTCCAGCATGTCCTTGAACCGGCTCCACTCTACCGCTCCCCAAGTCTCGGTCAGCGATTGACCGTGGACATGAACCAGGGTGGCGACCTTGGCTGCGGTCTCCTGATCGGGCGCCCGAAAGAGATCGAGATAGTCGTACGGGCCGAGCAGGGCCCAGCTCTGCAGCCACTCGACCTGCGGGCACTCACTCCGGATGTGCGCCATCATCCGTTCTTCGAGGTGACGCAGTGACCGTCCGCTGGTGAGGCCACCCGGCTGAACCCGTGTCAGCATCACGAAGGTCAGCATTGCTATTCCCGCGCCTTCAGCACGAACGACACCTTGCAATTCACCCGATAGCTCGTGACGCGATCGCCCTCGACCTTGGCGCTCAGGTTCTCGACCCAGACCGACTTGATGCCGGTGACCGTCTTGGCGGCCTCCCGTACTGCGTTCCGGACCGCGTCATCGAACCCCTGGTCCGACTGCGCGATCACCTCGATCACCTTGACGATGCTGCTCATACGGACCTCCTGAACCAACTGCAACATTGCCCCCAGGGCCTGAATCGAGGCTGAGCGTCTCGTGAAGTGGAGTTCAGCGGCGCCACCCAGGCATGGTGAGTGTCACCGCCCCTTCCTGCTCCCTTCAGGACGGAGTGGCTAGATAGGTCGGAGGATTCTGCCGTACGCGTCCTTTTCACCGAGGCCACACATGGCTGCCGACGCCCGCGTTTCCCGTGAAGCCGCCGCCAGGGGCGAGGCCCAGGCGGCGCTGGTGGACCTGCTCGTCGGGTACGTCGACCGGGCCTATGTCACGGCCGGCCAGCCCGGCGCCCTCTCAGCAGTCCGCGAGATGTTCAGCCGGATGGAGCCGACCACGCTCACCGCGCTGGTCTACCAATTGGGCCTCGAGGTCGAGCCGGCCCGGGAAGAAGAGCCGGAGCAGCATCGCCCGGGGGCGGGCCAGGAATGACCCCCGCGGCTCCGGCCTATGTCGTTCCGCTGTCCAGCGTTACCCTGGCTGACATCGCCCGGGTCGGGGGCAAGAACGCTTCCCTCGGTGAACTGCTGCGGGCCCTCGGCGGGCAGGGCGTGCGGGTGCCGCAGGGCTTTGTCCTCACGGCGGACGCCTTCCGGCTGCACCTCCGCGAGGCCGGCCTGACCGAGTGGATCGATCGCACTCTGGCCCAGGTGGATATCCGGGACGTGCGGGCGCTGGCCGAGGCCGGCCAGGCTGTCCGGGCCAGGGTGCGCGAGGCCCCGTTGCCGGCAGTCCTGATCCCCGCCGTGACCGAGGCGTACGCCGAGCTGTCGCGTCGCTCCGGAGAGGTCGCCACCGACGTGGCGGTACGGTCCAGCGCCACAGCGGAAGACCTGCCCGGCGCCTCCTTCGCCGGCCAGCACGAGACCTATCTCAACATCCGGGGCCTCCCGGCGCTGGATGTCGCCATCCGGGCCTGTTTCGCCTCCCTGTTCACCGACCGGGCGATCGTCTATCGCACCAGCAAGGGCTTCGCCCACAGCCAGGTGGCGCTCTCGGTCGGGGTGCAGAAGATGGTGCGGAGCGACCTGGGTTCCGCCGGAGTGATCTTCACCCTCGACACCGAGAGCGGCTTTCGCGACGTGGTGCTCATCACGGGGGCGTGGGGAATCGCGGAGAGCCTGGTGCAAGGGCGCGTGGCGCCGGACGAGTTCTGGGTGCATAAGCCGACTCTGCGGGCGGGGTTTCGTTCCATTCTGCGGCGGGATTGCGGCACCAAGGCGGTGAAGCTGGTCTATGCCGAGGGCCTCCGGGCGGTGCGGGAGGTGCCGGTGCCGGTGGCGGACCGGCGGCGCTTTGTCCTGACCGACGACGAGGTCCTCACCCTGGCCCGCTGGGCGCTGGCGATCGAGGAGCATTATTCCCGCGTCGCAGGTCGGCCGACGCCGATGGACATCGAGTGGGCCAGAGACGGCCGGAGTGGCGAACTGTACATCGTCCAGGCGCGGCCGGAGACGGTGCACGCCGGCCGGACGGGAGCCCGGCTGGAGCTGTTCCACCGGAAGGGCACGGGGCGAGTGCTGCTGTCCGGCAAGAGCGTGGGCCAGCGGGTCGGCAGCGGCCCGGTTCGTCTGGTGCACGGGACCGGGGAACTCCCACAGGTCCAGGCGGGTGACGTGCTGGTGACCCGGATGACCGACCCCGACTGGGAGCCGGTCCTGCAGCGGGTCGCGGCGGTGGTGACCGAGGAAGGGGGCCGCACCTGCCACGCCGCCATCGTGTCGCGCGAGCTGGGCATTCCCTGTGTCGTCGGCACCGGATCCGCCATGACCGCGCTGTCGGACGGCCAGGTGGTGACGGTCTCCTGTGCCGAAGGCGAGGAGGGCCGGGTGTACGAGGGTCTGGTGGAATTCACCCGGGAGGAGATCGATCCCGCCACCACCCCCCGGTCTCCGGTTCCGCTCCTCCTCAATGTGGCGAACCCGGACCACGCCTTTGCGCTGGCGCAACTGCCCGCGGCCGGCGTCGGACTGCTGCGGATCGAGTTCGTGATCTCGGGCTGGATCGGGATTCACCCGATGGCGGTGGCGCATCCCGACCGGATCTCCGATGCCGAAACCCGGGCGAGGATCGCGGACCGTTGTGCGGGCTACGCCTCACCGGCGGAGTTCTTCATCGAGCGGCTGGCCTCCGGGGTGGGGCAGATCGCGGGCGCGTTCTATCCCCGGCCGGTGATCGTACGGTTCTCCGACTTCAAGACCAACGAATACGCCCATCTGCTGGGCGGCGCCGGCTTCGAGCCGAATGAATCCAACCCCATGATCGGCTTCCGCGGAGCGTCCCGGTATTACGACGACCGCTACCGGGATGGCTTCGCGCTGGAGTGCGCGGCCATTCGCCGGGTGCGGGAGGTCATGGGCCTCACCAACCTCAAGCTGATGATCCCGTTCTGCCGGACGCTGGGGGAGGCCCGGCTGGTGCTGGCGGAGCTGGAGCGGAACGGGCTGCGGCGCGGAGTGGACGGGCTCGAGATCTACGTGATGTGCGAGATCCCCAACAACGTGATCCTGGCGGCCGAATTCGCCGAGCTGTTCGACGGCTTCTCGATCGGCTCCAACGACCTCACCCAGCTCGCCCTGGGCATCGACCGCGATTCCGAGCTGCTGGCGCCGCTGTTCGACGAGCGCGATCCCGGGGTCAAGCGCCTGATCGCCATGGTGGTGAAGGCGGCGCACGAGGCCGGCCGGCCGGTAGGGATCTGCGGCCAGGCTCCCAGCGACTACCCGGAGTTCGCCGAGTACCTTGCCGGACTGGGGATCGACTCCATGTCGCTCAATCCCGACGCGCTGATCGGCGTTGCGGAACGGCTCAGCCGCACCGCGGACGCACAAGCTGCGCGGCCCCCGCTGCGGCTCACGGGGGTGAGGCCGCTACCCGTCCCCGGCTGATGCTCCACACGTAGGCGGCCACCGCCTCAACCTCGGCCGAATCCAGCACCGTCGGTCCCCGCATCGGCTGTGGATCGGCCGCCCGTGAGGTGGCGCCCCAGCCCGCGTGGCGGGTGATGTGGCACAACCATTCGTAGGACCCGGAGCCAAGCTTCCAATGCCCGGTCAGTAGCCCGGGGCCGTCGGCGGTGCCGACACCCAACTCCCCATGGCAAAGGGTGCAGGCGCCTTTGGTGTGATACAGGCGCAACCCCTGCTCCACCCGCTCCACCGTGACACCTGGCGCCTGCTGGACCTCCTGTCCCGCCAACGAGACGCAGGGCACCAGGAGGAGCAGCGAGAGCAGCGCTCCCCCGCGGAAAGGCGGGCTGTGACGCGCGTTTGTACCCGACATCGTGACTTCCTCCCAAATTTGGCGTGAGAACGCCAAGGCGGCCCGTTGTGCCGACCGCCCTGGTGGGTCCCCCCTGCCGCACTGTGCCTGGCAGGGCCGGACGTCATACCGTGATAGTCAGGTCGTCCTCCACCGCGCTCACTCCCCCCGCATCCCACGCCGCGTGCACCGCGTCGTCGTGCTCCCGCCAGGAGTGCACCACCCCCTTCAGCGTCACCCGGCTTCCCGCGACCGCAACCTTCACCTGATTCGCGTCGAACTCGGCGCGGCGCTTGAGCGCCGCCTGGATCCGCTGCTTGACCTGTGTCTCGGTGACCCTGGGCTTCAGCTCGATGTTGTCGTCGCATCCGCGCAATCCCCGCAGGTGCCGTACGGCACGTTCCGCCGCATTACGCTGGTACTCCTGCTCCAGGGTCCCTTCCAGGGTCAGCCACCCGTGAGACACCCGGACGGTGACCGTGTCCGGCGGAACCATCACGTCCCACTTGAGCGCCCGCAGAGCGGCCTGTGCCAACTCGGTGTCCTCGCACTGGGACGAGCCCGGCAGATGCACCTCCAGGTCATTCGCGATTCCCTTCACGCCAGCTATCCGCTTGACGGCGCGTTCCGCGGCGATCTTCTCCGCATAGCTCGACACGCTTCCGGTGAGCGTCACCACTCCGTCCACCGTGGCGACTCCAACCTGGCTGGCATCGAGCCGGGGCTCCCACTCCAGTTCGGCCAACACCGCCTTCTGCAGCTGGGTATTGGTACGCATACCACACCTCCCGACCTGCTGGTCTGTGCTTCCTCGTGGCGTTCGCTCGCCCAAGGGTAGCGGTGCAGTCTTGCGCCGAGCACCGCAAGTCTCGGTGAAACATGCGAGAAGACATCCTCAAGAGGGCGGGAGGGCGGGAGGGCGGGAAGGCGGGAAGGCGGGAAGGCGGGAGGCCGCGCTTCTTCCCGCCTTCCCGCCTTACCGCCGCGTCGCCCGCTGGAGCCGGTGGAGTCTCAGAATCTCCCGCTCGGTCGTGGCGTCCTCCGGCGCCTTGTCCGGCCGCTCACGAAGAAGCCGGGGAAACCGGAGGGCGTACCCCGGTTCGGCGCCCAGCTTGCCGCAAGTGTGCGAGGGCGACCGGGTGATCTCGTCCGCCAGAACCTCGACCACGACCCGTGGCGTGACCCACACGTCCGGAGTGATCACGGAGTCCACCTGCCTGGGTCGTTCGCGAATCGCGTCCCGGTCGAGGCGCGCCTTGAGGCTGTTCCATCCCTTCTCCGACAGACCCGATCCGATTTTTGCCACGGTTCGGAACCGATCATGGCCGGGGTCATACACCGCCGAAAGCAGCGAGCCGATCCCCAGCGCGGCACGCCGTCCCCGTCCTCGCATGTAGCCCACGAGCACCAGGTCCACCGTATCCCTGAGCCGGGATTGGTAGGCCCGCTTGAGCTTCACCCAGTCGTAGCCCCTGGCCCCGGCCTGATACGCGGCGTCCGGACGCTTGGCCACCACGCCCTCCAGCCCGCGGTGCACCATTTCCTCGAAGTACGTCTGCAGCCGGTCGGGCCGATCGGTCATGATGGCCTCGGTTACCGCAATCGGGGCGTCCGCGGCGGCCCTGATCAGGGTGCTGAGTTGCCGGGAACGGCGCTGCTGCGGCCAGACCAGGCAGCTCTGCCGGCCCAGATAGAGCAGGTCGAACGCAAACAGCCGGAGTGGGTATCGCTCGACCGCCTCCGCAATTCCGGTCTTCCGCTTGCGCGTCATCGTGACCTGGAAGGGCAGGAACTCGCCGGTCTCCGGGTTGTGGACTACCGCCTCGCCCTCGATGATGGCCCGCCTCACTTTGAGCTGGCGGCGCATCGCCTGGACCAGATCGGGGAACATCCCGGTGACGTTTTCCAGTCGCCGGCTGAAGGCCCATATGTGCGCGCCGTCGCGGTGGAGCTGAAGCCGGAATCCATCGTACTTCGGTTCCAGCTGGACCCGCCCCAGGCGGGCAATGATCGCCTCGGCCGTCGCCAGTCGCTGGGCCAGCGCCGGGCGCACCGGCACCCCCGGCTGGGGCGCAACGGCGGCCAGCCCCCTCACGCCTCTCGCATACGCAAGCCGCACCACCCCGCCGAGATCGGAGCGCACGTTGTAGGCATGCTCCAGGAGTGGCTTCTGCCGCCGGTCTCCCAGGGCGCCCAGCGCGGTGGCCTCCAGGATGGTCTGATCGCCAACCCCGAGGCGGAGGCGGCCCTGGGCGATTCTGACCAGGAACCTGGCCTCGAGCGGATCGGCCCTGCCGAGCAGCTCCACCAGCAGGCGCGTCTTCCGCTCGATCGAGCCCGGCCCGCGGGTCCGGGCCACCGCCAGGAGGGCGTCGTAAGCCTGGTCGAGCGTAAGGCGCCGTCCCCGCGCTTCGGGCGCCAGCGCCGCAGCCACCAGTCCCAGGTCGCCCACCCGCGCCAGTCGTCGCGCGACCGCGCCCCCGGTGACAGCGTAGGCCCGCGCGAGAGTGGCGAGCAGGAACCGCTCACCGACCCCGATCTCGAGCCCTTCATAGGGCGGGCGGAGCTGGCCCTGCAGGAGGTACACGATCCGCTCACGGCCGGCCAGCCCGGCTCGACCCAGCAGCTCGGCGACCAGTTCCACCATCTTGCGGCGGGAACTGACCTGCTCCAATTCGCCAAAGGCCAGCGCGGCCTCGTGAAACCACATCCACCCCTCCTGGGACTCGGACTGAGCCCGCCCCTGCGTTCAGGTGACGCGGCGGAACAACACGCCGACGGCGAAGAAGCCCGCGGCGACGGTGATGATGAGCGGACCGCCCGGAAGGTGCAAAACTCCTGCGGCCAGTGTCCCGATCACCGTCGCCGCCACTGCGAGGCCCACCGCCACCGCCAACATGGCGTCGAGGCTCCGGGTGACATGACGGGCCGTCGCCGCCGGAATGATGATGAGCGACCCCATGAGCAGGATCCCCAGGTACCTGAGCCCCAGCGCCACCGTCAGGGCGAAGGCCAGCAGATAAGTGAGGTCGAGACGCGCCACGTCCACGCCGGCGGTCCGCGCCAGGTCCGAGGACACCAGCGTCAGGAGCAGGCGGTGCCGGGCGCGCAGCACGAAGCCGACGATCAGCGCCGCAAGGCCCAGGCTGATAAGCGTCTCGGCCTGGCCTGGAGCCTTCTCCGTTCCGAACAACGCCTCGAGCAGCTCCTCGCCGGACGTGAGCATGCTGCCCACCGCCAGCGCGGCCGAGAACACCACGCCGACAATCGCCTCGGTCGGAATCCGGGTACGGTGCTCCAGCAGCCAGATCAGCGCAGCGCCGAGCACCAGCGCCGCCACGCCGCCCAGGACCGGATTGACGTGGAGCAGCAGGGCGAGGCCGATTCCCGGCAACGCCACATGCGACATGGCGTCGGAGGCCAGGGCCAGCCGCCGCATGACGGCGAAGCTGCCGACCAACCCCGCGGCAATCGCGGCGGCGATCGGCAAGGCGAGGACGCTAGGTGACAGGACCATCGTGCCGGTGGTACTGCATGGGGGCCCCGTACACCTCCTGCAACCGCTCGGGCGTCAGCACTTCCAGCGGCGGGCCGGCGCAGGGGCGTTGGCCGAGCGAGAGACACAACACGGCGGTCGCGTAGCGGTAGATCAGGTTCAGCTCGTGCGAAATGAGCAGCACGGTGAGGCGTTCTTCCACCTGGAGACGGTGCAACATCGCGTACAGCCGTTCCTCCCCCGGCTCGTCCACTCCGGCGGTCGGCTCATCACACAGCAGTACCGTGGGGCGGCCCATAAGGGCAAACGCCAGCAGCAGCCGCTGGAACTGGCCGCCCGACAGGGTCCCGATCGGCTGCCCAACCAGCTTCGGGCCGAGGTTGACCAGTTCCATCGCTCGCCGCACTTCCGCGCCGCCCGCTCGGGCTATCCTGGCCCTGGCGCGGAGAAAGTCCAAGCCGGTGATCGGGAGATCGCGTTCCAGGTCCAGCTTCTGCGGCACATAGCCGATGCGGGTGCCCGGCGCCCAGCGGATCTCGCCCGTATAGGGCAACGCTCCGATCAAAGTGCGGAACAGCACCGTTTTCCCCGAGCCATTCGGCCCGATGATGGCAAGTGCGGCACCCTCGGGGACGGCCAGGCTCAGGTCGGTGATGATCTGGTGCCGGCCCAGCCGCACGCCAAGTCGTTCGATCTCGAGAATGTTGGTCACAGCGCCGGCCGCCGGGTGGCCGCCTACCCGCGGATCCGGTGGGCAGCGACCGCGTTCGACACATCGGTGGTGGTGACGATGCCGAGCAGCGCCCCGTTTTCCATCACCAGCAGGCGGTGAACGCCGGCGTCGCGCATGACCCTCGCGGCCTCTACCACGTCGGCGGCGGGTGCAATGGACCGGACCCGGCGACTCATCGCCTCGGCCACCACATGTTCACCGAGGAGATCCCACTCCGGTCCGCGCCCGGCGGCGAAGCGCTCCACCACGTCCGCACCCGCGTCGGACCAGACATCGGCGAAGTACGCCCCGGGGGCCTCCTCTCCCTCCTCCGCCTCTGCCTCGGGCTCTTCCAGGTCGTAGTCCGTGTCCTCGGGCCTCACGGTTGGCACCACCGGCTGGCTGCTCAGGAAGGACATGACATCGTCCATCGAGACGACGCCAACCACCCTGCTCCCGGCGAGTACGGGGACCCCACCGATATGCCGTTGTGCCAGCATCTCGACGAGATCGCGCAGGGGCAGTTCCGGGGAGACCGCAACCAGCTCCGGGGTCATGATATCGCGCACGCGAGTCATCGGTTCCTCCTGTGTCATGGTCCATTACAACCGCTCGGGTGCGGCGGGCCGGCGCCCTTGTTCCCGGCCATGCCTCAGGCCGCGAGTGGGCAACGGGAACGCGGCCCCGGGGAATCGCAAGCCGAGATTTGCCTTCCTCCAAGCAACCGGTCCTGGGTTGACGAGGGGCTGAAGTGCCGGTGAAGAGTTTGATGGCACGGCCCAACTGCGGAAGCCGGTGCCGCCGCACCGGGTATCTGGCCGGGAGGGCGGGATCGTTTCACCCCCGGTTCATGCCGGCTTCAGTGCCGCTGCCCAGATTGGAGGAGGTTGCCGGGACGACGCAGAGACGCCCCCGGGGCCGGCTCGCGGAAGGTCGATTCATCAGCGGTAGGAATCAAGCAATCGGCCGATTCCGGCCAACCGGCATCCTGGGGCGGCGCGCTTGGCAACTCAAGCGTGCCGCCCGGCTTGTTCGTGACCCCCACGACCTGCGCTCCCTGCTGGAGGCCCAGATGGCCGTCCCCCCTCACCCCATCACCCTCGCCCTGGCCGGCGACGTCATGCTCGGCCGCACGGTAAACGGCCTCGTCCGGCAGCGCGGGCCCGCGTACCCTTGGGGAGATCTGCTTCCCCTACTGTGGGACGTGGACCTCTTCCTGGTCAACCTCGAGTGCGCCTTGACCTCCCAAACAGACAAGTGGGGTGAGCGGACCAAGGCGTTCCACTTCCGAGCCGACCCTGCGGCCATCGAGGTTCTGCGCTTCGGGAGGGTGGACTGCGCGGCGCTTGCCAACAATCACGTGATGGATTTCGGGGCGGCCGGCCTCCTGGAGACGGTCGAACTGCTCCGGCGCGCGGGGATCGCCGCACCCGGGGCGGGCCCGAACCAGCGCGTCGCGGGGATTCCCGCGCGCCTGGCCGTCCCGGGCCTGCGGGTACACGTCCTCGCGCTGGCCGATCACCCGCCCGAATGGGCTGCGGGGCCGAGGGGTCCGGGCATCAACTACACCCCGGTATCCCTGGACCCGGAGGATCTCAATCGGGTAACCCAGGCCGTGCGGGCCGCTCGCGAGGGCGCGGATGGCGTAGTCGTTTCCATGCATTGGGGCCCCAACATGCAGGACCGACCGCGCCAGGAGTTCCAGGCCTTCGCGCGGGCGGTGGTCGACGCTGGTGCCGATGTCTTCTGGGGCCACAGCGCGCATGTGGTACAGGGGGTGGAGCTCCGCGGCCGGAGCCTGATCCTCTACGACACTGGCGACCTGATTGATGACTACACCGTCGATCCCGAGCTGCGAAACGACCGGACGGCGCTGTTCCTCCTTCGGTTCGTGGGCGGGACACTACAGCGGCTGGACGTCGTCCCCGTGCGGATCTCCAATTGTCAGGCGAACCTGGCCACCGGAGAGGACCGGGAATGGAGGCTGCGACGGCTGGAGGAGCTGAGCGGCCGGTTCGGGACCGCGTTCAGGCACGAAGGCGGCCGGCTGGTCGCAACCCTCCCCGGCGAGATGCCCGCCCTGGTCGCTGCACGCAAGTAAGCAGCCAGCGGGGTGCCGGCCGGTGCCGGCCCGGGAGACGATGCCGCATGAAGTTCCATCGTGAGCAGCGGGCCCCATGAAGGGGCCAGGAGTTGAAAATGACCATCATATTCGCCGATCGCAGAGAGGGGGGCCGGCAGCTGGCCGCGAGGCTCAGACACCTGGCCGGACGACCGAACCTGGTGGTCCTGGGGCTTCCCCGCGGAGGGGTCCCCGTCGCCGACGAAGTGGCGAAAGCCATCGGCGGCCGCCTGGACGTGCTCGTGGTACGGAAACTCGGCGTGCCGGGCCAGGAAGAGCTGGCGATGGGCGCTGTGGCCAGCGGCGGCGTCCGGGTGGTCAATATGGAAATCGTCAGCGGGCTGGGCATAACCCAGCAGATCATTGACGCCGCGACCGCCCGGGAGCAGCGGGAGGTCGAGCGTCGCGAGCGGGCCTACCGCGGCGATCGGCCGTTTCCCGATCTCCGGGACGCCACCGTGGTGCTGGTCGACGACGGGGTCGCCACCGGATCGACCATGCTCGCGGCGATTCGCGCCCTGCGACAGCACCATCCTGCCACGCTGGTGGCCGCCGCGCCCGTCATGTCTGGATCCGCCCACCGGGCCCTGTCCCGTGAGGCCGACGCCTGTATCGTGGTCGCGACTCCCGAACCG
>Ga0326726_10005477_pt1 | contig 11486 bp, 17 predicted proteins | sample MHFenrmetagenome_2_FD_207603 | JGI IMG/M metagenome (GOLD analysis project Ga0326726, IMG submission 207603) | Lab enriched peat soil microbial communities from Michigan Hollow, Ithaca, NY, United States - MHF15MN | ecosystem: Environmental > Terrestrial > Soil > Wetlands > Peat | place: USA...
AAGAGCGGGAACTTCGCCTTCGGGATCGAAGAACACACGGATTTCCCCGGCATGTCCTATGACCCGCAGGTCGGTATCTTCGGCATGGATGTCAACGTCGTGCTGGAACGCAGAGGCATCCGCATCACCCGCCGCCGCACGGAGCAGAAAAAGCTCCCGGCAAAACAGCGCGTGAACAAGACGGATGCAATTGCATTCCTCAAGGAAACATACCAGGTTGAGGTGCACTGATGGCAGGTGAAAGGAAGAAGATCTACGGTCGCGGTGCGAACGAATGCAAGATGTGCGGGCGCAAACAGGGGCTCGTACGCAGATACCATATCATGTTCTGCAGGCAGTGCTTCCGCGAATGGGCCCAGAAAATGGGCTTCAAGAAGATGAGCTGAGGAGTGAGCAAGAAATGACACGATTAAATCCCATAGCAGATGGAATGTGTGCCCTGAAAAATGCAGGTGACACCGGCAAGTCCGTGTGTGTTATCGAACCCGCAAGCAAACTCCTCGGCGCAATGCTCCGCATCATGCAGGACGCCGGATATATCGGCAGCTTCGAGTTCGTCGATGACGGCAGAGGTGGCCAGCTCAAGGTCAACCTGACTGGCAAGATCAACCGCTGCGGTGCAATCACCCCGCGGTTCTCGGTACAGCTGGATGAGATGGAATACTGGGAAAAGCAGTACTTGCCCGGCAAGAACTTCGGGCTCCTGATGCTTTCGACCTCGCGTGGCGTGATCTCTCACGAACAGGCCCGGAAAGAAGGTATCGGCGGCGAACTGCTCGGGTACGTTTACTAAAAGGTGCAATGATGACAGCAGTAAGAAAAGTCAGGATCCCGGACGGCGTAAAGGCCAGTCTGGATGGCATGCACCTTCGTGTGACCGGGCCCAAGGGCCAGCTCTCCCGCAATGTGCGGTTCCCCCAGGTCACCGTGACCTGCGACGGAAAAGAGGTAGTTATAGCAACTGAATCCCGTCGCAAGGAAATCACCGCGATGGTCGGAACGCTCGAAGCACATGCCAAGAATATGTTCCGCGGCGTTACCGAAGGTTACGAGTACCGCATGAAAGTGGTGTACAGCCATTTCCCGATCCAGCTCAAGCTCCAGGGAAGCAGGCTCGAGATAGCAAATTTCCTCGGTGAGAAAAAAGCGCGCCATGCACGGATTGAGGAGGGCGTAACGGCAAAAGTCGGGAACGACGAGGTTGTTCTGACCGGTATCGACCGCGAACTTGTCGGGACCTCCGCAGCGAATATCGAACACGCCACCCACATCCGCGACCGCGACCCGCGTGTCTTCCAGGATGGCATCTACATGGTTCAGAGGGGCTGAAAAACATGACAACAGAAGTCAAGCGGCTGATCCAAGTACGCACTGATAAGGGCGCACGCTTCAAGCGCGACGGGTACGGCAAAAAACGCCAGCTCTCTGATTCGTGGAGAAAGCCCCGCGGACAGCACAACAAGCAGCGCGAGCAGAAGAAAGCGAAGGGAGCACTCCCCAAGCCGGGTTTCGGCAGTCCCGTTGCAGTGCGCGGTATGCACCCGAGCGGTTTCTTCGAGGTCCTCGTAACTTCCTTAAAGGACCTGGAAGGACTCGATCCCAAGACGCAGGCAGTGCGGCTCGGGGCAACGGTCGGCACACGGAAACGCACGATAATTCAGGACAAGGCGCTCACAGCCGGATTCCGGGTGCTCAATGCCCGTGTAGTTAAGACAACCAAGGCAAAACCGGCCAAAGCAAAGCCGAAAAAGGACGAGGGCGAAAAGAAGGCCGAGAAGAAGGCTCCGGTAAAAGCCAAGGAAACAGCACCCGCAAAGAAAGCGGTGAAGAAGGCCGCTTCCAAGCCCAAGGCCGAGAAGCCCGAAGAAAAAGCTGAAGTGAAGGCTGAGATGAAGGCCCCGGCAAAGAAAGCCTCCTCCAAGCCCAAAGCCGAGAAAACGGAGAAGGCTGAGAAGAAGGCCCCGGCAAAGAAAGCCGCCTCCAAGCCCAAGGCCGAGAAAACGGCAGAAGCAAAGCCCAAGGCCGCGGCCAAGCCCAAAGCCAAGACCACCAAGTCAGGGGTGAAGAAGAATGAGTGATGTCGCCAGCCAGAAACGCATTGTCGCGTCGGTACTGAAGTGCGGTGTCAACCGCGTCTGGTTCGACCCTGCCCGTATCTCTGATATCGAGAATGCAATCTCGCGGGAAGACCTGCGGGCTCTTATCACTGACGGCGCCATCAAGGCCCGGCAGAAAAAGGGCGTCAGCCGCGGCCGGGCACGGGCACGGATCGCCCAGCGCTCATATGGCCACCGCAAGGGGCCTGGAAAAAGGAAGGGTGCAGCAGGAGCCCGAAAGCCGAGTAAAACCGCATGGGTCCAGAAGATCCGTGCGATACGAAAAGTACTTGTCGAGCTGCGAACGGCCGGCACTATTGACCGGCACATGTACCGCATTCTCTACCGGAAAGCGGCAGGCGGACAGTTCAGAAGTGTTGCGCACATGAAAGCGCAGATGGAGATCCTCTCAGGGAGGATGAAGTAACATGGCAACAGGACCACGGTATTTTGTCCCCTTCCGCAGACGAAGGGAAGGCAAAACCGATTACTACCAGCGGACGAGGCTGATCGTTGCAGACGTGCCAAGGATGGTAGTCCGCAAGACCAACCGGCACATCATCGTGCAGCTCGTCACTGCTGAGCTGGACGGCGACCGTACCCTCATAGCAGCAAATTCTGCCGAGCTGGAAAAATACGGATACAAGGGATCAACCTCCAGCACACCGGCGGCATACCTAACAGGCATGCTCTTTGCGGTAAAAGCAAAGAAAGCAAAGCAGGATAGTGCAATCCTTGATATTGGTCTCAACCGGGCAACTCCGGGAGCACGTGTCTTTGCAGCGCTGAAAGGGGCTGTCGAGGCAGGTCTCGAGATCCCGCACGGCGAGGAGATTCTCCCGTCGGATGAGCGCGCCAAGGGGGCACATATCGCCGCATACAACAAGAATGCAGGGGATATCGTGAAAAATGTCGAACAGGTGGCAGGTGCCATAAAAAAGGAGATGGCATAAATGGCATACGAACGAGAAGAGTGGCACCCGGTCACCGGTCTTGGCAAGCTCGTGGCCTCAGGAGAGATCAAGAGCATCGACCAGGTCCTTGAGAGCGGGAGACCCATCAAGGAACCCCAGATCGTTGATGCGTTCCTTCCGGATCTCGAAGATGAAGTCCTCGATATCGCCATGATGCAGCGCATGACCGACTCCGGCCGGCGTGTCCAGTTCCGTGCAGTCGTTATTGTGGGTAACCGCAACGGCTACATCGGTTTTGGCCAGGGCAAGGATGTCCAGGTCGGCGATGCGATCAAGAAAGCCATCGTCAAGGCGAAGATGAACTTAATCAAGGTGCGGCGCGGCTGTGGCAGCTGGGAATGTGGGTGCGACCTAACACACTCCATCCCCATGCAGGTGCAGGGAACCGCGGGCAGTGTCAAGATCACACTCAAACCGGCGCCGCAGGGCATCGGGCTTGTCACCGGTGACATAAGCAAGAAAGTGCTCGAGCTCGCCGGCATCAAGGATGTCTGGACGTTCGCACGCGGACAGACCCGGACCACCATCAACTTTGCGAAGGCGACTTTCAATGCCCTCAACGAGACCAACATGATCAGAACAGGGAGGTCCCAGTAAATGTACGCAGTTGTTCAGGTCCGCGGCGTGGTAAAGACCCGCCAGGATATCAGGGACACCCTGAAAATGCTGCGGCTTCACCACATTAACCACTGCGTCCTCATTCCGGACTCACCCCAGAACCTGGGGATGATCCGCAAGGTAAAGGACTACGTGGCGTATGGAGAAGTTGACGCACCAACAGTCGAGACACTGCTGCAGACGCGTGGCAGGGTCATTGGCGATGCGCCGCTGACCGATGAGTATATCAAATCCAATTCGTCCTTCGGGACCATCGGAGAGTTCGCAAAAGCACTTGCGGGCGGTGAAACAAAACTGCGCGATATCCCCGGGCTCAAACCGGTACTGCGCCTTCACCCTCCGCGCAAGGGATACAAGACCACCAAACGTACGTTCCCCCAGGGTGGAGCGCTTGGCTATTATGGTCAGGAGATCAATACTCTCCTTTATAAGATGAGGTGAAGCAGGATGCCAACAAACAAACGTTCAAAGTACCGCGGATCGCGGACATGCGGCGGCGGCACCCATAAGAACCGGCGCGGTGCAGGAAACCGTGGCGGACGAGGCCGTGCCGGTATCAACGCCCACCACTTTGTCAAGTGGTACAAGGAGATGGGCGGACCGGTCTTTGGCAAGAACGGGTTCTGTAACCAGATCGCTACTGACGTAACGAGTATCGATGTCGGCGTGCTGGACCAGATCGTTCCCTCGCTTCTGGCTCAGGGTATTGCAAAGAAAGATGGAGATACCATCGTGATCAACGTTGCTGATATGGGTATCGAGAAGGTGCTCGGCAGCGGAAAAGTCACGAAAAAGATCATCATCTCCGCATCTGCATTCTCTGAAACTGCGAAGGCAAAGATCGAGAAAATGGGCGGGAAGGCGCAGGTCGCCTGATTCTCCCCCAATATTTTTTTGGTGAAACCATGGGAAACCTGCTGGATCGAATGGAACCCCTGCTTGCTGCCATGCCGGCAGTCAAGAGCCCTGAAGGCCATGTCCATTTCAAGAATAAGTTGCTCTGGACTCTTGCGATACTGATTCTGTATTTTGCCCTGACGAATATTCCGGTTTTTGGTCTGAACCCCTCGAACCAGGACCTGTTTGCCGCATGGCGTGCACTTCTTGCAGGTGCACATGGTTCGATTGTTCACCTTGGTATCGGGCCTATCGTCACGGCTTCCATCGTGCTTCAGCTGCTCAAAGGTGCAGATATTCTCCACATTGATACCAGCGAGACGCGCGGGCAGGTCATGTACATGGGATTGCAGAAGATCCTCATCCTGGTCATGATCATTGTCGAAGCAGCCCCGAATCTTGTCGGGGGGTTCATGACACCAGATCCGGTTATCGCCAGCCAGTTCTTTGGCGGCAACCTGTTTGCGGTCTCGATGATAATCTTCCTCCAGATCTGTATTGGCGGTGTCCTGATCTTCTTTATGGATGAAGTGGTCACGAAATGGGGTATCGGTTCCGGTGTCGGTCTCTTCATCATCGCCGGTATCTCGCAGGCTCTTGTCAGCGGGTTCATCAACTGGGCCAAGATCACCGACCAGTATCCGACAGGTTTTTTCCCGCGCCTCATCGCCATCGGGCTTGATGGCGGGAATTATCTGACCTACTTCGGTAAGGATATCCTCGCCTTTGTCACGACCATCATCATCTTCTTAATCATCGTCTATGTGGAATCGACCCGGATCGAGATCCCGCTTGCCCATGCACAGGTGCGCGGCGCACGTGCGCGGTTCCCGGTCAAGCTGATCTATGCCAGCGTCCTGCCAATGATCCTTGTCCGTGTCCTGCAGGCGAACATCCAGATGTTGGGCATGTTCCTCTCGAATGTCGGGATCACAGTTCTCGGAAAATTCAGTGGATCCACTCCCCAGAACGGCATCATGTATTTCCTTGCCCCCATCAACGGGCCTGACCAGTGGATGTGGTGGATAACCGATCTCGGCCATGCACCTTGGGAGATACTTTTACGTCTGGGCATCGATATCACATTCATGGTGGTCGGTGGTGCGGTCTTCGCCCTGTTCTGGATCAAGACTGCCGGGCTCGACTCAAAGGATGTTGCCCGCCAGATCCAGTTATCCGGCATGTCCATTCCCGGCTACCGCAGGAACCCGCAGGTACTCGAAAAGTACCTTGACAGGTACATCCCCCGTGTTACGGTAATCGGTGGCGTCTTCATTGGTATACTCAGTGTCATTGCCAACCTCTTTGGTGTCATTGGATCCGTGAGCGGGACCGGGCTTCTCTTAACGGTCAGTATCACTTACCGGCTTTACGAGGAGATCGCAAGCCAGCAAATCATGGAGATGTACCCGTTCATGCGGACGTTCTTTGGCAAGGAGTAAGCTTTCTGGAAGGATGCTGATGGGAAAAAAGGTCATTATCACCGGTGTACCGGGCGTCGGCAAGACGACGGTCGTCAATGAGGCACTGAAGAAACTGAAAGAAGAGGGTATCGAGTACCAGTCGATCAACTTCGGTTCGTTCATGTTCGAGGTTGCGATGAAGGAGGATATTGTAAAAGACCGGGACCAGATGCGGACGCTTGATCGCGCCGTGCAGAAAAAACTGCAGCAGCGCGCCGGTCAGGCCATTGCAAAGGTCAAGGGTAATATCCTGATTGATACCCACGCTTCCGTCAAGACCCCGAAAGGGTATATGGCCGGGCTCCCTGAGTGGGTTCTTAAGGAGATCATGCCGGATATCATTGTCCTGGTTGAGACCGATGATGACCAGATCCTTATGCGGCGTATGACCGATGAGACCCGGACGCGTGACAAGGAAGGCGCAAAATCGATCGCGGAACACCAGCAGTTCAACCGTTCCATCGCTGCCGCGTATGCTATGGTGACGGGATGTACGATTAAAATAGTAACGAACGCGGACTTCCTGCTCGAACGTGCGGGAACAGAACTTGCAGATGTTCTCAGGTGAATGAATGAAATTTCAAAAATTCTGGGATGAATACAGCATCTGGTTTACGTTCGGCTTCATGTTCCTCATGATGTGGGCGTATACAGTCCCGTGGCTGCGTGAAGGTATCGGCCAGGGCATGGACGCGGTATTCGCCCCGCTGGTCACGACGTTCGGGATCCCGTTCTATATTCTGATTGTCATCCTGTCGGCGTTTACCGGCCTGTATTCATCGATTATCCAGAAATACACGATTGATTACGACAAGATGACCGAGTCCCAGGAGCGGATGAAGGAGTTCCAGTCGGAGTTCCGGGAAGCCCAGCTCTCCCAGGACGAGAAGAAGATTAAGAAACTCGAGGCTAAGAGAGATCGGGTCATGAGAGAGCAGATGGAAATGTCCCAGCAGAATTTCAAACCGATGATCTATATCATGGTCATTTCAGTCCCGATCTTCTTCTGGCTCTGGTTCCGTCTCTCCCAGACAATGACGACCATCACTCTTCCCTACTACGGGATGCATAACCTGCACGATGCTGTTATCTGGGTTATCCCGGCATGGATCCTCTGGTACATGATCTGTTCGATTACCCTCAGCCAGGTGATCAGGAAGGCCCTCAATATCGGGGGTATCTGATGCGGATTACGGTGAGCGGGCTTCCCGGGAGCGGGACCACCTCACTTTCACGCTATCTTGCAGAACGTCACGGGTTTACCATGATCTCAGCCGGCGAGGTGTTCCGCCAGCTGGCAAAAGAGCACAACATGGAACTGGCCGCGTTCGGCCGCCTTGCTGAAGAGGACCCGGCCTTTGACCGGATGATTGATGCGCGTCAGAAGGAGATTGCCCGGGAGCGCGACAACATTATTGTAGAAGGCAGGCTTTCCGGCTGGATGGCGGAGGACGCCGATCTCAAAATATGGCTGTATGCACCCATCGGCTGCCGGATTAGCCGGATCGCGTTCCGTGACCAGGTCGCCGATGAAAAGACAGCAGAGAAGCTGACGCTGGAGCGCGAGCGGTGCGAAGCGGGCAGGTACCAGTCCTACTATTCTATCGATATCGGCAATCTCTCGATATACCACCTGATTCTGAACTCGGAGCACTGGGATGTTGAAGGGCTTGGAGCGATCGTTGACACTGCCATTATGCGCCTCAGAGCTCCTGAGAACCCATGAGGGCAGATGGTTTCTGCCGCTAATAGTTTCAGACTGATATCCTGATGGTACCAGCATGGGTATCAGGCAATCGTTTAAACAGTAATACGGGGTATGATTGCTTGTGGCAGATGACATCGCAGTGATGGTTGTCCGTGCATGGGACGAAGAAGAGATAGCTGCCCTCTATAAGGCCGGAGGATGGTGGAAGGAGGAATATAAAACAGAAGATCTCCGCCACCTCATCCAGGGCAGTTTTGCCTTTGCTGTTGCGACGGATACAAAGACCGGTCGGGCCATCGGTATGGGCCGTGTCATCGCCGATAGTGTTTCTGACGGTTATATCCAGGATCTCGTGGTCCTTCCGCAATACCGGAAGAGCGGGGTTGGCACGCAGATTGTTGCCGCCCTGGTCAACCGGTGCCTGCAGTCGGGAATCAGCTGGATTGGTCTTATCGCTGAGCCGGATACGGAGAAGTTTTACATCCCCCTGGGATTCCAGCCCATGGAAAGACACATACCGCTTCTTTTCCGGGGTGAGCCCTGATGCTCTCGCAGGATGATTTCAGGCCCGTCACCCTTGCCGAACGGGAGTTTTTTTCCCGGCATTACGAGCAGTACCCGCAGACCCATAGCGATAACACATTCACGAATATGGTGTGCTGGAACCATTATGCTCATTACACCTATGCCTATGTAGAAAAAAATGTCATCATTGCCAGTACAATAGGAAGCGTTACCCGTTTCCGCCCGCCAATCGGCCCTCGCAACCCGGCACTCCTCCGTTCGCTTGTGCGTTTCGCATCCGATGCGAGCGATAACGAACCGATCGGACTGATCGACTCCGACACAGCCCGCTGGATGAAGGAGTGTTGCCCCGGGATAAACCTTGTTCCCGACAGGAACCATTTCGAGTATGTGTACCGCGCCAGCGACCTGGCAGATCTCCCGGGGAAAAATTACCTGACTATCCGGCGGCAGGTCAACAAGTTCCGGCGCAACTGCACAAACATAGTGGAACCTATCTCGAAGGAGAACTGGGAGGAAGTGAAGCGATTCCTTATCGAATGGTGCGAATGGAAAGGCTGCGAAGGGGACCAGGTGCTCGCCCATGAAAAGGAAGCTGTTTTTTTTGCTATCGACCATTTCAATGAACTTCCCTTAAGCGGGCTTGTTATCCGGGTCTTTTCAAAGGTCGGTGCCATATCCCTGTTTGAGAAGCTGAATGATGATACCGCACTCGTGCATTTCGAGAAAGGCCTGCCGGATTGCGAAGGTATTTACAAGGCTATCAATACCGAAACGGCTGCCCTCCTGGCTAAAAATTTTACCTATATCAACCGTGAAAGCGACCTCGGGGTTGCCGGTCTGCGGGAGGCAAAGATGCGGTACCACCCGCATCACATGGTTGAGGTATATTCCCTGAAGCTCGATTCGTGATTTTTTCCCATTAAAAAAAGAAAAAAATCCGGGCCCTGTGGAACACTTTTGACGATATTTTCTGCAGGGAAAAATGATTTTGATCAGGTTATGGATTTCACAACTGGTCAAATTGTGGCAATATATGCAAGGATTCCCGAGGCAATGATCTTGACAGCTATAGCGGCGACCAGCATTCCCAGCACTTTTCCCATGATGTCCGTCACCACATCACCAAGGATGCGCTGGATCCCCTCTGCATAATAGAGGATAAGCCAGGTAGCGAGCAGTGAAAGGGTTATCGCGACAAAGGGGATGAGGAGCCCGTACTCTTTTGACAGCAGCATTACCGTGGTGATGGTGCCCGGCCCGCACAGGAGCGGTGTCCCGATCACCACACCGGCTGCCGTTGCCGTATGTTCCTTGCAGTGCCCGAGCTCGATCCCCAGTGCTTCCTGGAGACCAAGAAGGAACAGGATTATCCCGCCGGCAATCTGGAATGCCGGGAAATTGAGGCCAAGTATAGTGAAAATTGCCGTGTTGAAGATGAGAAAAATGTACATAAGTCCGCCGGCTACTGCAACGGCGATAAAGGCCTGCTTGTGGACCTCCGCTGGAGTCTGCCCCCTGGTCATGGCGGCAAAGACCGGCACGGAAAGGAGCGGGTCAAGAATGATGAACAGGGCTGCAAAGGAATAAAGAATATCCCGAATGAGGTCCTGCATGGTCTGATCAGGAATATATGCTCTGATTGCGGATAAAATCGGATGGTCTTCCCTCATCACGCGATATTGACAGGGAGGCATTTCTATACGATAAAATAGATGACCAGGATTGCTGCGGTTGAGAGTATGCCGGTTGCCGCAATGATGCGGACTTTTGTCTCCGCAACAAGGATCCAGGCAGCGGTGCAGAAGAAGATATATGGGACTAGGTTTGTGATCACAGAGATGGTGGCAAGCGCCTCAAACCGGTTGGAAAAGAGGAGGAGCAGGCCGCTTGCCAGACAGCCGAGGACGAGTGCAGGGGCCGGTGTCCCCTGTCGGCTCAGGTCTTTTATGAGGGGCACGGAAAAACGGCGGGAGATACTGTGGATGACCCGGGAAGTCCCGATGATATATGCGTTCATGGCGGAGAGCATGGCAATGATCCCGATGAAGGCCACAAGGGTGCCCGAACGGGAAAAAATAGTACCGGCGGCTGTCGCTATGGGTGCTGGTGAGGCGGCCAGTGCCGCTGCCCCCACACTCCCGATCAGTGCAATATTAAGTATTATGTACAGCGAGACTACGATCAACATAACGAAAATAAGGGATCGCCGGATCAGCAAGGGATCCCGGGTCTCCTCGACCGGGATGGCGCTGATCTCAAAACCGGTGAACGGCCAGTAGACAATTATAACCGTTGCGAGCAGTCCGCCCGCGGTAAGGGGTGCTGACTGGATGAAATTTTCCGGCCTGACAAACGGGAGGAGCAGGAGCGCGATAAGTACGAGGGGGATAATCTTGAGTGCGGTCAATATATTTTCCGTCATCCCGGAAAAAACGATACCGGCGATATTCAGCCCGCAGAAAAGTGCCAGAAGCACAATCTCGATCAGGAGCACCGGTGACAGATCGAAATATCCGATATACTGCCCGATACCTGCAGCAATGGTTGAAACCCCGAATACTGAAGAAATGGTGTAGAGTATCATCAGCGGGACAGTGATCCGGTTGCCGAAGACGGATTCGAACAGAGCATAAAATCCGCTTGATGGCGTGAACCGGTACGCTACAGAAGCGAGCGAGTAAAGAACGCAGGATGCGGACAAGGCGACAATCACCCATGCGATCAGGGAGCCGGGACCGGAAAGTTTCGCTGCTACACCCGGAACCACGAAAATACCGGAACCAACCGTACCTCCCACACCGAGACTGACAAGCTCTACCAGTCCCAGTGAACGCCTGTACGTGCCGGTTTCTGCCATGGCTCCTGCCTTTCCATTCCCGGAGCGGGGGCACCCGGTCCCGTAACCCTCTGCTGTCACCCGATGCCGGCTCCTTTCAGTCAGTGTAATCTTCCGGAACTATTAAAGATGGGGTCGTGCATGATCCGGGATCCCCGGATTGCACTATCCATAACGTATATGTGGAGGAGCCATCCATGTTCCAGTAATGCGGTTTTTCCTGCAACCAGGCAGGGATACCCGTCTGTGGTGAAGATATATGGTAAAAGCAGTACCAAAAGCAAAAAAAAGCGCTGCGAAAAAGGCCCCCGTGGCTGCTGCAGCGAGAAAGAAAACGGTTACGGCCACAAGAAAAAAAATCACCCG
>Ga0326726_10005478_pt1 | contig 11486 bp, 13 predicted proteins | sample MHFenrmetagenome_2_FD_207603 | JGI IMG/M metagenome (GOLD analysis project Ga0326726, IMG submission 207603) | Lab enriched peat soil microbial communities from Michigan Hollow, Ithaca, NY, United States - MHF15MN | ecosystem: Environmental > Terrestrial > Soil > Wetlands > Peat | place: USA...
CGCTCTACGAGGGAGACCTGCTCTACATGCCCTCGGCGCTCCCCGGACTGTCTTCCGGCAAGGCGGCGCAGATCCTGCAGCAGACCGATCGCATCATCGCTACCGTGCCCGAGGTAAAGCGCGTGTTCGGCAAGATCGGCCGCGCCGAGTCCGCCACCGATCCGGCGCCGCTGGAAATGGTGGAGACCACGGTGCAGCTGAAGCCGCGGGAGGAGTGGCGCCCGGGCATGACGCCGGAAAAACTGGTCGAGGAGCTCGATCGCCTGCTGCAGCTGCCCGGCCTCGCCAACATCTGGATCCCGCCGATCCGCAACCGCATCGACATGCTCGCCACTGGCATCAAGAGCCCGCTCGGCATCAAGGTGTCGGGCAGCGAGCTTGCGGACATCGAGCGCGCCGCCGCGGACATCGAACGCGTGGTCAAGACGGTGCCGGGCGTGTCCTCGGCGCTCGCCGAGCGTGTGACGGGCGGCCGCTACATCGACGTGCAGGTAGACCGGGTTGCCGCAGCGCGCTACGGCCTGAGCATCGACGACGTGCAATCGGTGGTGACAAGCGCGGTCGGCGGCGAGACGATCGCCGAGACCATCGAGGGCCGGCGACGCTTTCCGATCAGCGTGCGCTATCCGCGCGAGCTGCGCGACTCCATCAGCGACCTGCAGTCGTTGCCCTTCGTGGCCGAATCCGGGGCGCAGCTGACGCTGGGCAGCGTCGCCGCGATCGGCATCAGCGACGGCCCGCCGATGCTGCGCTCCGAGAACGCGCGCCTCGCGGGCTGGATCTACGTCGACATCCGGGGCCGCGACCTCGCCGCGGTGGTGCACGACGCGCAGCGCGCGGTGGCGGCGGGCGTCAAGCTGCCGCCCGGCGTGTCGGTGTCCTGGTCGGGACAGTTCGAGTACCTGGAGCGCGCCAAGGCGCGCCTCGCCGTGGTGGTGCCGTTCACACTGCTGGTGGTCTTCGTGCTGCTCTATCTCGCCTTCCGGCGCTGGGAGGAGGCGCTGCTCATCATGGTGACGCTGCCCTTCGCGCTGGTGGGCGGCTTCTGGCTGATTTGGCTGCTGGGCCACAACCTGTCGGTGGCGGGCGCGATCGGCTTCATCGCGCTCGCCGGGGTCGCGGCGGAGTTCGGCGTGGTGATGCTGGTCTACCTGAGGAACGCTATCGAGGCGCGCGGCCCGGGAATCACCCAGGCGCAGCTCCTAGAGGCGATCGACGAGGGCGCCGTGCTGCGCGTGCGCCCCAAGACGATGACCGTCGCAGTAATCCTCGCCGGACTTGCGCCGCTGTTGATGAGCGAGGGCGCCGGCGCCGAGGTGATGCAACGCATCGCCGCGCCGATGATCGGCGGCATGGTGACTGCGCCGCTGCTCTCGATGCTGGTGATTCCGGCGGCGTATTACCTGATGAGAACCCGCCGCATCAGCGCCTCCGGCCGGACGGAGCCGGATGCGGAAATCATCCCGGTGGCACCCTCGGACCGCGATTGACATGCATCAAGACGCCGTCCCCGCAAAGGTGAATCATTAAATGCGATGAGCAGCAGATTTTCCCTAATGCAAGCCCATATGCGTACGGGTGCCCTTGCGTTGGCCCTGCTTGCCGTGTTGTTCGTGCTCGCGCGACCGGTCTGCGCTGCGCAGGGGTTGGGCCCCGACTTGCCCTACGCCGCGGCCGTCGCTCACGCGGAGGGAGCGCCGCAGCACCCGGATCATTCGGATCCTTGCTGCGAAGCGTTGGACGCGAGCGTGATCGCCACGCCCGCGACGCCTGCGGCTCCGGCGGCCGCCGCAGTGCTGCCGGTGCCCGCCTTCGCTCGTGTGCTGCCGCGCATTTCGCTTGCGCATTCGGTCTTCGTCACTCCGCCGCCTCCCCCGCTCCCGTATCACGCTCGCTCAGCGCGCATCCTGCGCTGAGACTCACCCCCTGACTTTCCGCCGCGCGGCGCGGTTCGGCGTTCGCGCGGCCATTCAGTTCGTCTGGCAGTAGCGCAAGGAAAGGAGTACGTCATGGACAGGAATATTGCGGGACTTGGCAGCGCCATTCCCACCGGCATGGCGCTCGCGATCACGGTCGGCATTGGCTACGCGGCCTGCGCACTCGCGTTTCGCATCTGGCCCGATGCGGGGATGGATTTCATGAACGCGCTGTTCCACGGCCTGGATTTCCGCAAGCTGGCACGCGGTCCGGCGCCCTTCGACTTCAGCTCGTTCCTCGTCGCGCTATTCGTGGCCGTTGGGTGGGCGTTCGCCCTCGGCGCGCTGTTCGGCTGGCTCAGCGACCGTTTCCGTCCGGGAAGCCAACCGTGAACGTGTTGAGGCGAACTGAGCGCGGAATTCGAGCACAGGATCGCCGACCCTGGGCGCTCATGAAATCGAAATTGGCCATGAAGATGCACTACGGCTTGCTGATTGCCGCCACGCTTCTCTTCGTATCCGGCCACGCAGCCGCGGCCGACCTCGGCCCGCGGTCGAGCAGCGCCGCGGGCGTGACCGTGAAGGTGACGCCCAAGGACGTTTCGCCGCAAGCCGTCGTGTGGCAATTCACCGTCGCCTTCGACACGCACAGCCAGGATTTGCGCGACGACCTTCTCAAGATCGCCGCGCTCGTCGATGCGCAGGGCGGGCGGCACGCACCGCTCGCTTGGGAAGGCGCGCCGCCGGGCGGCCATCACCGTGCGGGCGTACTGCAGTTCAAGGGCCTGGGCGCACAGGCGGATGCGCTCGAGCTGCAGATCCTGCGGCCCGGTGAGCAGGCGCCGCGCGTCTTCCGCTGGAAGCTGAACTAGGAAGCAATCGACATGCATGCACAAACCGCATATGCCCGACCCGCCGGATTCGGCGCACTCGCCTTTGCGGCGCTGCTTGCCGTCTACGTGGTCGCGCTGACTCTGGTGTCGGGCTGGACGTTCACAGCCGGGCAGATCGCCGAATTCTGGTATTACGTCGTGCCGCTCGCTGCCGGCTTCGGCGTGCAAGTGGCCCTGTACGTGCGCCTGCGCGAAGTCGTCAGCCGCGCGAAACAGGCCGGCGTCGTGGTCGCGGCCTCGGGAACCACTTCTACGGCGGCGATGGTCTCGTGCTGTGCGCACTACCTCGCCAACGCCGCGCCGGTGCTAGGCGCGAGCGGCTTGGTCGTCTTTGCCGCGCAGTTCCAGGAGGAGCTGTTCTGGCTCGGGCTCGCGTTCAACGCCGGGGGCATCGCCTATGTGGCAAGCAAGCTGGTGCGCGCGGCAAGGGCGCATGCGCAATGCGCGACGTGAGAGGACGCGCGCGATGCCCTGCGCTGGCAGTGTGGGCTGTACACGAGGGTCGCAAGGTATTCGGGCCGATCGGCTCGAAACGGCCGGAGCGATCCGGCCGCCGTTCGCAATCATCACTAGAAGGAGATCCGCAATGAAACGGAAGATCGCACTGGCAATCGCAGTCGCGTTCGGTCTCGCCCTCGCCGGGGCGGGCCAGGCGCAAACGCGCCACGACGAGAAGCCACACGGCCCGCCGAAGAACACCACGGCGGCGACAAAGACGAAGCAAGTCAAGCAACAGGGTATGCCCGGTCGCCACGACGAGCGGCCGCACGGCGTCGCCAAAGCATCGCCGACGGCAGCCGGGAACAAGTAAGCCTGCGGTGCGCAGTGAAGTACCACTACGTCTGGCTGGCATGGTCGAGCGCGTTCCTCGTGCCGTGGATCGCGCTCTTCCTCGCCAGGCCAGCGTTCCGTCGCGAGATGGTCAAGGTGAGCGCCGCAACGAGCCTTCTCGGCCTTACCGAGCCGATCTTCGTTCCGAAGTACTGGAACCCGCCGAGTCTGCTGGATCTTGCTCAGCGCACAGGTTTCGACTTGGAGAGCCTGATCTTCTGCTTCGCCATCGGCGGAAATGGCGCATTCGGGTACGGCGCGCTCGCACGGCGCCAACTGCAGCCGATGCCGGAGGCCCAGCGGCATGACTTGCGCCACCGCTACCACTGTCTATCGCTCGCCGCGCCGGGCGCGCGTACCGCATTCGACGCTTCACACGGGAGTCACCACGGCTGACCACTCGCACGAAAACCGGCCATCCGGCGGGGGCTATGGCCGCTGGGTGTTCTGGGGATTCGTCCTCATCGCGGCGTTCTTCCTGATCACGGAGCACCGCGCGCATGTCTTCCAGTACTTGCCGTTTCTCCTGATTGCCGCATGCCCGCTGCTGCACATGTTCCATGGCCACGGCGGCCATGGCGGGCACGGAAACAAGGGCGAGCCTCCCGGCAAGATTGGGGTCGAGAGGAAGTCTGACCCGCAGGCCATGCACGACGACCATCATTGACCGAAGACGGGACATCTATATATGGAACACTCCGCAAACGTGCCGGCCTACGGCCTTTGGTCGCTGGTCGTCTTCAACTCGGTCGTCTTCATCATCTTCGCATTCAGCTTCGCCAGGCCACGGAGCAAGCGAGACTGGCGCTCGTTCGGCGCATTCTCGGCATTCCTCGTCGCGCTGTTCACCGAGATGTACGGCTTTCCGCTGACCATCTACCTGCTCTCCGGGTGGCTCCAGACAAAGTTTCCAGACATCGACTTCTTTTCACACGATGCGGGGCACTTGCTCGAGGTGATCTTCGGTTGGAAGGCAAACCCGCATTGGGGGCCGTTCCATATCGCGAGCAACATCTTCATCTTCGGCGGTTTCTGGCTTCTTGCCTCGGCCTGGGGCGTTCTCTACAAAGCCCAGCGCGAGCACCGCTTGGCGATGACGGGCATCTACGCCCACATGCGCCATCCGCAATACGTCGCCTTCGTCCTGATCATCTTCGGCTTCCTGCTGCAGTGGCCGACGCTCCTCACTGTGGCGATGTTCCCGATCCTCGTGGTGATGTATGGCTATCTTGCGACGCGGGAAGAAGCGGACATGCTGGCGCAGTTCGGGGAGGGATACCGGCGCTACAAAGCGGCCGTGCCGGCCTTTCTTCCCCGGCTCGGGCCCTCCGGCGCGGTCAGCGGTTCGCGCTGATACCGGCGGCGCAGACACCCATTCATGAGCGCGATCGTGACGAGGGCGGAAGCGAGTTTCCCGTTGCACGGCGAGAGCAGTGCGCAGCTCGACGCTACGGTCGAGCAGGCGTTTGCCTACCTGGATGACTTCAAGGCGCTCTCGGCGCACATGGAGAAGCGCTCCGCGAAAATGATGGGGTCGCGGATGAGCATTACGACCGACGCGCTGGGCGGCCGCGCCGTGGGCTCGACTGTCCGCATGGAAGGCCGCGTGCTGGGCATGCGACTCTCGCTCGAAGAAGTCGTCACGGAGCGCCTGCCGCCTTCGAGGAAGGCCTGGCAAACCGTCGATGCGAGGCTTCTGGTAATCGGCAACTACCGCCTGGGATTCGAGATTTCGCCGCGGGGCGACAGCTCGACGGTGCGGGTTGTTATCGACTACGACTTGCCGGCAGGTTGGCCAGCCCGTTGGCTGGGCCGGTTGCTTGGAGGGTATTACGCCCAGTGGTGCACGCAGAAGATGGCGCAGGACGCTGCGCGTCATTTTCGCGACTTGCGGGGTGCTTGACCTTCGCACGATGGGTAAGCCGACAATGAAGAATACGGAGAACGCCGGGCAAACCATGACGACGAAAAACGATGAGCCGGGGACCGTTGAGCTGAAGGACCCCGTATGCGGCATGCAGGTCGAGCCGGGCAAGGAAGCGGGCCGCTTCGCCTACGGCGGCAAGACGTACTTGCTCTGCTCCAAGCACTGCCTTCGAGCCTTCAGCGCGGACCCCGGTCGCTATGTCGGGCGCACGGCGCCCGCGGGCATTAGCCACGCGGGACCGACTCACCATGTGCACCATGCGCACGCGGCCGCCAAGCCCGTGGCGACGGCGCCCGCCAAGCCGGGCGCGCAGTACACCTGCCCGATGCACCCCGAGATCCTGCGCGATGCGCCCGGCGTCTGCCCGAAATGCGGCATGGCGCTCGTGCCCGTGGGCGCGGCGGCGGCGGAGCAGGACGACTCTGAATTGCGCGACCTGACTGGGCGCCTGTGGATCGGGGTGGCGCTGTCAATCCCGATGGTCATCCTCGCCATGTCACCGATGGTCGGCATCATGGAACCTTTCGGCCTTGCGCCCCGAGCGCGCGGCTGGATCGAGTTTGCGCTCGGCACACCGGTGGTGCTGTGGGCCGGCTGGCCGATCCTCGCCAAGTTCTGGCGCTCGCTTGCGTCGTGGAACCTCAATATGTACTCGCTGATCGGGCTCGGCGTGAGCCTCGCGTACCTTTTCAGCCTGGCCGCGGTATTCCTGCCGGGCCTGTTCCCGGACGAGTTCCGCGAGCACGACGGCTCGGTGGGCACCTACTTCGAGGCGGCGGCGGTCATCGTCACGCTGGTGATTCTCGGCGATGTCCTGCAGCTGCGCGCCATGGGGCAGACGAGCCAGGCAATCCGCCAGCTGCTCCAGCTCGCGCCGAACCTTGCCTGGCGGCTGCGCGACGATGGCAGCGAGGAGCAAGTGCCGCTGGAGAACGTGATGGTTGGTGACCGGCTGCGCGTCAAGCCGGGCGAGAAGATTCCGGTTGACGGCAGCGTGCTCGAGGGCGAAAGCCGGATCGACGAGTCGATGATCACCGGCGAGCCCACGCCGGTGGCTAAGGGCGCGGGCGCTCGCGTCACGGGCGCGACCGTGAACGGCAGCGGCTCGATCGTGATGCGCGCCGAGCGCGTGGGCTTGGATACGCTGCTCGCGCAGATCATCCACATGGTGGGCGAAGCCCAACGCACGCGGGCGCCAATCCAGCGCCTCGCCGATCTCATCGCCGCCTACTTCGTGCAGTTCGTCGTGGTCATCGCACTGGTCACAGCCTCAGTCTGGTGGCTGTTCGGGCCGGAGCCGGCGCTGACCTACGCGCTCCTCAACGCCGTCGCGGTGCTGATCATCGCCTGCCCCTGCGCCGTCGGCCTCGCCACGCCGATCTCGATGACCGTGGCGATGGGACGCGGCGCCAGCATGGGCATCCTCTTTCGCAACGCCGAAGCGATCGAGCACATGCGCAGCATCGACACGTTGGTGGTGGACAAGACCGGGACGCTGACGCTCGGCAAGCCGGCGCTCACGGATTTCGCTTGCGAGGGCATGGACGAGGCCGCGGCGCTGGCGCTCGTCGCGGGCGTGGAGCAACTTTCGGAGCATCCGATCGCGACAGCGATCGTCGCAGGCGCGAAAGCGCGCGGCGTGACCCCTGGTCGCGCCGAAGCGTTCGAAGCGGCCAACGGCATGGGGGTGAGCGCGCGCGTCAACGGCCGCAGCGTCCTCGTCGGCAGCCGCGCATTCCTGCAGCAGCACGGTGCGCAGACCGGCGAGTGGGAAGCGCGCGCCGAGAACTGGCGTGGCGAAGCGAAAACGGTCGTCTTCTTCGCGGTGGACGGCCGCGCGTACGGCATCACGGCGGTTGCCGACCCGGTGAAGGAGAGCACGCCGGAAGCGATCGCGGCGCTGAAGAAGCGCGGCGTGCGCATTGTCATGCTGACCGGGGACTCCAAGCGCACCGCGGCGGTGGTGGCGCGCCAGCTCGGCATCGACGAAGCGGTGGGCGAAGTATTGCCCGAGCACAAGGCGTCACAAGTGAAGCGCCTGCAGGCCGAGGGCCGCAAGGTGGCGATGGCGGGCGACGGCATCAACGACGCGCCGGCACTCGCGCAGGCCGACGTTGGCATCGCCATGGGCACCGGGACCGACGTCGCCATGGAAAGTGCGGGCGTGACGCTGGTGAAGGGAGACCTGCGCGGCATCGCACGCGCGGCGGCGCTCTCCCGCGCCACCATGCGCAACATCCGGCAGAACCTCGCCTTCGCCTTCGGCTACAACGCGCTCGGCATTCCGATTGCCGCCGGGGTGCTCTACCCGGTCTTCGGCTTGCTGCTTTCGCCAATCGTCGCCGGCGCGGCGATGGCCGCGAGTTCCGTTTCCGTCGTCACCAACGCGTTAAGACTGCGCCGCACCGCGCTCTGAGAAGGCGATTGACGAGGCTGGCGCGAGCTGCGGACCGCGCCCTAGTGCCCGTGCCGGTGATGCAGGTCCGGGTAGTGCGGATGCGAGTGCACCAGCCGCTGATGGCGGTGTGCATGCACGTGCGGCTCGCGGCCGTCCCAGGCGAGGTCGTGCGCGTGCTGGTGGTGCGCGTCATGCACGTGTTCGTGCGTATGTTCCATCGCCTCGTGCACGTGCGCGTGCTCGTGGCGCTCCGAGAGGTGCAGCCACACGCCAAGCGCCATCAGCGCCGCGGCAGCCCAGAACTCGATCCCCGGTCGCTCGCCCAGTAGCGCGAGCGCGAGCGCGGCGCCGAAGAACGGCGCGACGGAGAAATACGCGCCCGTTCGCGCGGTGCCGAGGTGGCGCAATGCGACGATGAACAGCGCGAGGCTGACGCCGTAACCGAGAAAACCGAGCAGGCCGGCGGCGAGCCAGCTCTCTGCCGCGGGCAATTGCTCGCCCGCGGCGAAGGCGAGCGCGAGATTCACCGCTCCGGCGGCCAAGCCCTTCAGGCAGGCGAGCGTGGCGGCATCGCCGCCCGAGACGCGGCGCGTGAGGTTGTTGTCGATCGCCCAGGCGAGGCATGCGGCGGCGACCAGCGCAACGCCCAGCAGGCCGCCGGCGCGCGGCGTCCCGCCCGCGGAGAGCACGAGCCCGCCCGCGACGATCGCGACCATGCCGGCGAATACGCGCCGATCCACGTTCTCGCGGAACACCGTCCACGCGATCGCGGCGGTGAGCACGGCTTCGAGGTTGAGGAGCAATGACGCGCTCGCCGCGTCGCTCAGGCGCAGGCCGTGCATGAGCAGCACGGGGCCAGCCACCCCGCCCGCCAGAATGGCCGATGCGATCCAAGGCCAGTCGCGGCGCTCGAAGCGCGCAGGCTGCGTGCTTGCGGGGCGCAGCGCAATCCACGCGGACAGTCCGATGCCGCTGCCCAGATACAGCAGCGCCGCCAGAACGAGCGGGGATACCGCGCCGAGCAGCAGCTTGGCGAACGGCGTGCTGGCGCCGAACAGTGCTGCCGCGCCGAGCGCGCTTGCCACGCCTGTGAATCGGTTGCCGGCCATGTCGGGCTGCGAAACGCGAACGCCGATACTACGCGCCTTGGGTTAGCCTAGCGCAGGAGGACAAGCGCATGGCACCGGTCATCGACGTTCACACCCACATGCTCAACCACGCGTGGCTCAAGCTGCTCGAGCGGCACGGGCGGCCGCGCTACACGCTGAAAACCGTGCCCGGAGGCCTGCGCGCGATTCATCTCGACGGCGCGCCCTTCATGACGCCGGTGCCGGAGATGTTCGACTGGGACCTGCGCATCAAGAACATGAACCGGGTCGGCATCGACGTGTCGGTGGTCTCGCTCACCTGCCCGAACGTGTACTGGGGCGGCGAAAGAGTGAGCCTCAAAGCCGCGCAGGTGATGAACGACGAGATGGCGAAGGCGCGCGAAACTTTTCCCGACCGCATTCAATGGTTCTGCTCGCTGCCCTGGCAGCACGAAAGATCGGCGCTCGCCGAATTGCAGCGCAGCCTCGAGGCCGGCGCCTGCGGCGTGATGGTGCTCGCCAATATCGGCGGCAAGCCGCTGACCGACCCCGCGTTCGCGCGGATCTGGCAGGCGATCGACGACGCCGCGCTGCCGGTGCTCGTGCACCCGACCGCGCCGCCCGGCGTGAAGGAAATGGAGATGGCGCATTTCCAGCTCACCGCTTCGGTGGGCTTCACTACCGATACCACGCTCGCGGTAGCGCGCATGATCTACGACGGCTTTTTCGACCGCTTCGAGAAGCTCAAGATCATCGCCGCGCACGGCGGCGGCACGCTGCCCTTCCTGATCGGGCGCCTGGACCAGTGCTACGAGCACATTCCCGCCTGCCGCACGAAGACGCGTGAAAGACCGAGCCTGCACGCGCGGCGCATCTACGCCGACGCGGTGGTGTTCACGGACGACACGCTGGCGATGGCGCTGCGCGTTTTCGGCACCGGCAACGTGCTCTACGGCTCGGATTACCCGCACACGATCGGCGACCCGATCGGCTGCCTTGCGCGCGTGGACCGGCTGCCCGACGGCGCGCGCGATCGGGTGCGCGGCGAGAACGCGCAGCGGATCTTCAATTTTCGTTAAGCCGGTAGCTTTGTACTAGCCGCCGTGCGCGGCGAGGCGCTCGGCGCGACGCGCGCAGCGCTCGAGAAACCCGTCGCGGTGCAGCTCGCTTGTCGCCGGCGCGTCGAACACTTCGTACACCTCGGTGCGCAGGAACGCCTCGTCCGCCGTGCTATGCACGAACCAGCGCAGCGCAGGCGGATAGGCCCGGATGGCCACCAGGTCGTCTTCCAGCCGCCCGATGAAGAATTCGCGCGTGGCGCCCGCATCGCGCGAGAGCGCCGCGTTGCGGATGAAATCGCCCCCCTCGCGGCATTCGCCCGCGCTGTGCGGTTGCGCCGCGGCGGCCAGCGACCACGCCGCTGCCGCGGCCAGGAGAAGGAGCCGCATGGCCCCCCCACCCTATGCCGGCCCATCCCGGGCGTCCACTTGCGGTGCAGCACGGCGCAACCCCCGGGGCGGGTTTAGACTTCCCTTCTTGCCTGGGGAGGCGGGATGACCATCTACTTCGACAGCGCCGCGCGCAAGCTGCGCGACTTCCCGGTGTCGGAAGCCGAGCGCGCCGCACGCATGCAGCTCGCCGCCTGCTACCGCATCTTCGATCAGCTCGGCTGGACCGAGATGATCTTCAACCACATCACGCTGCGCGTCCCCGGCCCGGAACGGCTGTTCCTGATCAATCCCTTCGGCCTGCACTACCGCGAGATCACCGCCTCGAGCCTGGTGCTGATCGACATCGAGGGCAACCCGGTGCGCGAATCGCAGTGGCCGGTCAACCGCGCCGGCTTCGTGATCCACAGCGCGCTGCACGGCCACGTCGAGCAGGCGCATTGCGTGATGCATACGCACACCACCACGGGAATGGCAGTGGCCAGCCTCAAGGAGGGCCTGTCGCCGACGAACTTTTACGCCGCGCAGCTACACGGGCAGGTCGCCTACCACGATTTCGAGGGCATCACGGTCGAGGAAGGCGAGAAGGAGCGCCTGGTGAGGAGCGTGGGCGGCAAACGCGCGGTGATCCTGCGCAACCACGGCCTTCTCGCCTGGGGGTCCTCGGTGCCGGAGGCCTTCATGATGCTCTGGACCCTGCAGCGCGCGTGCGACGTGCAGATCGCTTCCGCAGCCGCGGGCGCGCTCAATACCATCCGCGACGAAGTCTTCGCGCAGACGGTGCGCGAGTCCGGGCCGGGCGAAAAGCGCACCTGCGAGGACGTGTTCGCCGCGATGGTGCGCCGCGTCGAAGCCGCGGACCCTTCCTACCGCCAGTGATTCGCCCGTTCCCGATCCGAGAGGCCAACGACCATGCTCGCTGCCGTCCTTGATCGTTTTCCCGCCATGCGCGACCTGCGCATGCAGTTTGCCGCCCTCGCCTTGG
>Ga0326726_10005479_pt1 | contig 11485 bp, 10 predicted proteins | sample MHFenrmetagenome_2_FD_207603 | JGI IMG/M metagenome (GOLD analysis project Ga0326726, IMG submission 207603) | Lab enriched peat soil microbial communities from Michigan Hollow, Ithaca, NY, United States - MHF15MN | ecosystem: Environmental > Terrestrial > Soil > Wetlands > Peat | place: USA...
GCTGGAAGCGGACGTCTTCGGGAAGGGCGATGCCGATGAAGAGACGCATGGGTCTGTCGTCGTGACGGAACCGGCCGCGCTGTCAGCGCGCGGCCAGCCGAAGCTGGGTGATCCCCGGAAGGTGAGACGGGGGCAGCCCTTACGGGCAGGGGTAAGTATATACCTTGTGGATGGCGTCGATGCCGTCCAGCACGGCCTGCGACAATTTTATTTCGGCGCTGGCGATATTGGACTTGAGTTGTTCCATCGTGGTGGCGCCGATGATGTTGGCGGTCACGAACGGCCTGCTGGTGACGAAGGCCAGGGCCATCTGCGTGGGGTCGAGCCCATGTTCGCCGGCGAGCTTCACGTAGGCGGCGGTGGCGGCGACGCCCGACGGCGTCAGATAGCGCTTGAAATGCTTGTAGAGGGTGAGGCGCGCGCCTGCGGGCTGGGCGCCGTTCAGGTATTTGCCGGAGAGCGCGCCCATGGCGAGCGGCGAATAGGCGAGCAGGCCGCATTGCTCGCGCGCTGCCACCTCGGCGAGGCCGACCTCGAAACTGCGGTTCAGCAGGCTGTAGGCATTCTGGATACTGGCCATGCGCGGGCCGCGCCCGGCCTCGGCCAGCGCCAGATAGCGCATCGTGCCCCATGCGGACTCGTTGGACACGCCGACATGTCGCGCCTTCCCGCTCTTCACGACCTCGGCGAGGACCTCGAGCGTTTCCGCCAGCGGCGTTCCGTCATCTTCCTTCGCGGGCGCGTAGCCGAGCTTGCCGAATGCGTTGGTGTCGCGCTCGGCCCAGTGCAGCTGGTAGAGATCGACATAGTCGGTCTGCAGCCGTTTCAGGCTGGCATCGATCGCCGCCAGGATATGCGTCCGGTTCAGGCGCGGCTTGCCGTCACGGACATACGAGAAGCGCTGGTCGGGGCCGGCCACCTTGGTCGCCAGCACGACCTTGTCGCGCTGGCGGCGCGACTTGAACCAGTTGCCGATGATCTCCTCGGTGCGGCCGTAGGTCTCCTTGCGCGGCGGCACGGCGTACATCTCCGCCGTATCCCAGAAGTTCACGCCCTGGCCGAGCGCATAGTCCATCTGCTCGAAGCCCTGCTCCTGGGTGTTCTGCTCGCCCCAGGTCATGGTGCCCAGGCAGATGGCGCTCACCTTGATATCGCTGCGCCCGAGTTGGCGGTATTGCATGTGTCCCCCTGGTTCCGGATTTTCCCGCGGCGCGCGGATCGGCGCACGGGCAAGATTCCCACCACAAAGACACGAAGGACGCGAAGAGAGCAATGCCCCTGTAGGCGTGGCCTGCGGCCGCCCGCGGGCGCGCGCAGCGCGCCCCTACAAAAACAGGGCGAGCACGCCGGTGTAGCCGTAGAGGCGGTTGTTGCAGATTTCGCCGTTGGCGAAGAAGCCGACCAGTGGGAAGTCGCCGAGCGTGGCGCGGATGGCCTTCAGCTCCTCGGAATCGTCGCCGAACAGGTTGGGGCCGCGCGCGACGCAGGTGCAGTAGACGCCGCCCTTGATCGGCTGGCCGGCGGCGCGCCTGGCGAGGTCGTCGAGCATGCGTTTCAGGTCCTGCTCGGCGCCCTGGCGGTCGCGGCGGGTGAACATGATGCGGTCGCCGGTCTCGACCTGGGCGCCGATGGCGAGCCAGCCCTTGCCGGGATCGATGCCCGTGAGGTTGCGCACGAGATAGTCGCCGGTGTCGGAGCCGGCGACCGGCAGCGCCGCGTAGATGTAGCCACCGATCTTGCGCAGATCGCGCGCCAGCAATTCGCCGATGTCCTCCTTGAAGACGTCGAGGGCCGGCCGGTCGTCGATCGTCTCGATGACGTTGTCGTCGGCCTCAGTGATCCTGTGCATCGGACCGATCGGCGAGCAGCCCTGGGTCAGCCCGGCGGCGACGGTGACACCGCCCGCGAACAGCACGCCGGACAGGCCGCCTTCGACGACGCGATCGGCGATCTGCGGATGCTCGGAGCGCGAGGAGGTGAGGCCGCCGACGAAGAACAGCCCGAGGTCGTCGGCCATGCCGGCGATGATGTCGGACGTCAGGGGATTGCGAGGATCGCCGTGGACGAGACCGAAGAGCGGCTGAGCGGCCTTGAGCCAGCCGCCATACTCGGTGCGGAACGGCCCGAGGCCGCCATGCACCGGCTCGAACACGCGGAAGGAATCGGGCGGCAGCGCCCCCACCATCACGGCCAGCGCCGGCCGGTCGAAATACTCGGCGCAGGCGCCGGCGCCGTCGCTGCCGGCGACACCGATACCGATGGTTCCGACCCAATCGGCGACGCCGGTGCAGCCGCGCAAGCGATCGAGGATGCTCTCGAGATCGTCGACCAGCTTGTCCGTGACGTAGAGGAACCCGAGATTTGCCGCCGGCGGAATCGCGCCAAGCCGTTCGAGGCAGGCATCGACGGCCTGCCGCCAATTCTCATTGCTCGCGTGGGCGCTGTGGAAGGCAATGCTCATGAGCCGGACGCCTTGCGATCGAGCCGTTGGATCGCTTGCAGCACATAGGGCAGCATGCGCGCGACGATCACCTTCACGCCGGCGGCGTTGGGATGAATGCCGTCCTCCTGGTTGAGCGCGGGATCCGCGACCACGCCATCGAGCAGGAACGGATAGAGCGTCACATCATAGCGTGCCGCCACGGCGGGAAATACGGCGTTGAACGCGGCCTGATAGTCGGAGCCCAGGTTGGGGGGCGCCAGCATGCCCGCGATCAGCACGCCGCGCTTCTCGGCCTTGAGGCGAGACACGATGGCATCGAGATTGGCCTCGGTGGTCTTGGGATCGATGGCGCGCAGCGCATCATTGCCGCCGAGATCGAGGATGACGAGATCGGGATTGTCGGCCAGCGACCAGTCGAGGCGAGCCAGCCCGCCGGCCGAGGTATCGCCGGACACGCCGCCGTTGATCACCGTGGCGTCGACGCCGTGCGCCCGCAACGCCGCCTCCAGCTGGGCCGGCAGGCTGTCGGCGACGTCCAGCCCGTAGCCGGCGGTGATGCTGGCCCCGAACGCGAGGATGCGGATCGGCTGCGTTCCGGCCTGGGCGACGCTCAGCCAGAACAGCAACGCAACCGCCGCCATGGCGTTGACACAAACCGCGGGCAAGCCATATGCCCGCAAGAGGCTTCGACTCCCAGCGCGCCGCGAGCCGGCGCGAGCAGGCACCCGACGCATGAATGACCGGACAGCGCGCGACGAGGCACCGGCCGACGGCTGGATGGTTCGCCTGCAGGACATCCATCTGAAGCTGGAGAGCGCGGCCGGCGAGGTCAACATTCTGCGGGGCCTCGATCTGGCTGTGGCGGCCGGCGAGACCGTCAGTATCGTCGGCCCGTCCGGCTCCGGCAAGTCGACGATGATGATGGTGGTCGCCGGGCTCGAGCGGCCGACGGCCGGACGCGTCGCCGTTGCCGGCGAGGAGTTGGGCGCGCTCGACGAGGACCAACTGGCGCTGTTCCGGCGCGACCGCGTCGGCATCGTGTTCCAGGACTTCCATCTGATCCCCACCATGAGCGCGCTCGAGAACGTAGCCATCCCGCTCGAGCTGGCGGGACGGCGCGACGCCTTCGAACGCGCCGAACGGGAGCTCGCCGCTGTCGGGCTCGGCCATCGCCTCGGCCACTATCCCGGCCAGCTCTCCGGCGGGGAGCAGCAGCGGGTGGCGCTCGCGCGCGCCTTCGTCATCGCCCCGCGCCTGCTGCTGGCCGACGAGCCCACCGGCAATCTCGACGGCGAGACCGGCCGCCACATCATCGACCTCATGTTCGCGCTGCGGGCCGAGCGCGGCGCCACGCTTCTCCTGATCACCCACGATCCCATGATCGCCGCCCGCTGCGCCCGCACGGTCCACCTGATCGACGGCCGCATTTCGGAGGAAGCGCCGCTGAGTGGGACAAGCGACGTGCGTCCTTCGACAAGCTCAGGATGAGGTTCTTTCCTCGTGCCACCAAGACTTCTCCTCATCCTGAGCTTGTCGAAGGACGCACGGCGATCATGCCGCGGGAGTCCAAGATCCGGCTTCTTCCGATGACATCCCGTGCGAACGGGACCTGGCCTCTCGCGCTCCGGCTTGCGCGGCGCGAGTTGCGCGGCGGGCTCAAGGGCTTCCGCATCTTCCTCGCCTGCCTGATGCTGGGCGTGGCGGTGATCGCGGCGGCAGGCTCGATAGCCGCCTCGGTGCGCGGCGGGATTGCCGCCGACGCGCAGAAGCTCCTCGGCGGCGATGTGGAGGTCCGGCTGCTCTATCGGCCGGCCACGCCGGAGCAGATCGCCTACTTCACCGCCGCCGGTGCGCTCTCCGCCATCCGCGAGATGCGCGCCATGGCGCGACCAAGCGTCGGCGATCAGCGCACGCTCGTCGAGCTGAAGGCCGTCGACGCCGCCTATCCGCTCTATGGCGCCGCCGAGCTGCAGCCGGTGCAACAATTGATGGATGCTCTCGCCGAACACGACGGGCGCTGGGGCGCGGTTGCCGATCCGAACCTGCTGGAGCGGCTTGGCCTCAAGGTCCACGATACGATCCGGGTCGGCGCGGCGGACTATGAAATCCGCGCCAGCCTCCTGCGCGAACCCGACCGCGGCGCCGGCGTCTTCATTCTGGGGCCGCGCCTGATGGTGGCCGATGCCAGCCTGGCCGCGACCGGACTCGTTCAGCCCGGCAGCCTGATCTACCACGCCTACCGCCTGAGGCTGCCGCCCGCCACGGACGTTGCCGCCTGGAAGGAAACGCTCAAGGCGCGCTTCCCCGGCGCCGTGTGGCGTGTGCGCGATTTCAGCGATGCCGGGGCCGGCGTGCGACGCTTCATCGACCGCACCGCGATGTTCCTGACGCTGGTGGGGCTGGCGGCGCTGCTGGTCGGCGGCGTCGGCATCAGCACCGCCGTGCGCAGCTATCTCGAGAGCAAGACCGCGACCATCGCGACGCTGAAGTGCCTGGGGGCCACCGGCGCGCTGGTGTTCCGCGCCTACCTGACCCTCATCCTGCTGCTGGCCTGCGGCGGCGTCGCCGGCGGTCTCGCGCTGGGCGCCGCCGTCCCGCCGCTCGTGGCGGGATTGCTGGCGGAGCGCATGGCGGTCGAGCCGCAGTCCGGGGCCTTTCCCGCGCCACTGGCGCTGGCGGCCGCCTTCGGCCTGCTCAGCGCGCTCGGCTTTTCGCTATGGCCGCTGGCCCGCGCGCGCGACGTGCGCGCCGTGCAGCTCTTTCGCGCGCTCGTGCAGCACGCCAGCGGCAAGGCCCGACCGCGCGATCTCATCGGCATCGGACTGGTCGGCGGCGCGCTCGCCGGCCTCGTGCTGCTCAGCGCCGACGACCTCGGACTGGCCGCCGGCTTCGTCGGCGGATCGATCCTGGCGCTGGCGCTGTTCCGCGCCACCGCGCTGGCGATCGCCGCCGGCGCGCGCCGCCTGCACCGCGTCAGTCTGCATCGACCAAGCCTGCGGCTGGCGCTCGCCAATCTCTACCGGCCGGGCGCGCCGACCGGCAGCGTGGTGCTCTCGCTCGGCCTCGGCCTCACCGTGCTGGTGGCGATCGCGCTCATCCAGGGCAATCTCGGCCGCGAGATCCGCGACACCATGCCGGCGACGGCGCCGTCGTTCTACTTCATCGACATCCAGCCGGATGAGGTTGCCGATTTCGACAAGCTGGTTGGCGGCTTCCCCGGCGTCAGCGAGCTGCGGCGCGTGCCCATGCTGCGCGGCCGCATCACCGCCATGAACGGCGTGCCCGCCGACAAGGTGAGCCGCAAAGGCGACGAGGGCTGGATACTGGAGGGCGACCGCGGCATCACCTGGTCGACATCGGTGCCGGAAGGCAGCCGCATCGTCGCCGGTCAGTGGTGGCCGGCGGACTACCATGGCCCGCCTCTCATCTCGCTCGACCGCGAGGTGTTCGACGCCTTCGGCCTCAAGTTCGGCGACACCATCACCGTCAACGTGCTCGGACGCGAGATCACCGGCGCCATCGCCAACACGCGTGAGTTCAACTGGTCGTCCCTCACCATCAATTTCGTCATGGTATTCTCGCCGGGCATCCTCGAGGGCGCGCCGCAGACTCATATCGCCACCGCCCGCATCGCCGAAGATCGCGAGATCGCCCTGCAGAAGGCGGTAGCGGATCGCTTCGCCAACATCTCGGCGATCCGCGTCAAGGACGCGCTCGAGGCGGTCGGCCGCATCCTCGCCGCCGTCGGCGACGCCGTGCGCCTCACCGCCTCGGTCACGCTGCTCGCCGGCATTCTCGTGCTCGGCGGCGCCATCGTCGCCGGCCACCACCGGCGCGTCTATGACGCCGTCGTCCTCAAGGTGCTCGGGGCCACCCGCGCCGATATCGCGAGCGCCTATCTCATCGAGTACGGCCTGCTGGGCATCGTGACGGGGGTGCTGGCGGCCGCCTTGGGAACGCTGGCCGGCTATCTCTTCCAGACCCAGGTGCTGGAGGGCGAGTGGGTGTTCCTGCCGGGCACCGTGCTGGCGACGGCGCTGATCGGGACGTTGATCACGCTGGCCCTCGGCCTCGCCGGCACCTTGTGGGCGCTGAGCCAGCCGGCGGCCCCGCTGCTGCGCAACGAATAGCGACGCCATCTCCTTGATCTACAAAGGGTTAGGTCACTCCCCGCGCCGCGAATCCGCTTGACTCCCGCGGCCGCTGTCCCAATATCCATCACAGTTTCAACTCCTTGGGATTTAGAGAGCAATGGCCATCGGACCCGAACGCAAATACATGACGGCCGCGCAGGCGAGCGTTGCCGACATCGATGTCGGCCTGCGGCAGTACATGCTGAAGGTTTACGACTACATGGCCGGCGGTCTGGTGTTGACAGGCTTGGTCGCGTTCGCAGCGGTGAACATCCCTGCGGTCTATGCGATCCTGTTCCCGTTGCGCTTCATCGCGCTGTTCGCCACCTTCGGTGTCGCCCTCTTCATGGGCTTCCGCATTCATACGATGCGAGCGGGAACGGCGCAGGCGCTATTCTGGGCCTACGCGGCACTGATGGGCATCTGGATCTCGCCGATTCTGTTGATCTACACCGGCGCTTCCATCGCGAAGACGTTCTTCATCACCGCCGGCACCTTCGCGGCGATGAGCCTCTATGGCTACACGACGAAACGAGACCTGTCGCAGTTCGGCTCGTTCCTGGTCATGGGTCTCATCGGTCTGCTGCTGGCGATCGTGGTGAACCTGTTCCTGCACAGCCCGGCCGTCGATTTCGCCATCTCCATCCTCGGCGTGTTGATCTTCACCGGCCTGACGGCCTGGGACACGCAGCGAATCAAGGAATGGTACATCGAACAGGATGCGGCCGACGTCATGACGAAGAAGGCCATTCAAGGCGCCCTTCAGTTGTACCTCGATTTCCTCAACCTGTTCCTCTTCCTGCTGCGCTTCCTCGGCGTAGCCCGCAGCAACTAGACGCCGAGATTCAGCATTGCCGGCCGAACGCCCGGGAGCGATCCCGGGCGTTTCGCTTTTCAAGCCTCGCCGTCCTTCCGGCCCGCTCAGGGTACCGTTTCCAGAACGCGCTTGTCGGCGATGGCGGCCGAGCTGCGCGCCGCCTCGATCTGCGGCAGATGGAGCGCGCCCCAGGCGCACAGGCTGGCCAGTGGCGTCATCAGGCTCTCGCCGAGGTCGGTGAGGTTGTATTCGGTATGCGGCGGCACGACCGGATAGACAGTGCGGTGCACGAGCCCATCGCGTTGCAGCCCGCGCAATGTCTGCGTCAGCATCTTGCGGCTGATGCCGTCGCAGCGCCGCTGCAATTCGTTGAAGCGGTGGGCACCGTCCGTCAGCACGTAGAGGACGAGCGGAGTCCATTTGTCACTGAGCAGCTCCAGCGTGCGCCGGGCGGGACAGTGGACCGTATACACCCTGGCAGGGCGATCCTTGGTTTCCATCGGGTTCCCTATTCCCATGCAGGTGCCTTCTTGCAAATCGCAAGACGATGACCCGAGTATATAGCACTCCATCGTCTCCACGCATTCCGAAACATCGGGGCTGCAGCCTACCGGCGACGCCGCGTCCGATCGGACTCCTCGCTTTCGATCCCTGCGTATCCAGCAGATGGGTGTTCTCATGATTGAGCTGAAGATCAACGGGCAGTCGCACAGCATCGACGCCGATGCGGACATGCCTCTTCTTTGGGCACTGCGCGAGCTGGTCGGCCTCACCGGCACCAAGTTCGGCTGCGGCATGGCGCAATGCGGCGCCTGCACGGTTCATATCAACGGCGCGCCGACCCGCTCCTGCATCACGGCCGTCAGCGACGCCGTCGGCACCGAGATCGTCACCATCGAAGGCGTTTCCGGTAAAGTGGCCGAGGCCGTGCAGACGACCTGGGTGAAGATGGACGTGCCGCAATGCGGCTACTGCCAATCCGGCCAGGTGATGGCCGCCGTCGCCCTGCTGACCGACAACAAGAAGCCGAGCGACGCCGAGATCAACGACGCCATGAGCGGCAACCTCTGCCGCTGCGCGACCTATCACCGTATCCGCGGCGCCATCCACGAGGCCGCCAAGCTGTTGGAGGCATGAGATGCTCCTTAAGGCAATCCGCAACATTCAACCGACGCCGTCGCGCCGCCATTTCCTGATCGGCGCCACCGCCACCGGCGGCGGCCTGGTCGTCGGCTACTATCTGCTGGGACGCCCGGCGAGCGCCGATACGGCGCCCGCGGCGGCGGCGATCAACCCGTTCGCGGGCTATGTGCAGATCGGCACCGACAACAAGGTCACCGTGCTGTCGGCCCACATGGACATGGGGCAAGGCTGCTACAACGGCATCGCCACGCTGGTCGCCGAAGAACTGGGCGCCGACTGGGCGCAGATGGACGTCATCGGCGGCTTCGGCAATCCGCTGCTCTATGGCAACCTGACCTGGGGCGGCAAGGTCCAGGGCACCGGCGGCTCCTCGGCCATGGCGTCATCGTTCGAGCGCTACCGGCGCGCCGGCGCTACTGCGCGCGCCATGCTGGCGGCGGCGGCGGCGCAGGAGTGGAACGTGCCGGCCGGCGAGATCACGGTCGCCAAGGGCGTGCTGACGCATGCCTCCGGCAAGACGGCGACCTTCGGCGAGCTGGCGGCCAAGGCGGCGGGCCTTCCCGTGCCGGCCGGTCTGCCGCTCAAGGATGCCGCGCAATGGACGCTGATCGGCAACGAGAAGTTGCCGCGCTACGACAGCCTGCCAAAGTCGACCGGCAAGCAGGACTACACCCTCGACGTGAAGCTGCCGGGTATGCTGACGGCGGTGATGGTCCATCCGCCCCTGTTCGGCTCAGTCGTGAAATCCTTCGACGCCAGCAAGGCCAAGACCGTGAAGGGCGTCGTCGACGTGGTGGAGACGCCGCGCGGCCTGGCCGTGGTCGCCGACAACATGTGGGCGGCCATCAAGGGCCGCGAACAGGTTACGGCCGAGTGGGACGACTCCAAAGCCGAGAAGCGCGGCTCCGCCGAACTCGTCGCCCAATACAATGAATTGGCCAAGAAACCGGGCACCGGGACTGCCCGCAACGAAGGCGATATCGATCAGGGCTTCGCGGCGGCCGCGAAGGTGCTGGAAGCCAGCTTCGAGTTCCCCTATCTCGCCCACGCCGCACTGGAGCCACTGAACGCCGTGGCCCGAGTCAATACCGACGGCACGCTCGAGGTGTGGGGCGGCCACCAGATGCCCGATCTCTATCAGGCGGTGGCGGCGCAGATCGCGGGCATCACACCCGACAAGGTCACGCTGCATGTGATGAAAACCGGCGGCAGCTTCGGCCGCCGGGCGACACCCGACTCCGAAGTCATCGTCGAGGCCGTGGCGGTCGCCAAGGCGCTCGGCGGGCGGGCGCCGGTCAAGGTCCAGTGGACGCGCGAGGATGATATGAAGGGCGGCCGCTATCGCCCCCTCTATGTCCACACCCTGAAGGCCGGCATCGACGCGCAAGGCAACCTCATCGCCTGGCGCAACCACATCGTCGGGCAGTCGATCCTGGCGGGAACGCCGTTCGGGGCCTTGGTCCAGCACGGCATCGACCTTACCTCGGTCGAAGGCGCCGCCAACATCCCCTACGCCATCCCGAACCTGCGCGTCGAGCTCACGACCACCGACGTCGGCGTGCCCGTGCTGTGGTGGCGGTCCGTCGGCTCGACCCATACTGCTTACGCGGTCGAGGCCTTCATCGACGAGGTGGCGGAGGCGGCCGGCAAGGACCCGGTGGCGTTCCGCCTGGCCCTCCTGAAGGACCATCCGCGCCATGCCGGTGTCCTGCGGCTGGCGGCGGAGAAGGCGGGCTGGGGCACGCCGCCGGCGGCGGGCCGCTTCCGCGGCATCGCGGTGGCGGAGTCCTTCAACACCTACGTCGCACAGGTGGCCGAAGTCTCGGTCGCCGAGGGCGGACACATCAAGGTCGAACGCGTGGTCTGCGCGGTCGATTGCGGCACCGCCATCAACCCCGACCAGGTTCGCGCGCAGATGGAGGGCGGCATCGGCTTCGGCCTCGGAGCAATCCTGAAGTCGCAGCTGACGCTCACTAACGGCGCGGTCGACCAGGGCAATTTCGACAGCTACGACGTGCTGCGAATCAACGAGATGCCGCAGGTCGAGGTGCATATCGTGCCGTCGCAGGAATCGCCGACCGGCGTCGGCGAGCCCGGCGTACCGCCGATCGGACCCGCCGTGGCAAACGCCGTCTACTCTGCCACCAAGAAGCGCATCCGCATCCTTCCGTTCGCCCGCAACAACCTGACGACAGCCTGACGCGATTTAGACGTTAGGGGCGCCCTCGTTGGGCGCCCCTTTCGATTCGAGGGTAGCCGCGCCCGGTCGCGCGAGATTTCTCATGGCTTGACACCCCAGGGCTGCGCCGGGATGAATTGGGTTTCTCATAAGAAACCGCCACCCGAGGAAGCCCCGATGTACACGCTCTACTACTCGTCCGGCAGCGCGTCGATGGCGCCGCATGGCGTGCTTGCGGAGTCCGGCGCGCCCGACACGCGCGCGCGCGTCGACATGGCTGCCAACAAGCACGGGGACGAGCGGTATCTGCGGCCCAAGCCGCATGGCCGCGTGCCCACGCCGGCGGTCGACGGCAAGCCGCCGATCTATGAAGCGACCGCCATCTGCCTGTTCCTCGTGGACCGTCATCCTAGGGTGGCGATGCGGCCCGCGATCATGCCTGTGCTGCAGCAGAAGCAAGCGGCCTGATCGGTCGCGCGACCATGCCGCCACCACGCCTCCCCGGTGAAGTCCTCGAGTTCTGGTTCAGCGAGCAGTCGCGGCCGCTGTGGTTCGAGCAGAACGCCGCGTTCGACGAGGAGATCCGCGCCCGCTTCGGCGCCACCGTGGCGGCGGCCGGCGCCGGCGATCTCGACTACTGGGTGCGCGCGGTCGACAGTTCGCTGGCACTGGTGCTGTTGCTCGACCAGTTCCCCCGCAACATCCACCGCGGCACGCTGCGCGCGTTCTCGAGCGACGCCCGGGCACGCGCCATCGCCGGCACCGCGATC
>Ga0326726_10005480_pt1 | contig 11485 bp, 6 predicted proteins | sample MHFenrmetagenome_2_FD_207603 | JGI IMG/M metagenome (GOLD analysis project Ga0326726, IMG submission 207603) | Lab enriched peat soil microbial communities from Michigan Hollow, Ithaca, NY, United States - MHF15MN | ecosystem: Environmental > Terrestrial > Soil > Wetlands > Peat | place: USA...
ATACTCCTGATGCCAAACCTTGTCGAGACTTCAGGATTGTTGTCCACATCCATTTTCCCGACCTTCAGTTTCCCGTCAAACTCCCCCGCGATTTCCTCAACGACGGGTGATATGACTTTGCAGGGACCGCACCACACCGCCCAGAAATCGATGAGTACCGGGACCTGCGATTCCAGGACTTCCTTGTTGAAATTCGCATCGGTTATTTCAATGGGTTTCATGCGTTCTCCTTCCTTCTCGTGTAGCTCTTGTGGAGGATAGTTTGTGAAATTGTTCTTAACAATCATGAATTCGCGCACCGAACGCTTGTCGGCCCGAGCGTTTGATGCACCTGATCAACAAAGTCCCGGGAGGGAATCACTGAATATTTTCGTGTCTGTAACATAGTTGCCGCCTTCGCACTCTTCACCTGAATATAACACGGGCAGGTTCCCGGGTGTTCCTCCAGCACTTCTCGAAGCCGAACGATGGATTTCTCATCAATGCGATCGACATCGATGGACAGAATCACGCTCCTGGTGAATGTTTCCCGGACCTTCTCAAGCGGATAGACTTCGTTAACAAGGATTTTCAGAGCGTCCCCGTTCATCTCACCCTTTCCGGTTACCATGACGAGCGCGTCCTCGACGAGAAGCGAGCTGTATCTCGAATAAGGGTCCGAAAAAACGATGCATTCACCTTTCCCCGTAAAATCCTCCAGCGTGACGAATGCCATCGTGTTGTTCCGTTTGTCGATTTTCCGTTTGACTGCTGTAATGATTCCGCAGGCACGGGCGGTGGAAGTATTACGAAATTCCGAAGGTTCTCCGAATCGCACGGTCGCAAAGTCGCGGATTTCGTCTTCGAATTTGAGGAGTGGATGACCGGACACAAAAAAACCGAGGACCGACTTCTCGCGTGCAAGCTTCTCCTGTTCTGACCATGGGGGGGCCGGGAGCAGATCGGGTTCGTTGATGGTGCCTGCACTCTGCCCGCCGCTCTCAAAGAGGCTCGACTGGCCGGCCTGATGGAGCGTATTGAGCGCTTGGCCGAAAGCCGTGGCACGTTCGATATTTTCCATGAACTGTGCGCGATTGGCGCCGAGGGAGTCAAAGGCACCCGCCTGTATCAGGCTTTCGAGGCATTTCTTATTGACCAAGCGAAGATCGACCCTGGCACAGAAATTGAATGGGCTGGTGTACCGGCCCTTCTCTGCACGCGCTTTCAAAACTCCCTCGATGGCACTCTCCCCGACATTTCTGATCGCACACAAGCCAAATCGAATCCTGCCGTCAACCACGCTGAAATCGTTCTGGCTTTCGTTGACGTCAGGAGGAAGCACCTCAAGTCCTCTCCGGCGGCAATCGTCAATAAGCTTGACGATTTTGTCCGTGTTGCCGATTTCCGAGGAGAGGGTCGCCGCCATGAACTCGGGCAAGTAATGCGCCTTGAGATATGCAGTCTGGTAGGCAATGATGGAGTATGCGACGCTGTGCGACTTATTGAAGCCGTACGAGGCAAATTTCTCGATGAGATCGAATATCTCGCTTGCGGTTTTCTTCGGCGTGCCTTTGGTTTCAGCGCCATCGATGAATTCTTTTTTGAGCGCCGCCATCAGCGATTTGTCCTTCTTCCCCATCGCCCGCCTCATGACGTCCGCCTTCGCCAGTGAAAATCCCGCGACCTCGCTGGCGATCTTCATGACCTGTTCCTGATAGACGATGACTCCGTAAGTCTCTTTGAGAATAGTATCGAGCTTTGCATGGATTGCCGTAACCTTCTGCGTACCGTGTTTGCGGGAGATGAAATCCCCGATCATTTCCATCGGACCCGGCCGGTAGAGAGCATTCATTGCCACGAGATCGGAAATGCTCGTGGGCTTCAGTTTTCTCAGCCAGTCCTGCATACCGCTGCTTTCAAACTGGAAAATAGCAACGGTGTCACCACGGGAAAACTGTTCAAAGGTTGCGTGATCTTCGAGGGGGATTTTATCCAGATCGATCTCCACGCCGTGGTTTTCCTTGACCATGCGGAGGCAATTCTCGATGACGGAGAGGGTCCGCAGACCCAGGAGATCCATCTTCAGAAGTCCGACCGCTTCAAGATCTTTCATGTTGTACTGCGTCATGATCTCGGTGGTCGGGGTCTTGTACAACGGCACATAATCAGTGATATTTCCCGGGGCAATCACAACTCCCGCCGCGTGCATGCTCGCGTTTCGGTTCATCCCCTCCAGCACAAGGGAAGCATCGACAAGCGTCTTCATTTTCGGATCGCCGCTCTCCTTCATCCATTGGAGATCGGGAATCGTTTCCAGAGCATCGGCAAGGGGGCGCACTTTCCCCTGCTCCACAGGTATCTGCTTGGTAATGGACTCGATCGAATTCAGCGGGATCCCCAGGACGCGCCCGACGTCCTTCAGCACTGCGCGAGAGGATAGCGTTCCGAACGTGATGATCTGTGAAACGGAGTCATCACCGTACTTCTTACGGACATAGTCAATAACGAGCTCCCTCTTGCTGTCCGAGAAGTCCACATCAATGTCAGGCATGGACACGCGATCAGGGTTCAGGAATCTCTCGAACAGGAGGTCATATTTGACCGGGTCCACGTTAGTTATGCCGAGGGAATACGAGACAATGCTACCGGCGGCGCTTCCCCGTCCGGGACCGACCAGAACTCCCATCTTCTGGGCCGCACGAATAAAGTCCTGGACGATAAGAAAGTACCCGGCATACCCCATCCGCTTGATTATGGAGAGCTCATGCTCGAGGCGCTGCACGAGGGACACATCCGCATGCGGATATCGCCTCGCAAAACCCTCACGGCTGAGCTTCTCAAAGTATTCATCGAGGGTCGCTAGCCCGGAATCGGCAGGTATCGGGAACTGCGGCATATGATTGGTTTTGAGGTCGAGCTGCAGGTCGCACTTTTCTGCAATCTCGAGTGTAGAAGTAATCGCTTCAGGGTAATCCTTGAACAGGTCAAGCATCTCTTGCGTTGACTTAAAGTACGCCTGATCAGTCTGATATCGCATTTGTGTGTAATCCTGCGTACTGCTGCTGCTCGAATCCGGGATGAAGAGCATGATGTTATGGGCAAGCGCGTGCTCATGCTTCAGGTAATGGACATCGTTGGTGCAGACCAGCTTTAACCCCAGATCGTGGGCAAGTTTGGGCGCCTTTGCCCGTATCACCGCTTCCCGTTCAATCCCGTGATTTTGGATCTCGATGTAAAAATCCTCGCCAAATATCTCCCGGTAGATGCCCGCGGCTTCATATGCCAGCTCTTCACGACCTGAGGCCAGATGAGCCGACACAACGCCCCCTGCGCACGCCGAGAGAGCTACAAGTCCTTCCTTGTGCTGACGAAGGATTTCTGTGTCAATGCGCGGCTTGTAGTAGAACCCGTCCAGATGGCCGCTCGAGCTGAGTTTGACAAGATTCCGGTATCCCTGTTCATTTTTCGCGAGGAGGACCAGATGGTGGTAGGCGCTCCGCTTTCCGCCGGATTCCGTCTCCTGAAGAGACTTCTCTAGCCGGCTCCCCTTCGTCACGATGTAGGCCTCCATCCCAATGATCGGCTTGATGCCGGCCTTGGTGGCTTTCTTGTAGAACTCAATCGCGCCGAAGAGCACTCCATGATCGGTCAAAGCAACGGCAGGCATGCCGTTGGCAGCGGCAGCCTGGACGAGGTCCTCGACCTTGCAGGCTGCATCCAGGAGACTGTAGTGCGAATGATTGTGGAGATGGACGAATTGTTGCATCAGGAATCCAGAATTCGATTTTCCATTCTAGAGAAGCAAGCCGCAAAAATCAAGAGGAAGACTTCGCAACTTATTCACATCTTTTGCAGCATACAGCATAAACAAAAATAGTAGCCCGAGGTTCTGACTCAAGTCACCTCGGGCAATCTCTTTCCGCGCCTGAAGATCAACCGCGGCGAGCTAAGTGAAATTTAAGGCCAGAAGTTTAAGCTCGGTCATCTCCTCGATGGCGTATCGGACACCTTCCCGTCCGAAACCCGAATCTTTCACACCACCGTAGGGCATGTGGTCTGCCCTGAACGAGGAAGCATCATTCACAATAACCCCGCCGACCTCTAGCTCTCTGAACGCGTAGAAAATGTCCGCCATGCTGTTCGTGAAGATGCCCGTTTGCAGGCCGAAAGGAGAATCGTTTACCCGGTCCACAGCATCCTTGAATTCGGTAAAGGTATCAATCGTGACCACAGGAGCAAAGACTTCCTGGCAGCTGACGGCTGCATCAGGAGGCACACCCTTGAGGACAGTAGGTTCGAGCACTGCCTTTTCCCTGGTTCCGCCACACAGAACCTCCGCGCCGGCATTGACCGCCTGTCTGATCCAATCCTCGACCCTTTCAGCTGCCTGTTCATCGATCATCGGACCGACAACTGTGCGTTCATTCAGAGGATCGCCGGTTGCGAGTGATCTGGCAAGCTTTACAAATTTCTCGGTTACCGGGCCGGCGATGGACTCGTGAACGTAGATCCTTTGCACGGCAATGCACGACTGACCGGCATTCCCGAACGCTCCCAGAAGCGTGCGTTGGAGTGCGTAGTCGAGATTCGCGTCCGCGCAGATGATGACCGCTGCGTTTCCACCCAATTCCAGAACCACCCGCTTCTTCCCCGCCCGCGCTTTGATGCCCCAACCCACCACAGGACTTCCCGTGAAGCTAATGAGTTTAACTCGTTTATCTGTAATCAGTTGCTCAGCTTCACTTCCCATACAGGGTACGACATTAAAAGCACCCTTTGGTAGGGTCGTCTTCGCTGCTACATCAGCAAGGAGGAGTGATACACCGGGAGCACTAGATGACGGCTTAAGCACCACAGGGTTGCCGCAGGCCAGTGCCGGCCCCACCTTGTGTGCCACCAGGTTCAGGGGGAAATTGAACGGGGTGATAGCACTGACCACGCCAATCGGGAATCTGCGGGTGATTGCAAACCGGTCTGCATACTCCGGGAGAACATCCAGCGGCAGTACGTTTCCCTCCAGCCGCTTTGCCTCTTCAGAGGACGTCGTGAGTGTCATTATCGCGCGGGATACCTCTGCCCGGGAGAAGGAAATAGGTTTCCCCGTCTCATTGGTGATCAACCGGGCAAATTCGTCGCGTCGTGCCTCCACCTCCGCCGCCATCTGTTTGAGGATGTGCGCCCGTTCAGATGCGGGAAGCCGCCGGAGATCGTGAAACGCACTGGCTGCCGCCCCTATGGCTTCGCTGATGTCCTTTGCCGTTGCATGACACACTTCCTCGACGGCAGCCGATTGGAACGGATTGAACACCTGCCGTCTCAGTGTTGACGTCCGCCACTCCCCGTTGACGTAAAATTTCAGTGGTTTAGCCGCGGGTTCTTTCACCGGAGGAGCTCCTGGATTGAGGCAACAAGTTGATCGTGTTCGACCAGTTTCCGCGCTCCCGTCTTCCTCGTTTTGATTTCGATCTTCCCTTGAGATAGATTCTTCTCGCCAACGATCACCTGAAAAGGCATGCCGAGCAGATCCGCATCCTTGAACTTCACCCCCGGGCTGGCATCCCTCCGGTCGTCGTACAGTACATCGATCGCAGCCTCAGTGAGTTCCTTGTACAACGAATCGCAAGTGGTTGCGACCTCGGCGCTTTTCGTTCCAACCGCAATAAGGTGCACATGAAATGGTGCCAGCGCCTTATTCCAGACGATCCCGTCGGCATCATGGCTTTGTTCGATATGGCAGGCAACAATCCGCTCGATCCCAATGCCGTAGCTCCCCATGATGATGGGATGCTCCTTGCCATCCTCGTCAAGGAACGCTGCATGGAGTGCGTCCGCGTACTTGGTGCCTAGTTTGAAGATATGGCCAAGTTCAATCCCGCGGACGATGCGTAACTTGCCGCTGCCGTCCGGCGAATCCTCGCCCGCTTCAACGATCCGAAGGTCATGATATCCGTCGATCCTGCAGTCGCGCGACAAACTGATATTCATCAGATGATAGTCATTCCGATTGGCACCGCTGATCAGTCCCGCGGCACCCTCCAGCCGTTTGTCCGCCAGGATTCTGAAGCCTTTCAGTCCAACCGGTCCAATGGATCCTCCATCCGCGCCGGTCAGCTCAAGGAGTTTTTCCGCCTCGATGGGGCGCACAGCGCTCCCCAGGACCGACATGAGCTTGGCTTCGTTCAGAGTGTCGTTGCCCATCATGAGAATCAATGTGGGCTGATCGCCTCCCCAGTAGACAACTGATTTCGCCAGCCGTGTGTGATCAACGCGAAGGAAACCTGCGAGTTCGTCAATCGTCCTGACATTGGGTGTGTGTATTTCCTTCACTGCCTCCGACACCGCAGACGGCGGAGCAGGAGGAATCCGCGATGTTGCCACTTCGATGTTCGCGGCGTATGTTCCCCCTTCCGACAGTACGATAACATCCTCTCCAAATTCAGACTCAATCATGAATTCCTGAGACCCCGTTCCACCCATTGCCCCGCTGGAGGCGCCTACGATGAAGAATTGAAGGCCACACCGGGTAAAAATCCGTTTGTAGGCCTCCGCATGGAGCTGGTACGAACGGTCGAGTCCCTCCCACGAACGATCCAATGAATAGCTGTCCTTCATCAAAAACTGGCGTCCCCGTAACACACCGGACCGCGGGCGGGGCTCATTGCGGAACTTGGTCTGGATCTGATACCAGATTTGCGGAAGTTCCTTGTAGGAGGTAATGTGGTTCTTTGCCAGCCAGCAGATCACTTCCTCGTGAGTGGGTGCAAGTATGAGCGGCCTGTTCTTCAGATGGAAAAGGGTGTCTCCGAAGGCCTTGACCCGGCCGGTCTCTTCCCACAGTTCGACCGGGCTGAGCGCCGGGAGATGGAATTCCTGGGCACCGATGGCGTTCATTTCCTGTCTGACAATCTCGGCAACTTTTTGCATCACCCGCTGGCCGAGCGGCAGGAAGGAGTAGACACCGGCCGCAAGTGACCGTATCATCCCAGCGCGGACCATCAACTGATGGCTCGGGATCACGGCATCCGACGGGGTTTCCTTTACCGTTGGAATAAAACTCGAGCTGTATCTCATGGATCTATGAAATCAAACGATGAGGCGTGCTCTGTGCACGGCGATGCACGGGCATGTCGTGATCCGGCACACCGGAGGCAGCTCCCCGTGCGCCGGGCGCTGGTGTTACTCCGGGGCTTTCATGCCAAGCAGACGCGGATACTCCACCCGCAAGGCATACTTCTTGAGATCGTCGATCTCCTTCGACACGAAGCTGCTGAGATCCATATTCGGAATGCCAATCACCGTGATACCTTCGATCACAAAGTCAGGTTTTCCGGCTTTGCCGATAAAGAATCCTTTCACTTCCACATCGAAGGATACTGTCTGCGCCGGTGTTTTCCGATCGACTTTCGCCTTGAACTTCACCGGCATTTTGAGGTTTCCGCTCCCTCCCGCACTTCCAAACCTACTCAGGAGACCCATACTATCACCTTGTAGCTGTTAAAGAGTGCCGAGATGCTGAAATCAACTGCAGGGGGATCCCCGGTATAGCGTTGAAATTTCATCTTTGTTTTTTAAGATACGGAAGCATGCCATGAACTACAAGCCGGGCACGCGCTGCAAGGCGCCGCCAATTTCATATTCTCCAGTACTTCCCTCCTCCTCCTTCGCGTGACATCAACCCGTAGTCCACCAGCGACCGCCGCAGTCTGGCAGTGTCTTCGTTGAAGCGGCCGAGGATCTGGTTCACCTTTTTCTCGGTGTATTTCGTGCCGGGTTGAAACTCACGGACGACATATCTGAGCAGGACCAGGTATTTCTTTTCCTGGGCAGGAAAGCCGATGATCCGGCCATCAACGGAAGTAAACGTCGAGAGCACCTGTTTTTCGAATCGGTCCCCGACAGTCGCAACGAACGGGCTGGCGGTTCGCTCCCTGTGGAGCAGATCTTTCGCGACCGTCGAGAGGACTTCCGGCCGAAGCGAGTAAATGCTGTAATAGCCTTGCGCACGGGCTCCCACGAGATTTGCCCTCGCCAGACGCGACAAATGGTGAGACACCGTGGACATCCCCAGCCTGAGCTCACGGGCCAGGTCTTCGACGCTGTAAGGCTTGTTCGCGAGCAGCCCGACGATTCTGAGTCGATTGGGTTCAGCGAGTGCCTTCAGAACTGCGAGCATATCATCATTCCTGGCATCCTTCATCTTCTCTCCTCGAATTATTTCAATGAATATCGAAATAATTCTATACAAAAGCAAGCCCCCCCGTCACACCGGGGAATGTGCCGGAAATGAACTCACCGCACAAGGAGAGTATCCCGGAGAAGGTCGACCGAGTTCTTCCCGACAAGAATCTCATACGTGCCCTGCGGGACCCGCCACGTCATGTCCATGCCCACCGTGGCAAGCTTGTCGGGAGAGAGCGTGAATCTGACTGTGCGCATCTCCCCCGGGCCGAGCGAGACGCGGGCGAAATCCTTCAATTCCTGAACGGGGCGCGTCGGCAAGCTTACGATGTTGTGGATGTACAATTGAACGATCTCATCGCATTCTCTCTTTCCTGTGTTGTGCACATCCACCGAGATCTCTGCGGTTTCACCCACTCCGATTTTCAAAGGCGAAATTCTGAGATTGCTGTACTCGAATGTCGTATAACTCAACCCGAATCCAAATGGGAACAACGGTGAGGAATTCGAGAGTACATAGTCCCTGAATCTTGAAGGTTTGTGGTCGTAGTAACACGGCAACTGACCAACCGAGCGCGGGAACGTAACAGTAAGTTTCCCCGACGGACTGAATTTCCCGAACACCACATCACTTACCGCCCTTCCGGTTTCCTGGCCCAGGTACCAACCCTCAAGAATTGCGGGCGCATGTTCAGCCAGGAAGTTGATGGTGATCGGCCTGCCGTTGATGAGAACGACGACCGTTGGTTTGCCGGTGGCCAGAACGGCCTGCGCAAGACGCTCCTGATGTCCCACCAAATCGAGACCTTCTCGGTCACCAAGGTGAACCTCATTCCATGCCTCGCGGCAGATCAACTCGTTCTCCCCGAGAACAAGAATGACCGCGTCACTCTGTTTTGCGGCCTGAACCGCTTCTGCTGTCAACCGGGCATCAGTGACGCTGTCGCCCAGGATGGGATTCTCGTCAACGAGCCAATGGCATTCCTTGTTCAGCGTGAGTTTGCATCCCTCCGCATACACAACATCGAATTTGCCAACGGCATACTCCCTTATACCGGCGAGAACGCTTGCGCCCTCCATGGGAGTTGCTGAGTACCCGCCAAGGTGAATGTCTGCCGCATTTGGCCCGATCACGGCAAGGCTCTTGATCTTCCGTTCGTCAAAGGGAAGAGTTTCTCTGTCGTTTTTCAGGAGCACCATTGCCTCCCTCGCGGCTTTGCGTGCGAGTGATACATGATTGCTGTTCCGGACAACGGTCTTCACCCGGTCAGGATCCGAAGAGGGAGTATCGAACAATCCGCAATCGAATTTTACCCTGAGCACGCCTCTTGCAGCCCGGCGGATTTCCGCTGGCGTCACGATTCCCATCTTCACTTCCTCCGGAAGCGGTCCAAAGCAGTCTCCCCCCCCAAGTTCGTAGTCGAGTCCCGCTTTCAAGGATAGAACCCCCGACTCTGCGGGATCTGCGGCGGCATGGTGATCGTGGTACGTTACGTCCATTCCGCCCCCATCGCTCATGACAAATCCATCAAACCCCCATTCGTCGCGCAGGATCTCCGTGAGCAGCTTATGATTCACATGGTTCGGGATGCCGTCCCATTCATTGTATGAGGCCATGATGGACCGGGCGTGCGCTTTTGTAACGGCCATGTGAAAGGGATACAAATGGTTCTCACGGAACTCCCGCTCGGAGTAATTCACGGGTGCGATATTCCTTCCCCCCTCTGGTTGCCCGTGTCCGGCAAAATGCTTCAACGTTGCTGCGACGTGATGATTGTCGATCGTCGTCCCCCGTCCCTGAAAACCATAGACCGCAGCCATCCCCATCCGTGAGACGAGGTAAGGGTCCTCCCCGTAGCACTCTTCTGTTCTTCCCCACCGCGGGTCGCGGGCCAGATCAAGCACCGGCGAGAGCACCTGACGGGTCCCTAGAGAACTTGCCTCGAGCGCTGCCGCTGTGAACACTTCTTCGACAAGGGAGGTATCCCAGGTGCAACCAAGGGCAATGGCCTGCGGGAAAGACGTCGCGCCGTTTGCCATATATCCGTGTAACGACTCGCCAAACGTGAAAATCGGAATCCCCAATCGGGTCTTCTCTTTCATATAGCGTTGGATGCCGTTGATATTTCGGACGCGAGCCTCCGGCGATTGTCCACGCCAGAGCTGACGAGAACCGAAGCTCCCAATCCCCCTGTTCAGAACCGAAGTGTCCATCACTCCGATGAAGTTCCCCTTACTATCAAAGGCTGCGGTATCTCTCGAAAAGTATCCCATAAGCTGGGCAGCTTGCTCTTCTACGCTCATGCGTTGGAGCAGGTCCTCCACGCGCTTTTCCACCGGAAGCGCCGGGTTCTTATACGGTGGCTGTTGTGCAAGTCCCGTCGTGAGAGCACAGAGGAGCAGGATGATAGACTTCATAGAAGCACTCCTGGTTTTTCATTTTTGGTGAAATGCCGTCACAGGCCGATCTCCATCCGCCCGAAAACTCGCAGACAATCTGAATTAGGTGATACTATTTCAGGAGCACAAGCTTTTTTGTTGCGGCGAAGGGCCCGGCCTGTAGCCTCACAAAGTACACCCCGCTTGCCATGCCCTCGGCATGCCATTCTACGGTGTGTGAGCCCGGTCCCTGTCTTCCTTCCACAAGGGTCGCGACATTCCGGCCGAGGATGTCATAGACAATGAGCTTTACTTCGCTGACCGCTGGCAACTGATAGTTGATGACTGTTGTGGGATTGAACGGATTCGGGTAATTCTGATTGAGCCGGAAATTGAGCGACAGGTTTCCTCCCGGCGAGACATCCGTCAGGCGGACCTGTCCCACGATGATCGTATAACTGCTGTCGGGAACCGTCTGAGATTGAATAAACAGCTCATGTGCAAGGCTGTCAAAGCAAAAACCATCTCCTCCCTGCCTGAGCTCGGTATACGATGCATGCTCGGCAACCGGCCGGCCATTCATGGTTACCTGCAGAGGTTTCGAAGCGATCCCATGCACTGTTGAAACGTACACGCGGCGCACCGGCTTGCCTGCATATGTTCCGATTGTTGCTCCAATCCCGATCGTGAGCGTGGAGCTCTCACCGCTTCCCGTCAACTGGTCTTGAAGCGATGTTAGGGCAGACTCACCCGACTGATAGCCCAGAGATTTCCCGTCGTCTTCGTAGAGAGAAAATGTCCCGCTTGACTCTGGCCAAGGGTATATATCGAGCATAAGCGTATCCAGCGGCCTTTGATCCGAGTAATCCATCACCGGCTGCATGGGAATGATGCTCCCTGCTTTGACAAACAACGGCATCGTTCCTAATGGTGTGGACACAGAAATGTA
>Ga0326726_10005481_pt1 | contig 11485 bp, 12 predicted proteins | sample MHFenrmetagenome_2_FD_207603 | JGI IMG/M metagenome (GOLD analysis project Ga0326726, IMG submission 207603) | Lab enriched peat soil microbial communities from Michigan Hollow, Ithaca, NY, United States - MHF15MN | ecosystem: Environmental > Terrestrial > Soil > Wetlands > Peat | place: USA...
CACCCCCAGGTTGGGGCCGCCGAAGCTCATCGGCACCCCGAGCCCCTGCCCCTCCCCCACCACGATATCGGCCCCGCAGGCGCCCGGGGGTGTCAGCAATCCCAGGTTGATCGGGTCGGCGACCACGACCAGCAGCGCGCCGGCCTCGTGGGCGCAGTCGGCCGCGGCGCGCACGTCCTCGAGACAGCCGAAGAAGTTCGGGTACTGGATCACCACCGCGGCGGTGTGCTTCGACACCGCCTTCCGCAGCGCGTCCAGGTCGGTGACCCCGTCGCCGAGCGACGCCGACTTGATCTTGAGCCCCGGCCCCTCCACGTAGGTCTCGACCACCTGTCGGTAGAGCGGGTTGACCCCGCGCGAGATCACGAGGGTGTCGCGGCCGGTCACCGAGTGGGCCATCAGCGCGGCCTCGGCCAGCGAGGAGGCGCCGTCGTAGATGGAGGCGTTGGCCACGTCCATGCCGGTCAGCTCGGCCATCATGGTCTGGTACTCGAAGATGGAGCGGAGCGTGCCCTGGCTGGCTTCCGGCTGGTACGGGGTGTAGGCGGTGAAGAACTCGCCGCGGGAGATCAGATGGTTGATCGGGCTCGGGACCGCGTGGTCGTAGGAGCCCGCGCCGAGGAAGCAGGCGTAGTCGTCCGCGCCCGCGTTGAGCGCGGCCAGCCGCTGCAGGTGTCGCACCAGGTCGGTCTCGGCCATCGCGCTCGGCAGGGCGAGTGGGCGCGAGAGGCGCGCCTTGGCCGGGACGCGGACCAGCAGATCCTCGATCGAGGAGGCTCCGATGACCGCGAGCATCTCCTTCTGCTGGGCGGGCGTGTTCGAGATGTAGCGCATGCCGTCCCCTTCCCCGCTAGTGGCCGGCGCCCGCGGTGAGCTTCTCGTAGTCGGCCGCGCTCATGAGGCCGTCCACTTCCTTCGGATCGCTCATCCGGATGACAAGCATCCAACCCTGTCCGTAGGGGTCGCTGTTCACCAGCTCCGGCTTCTTGGGCAGCAGGGCGTTGACCTCGACGATCTCCCCGCTGATCGGCGCGAACAGGTCCGAGACCGCCTTCACCGATTCCACCACCCCGAACGTCTTCATCGCGGTGACCTTCGCGCCGACCTTCGGCAGCTCCACGAAGACCACGTCGCCGAGCTGCTCCTGGGCGAACGCGGTGATGCCGATGCGGGCCCGGTCACCCTCCACCTTGGCCCACTCGTGCTCGCGCGTGTACCTGAGATCCGGCGGAACGTTCGCCATCGACTCCTCTCCTAGGTCTTCTTGGTATGCGATGGATAGAAGGGGGTCTTCACGACCCGCGCCGCGTGCAGCGTGCCCCGGATCTCGACTGTCAAAGCGGTGCCTACCGCGGTCTGCGGCGACGCCACGTAGCCCATGCCGATCGAGCGCTCGACCGACGGGCCGAACGAGCCGGAAGTGACGACGCCGACCGGCGCGCCGCCCGCCAGCAGCCGGTAGCCGTGCCGCGGCACCGCGCGCTCGGCCATCTCGAACCCCACCAGCCGGCGCCCGACGCCCCGCGCGCGCAGCGCCTCGATGGCGGCGCGCCCGATGAACTCGCCCTTGGCCGGCTTCACCACCCAGCCGAGGCCGGCCTCGAGCGGATTGGTGGTCTGGTCGATGTCGTTACCGTAGAGCGCGTACTTCATCTCGAGCCGCAGCGTGTCCCGGGCCCCGAGCCCGATGGGCTTGATGCCCTCGCCGCGGCCCGCCTCGAGCAGCGCGTGCCAGAGCCGCTCGGCCTGGCCGGCGGGCACGTAGAGCTCGAAGCCGTCCTCGCCGGTGTAGCCGGTCCGGGAGATGAGCCCGGCCACGCCGGCCACCGCCCCGCGGGTGAAGTGATAGTAGCCGAGCCCGGTCACGTCGCGGTCGGCGAGCCGGGCCACCAGCCCCTCCGCCTTCGGGCCCTGCACCGCGAGCAGAGCGGTCTCGTCGCTGACGTTCGTCCACTGGGCGCGCCCCTCGCTGTGCCCGGTGACCCACGCCCAGTCCTTCTCGATGTTGGAGGCGTTGACCACCAGCATGAAGTGATCGGGGGCCAGCCGATACACGGTCAGGTCGTCCACGATGCCGCCCTCCGGGTAGCAGAGGGCCGCGTACTGCACCTGGCCGATCTCGAGCGTGGAGGCGTCGTTGGTGCAGAGGCGCTGGACCGCGGTGAGGGCGTCGGGGCCGCGCACCTCGAACTCGCCCATGTGGCTGATGTCGAAGAGCCCGACCGCGCCGCGTACCGTCCGGTGCTCGTCGATGATCCCGGTGTACTGCACCGGCATGTCCCAGCCGCCGAAGGGAACCATCTTGGCACCCGCCTTGACGTGTACGTCGCGGAGCGGGGTGCGCTTGAGCGGGGTCGAGCCGGTCGGGTCTGTCATCAGATCGGCCTGGGCGCCCTCATCTTAATTGATGGCGGGGGAAGGGGCAACGACCGCGTAGCCTCGGCTCTCCATGCAGGCGATCCACTCGCGCTCGAAGCGCGACCGGACGCCGATGCCGAGCACGCTCCCGGCGATGACCCCCGCGCCCGAGCCCGCGATCAGCCCTTCGCTGGCCGAGCCGGTCGCGGTGGCCGGCGAAAGCCCGGTCGCGACCCCGCCGAGGGCCGCCCCGCCCGTGCCGAGCACGAAGACGTGGCGAAGCACGTTGAGCACCTCCGGATCGTCGCCGTTGTAGCCCAGGCGATAGCCCACCTCGGCCCGGCAGTCGACGATGTCGAGACGCTGCTGGGTGGGCGTCTGCTCCCGCAGGGCCGTGGTCGCCGGCAGCTGGGTCGCCCCGCAGCCCGAGGCGGTCAGCGCGGCGGCCAGCCCCAGTCCGGCCGCGCGACCGGACATCATCCCGCGGGCAGCCAGTCGCGCAGCGGCTTGACCTGGCAGCCCGCCTTCTCCAGCGCCTCGCGCACCGCGCGCACGATGCGCTCGGCGCCCGGGGTGTCACCGTGGCAGCAGATGGTCTGGACCGAGATGTCGATGTCCACGCCGTCCATCGTGCGGACCTTGCCCTGCACCGCCATCTGGACGGCCTGGGCGGCGGCGCGGGCGGGATCGGTGATGAGCGAGCCCGCGAGCTTGCGGGAAACGAGGGTGCCGTCCACGTTGTAGGCGCGGTCCGCGAACCCCTCCGAGGCCACCCGAGCGCCCATCTTCCGGCAGGTCGCGTCGTAGCGGCCGGAGGCGAGCGTCATCAGGATCAAGCCTGCGTCCACCGCCGACTGGCCGGCCGCGGTCGCGAGGGCCTCGTCGCTCTCCATCATGGTGTAGAGGATGCCGTGGGGCTTCATGTGCTGCAGCTCCGCACCCGCCGCGCGCGCCATCTCCCGCAGCGCGCCGGTCTGGTACGCGAAATAGTCCTGCAGCTCGCGCGCGCTCACGTCCATCTTGCGGCGGCCAAAGCCCATCAGGTCGGGCAGCGAGGGGTGCGCCCCCAGGGCCACCCGGTGCGCGAGCGCCAGCTCCACCGTCTTGCGCATCACGTGGGGGTCGCCGCCGTGGAAGCCGCACGCCACGTTGGCCGAGCTGATGAACGGCATGATGGCCTCGTCGGCCCCGAGCGTCCAGCGCCCGTACGATTCGCCCATGTCGCAGTTGAGGTCGATCGTCTTCGGCATGGCCCTACTCGAGCACGCGGCCCAAGGTCTCGACGAAGCGGTCCACGTCGCCGTCGGTCATGGCCAGCGAGCAGGCCCCGAGGCCGCGCTGCGAAAGGAGCACGCCCTCGTTGACCAGGCCCAGGAACGTGCGCGCGGGCGCCTGCGCGTCCGCCGGCCGGGCCGAGCGGTAGTCGCTGAGCTTCTTCTTGGTGTGGTGCAGCCAGAAGAGCGAGCCCACCCCGGTGACCTGGCCGGCGTAGCCCTTCTTGCGCAGGAGCCGGCGCACCCCGTCGCGTAGCCGGTCTCCAAGCGCCTCAAGACGCGCGTACGCCTCGGGGGTGAGCTGCTCCATGGTGGCGATGCCACCCGCCATGGTGAGGGGGTTGGCGTTGAAGGTGCCGCCGTGGTTGATGCGGCCCTTGCCGTCGCGCGGATCGTAGTAGTTCATCACCGCGGCGCGCCCGCCGAAGGCGCCGACCGCCAGCCCGCCGCCGATGATCTTGCCGAGCGTGGTGAGATCGGGCCGGATGTTGAAACGCTCCTGGGCGCCGCCGCGGCCCACCCGGAACGAGATCACCTCGTCGAAGACGAGGAGGATGCCGAGCCGCGCGGTCACCTCGCGGAGCTTCTCGAGGAACCCCTCGCGCACCGGGATCATCCCCGCGTTGGCGAGCAGCGGGTCGATCAGGAGCGCGGCGATGTCGCTCCCCTGCTTCTCGAGGATCTTCACGCAGGCATCCGTGTCGTTCCACGGCAGCGCGACCACGTGCTTGAGGACCATCGGGGGCACGCCCGCGGACCACGCCACTGACTTCGGCCGCTTGCGCGAGCCCGCGGTGGCCGGGTCCGGAGCGACGCTCACCAGCACCCAGTCGTGGGTGCCGTGGTAGGCGCCCTCGAACTTGGCGATCTTGGCCCGGCCGGTGAAGGCCCGGGCGACCCGCACCGCGTGCATGGTGGCCTCGGTGCCCGAGTTGGTGAAGCGCACCACCTCCATGCCGGGGATCCGGGTGGTCAGGATCTCGGCGAGGCGGATCTCGTGCTCGCTCGGGCCCGGGAACGACATGCCGTGGACGGCGGTGTCCTGGATGGCCTTGACCACCGCCGGGTTGGCGTGGCCCAGGATCAGGCTCGTGTAGTTGCCGTTGAAGTCGAGACGCTCCACTCCGTCGGCGTCCCAGATCCGCGCGCCCTCCCCGCGGGTGATGTAGAACGGGTACGGATCGAAGAAGGTGGTGGTGCGGCTGTTGCCGCCCGGCATGACCCGCAGCGCCTCCTCGAAGAGCTGACGGGAGCGGGGAGTCTTGGCCTTGTAGTCGGTGACGGCGCGCTCGAGAGTCATGGGCTCCTCCTCCGGCCTATTCGATTGCCGCGTCCAGCGCCCGGCGGCTGTCCCGAAGCATCGCATGAGCCTCGGCCACTGTCACGCGGCGGAAGGAGAGCCGCCCGCCGGGCTTGAGCTGGGCGATGCGGCCCAGGTGGAACGAGCACACGGTGGCGATCTTGGTGTAGCCGCCCGCCGACTGCCGGTCGGCGAGCAGCACGATGGGCTGGCCCTCGCCGATGACCTGGATCCCGCCCATGGGCACGCCGTCGGAGACGATGTCGTGGCCGCGCGTGTGCTCGATGAACGGGCCCTTGAGCCGCGCCCCCATGCGGTCGCTCTGCGGGAGCACCTCGTACGGCCCGGTGAGGAACGCGGCGATGCCCGCGGCGGTGAACCGATCGTCCTGCGGCCCGAGGATCACCGCGACGGTGGCCTCGCCGCCGTATACCGGGGCGTGCCCGGGCCGGACCCGCCGCGGGCGGACCGGGGCGGCCGCGCCCAGCGGCAGCCGATCGCCCTTGCGCAAGGCGCGACCGCCGAGCCCGCCGAGCCGGCCGCGCACGTACGTCGAGCGCGACCCGAGCACGACCGGCGTCTCGAGACCGCCCGCGACCGCCAGGTACGCGCGGACCCCGGTCCGGGCGGGCCCGAGCCGCAGCACGTCGCCCCGCTTCACCGGCACCGTCTCCCAGGCCGGCACCGGAGCGCCGTTCACGGTCGGCGCCATGTCGGCCCCGGTCACCGCGACCAGCCGGTCGTCGGCGAACTCGACCCGGGGACCGATCAGGGTGCACTCGAGCGCGGCCGCGCCGTCGGGGTTGCCGACCAGGCGATTGGCCAGCAGGAGCGCCTCCCGATCCATCGGGCCCGACGTCGGGATGCCCACCCGCAGGTGCCCGAACCGGCCGAGGTCCTGGATGGTGGTGAGCGGACCGCCGTCCTGGACGACCAGGTCGCTCATGCGGCGGCGCCGGTGATCCGCGGCGCGTAGCGGCCCGCCTCCACCAGGGCCGCGATGGCGTCGTACTCGGCGCGGTCGACCGCGCGGAAGCGCACGTGATCGCCCGCGCGCAGCAGGATCGGATCGGGCGCGTCCGGATCGTAGAGCCGCACCGGGGTGCGGCCCAGCACCCAGAAGCCCCCGGGGCTCTCGATGGGGTAGATGCAGCACTGGATCCCGCCGATGCTGACGCTGCCCGGCGGGGTCTTGGTCCGCGGGTTCTGCAGGCGCGGGATGGTCAGCCGCTCGGGCATGCCGGTCATGTAAGGCAGGCCCGGGGTGAAGCCCACGAAGTAGACGTAGTAGTCGGCGGACGCATGCAGGCGCGCCACCTCCGCGGGAGCGAGCCCGAGCTTCTCCGCGGCGGCGCCAAGCTCGAAGCCGAGCTCGCCCTCGTAGCAGCACGGCAGCTCCACGGTGCGCGCCGGGGGCAGCACCTCCGGTCGCGCCCGCACGCAGAGCTCGCGCAGCGTCGCGCCGAGCGCCTCGTAGCCGATCACCAGCGGGTCGTAGTAGACGAGGAGGGCGCGGTAGCTGGGGACGGTCTCACCGACCCCGGGCAGATGACGCTGCTGGAGCAGATACTCGAGCGCGAGGACGCGGGCGTTGAGCTCCCGGTTGACCTCGTCGCCCAGCTCGACGGACACCGCGCGGTCCCCGCACGGCAGGAGCCGCGGTTCGGGCCAGATCGTCACCGGGCGAGAAGCGTCAAATCGCGGCCAGCGCGTGGTTCGGCAGGTCGGTGATGAACATGTGCCCCGGGCTGTGGGTGATCATGAACGCGGGCTTCGACGCCAGCGCCACCGCCTGCGGGGTGACCCCGCAGGCCCAGAAGACCGGCGTCTCGCCCGCGCGCACGCCCACCGAGTCGCCCCAGTCCGGCGTGTTCACGTCCGCGATGCCGAGGGCGGCCGGGTCGCCCACGTGCACCGGCGCGCCGTGCGCTCCGGGGAAGCGCGCGGAGGCGATCACCGCCTTCGAGATGAGCCCGGTCGGAATCGGGCGCATCGAGACCACCATGGGGCCGTGGAACTGCCCGGCGGGCCGGCACTGCACGGACGTCTTCCACATCGCCACGTTCTTGCCCATCTCGATGTGGCGCATCGGGATGCCCGCGTCGAGCAGCGCCCACTCGAAGGTGAACGAGCAGCCGAGCAGGAAGGCCACCAGGTCGTCGCGCCAGAAGGGCCGGACGTCGGTCACCTCGTCGGCGAGCACGCCGTCCTTGTAGATGCGGTAGCGCGGCAGGTCGGTGCGGAGGTCGGCGCCCGGGGCCACCCCGACCGGCTCGGGCGATCCCACGTCGGTCACCTCGATGAGCGGGCAGGGGCGCGGGTTGCGCTGGCAGAAGAGCAGGAAGTCGTAGGCCTGCTCCTTCGGCAGCACCGCGAGGTTGGCCTGGACATAGCCGGGCGCGAGCCCGGCGGTCACGGTGGTCAGCCGTCCGGCCCGGATGTCGGCGCGGATCTCCTTCGGATGGCGAGCGTCGATGGGCATCGGTGAGCCTCCCGGTCGATCTACTTGAGGTACCCGAGCCTCGGCCAGAGATCGGGGTTGCCGAGCACGTGCGGCTTCTCGCCCCGCAGCACGCGGAGCATCTCCGCGGTCACCTGGAGCGCGGTGTTCCGCGTGCTCTCGCGGGTCACCCCCGCGATGTGCGGGGAGACGATCACGTTCTCGAGCTGGAAGAACCGGTTGTCGGAGGACGCGGGCTCCTCCTCGTAGACGTCGATCCCCGCCGCGCGGATCTTGCCGCTCTCGAGGCCGGCCACGAGCGCGTTCTCGTCCTGGGTCTTTCCTCGCGACGTATTCACGAAGATCACCCCGTCCTTCATCTGGGCGACGGCGGCCGCGTCGATCATGTGGTGCGTCTCTTTCGTGTGCGGCGTGTGGCAGGTCACCACGTCGGCCTGGCGGAGCACCGAGGCCATGTCCGGCATGGGCTCGACCCCGCGGTTGCGCACCTCGTCGGCGGGCACGTACTTGTCGTAGCCGATCACCCGCATGCCGAGCGCGGCCGCGGTCTTGGCCACGCGGCGGCCGATGTTGCCCACCCCGATGATGCCGAGGGTCTTGCCGTTCATCTCGAGCAGGCCCTGCCACCGGCCCTTGCCCCAGTCCGCCTTGCGGGTCCGCTGGTCCACGACCACCGCCTGCTTGGCGCAGGCCAGCATCAGCATGATCGCGTGCTCGGCCACCGAGTTCGAGTTGGAGCCGGGCGCGTGCACGACCGCCACCCCCAGCTCGGTGGCGGCGGGCAGGTCCACGATGTCGAGGCCCACGCCGTGCCGTCCCACCACCTTGAGTTTCGGGCAGGCGGCCATCAGGCTGCGGGTGCAGTCGGGCTTGGAGCGGAACAGGATGCCCTCCGCCTCCCGGGCTGCGGCGATCATGGCCGCCTCGCTCTGGGCGTCGGTCACGACCACGCGCGCCTCCGCCTCGAGCTGCTTCATCCCGTCCGGGTGGATGGGTCCTCCGAGCACGACGAGCGGCTTCACGGGGCGCATTATAGCGGAGGAGACCTTGCCGAGTCATCTGGCGCGCGTCGTGCCATGATCTCCATGTGCGCTCGCATCGATCAGATCACCCCGCGAGGCCCCGCCCCACGTGACGCGCCTCGAGACCCTCCGCCGGCAGGCCGCCGGGTGCACCGCGTGCCCCCTCTATCGCCACGCCACCCAGACCGTCTTCGGTGAGGGCGTCGCGCGCGCGGCCATCGTGCTGGTCGGCGAGCAGCCCGGTCACGAGGAGGACCTGACCGGGCGGCCGTTCGTGGGACCGGCGGGTCGGCTGCTCGACCGGGCCCTGGCCGACGCCGGCCTCGAGCGCCGCCGGCTCTACGTCACCAATGCGGTGAAGCACTTCAAGTGGGCGAAGGACGGGAGCGGCGGGAAGCGACGCATCCACGAGCGGCCGAGCCAGAGCGAGGTCGAAGCCTGCCGCCCGTGGCTCGAGCAGGAGCTGTGGCTGATCCGCCCGGAGGTCGTCGTGTGCCTGGGGGTCACCGCGGCCCGCTCGGTGCTCCGGCGCCGGATCACGATCAGCGCCAGTCGCGGGGAGACCCTCTCCTCGCCCGAGGGCTTCCGGACCCTCGTGACCATCCATCCCTCGGCGATCCTCCGGATCCCGGATCCGGCGAACCGGGAGGCGGAGCAGCATCGCTTCACCGACGACCTGCGACGTGCGGCCCGCCTCGCCCACCGCGCTGTTCGTGCGCGAGAGGAAGAAACGACCCGGTAGATCTTCCTGGATGCGGCGCGGCGCAGCGTACGGCTTCCCACGGGAGCTGCGGAAATCGCGGGGGCGTGGAGGGTGGCCCGCGGATCGCCGGTGGCACGTTGCTTGAACGTCCGTCGGCCGCCACATATCGAACCCCGCGGCCCCCGGAGGCCGGGAGGAGAGCATGACGCAGCCGACGCTTCTGGCCAGTCAACGAGAGGGCGAGGCATTCCCGACCGAGGATCTCATTCGTATGCCCGGCCGGCAGAACTGCTGGGCCATCGTGCTCGCCGGGGGCGAGGGCATGCGGCTGCGCCCACTCGTGCGCCAGGTCCTGGGCGACGACCGTCCGAAGCAGTACGCGCGCCTCCTCGGCGCCCGGAGCCTGCTCGGCCAGACCCTGGACCGCATCGGGCTGGCGATCCCCGAGACGCGCACCCTGGTCGTCACCGTTCGCCAGCACGCCGGCTACATCGCCGAGGAGTTCGACGCAGCGCCGCACCCGACCATCCTGGCGCAGCCTTTCGACCGGGGCACCGCAGCCGGCGTGCTCTACCCGGCCCACTGGATCGCGTGGCGCAACCCGGAGGCGATCGTCGCGGTCTTCCCGTCCGACCACTTTCTCCTGGGCGAGGCCACCTTCATGGCCCACGTGGCCGAGGTGGCGGGGTGGGTGGAGAAGAATCCCGAGCGGCTGGTGCTGCTGGGCGCGCAGCCGACGTCGCCCGAGGTCGAGTATGGCTGGATCGAGCCCGACGAGTGCCTGGGCGACCTGTCCACCGGCCCGATCCGCTCGGTGCGGCAATTCTGGGAGAAGCCCGCGGTCGCGCGGGCGCGGGCGTGCATGACCGCCGGGCATCTCTGGAATACCTCCGTGATGGTCGGCAAGGTCGCGGCGGTAGTCCAGGCCGGCTGTCAGGCGCTGCCCGACCTGAGCGATCGCCTCGCCCACATCGAGCCCTTTGCGGGCACTCCCGAGGAGCCCGACGCGGTGCGCCAGGCCTACGAGCTGATTCCGAAGGCGAATTTCTCACGCGCGGTGCTCGAGGCCTGCCCGGAGACCCTGGCCGTCTCCCGGCTGCCGCGCATCGTGTGGTCCGATCTGGGCAGCCCGCACCGGGTGATGGAAGCCCTGACCCGGATGCGCATCCGGCCGGAGTGGGCTCGCTCTCTCGCGCCCTCGGCCTGAGTGAGGGGTCGGCGGTGCGGGATGGGCGCGGTCAGGCCGAGGCCGCTGCGCGGGGGACGGGCCGGAGTCCCGGAGGCGGCGCCAGCGTGAGGTGAAGGTCGCAGTATTCCTGCAGCAGGTCCGGGCATTCTTCCCGGATCTCGGCCAGCACCGTGGGGGCGCCCTTGCCCAGTCGCAGGAGCGTCGCGGCCCTCGAGAGGACGCGCTGCTGCCGGGCAAGCTCGTGCTGCGTCTCCGAAATTTCCTTGCCGCGCCGGCTGATCTCCGCCAGCAGTGACGCTTCCAGCTCGTGCCGCTCCGTCATCGCCCGCTCCTTTCGGCTGTCCCGAGTCCCTGCATGAGCCACTCGGGTAAAGCAAGGCGGCTGCCACGCCGATCCCCACGCTTCGTGCCGATTTGCCCCGCGAACGCGACGCCCCGCGTGCGTACCACGCGCAACCGACCGGGTTGGAATTTCTCACTCGGAGGCGCCGGCCTCGGTCGGCCGGTCGTTCTTACCGCGCCCATATGGCGAGATCTGGGCCCGGCGGAGGCGGGCGACGCAACTGCTCCCCCGGTTCGCGCATCTTCTCGCCGGCTTCCGGCTCGGCCACCGTCCGGGCATGGTGATTGCTCGACAGAGGCCCATGGCGGCAAAGCCGAACATCCTGATCGTCGACGACGAGGAGGACTCGAGGACCGCGCTCCGGACCATCCTCGGCACGTGGGGCTACGCGACCGACGCCGCCATCGAGGGGCGGGAGGCGCTGCAGAAAGCGGCGGCACTGCGCCCCTCGCTCGTCGTCACCGATCTGATGATGCCGGACATGGACGGGCTCGGCCTGTTGGCCGCGCTGCAGCAAGAGATGCCCCGGGTGCCGGTCATCATCCTGACCGGCCGGGCCACCGTGGACACCGCGGTGGGCGCGATGCGCCAGGGCGCCTACGACTACCTCACCAAGCCGGTGGACCTCGACCGGCTGCGGCTGCTCATCGAGAAGGGGCTCGAGCGCGGCCGGACCCTCGACGAGATCACGATCCTGCGGCGGCGGGTAAAGGACGTGTGGGGCCTGGGCCGCCTCATCGGCCGCAGCGCGCCCATGCAGGAGGTCCACCGGCTCATCGAGCAGGCCGCGGCCACTCCCGCGCCGGTCCTGATCCACGGCGAGACCGGCACCGGC
>Ga0326726_10005482_pt1 | contig 11484 bp, 6 predicted proteins | sample MHFenrmetagenome_2_FD_207603 | JGI IMG/M metagenome (GOLD analysis project Ga0326726, IMG submission 207603) | Lab enriched peat soil microbial communities from Michigan Hollow, Ithaca, NY, United States - MHF15MN | ecosystem: Environmental > Terrestrial > Soil > Wetlands > Peat | place: USA...
CTGTAGGTCCCGATCGGGGTCCAGTCTTCCGACTGTGGGATATTCGCGCCGCATCCGGCGATCAATATGATCAAGCAGATGCCGACGGCGGCCGGCACCCATCGCCAGATGCGCCTCTTGAGAAGCGGCCGCCGGGAAAAGGCCCTCAACGCGACGGCCGCGATCAGGATGAGAAGGCCCAAGCCTGGGGGGATCAGCGCCGACCCGGCGAGCGCCGCCCCCGAGCCCGCGCCGTTTCGGGCGGTCGTCGTCAGCGTCAGCGTGGCCGTGGCCGGGTTGGCTCCCGGCGTCACGCTGCCCTGCGAGAAGGAGCTATAGCAAGCCCTCGGCAGGTTGTAGACGTTGAAAAACACCGCGGCGTCGTACGGACCGTATTGCGGCGTCACCCGGACCGTATAGGTCGCGGCCGCTCCGGCGGCGACGGTCGCGCTCGCGGGCGTGACCTCCAGGGCGAAGCCGATGACCGGGAAGTCGACGGCGCCCGAGGAGCCGCCTCCCGGCGCGGGATTGACGACCGTCACCGGGATCCGGCCGGCCGTACCGATGTCCTCGGCGGCGATGGCCGCCTTCAGCTCCGTTCCGCTGACGAAGGTCGACGTCCGAGGTTGCCCAGCCCACAGGGCGACGGCGCCGGGGACGAATCCCGAACCGCGCAGAAACAGGTCGAATCCGGGGCTTCCCATGACGGCGCTCGCGGGAGCGAGGGACGTCAGGACCGGCGGGACGTTGTTGACGGTGAACCGCACGGCGTTGGACACGCCGCCGTTCGGGTTGCGGACGGTGACGGCGATCGTGCCGACGATCTGAAGAAGGTCGGCCCCGACCTCCGCGCGCAGCTCTTGGTCGCTCTGGAACGTCGTCGGCAGGTCACGGCCGTCCCACATGACGACAGAGCCGCGCTCGAAACCCGTGCCGCCGATGGACACCGTGAGAGGGGGGTCCCCGGCGGTGGCGCTCGCCGGCGAGACCGAGCTCGTGGCGGCCGCAGGGATGTCGAAGGCGGAGAGCTTGGCCACAAAGGCCTCCTGGTCGTAAGGCACGGCGCCGTTGGCGGTCAGGTCGGGCCCGACCAGCACGGGAAAGGACGGGTCCCTGGAGAACGTCGTGCCGGCGATATAGGCGTTCCCATCGCCGTCGACGGCGATCCCCACGCTCGGCTCCTCCGAGTTTTCCCCGCCCACGTAGCCGCAGTAAACAAGGCCCGTGCCAGCGGGGTTGACCTTGGCCACGAAGTCGTCGGCCGACCCGTTCCAGGTCAAGTCCGGCCCTTCCCGCACGGGAAAGGTCGACTCGGGAGAAGCGGTCGTGCCGATGACATAGGCGTTCCCCGCGCCGTCCACGGCGATCCCCAGGCCGCTGTCGTTGTCTTCGCCGCCGATATAGCCGCAGTAGCCCAGGGTCCCGTCCGGGTTCAGCCTGGCCACGAAGGCGTCGCGATAGCCGCCGTTCCAGGACCGGTCCGGCCCGATCTTCAGCGGAAAAGTCGTTTCGTCGCTCTCGGTATAGCCCGTGACATAGGCGTTCCCCGCGCCGTCCACGGCGATGCCGCGAATGTCCTCTTCGTACCCGCCGCCGATATAGCCGGAGTAGTCCAGGCCCGTGCCGTCGGCCTTGACCTTGGCGACGAACCCGTCGAACTGGCCGCCGAAGGCCGGTCCCGGTCCGACCTTGACCGGGAAATCCGAGGAGTTGGTGCGGCCCGCGACGTAGGCGTTCCCCGCGGCATCCACGGCGACCGCGTAGGCTTCCTCGTTGAAATCGCCGCCGATGTAGCCGCAATAGACGAGGTCCAGGCCGGCGGCGTTCACTTTCGCGATGAAGGCCTCATAGCTGCCGTTCGGGGTCAGGTCGGGCCCGATCTTGACCTGCGGAAGAGTGATGGCCCGGCCGACGACGTAGGCGCAGCCCGCTCCGTCGACCGCGATCCCGTAGGCGAGCTCGTCGCCGAGCCCGGCGATGCGGCCCGCGTAATCGAGCCCGGTACCCGACGCGTTCACCTTGGCCACGACGGCATCTTCGCCCCCGCCCGCGACGAGCGAGGAGCCCGGGGTGACGGGAAAATCGGGCGAATTGGTGCGTCCCGAAACGTAAGCGCAACCCGCGCCGTCCACGGCGATCGCGGAGCCATTGTCAGTGCCCATGCCGCCGATGAAGCCGCAGTAAACGAGCTCCGAGCCGTCGGCGCTCACCTTGGCGACGAAGATGTCCTCGGGCCAGCCGTTGAACGTCAGGTCCGGGCCCACCTTCACGGGAAACGTGTTTTCCTGGGACTGCGCCGTGCCTGTGACGTAGGCGCATCCCGACGCGTCCACGGCGACGCCGTTGCAGATATCCCAGGTCGCGCCTCCGATGAACCCGCAGTAGACGATAACCGCGGGATCGATCACGAGCGGCAGGCTGGGATCGTACGGACCGACATCGAACCCGACCTCGGCGTCCAGCCGATAGGCCGCCTTGACGAACGCCCTGCCGCCGCCGGCCTCCTGCCAGGCCAGCGGGGCCTCGTCCTCGAAGCCTCCCGCCGGAGTCGCGACGGCCAAGCGGCCTTCGTCGGTCAGCGTCACGCTCTCGGCCCCCCGATAGGCGAACCGGATCTTCGAGGGGTCCACCCCCGGGTGGACGACGAACGCCGACTTCAGGCGATCCACGGTCCCATCGTAGACAAGATCGACGCCGGGCCACAGGTCGCGGTAGATGATCCGGGAGCTGGCTTGGAGTCCCGGCCTCCATTCTCCGGCCTGTCCCTTGAAGTACGAGAAGACCGCTCCCGAGCTTTCGAGAGTGGCGGGGGCCGCCTGCGGGTCGGCGCCGATGAAATCGAGCTTCACCACCCAGCGTTCGGGCGCGGAGCCTTCGTCGAGAACGAACGTCAGGCCTTCCGCCGCGAAGTAGATCGTCTTGTCCTTTCCCCGGACGGAGAACGCCGCCGGGCCGTCCACCTGTCCCTCGTTGGGAATGAACTGAAGAGGCAGCTTAGCGAAAGCGGCGTTCAGGCGCGGCGCGCGAAGGGAAGCAACGGCAGGCGTCCGAGCTTGCCCCACGCCCATCGGCCCGGCGTCCGGGGCCCCGAAGCCCGCGAGAAAAGCCGATACGACGGCGATGGAGAGAACGGGCTTCTTCATCTCAGCCTCCTGGGACCTACTCCGGACCCATCCTTCGCCGGCGCCGCGACGAGCGGCGTGAAGTACCAGAGGTCGTTGAGATTGTTTTCGTCCTTGACCGAATCAACGCCGCCGCCGCCCCAGAGCCAGAATCGCCCAACGGCGTCGAGCCACGACAGGGCATAGTACCTTCCGCCCGGGGCATTCGAGAGGTCCGGCGTGTTCTTGGTCACATAGCTGCCCGGCTGGTCAGCCGCGTCGACCCCGCCCACCCAGGTCCACTCGTTGGCCGCCGGATCGTATCTCCAGAGATCGTTCAGCGTGCCAAAACCGCTTTCCGAATAGAATCCCTCTCCCCCGAAGAGCCAGAAGCGCCCGTCCGGGCCGGTCCATGATGCCGAGAGATACCTGGACCCGGGGACGTTGCGAGGATCGGCGACACCCTGGGTCCCGTAGACGCCCCCCGCACCGGGCCACTCGCTTCCGGACACCCAGGTCCATCGGCCGTCCGCGGGGTCGAATCGCCAAAGGTCGCCGAAGTAGGCCGGGCCGTACCAATCGTATCCCCCGAACAGCCAGAGCCGTCCGCCGAGATCGACCCAGGTGGCCATATTGCTGCGGCATGGGGGCCTGTTCGAAGGGGACGGCACTCCCTTCGAGCCGTATTCTCCCGGATCGCCGGCGAGATCGCTTCCCGAGATCCAGGTCCATTCCGAGGTCACTGGATCGAACATCCAGAGGTCGTTGAGCATGTCTTGCCAGCCCGTCCGGTCGAAGCCGTAGCCCCCGAAGAGCCAGAGCCGGCCGCTGGCGTCGATCCACGTCGCGCTTTCGGACCTAGCTCCGGGAACGTTCGTCGCGTCGGGGACGCCCTTCGTCCCGTAACGGCCAAACTCGTGCCTCAGATAAAAGCCCGACATATAGGTCCAAAGGCCCGTCGCCGGGTCGAAGGACCAGAGGTCGTTCATCGGACCGGACTGCCCCAGGGAGTCCCAGCCCCATCCCCCGAACAGCCAGAACGTGCCTCGGGGATCGCACCAGGACGCGGCATAGAGTTTTGAGCCGGGCACGTTCGACGGATCCGCGACGCCTTTGGTCCCAAAGACGCCCGATTGGGCGCCGGCATCGCTCCCCGAAACCCAGGTCCACTCGTTGGTCAACGGGTCGAATTTCCACAGGTCGTTGAAGGTCGGCCCGCTGTAGAAACTCGCGCCGAATCCGCCGAAGAGCCAGAGGTTGCCGGCGGGATCGATCCAGGATGAGGCCGCGCCCCTCGCCCCGGGATCGTTCGCCGGAGCCGGCAGGCCCTTGGTTTCGCCGACCCTGGGGGCGTTCGCCCTATCGCTGCCCGAGACCCATGTCCAGATGACCTCGTTGGCGCCGGCCGGCCTGATGGTCGCGGACGTGGATCCGGAGACGGCCGGGTCCTCGACCGAGGTGGCGGTGATCGTGACGATGGGATCGGCCGGGACGAGTTCCGGAGCGGTGTACAGGCCTTCGTCCGTGATCGTCCCATATTCGGGTCCGGAGCCCGTCGAACCGGAAAGCGTCCACGTCACCCGGTCATCGATGGCGTTCTCGACCAGCGCCCCGAACCGGCGGACCAGGCCGGCCGTCACGAGGATTTCAGGCGGGCGAACGGTGATCGTAATGGGATCGAAAAGATGGACCGTGGCGCTCGCCGATTTTGTCGAATCGGACACCGAGGTGGCTTTGACCGTTACGGAGGGAGGCGCGGGGAGGCTCGCCGGTGCCGTATAAAGGCCGGTGTCGCTGATCGTGCCGCAGGCGGTTCCGTTGCACCCATCGCCCGAAAGGCTCCAAACCACCGCGGTGTTCAAGGAATTCTGCACCGTGGCCGTGAACTGCAGCGAGGTGTTGACATGAATGCTCCCGGTCACGGGAGCCAGGGTCACTTTGACCGCGGGGGGAGGAGGCGGCGGGGAGGAAGGCGACGCGCCGCAAAACCAAGAAAGGATAAGGGACCCGACAAGCGGGACGAATTTCCGAGCCATGTCAACCCCAGCTCTTTTATTGCCGAGGTAAGTATAGGGTGGAATAGTTGCGGGTGTCAACAAATTGACCTGTCCCATAACAGGGCAATTTTCGGGCGCGGGGGATGATGTCAAGACAGCCCTCATGCCTCAGCCCATCATCCCGTCCTGAAGACGCAGGGTCCGGTCCGCGAACTCTTTGAGTCGGAGATCATGGCTGGCGACGATCACTGTCGCGTTCCGGCTCTTGGCCTGATCGTGAAGCAGCGCGATGATGTCGATCGCCTGCCGGGTCTCGAGGCTCCCGGTCGGTTCGTCGGCGATCAGGAGTTCGGCGTCGTTCACGATGGCCCGGGCGATCGCGACGCGCTGCTTCTCGCCCTGGCTCATGGCGCGCGGGAATCGGCGGGCGAGATGTCCAAGGCCCAACTCCCCCAGGAGCGCCCGCGTTTTCGCGGCCCGTTCCGCCCGCCGTTTCCGGTTGAACCGGAGAACGACCTCAATGTTCTCCGAGGCCGTCAATGAATCGATCAGCAGGAATGTCTGAAAGACGAAGCCGATCCTTTCCGCCCTGAGGGACTGAAGTTCGCTGGCCGAGTACTCTTCCACGTTTTTCCCGAAGAGCGAAATGCTCCCGGACGTCGGCCTCGTCAGGCCGGCGATGAGCGTCAGGAGCGTCGTCTTTCCGCTTCCGCTGGGTCCCAGGAGCAGGACCATTTCGCCCCGTCTGGCTTCGAGGGAGACTTCGCGGACGGCCGTCGTCGGCTGGCCGGAGCCGTTGAATATCTTGGTGACCTTTTCGAGGCGGGTGACGGGCCCGGGCGCGGCGAGGCCGTTCATGAGAATGCCTCCAGGAAATAGATCCGCCGGAGCCGGCGGATGGCGGCGAATGAGCTGGCGAGACTCATCAGCAGCACCGCCGCCACGACTCCGCCGATCTGGCCGGCGGTCGATATCGTGGTGACTTCGGGCGAGATCCGCTCGATGACCCGGACAAGCGGAAAAAAGAGGGCCAGGGCGGTGACACACGATACGGACGCGATGAGCAGGGCCTGCTTGATGACCATGCCCCAGAGGAAGGCCATTGGCGATCCCAGGGTTTTGAGGATGGCAAAGTCCTTCCGGCGTTCGAGGATGTTGACCGAAAGAAGCAAGCTGAGGATGGCCGTGAGAACAACAGCTCCGATGACCGCGACCGTATAGAGCAGGGGAAGAAGGCCCGACTGCATTTCGCGGACGTTATTGGCCAGGAAGGTCTCCTGATCATAGGCCTTCAGGCCGGCCAATACGCCGCAAATCTCCTCCCGGATGGGTCCGATATCGGACCCTGATTCAGCGTCCACCAGGACGCAGGTGGCCAATCCGGGGACGCCGATGAGCTTTCGAGCGAACCGGAGCGTTACGAACGCATATTGGATGACGAAGGCGTTCGTCCCGCGGCTGATCCCGACGATCTTCAGGCGGCGTCCCTGCAGATCGACCTCCTCCCCGGCTTTGAACCCGAATTTCAAGGCGAACGACCTGTCCAGGACGATCTCGTCGTCCGCGGCTGGGCTCCGCCCCCAGACGAGGTGGGGCGGCCCGCCGAGGCCCTTTTCGGGCTCGAAACCGGTCAGAAAGATCGTGCCGACGTGTTCGCCGTTGCGGATCGTCGAGAGGAGGAAGAGGACCGGCGCGGCCGTCCGGACGCCGGGCGTTCGGGCGATGGCGTTGATCTGGTCCATCGAGATGAGCGAAGAGCCTCTCAGAATGTTCGTGGCATTGTCCTGGAGGACCCAGAGATCGGCATGATTCTGCCGGATGTATTCCACCGAGCCGTCGGCGACGCCCCGGTAGACGGCCAGCAGAAAGAGCATCAGGACGATGCACAGCGCGATGCCTCCGATCGTCAGGATCAGGCGGAGAGGCTGGCTGCGGAGCGTCCGGACGGCGTACATGTCCATATCGGAAGTCCTTGGGCCTAAGCCGCCATCTGGACTTCGGTCCGCAGACGTCCCCGGATGCGGCCGAAGATCTCGTCGAGGCTCGGCCCCGTGATCGTCAGGCCGTGGTTCCGGAGACCCACGGACGTGCGCTCGGGCCGTGCGGTCCTGGCGAGAAGACGGGCCACGTCCTCGGCTAATTCGATCGTCCCGCAGGGATAATTTTGCCCCGTGCAGAGGACGCCGTCCATCCACGCGTGGACGTGAACGATGGCCGCGACGCCGGGAAACGTCCGATAGATGAGCTCGTGTTCCACGGCGTCGACCGAGACCCGGGCTTTCGGGTCGTGGTCGGGGGGAACACTGACCAGAGCCTGGACGGCCTCGTGATCGAAGCCTTTGACGAGGAGAAGGTCCCAGCCGATCTTCGAAAGATGGGCCTTGTTCACCCCCCGGGCCGTCATCCAGAACGTCGTTTCCCCAAGCTCCGGAACGCGCTCCCGTGCGCTCAGGTTCCCGTAGCTCAGGCTTCGCAGCTCGAACAGCTTGTAGATGTGCCGGATGGACTTCTCGGACAGAACTTTGTGGAGGTCAAAGGGCGCGGGCAGGACGCCGAGCTCGTCCAGCTCGTTCCCTCCCCTCTTGATCCGTTCGACGATGGGCGACGTTTGCCAGAAGCGCTCGGGCAGGTCCTCGGAGAACCGGTTGGCGATGGCAAAACGGGCCCCGGCTATCGGAATGATCCGCTCATAGACCCTCTCGGGATCGAACGCGAGGTGATAGAAGCCCGCTTCGGGGGTCGTGAAGTACATTTCGTAGGCCGGCCCGCCCCCCTTCGCAGCCAGGCCGCCCTTGGGAACGGCGCAGAGTAGGATATTCGAAAGGGTGCGGACGAGGGTCGTGTAGCACAGCAAGCGCAGGGCTTGGATCGACTCCGGCGGCCGGGCGAGGGTCACGAGCGAAAAGACGAAGACCGATTGGGACCTGCGCCTGAAGCTCCGGGGCGAGTCCGGGCCGGTCAGATTGAGGACGAACCGGACACCCTCTTCCGGAGAGCCGAGCTCATGGCCATGCGCAAGGCATGTCCGTTCGATGGCCGCGGCGATCCGGTCCCGTTCCGGGTCAGAATCGTTCTTGATCACGGCGAATTTCATGATGGTCCTCCTGAAGGGCCGCCGGGGATTAAGAGGATATCGCGTCCCATGAGGTCGGCGAAGGTCTCTCTCCGGCGGACGAGGCGGCACGTGTTCCCCTTCACGGCGACAACGGCGGGCCGCGGAAATCCGAAGGAGGATTCCTGGGCGAGGAAATAGGCGCCGCTGTCCATGATGGCGATGACCTCGCCGGCCCGGACCTCCGGCATCCGGATGTTCCGGTAAACGACATCGGACGCGAAGCAGACCGGACCGACGATGGTCACGCGTTCCGTGCGGGGGCGGCGGACATCGTCGGCGAGGAGGACCTCATGGCATTCATAGAACGTCGGCAGGGTCACGGTCCCCAGGCCGCCGTCCGTGATCAGCCATTTCCGGACCTTCGGCCGGGTCTTGACGTAAGACACGGTCAGGAGGAGGAACTGGTTCGGGCTGGCGATCGACCGGCCCGGCTCGGAGATGAGCTCCGGCAGCTCGCCCCCCGGGAAGATCCGGAGAAGCGCTCGCGCGGTCTCCCCCGAGAAATCTTCGAACGAAGCGCAGTCGCCGACGGAGACTCCGGCCGGCAGCCGCCCCCACCCTTGATAGACGAGAAGCTCGCGGGATGTCATCTCCCGGGTGGTCGGCGAGGCGAATCCGCCGCCGATGTCGACGATGTCCACCCGGAAGCCGTCGGCGCGCGTCTCTTGAAAGAGGGGGGCCAGACGGTCCAGGACCCGAGCGTAGGCCTTCGCGTCGCGGATGCCCGTTCCGATGTGAAAATGGAAGCCGCGGAAGCGGAGACCGGGCAGGCTTTGGACCAAGCCCAGGCCTCGCCGGGCCTCGCCGCTCTTGAGATCGAGGCCGAAGGCGCATCCTTTGCGGCTTCCCGTGGCCGAGCCGGCGTTCATTCCCCTGGGGACGAAATCGGGATTGACCCGAAGAAGGACGTCGACCCGTTTTCGCGCGGACTGGGCGATCTCATGGACGAGGGCGAGCTCGCCGAGCGAATCGACGGCGATCAGGCGGACGGCGCTCTCGACGGACATCTTGAGAAACGCGGCGGTCTTTCCCGGCCCGTTGACGACGATGTCTTCCCCGCGATATCCCAGACGAAGGGCCATCTCGAGCTCGAAGGGGCTCATGACCTCGGCCTTGAGGCCTGCCCGGCGCGCGGCTTCGATGACGGCCGGGACCGAGTTGCATTTGAAGGCATAGTGAACGGAGGTCCGGCCCGGGTAGGCCGCTTCCATGCTCCGCCGGAACTTGACGGCCGTCGCCTCGAGCCGCTCTTCGTGGAGAACGTGGAGCGGCGTTCCATAGGCGCGGGCGATGCCAGCCGCGCTCTCGGTTCCGATCATGAGCCGGCCGTCGGCGTCCGTTCCCAGGCCCCAGTCTCGCGGCTCGAGTGTCTGCGTCATGGGCCGATCTCCTTGGCATAGATGCCAAAGTGCCTATCGGGTCGCATGCCCAGGCCCTCCGCGCCTTTGAGGACGACCTGGTTGTCGGGCGACACCCAGGTCGTCTCGGCCCTATCGAAGTGCCGGGCCATCCGGCAGAATTCCGCGAGGAGCAGATTCTTGACGCACGAATGCCGATAGTCCTTCTTGATGCCGACGGTGAAGATGATGATCGTCTTGACGGACCTTCGGTCCCGGAGAAACCTGATGAGCTTGACCGGTCCGGGGACGCCCTTCCATCGTCTCAGGAGCGGGTTCACGTCCAGGACACAATGCAGGACGCCCACGGGCCGGCCCTGGTGCTCGACGATCTTGATGAGGTCCGGCCGGGTCACGAGACCCATGTGCTTCGCCGAGAATGCGTACTCCTCCGGGCCCAGGGGGAGGAAATGCCAGTTCGCGGCGAAAGCGTCGTTGTTGACCTCCCTGATGCGCTCCAAGTCTCCGGCTCTGTCTTTGAGCGAGAGCGACCGGATCGCGTATCCGTCTGGGCTCGGCGCGGCGGCGAGGGCGACCAAGCTGCGGCCGAGATAAGTTCCGATGTTGTCGTTCTTCATTGTCTGGAGGCGGGCCGAGATCCGGAATCCCGCCTTTTCGAGGAGCTCGCTATAGTAAGGGGGATTATAGGGCTGGAAAAAGCTCGGCGCCGTCCCGAATCCGTCGATCTGGAGGCCGAGCTCGGCATAGTGATGGGGATTGAACGGCCCTTCGAGGACCTCGACGCCTCTGGCCCGGCAGTAGGTTTCGGCCTCACCGAAAAGGCGCCGGGCGGCGTCCGCGTCGTTCTCCGATTCGAAAAAACCGAAGAAGGCCGACCGGACGCCGAAGGCTCTTTGATGGGCGCTGATGATGATGACCGCCGTCCGGGCGACGGGCGTCCCGCTGCGATAGCCAACGAACAGACGGAGCGTCGCGTTCGCAAAGTAAGGGTTGCGCTTTGGATCGAGCGTCCGTCGCACTTCGCCGAGGACCGGGGGCACCCAAAGCGGATCGCCGTGATAGATCGCGAACGGCAGCCGAAGGAATTCGTCGAGCCCCTTTTTGTCCGAGACGGGGGCAACGGAATACGGCATAGCCCTAGCCCTTTTCGACCTGCTCGACGACATAGTTGTCGTAGATGAATGAGAGGTCCTTTTCCAGGAGCGTTTTCGCCAGGTCTCGCCAGGACCGGATGGTCCCGCCGAGGGACTGAGGCCGTTCCCGCCGCACCAGGAGATTGCGGTATGTGAGAACGGCCCCGTCCCTGGCGACGCGGACGGTTTCCCGAAGCAGGCTTTCGAACGCCGCCGGGGACATCCATTCGAAGATGTTCGAGAAGTTGAATTTGGAGATCGACGAGTCCTCGAGGTTGGCGAAAAAATGCTGGCAGCTGTCCGTGACGATCTCCACGCGGTCCAGGCGCTCTCGGATCGCCCGGAAGCTCTCGCGGCGCAGGTAGACGGGCAGATGGGTTTCGTCATAGTACCGCCCGAGGAGGATATAGGAGAGGAAGTAGTTCTCCTTCATCGGCAGCTGGACCAGCGCCCGCTCGGCCTTGGCGGCGAAATGGCGGCCGAACGAAAAGTCGCGTTCGAGATAGGCAAAGAAGGCTTTGTCGAAGAGCAGCGAATTGAGCCGCCGGCTGAGCATGACGCCCGTCAGGAACCTCCACCAGACGCCCTGCCACTGATCACGATAGAGCTTCTCTCTCGCGGCCGGGCCGTCGGCCTCGAACATCTTTTTGATCAGCCGTTTTTTTCCGAACCCGGCCACGACGGTCTTCCGGAGAAGGCGCATATACCGCTCATAGCGCCCGGCGTGGATGATCCCGCGGGCGATCTGCCTTGGGTGGCCGTCCCAGAACCGGGCCGCGTCGCCCGACAGACACGGCCGAA
>Ga0326726_10005484_pt1 | contig 11482 bp, 9 predicted proteins | sample MHFenrmetagenome_2_FD_207603 | JGI IMG/M metagenome (GOLD analysis project Ga0326726, IMG submission 207603) | Lab enriched peat soil microbial communities from Michigan Hollow, Ithaca, NY, United States - MHF15MN | ecosystem: Environmental > Terrestrial > Soil > Wetlands > Peat | place: USA...
CTCCACGAAGCTCACCAAGGCGATCACGAAAGCCATGGGGGTCAGGCTCGCAATCAGCTTCCAGTCGAGCGCCGGAAAGCCGAAGCCCGGCAGCCCTTCCGGCACCTTGCCGACAACGCGGCCCCCCATCGTTTCGAACCCGATGAAATTGCTGGCGACGGCCGCCAGGGCGACAGCGATCAGCACGCCCGGAAGCCTTGGGGCAAACCGCTTCATGGCAAGCATAAGCGCCAGAGAAGCCAGGCCGAACAGCAAGGAGACGGCATGCATCTCGTCCATGCTGGCAAGAACATGGACGATATCGGTGAGGAGATGCTTGCTGTTTCGCAACGACATGCCGATCAAGGGAGCGAACTGCGACAGCCCGATGATGATCGCCGCCGCATTGATGAAGCCCATCAGCACCGGATGGGAGAGAAAGTTCAGCAGCACCCCCATGCGCGCAAGGCCCAGGGCGACCTGCATCACTCCCGAGAGGAGAGCCAGCAGGATCACGGTGGCATAGAACTGTTCGCTCCCCCAGGCAGCAAGCGGGATGACGCTCGCCGCGGTGAGCAGGGACGTCATGGCCACCGGGCCGGTCGACAGCTGTCTCGACGAACCGAACAGAGCGCCGATCACGCAGGGGAGAAGCGTGGCGTAGAGGCCGTAGTAGGCCGGCACGCCTGCCAGTTGCGCGTACGCAAGCGACTGCGGAATGGCGACTAGGGCGACGGTGATTCCGGCTACGAGGTCGGCCCTGAGCGTGCCGGGGCCGATCTCGCGTCCCCAAGACAAGAAGGGGAGGACAAGCTGGAGCCGCTTCTTGTTGAAAGCGTGAAGCGATAGGCGGAGCATTAGACGCTACGCGGGTTCAGTTCGTGAAAATTTCAGTAACCATCGACGGTAATCATATCAGCGCCTCGATTGAACCTCGAACGGCGGCAGGAATCTCGGGGCCGACAGGTGCAGTGTGATATGCTCCCCCGCTTTCCGCCGGCCGGACGAGAATCTTGGCTTCTTCCCGCTGGAAAACTCCCACCGTGATGCTCGTGTGCGCGAGCGTGATCCTGACGCTCGCACTGGGAATCAGGCACAGCTTCGGGCTGTTTCTCCAGCCGATGAGCATGGACAACGGCTGGGGGCGCGAGGTGTTCGGCTTTGCCGTCGCGCTGCAGAATCTTCTGTGGGGGATCACGCAGCCGTTCACCGGGATGCTCGCCGACCGTTTCGGCGCGGGGCGCGTGCTCTTCGCGGGCGGCCTGCTCTACGCGCTCGGCCTGGTGTTCATGGCGAACTCGACCACCGCGCTCGGGCTCGCTCTCGCGATCGGCTTGTTCGTCGGCGTCGGCATGAGCTGCACAACCTTCAACATCGTTTTCGGCGCGCTGGGCCGCGCGTACCCGCCGGAGAAGAGGAGCGTGGTGCTCGGGATCTGCAGCTCCGCGGGCTCGTTCGGGCAGTTCGCGCTGCTGCCGCTCGTCCTGGTGCTCATCTCAGGCTTCGGCTGGTACACGGCGCTCATCGCGCTCTCGCTCGCCGTGGCGGTTGTGATGCCGGTCTCCTTCGGCGTCGCCGACAAGGGCTATCACGGCACGCTCGCCGGCAGCGCCGGAGTGTCGCTGAAGGAAGCGCTCGCCGAGGCGTTCCGCCACAAGGGCTTCTGGCTGCTCGGAGCGGGCTACTTCGCCTGCGGCTTCCAGGTGGTGTTCATCGGCACGCATTTCCCGGCTTTCCTCGTCGATCAGGGGCTCACCGCCCGCGACGGCACGATCTCGCTTGCGCTCATCGGCCTGTTCAATATCTTCGGCTCCTACCTTGCGGGGCATCTCGGCGGGCGCTTCTCCAAGACTTATCTGCTCTCGGGCCTCTACGCCCTGCGCGGGGTCGCGATCGCGCTGCTGATCGCGTTTCCGCTGACGCCGCTCTCGGCCTACGTGTTCGCCGCGACCATGGGGTTCCTCTGGCTCGGCACGGTGCCGCTCACTAACGGGGTCGTCGCGGGAATCTTCGGCGTGAAGCACCTTGCCATGCTGTCCGGCTTCGTATTCTTCTTCCATCAGCTCGGCAGCTTTTTCGGCAGCTGGTTCGGCGGCTACATCTTCGACCGTACCGGGTCATACCAGGTCGTCTGGCTGATCGCGATCGGGCTGTCGGTGATCTCGGTCGTGGTCAATCTGCCGATCGACGAGCGGGCGCTCGCGCGCAAGCACGCGCCGGCGTGAGTTTCGCCGGCGTCGGATCGTGCCGAGGTTCAGCGCCAACATCAGCATGCTGTTCAAGGAGCTCGAGCTTCCCGAGCGCTTCGAGGCGGCAGCGCAGGCGGACTTCAAAGCGGTCGAGATCCAGTTTCCCTACGGCTGGAGCAAACGGCAACTCGGCGATATCGCGCAACGCGCCGGGGTCGAAGTCGTGCTCATCAACATTCCAGCGGGAGACCCCGAGAAAGGCGACCGCGGCATCGGCTGTCTGCCTTCTCGCATCGCTGAATTCCGCGAAGGTGTCGCGAAGGCAATCGAATATTCCAAGGCGCTAGGCTGCAAGCAAATGAACTGTCTTGCGGGTGTTGCGCCGCGGGACGCCGAAGGGGCGATGCTGCGCGAGACCTACGTATCCAACCTCCGCTACTCGGCGGGCGAGCTTGCGCGCCACGGCATGACGCTCCTCATCGAGCCGATCAGCACGCAGGCGGTTCCGGACTTCTATCTCAACCGATCGGCGGATGCGCTCGCGATCATCGATGAGGTGGGCGCGAGCAATCTGAAACTGCAGTACGACCTCTACCACATGCGCATCATGGGGGACGATCTCGCCGCGACCATCGAAACGAATCTCGCTCGCATCGGGCACATGCAGTTCGCGGACGTACCAGGGCGGCACGAGCCCGGAACCGGGGAGATCGATTTTCCGGCTCTGTTCGATCTCATCGACCGACTCGGCTATCGCGGCTGGATCGGCGCGGAATATGTGCCCGCGGGAAAGACCGAGGAGAGCTTGGCGTGGGCGAAGGAATACTTGTAAGCTGCACCCATAGCCGGAAACACGCATGAACGTCGCCGTCACCGGAATCAATTTTCTCCGCCAGGCCGAGGTCGCGGGGCGCCTGCGCCGGCTGCTGCCAGCCGACGCGGTGCTGCACGCCGAAGAAGACACGCGCTCCTACGAGTGCGACGGCCTCTCGGCGTATCGCCAGCTGCCGATGGTGGTGGCCCTGCCCTCGAGCGAAGACGAGGTTCGCGAAGTACTCCGCGCCTGCCGCGAGCTGAAGGTGCCGGTGATCGCGCGCGGCGCGGGCACCGGGCTCTCGGGCGGGGCGCTGCCGCGGGGCGACGGTGTGCTGCTGTCGCTCGCAAGGATGCGGCGCATCGTCTCCCTCGACCCCATGGCGCGCACGGCTCGCGTGCAGCCCGGCGTCACCAACCTCGCGATCTCCGACGCGGCGGCGCCCTACGGGCTTTTCTACGCACCCGATCCATCGTCGCAGATCGCCTGCTCGATCGGCGGCAACGTCGCCGAGAATTCGGGCGGCGTGCACTGCCTCAAGTACGGCCTCACGGTACACAACGTGCTGCGCGTGCGCGCCGTTACCGTGGAGGGCGATACCGTCGAGTTCGGCAGCGAGGCGCTCGACTCACCGGGCCTGGACATTCTCGCTCTCATGGTCGGCTCTGAAGGCATGCTCGCGGTCGCGACCGAGATCACGGTGAAGCTATTGCCCCGCCCCGAGACGGCGCGCGTCATCCTCGCTTCCTTCGACGACGTGGAGAAAGCTGGCAACGCGGTGGCGGAGGTCATCGCCGCCGGCGTTGTCCCCTCGGGGCTGGAGATGATGGACCGGCCCGCGGCCCGCGCGGTGGAGGAGTTCGTGCACGCGGGCTACGATCTGGATGCCGTGGCGCTTCTCCTGTGCGAGGCCGACGGCACGCCCGAGGAGGTGGAGGAGGGCATCACCAGCATGACCGCGGTGCTGCGGCGCGCCGGCGCGACCGCGATACGCGTCTCGGGCTCGGAGGCCGAGCGCGAGAAGTTCTGGGCCGGCCGCAAGGCCGCCTTCCCGGCGGTGGGGCGCATTTCGCCCGACTACTATTGCATGGACGGCACCATACCGCGAAGGAAATTGGGCGAGATACTGAAGTTCATCGCGGAGATGGAGAAGAAGTACGGCCTGCGCTGTCCCAACGTGTTCCACGCCGGCGACGGCAACCTGCACCCGCTGATTCTCTTCGACGCAAACAATCGCGACGAGCTCGACCGCACCGAGCGCTTCGCGGGCGAGGTGCTGGAGAAATGCATCGAGGTCGGGGGCACCATCACCGGCGAGCACGGCGTGGGCGTGGAGAAGATCAACCAGATGTGCGTGCAGTTCACCGCGCCAGAGATCGAGCGCTTCCACGGCGTGAAGCGCGCGTTCGACCCTGAGGGACTCCTCAATCCCGGCAAGAACATCCCGACCCTGCACCGCTGCGCCGAGTTCGGCCGCATGCGGGTGAAGGGAGGGAGGCTGCCGCACCCCGAGCTGCCGAGATTCTAGACGTGCGCTCGCACGCGAAGGGGCGCATCGGTTCCTTGCTCCGCCTGGCGCTCCTGGGTGCGTGCCTGTGCCGGGCGCCCGGCGCCCTCGCGATCGTGGACGAGATCCAGGTGTATACGGACGACCTCGACGCCCGGGGTGAGAGCGGTCTTGAGCTCCACATCAACACCACGCCGAGCGGGAGGAGCACTCCGGATTATGAAGGCGACGTTCCTCCCTACCACGGGGTGCGGATCACCCCGGAATTCTCGTGGGGCCTGGGCCACGACCTGGACTGGGGCCTTTATCTCCCCACCACCACCGATTCGGACGGCCACTTCTATTTCGGCGGCGCGAAGCTGCGCGTGAAATGGCTGCCGGTGCGCGGTGCCGAAGGCGGCAGCGGCTGGTACGCGGGGATCAACAACGAGCTCTCCGACCTCAACAAGTCCTTCTCCGACTCCAGATGGAACGACGAAGTGCGCTTCATCGGCGGCTACCGCGGCGCCGGCTGGCTCGTCGGGGTGAATCCGATCCTCGAGTGGGCCCTGTCGCCCGGCTTTCGCGGCAGTCCCGACTTCACTCTCGCCTGGAAGGCGATGATCGACGTCGCCCGGGGATTTTCGCTGGGCGCCGAGTATTATCAGGATTTCGGCCCGCTCTCGAACCCGCTTCCGCATGATCAACAGAACCGCACGCTCTACGCGGTGGTGGACGTCGAGCGCAAGGCCTGGTCGCTGAACTTTGGCGTCGGCCGTGGCCTGACGCCTGCCACGGACGACTGGACGCTCAAGGCCATTGTCGGTATTGCCTTCAACTAGCCATGGACGCGGAGCTGGAGAAGCTCTCCGAAAAGGTCCGCGAGGCGGCGCGATCGAAGACCGGGCTGCGGCTTTGCGGCGGCGGCACGAAGGATTTCTACGGCCAGGCGCTGGAAGGCGAAGTGCTCGACACGCGCGGCCTTTCCGGCATCGTTACCTACGAGCCCTCCGAGCTGGTGATCACCGCGCGCTGCGGCACCCGGCTCGCGGAGGTCGAAGCCGCGATGCGCGGGCGCGGCCAGATGTTCGCTTTCGAGCCGCCGCATTTCGCGCAGTTCGGTTCAGGTGGCGCAACCCTCGGGGGCGCCGTTGCGGCGGGATTGTCCGGGCCGGGCCGGCAGGCGGCGGGGGCGCTGCGGGATTTCGTCCTCGGCGTGAAGATCATGGACGGCCGCGGCGACGTGCTCTCCTTCGGCGGGCAGGTCATGAAGAACGTCGCGGGCTACGATGTCTCGCGCGTGATGGCGGGCTCGCTCGGCACGCTCGGGATCATCCTCGAAGTCTCGCTCAAGGTGCTGCCCGTTCCGGCCGCCGAGGCCACGCTCAGGCTCGAGCTGCCCGAGGCGAAGGCGGTCGAGCAGCTCAACCGCTGGGGCGGGAAACCCTTGCCGATCGGCGCGAGCGCGTGGAACGAGGGCTCCCTCGCCATCCGGCTCTCCGGGGCGCGCGCCGCGGTCGGTGAGGCCTGCGAAAAAATCGGCGGCGAGCGCGTGGAGGACGCAAAGGCGCTGCATTTCTGGAGCGGCATTCGCGAGCACACCGACCGTTTCTTCAGGAACGACGCGCCGCTCTGGCGCATCTCGGTCCCGTCGACCACGCCGCCTCTCGGGCTCCAGGGCGAACAGCTGATCGAATGGGGCGGGGCGCTGCGCTGGCTGCTCTCGCACGCCGACGCGCGCACCGTGCGCGAGGCGGCGCGGCGCGCGGGCGGCCACGCGACCCTGTTTCGCGGTGGCGACAAGTCTGCCGGCGTGTTCCAGCCGCTCGCGCCCGCGCTCATGAAGATCCACCGGGAGCTGAAGCGCGAGTTCGACCCGCAGGGCATCTTCAACCGCGGCCGCATGTACCCCGACTTCTGATGCAAACGGCGCTAGCAGACTTCATCCGCGACACGCCCGAGGGGCGCGAGGCCGACGCCATCTTGAGGAAGTGCGTGCACTGCGGTTTCTGCACCGCGACCTGCCCGACCTATCTCCTGCTCGGCGACGAGAACGACAGTCCGCGCGGCCGCATCTACCTCGTGAAGCAGGTGCTCGAGGGTCAGCCGGTCACCGACAGAACGCGGCTGCATCTAGATCGCTGCCTCACCTGCCGCGCCTGCGAGACCACCTGTCCCTCGGGCGTGCAATACGGGCGCCTTGTCGATATCGGGCGAGCGCTCGTCGAGGAGAAGACCGCGCGCCCCGTCGAGCAGAGGATCAAGCGTCGGCTCCTTGCCGAGGTTTTGCCGCGACGCGTCCTGTTCACCTCGCTCCTTGCTCTCGGCCGCTTCATGCGCCCGCTCCTGCCGCCCGCGCTCGCAGAGAAGGTTCCGGGGTCGGTTCCGGCGGCCGGCCCATGGCCCGCGCCGCGGCATGCGCGAAAGATGCTCGCCCTCGCCGGCTGCGTGCAGTCCTCGCTCTCGGCCGACATCAACGCCGCCGCGGCGCGCGTGCTCGATCGCATCGGCGTCTCGCTCGTCGAGGCCCGGGGCGCCGGCTGCTGCGGCGCGCTGCGCTTCCATCTGAACTACCAGGAGCGCGGCCTCGACGACATGCGGGCGCTGATCGACGCCTGGTGGCCGCTGGTCGAGGCGGGAGCCGAGGCGATCGTGATGACCGCGAGCGGCTGCGGCGTTACGGTGAAGGAATACGGGCACTTCCTCCGGCACGACCCGCGCTACGCTGAAAAGGCTGCGAGGATCAGCGCGATGACCCGCGATATCTGCGAAGTGATCGAAGCGGAGTTCGGGCGCATCGCGCCGCTGCTCGGGAAGAAAGGCGGGCGCATCGCGTTTCATCCGCCCTGCTCGCTGCAGCACGGGCAGAACATCAAGGGCGTGACCGAGCGCCTGCTGGTACGCGCCGGCTTCGATCTGACGCCGGTGCCGGACGCGCACCTGTGCTGCGGCTCGGCCGGCACCTACTCGATCCTCCAGCCCGATCTCTCCGAGCGGCTGAAAAAGAACAAGCTCGCGGCGCTCTCTTCGGGCGAACCCAAGGAAATCGTCACCGCCAACATCGGCTGCCAGGTGCACCTTGCGGCGGGCGCCGCCTTGCCGGTGAGACACTGGATCGTCGCTCTGGAGGAGCGATTGAATTGATCGTCAGCCGAGAAGATCGTGCCTGACCTCGGCGAGCACCAAGTGGCAATGCTCCGGCGCGGGAAAACCATCCCTTCGGCCGTTGAAGTATCGGCTCCGCTGCTCTTCGGGGTCGAGCCCTTCGACCACATGAAAGCCGACCTCCGCGAGCATCTCAGGTAGACGGCGTGGGTCAAAGCCGGTGATCATGGGTTCGCCGATTTGCCGTACGCGTTCCATGATCAATCGAATCCGCGGCGAAGCTTTAAGAGGATCGAAGGCTTCCGAATCGAGGTAGTCGAACGCTACGCAGCTTCCCGGCGCGGCGATACGACGGATCGAACGCAGAACCCCAAGAACGATTTCCGACGCCAAGTAGTAGCTGACGCCGGCCCAGGAGAAGAACGCCGCGCGATCGCTTCGGTAGGGGGAGCGACGGAGGACTTCGACCAAGTTCTCGCGCTCGAAATCGACGGACAGGAAATGCAGGTTCTGCGGACGGGCGAGACCGGCCGCATGAAGGCGCGCTCGCTTGGATTCCTGAGTCGCCGGCTGGTCGATCTCGAAGACGGTCAACCGATCTTGAAGGTCGACTCGGCGGAGGGCGAAGGTGTCGAGCCCGGCCCCGAGAATGACATATTGCGAGACGCCGCGTTCGACACGATCCAGCAGGTGGTCCTCGATGAAGCGCGCGCGCGCGATTATCAGGTCTTGAGTAGTCGACGCACGCAAGCCTTGCCGCAAGCGAGAAACCCGGCCCGGGCCGGAGATATTCCTTTCAGAGCCCAATGGCTCCAAACCGCCAATCACCATGCTTTCGAAATCGGCACGTTCTTCCGGGGTGACGAGGCTCGCAGCGAGGTAGTCGTCGAAAATCCTGGGTTCGTCGTCCTCGGCGTGTAGGGCACGGAGAAGTGCCACGTTCACAGCGGTTCTGGAGGCTCCAGTGCTCTGCTCCATGATCGAATTTCTGGCGCACCGTTCGCCGATTGGAATGGCCTTCATGGCTTTGGCTTGCCGACGAGCCGGACAATGGCCTCGATCTTGGCGCGCTGCTCCTCGATGGCGCCGGCGAACTCAGCAGAAGTGCTTCCCCGGGCAATCTGTCCTGCCTTGGCGAATCGCTCGACGAGGATCGGGTCGGCCGCGACCGCGCGGACATCCGCTGAAATCCGATCCCGCAAGGCCGTGGGCATGTCCCGCCAGCCGAAGAAGCCCACGAGGCCTTCGAATTCAAGTTGGGGAAATCCGGCCTCGGTTGCCGTCGGGACCTCGGGTGCAATCGGGGCGCGCTTCTTGTTGGTAACCGCGAGAAGACGGATCTTTCCGGCTCGCGCGAACGGCAGGAGCGCTGTGAGCGTGGTCCCCAGAACCTGGACGCGTCCCTCGGCGAGGTCCTGCAGCGCGAGATTCTGCTCGCGGTAAGAAACCTGCACCATGTCAAGACCGGCATTCTTCGCAAAGCCGGCAAGCAAAGTCGGGAAGGCACCTCCGCCGCTGGTCCAATTGAGTTTGCCCGGTTGTGCGCGAGCGAGCTCCACGAGCTCTGCAAGCGACCCGACTTTCAAGGACGCGGGTACCGAGATCGAGCCGAAGGTGTCGCCAGCCGAGGAAACAGGCACGAAGTCTCGGACCGGATCGTAGGCGACCTTCTCCTGGGTAAACGGAAAAACGCTGACCGGTGCTGCAGGCGAGAATAGAAGGGCATGGTCGTCGTGCATGCCGGCGAAAGCGGTTGCCCCGATGAGACCCTCGGCGCCGGGCCGATTTTCGACGATCACGGGCCGCTGCCATCGGGCGGCCAGTCGCTCTGCATAAAGGCGAGCGGCGGCGTCGGGCGCGGTGCCGGCCCCCAAAGGCACGATGAGATGGACCGTTCGCTGCGGCCAGGGCTCCGCCGCAAGCGTCGCCGCTGCGACGAAGCCGATCAGGAAACCCGTTGCCAGGACGCTGGTTCGAATTTTCGTCGTACGCATGGCAATCTCCTCTGTTCGGGTTAAACGGGCTTGAAGGATAGGGCCGGCGGTGCTAAAAGGAGAAGCGCTATTTTCAGATAAAGATATTAGTAAATACTAATGACTAAGCCCGTCGATTGGGACAGCCGGATCGGCCGGCGGGTCAGGCTGCGCGATCTGCATATCCTGTTCGTCGTCGTCCAACAGGGCAGCATGGCCAAGGCCGGCACCCATCTCGGCATGTCGCAGTCCGCCGTCTCGCAGGCGATCGCCGCGCTCGAGAACGCGCTCAAGGTTCGGTTGCTTGACCGTACATCGCGCGGGGTCGAGCTGACAATGTATGGTGCCGCCCTGATGCGTCGCGGTCAGGCCGCTTTCGACGAACTGAGGTCAGGGGTCAAGGACATCGAGTTCCTGACCGACCCGGAGGTAGGGGAAGTGCGAATTGCATGTACGGAGTCGATCGCGGCCGGAGTCCTCCCTCCCGTGATCGAGCGCTTTTCCCTGCGATACCCTAGGGTCAAGTTGCACGTATTCCAGACGACTACCCATTTGACGGGGTTCGCGGCGCTGCACGAAAGGAAAGCCGATGTCGTCCTTACGCTGGTGCCAAAACCATTCGAGGGAGACCTGACCGAGCACCTGCAGACCGAAGTGTTGTTTCACGACTGGATTTGCCTGGCCGCAGCGATGCGAAGCCCGTGGGCGCGACGTCGCAAGATCGAGCTCACCGATCTGGTCGATACGGCCTTGATATCGCCCGACTCCGACACACAGGGTGGAGCGGCGGTCGCCGAGGCGTTCCGCGCGGCTGGATTGCCGGTGCCGCAGGTCACCGTAACGACGTTCTCGGTTCACGTGCGAAGCATCCTGAGCATGAGGAGCCGCTTCGTCGCGGTGTTGCCAGGTTCGATCCTGCGGTTCAATCCCGGCCTCTATTCGCTGAAAGAGCTGCCGCTCGATATCCCGATGCCGCAACTGCCGGCGCTGATCGTCACGCTGAAAAATAGAACCTTGAGCGCGCCGGTCGAGCGCTTCATCGAATGCGCGCGCGAGGTCGTCAGAGAAGTGCACACACCGTCACCGCACAAATCAGGAGCGATACAAACCCGTGGAGCGGTGACCGGGAAGGTGAACTAAGAGAGGCCCTCATCCAAGCGATGGTAGTGTATACATGCGCTCGGATCCCCCTCTCAGGAGTCACCTTGGCACGACAGATCGACAACCTTCCCGAACGCCCCGCAACCCGCGACATCCGCCAGCTGGCGCGCATCCTGCGCTTCGTGTCGCCTTACCGCGGGCGCATGGCGGTCGCCGGCGTCGCGCTGTTGGTCGCGGCGGGCTGCGTGCTGGTGCTCGGGCAGGGCCTCAAGCGCGTCATCGATGCCGGGTTTTCCGGAGCCGATGCCGCGTCGCTCGACACGGCCCTGTTCGCGTTGCTCGCGATCGTGTGCGTGCTCGCGCTGGCGACCTATACGCGCTTCTACTCGGTGTCCTGGATAGGCGAGCGCGTCTCGGCCGACATCCGCCGGGCCGTATTCTCGCACCTGCTCGAGCAGTCCCCGGGCTTCTTTGAGACCATGCGCACCGGCGAGGTCATCTCGCGGCTCACCAACGATACGTCGCTCCTCGAGCTGGTGATCGGATCTTCGGCTTCGTTCGCGCTGAGGAATACACTCATCATGCTCGGAGCCCTGGTGATGCTCATCGTCACCAGCCCGAAGCTCACGGCGCTCGTGGTTCTCGGCGTGCCGCTGGTGATCGCGCCCATCCTCCTCTTCGGCAGGCGCGTGCGAAAGCTCTCGCGCGCGAGCCAGGACCGCATCGCCGACGTCAGCACGCACATCGACGAGTCGCTGCACGAGATCCGCACGGTGCAGTCCTACGGCCACGAGGACAGGGACAGGGACCAGTTCGGGGCGCGCGTCGAGCAGGC
>Ga0326726_10005485_pt1 | contig 11480 bp, 9 predicted proteins | sample MHFenrmetagenome_2_FD_207603 | JGI IMG/M metagenome (GOLD analysis project Ga0326726, IMG submission 207603) | Lab enriched peat soil microbial communities from Michigan Hollow, Ithaca, NY, United States - MHF15MN | ecosystem: Environmental > Terrestrial > Soil > Wetlands > Peat | place: USA...
CTCGAGCGACCCCTTTTTTGTTTCTTCAAACGCTGCGAATGATCCCCAGATTGTAAAACATTTTAGTGCCTCTTCCCTCGACATTCTTTCAGCTGCATTCCACCCCCCCGCCGGTGTCCCGTCGGGACGCTGCCGTGTGATTGCCGCGAAGAAATTCCGGACGACGTCCGGATTTTCGACCGGGGCGTCACTCCCTCCGGGAATGAGCGAGCCTGCGCGTATCAAGGAGTTCCATGCATACGCGCCCTTAATCCTCTCCTTCCCGAGCCGGTCGATCGCCCACGGCATATCAGAGGTGCAATGGACAGGCTGCATCGACGGCACCACGCCAAGGGCATGGAATCTCGCGATGTCCTGAGCGCTCAAAACCTGCGCATGTTCAACGCGAAATCGTTTCTCTATACCATTGACGTGCATAGACTTAAACGCCCTATCAAAAGCGGAAAGTACAATGGAATTTGCCCTATCTCCTATTGCATGAACGCAAATTTGAAAGCCCTTCTCGAGCGCTCTCCTGGAGGCAAGCTCAAGTTCTTCCGCATTAGTTATCGTCAGGCCTCTGTTCCTCGGGTCATCAGTATAGGGCTCAATGAGGGCTGCTCCTCGCGACCCGAGAGCCCCATCGGCATAGAGCTTTATTGCACGGACTGTGAGTTTTCCTCCAAAAAGGCCGGTTTCCGGACCAGAGGTCAGGTATCGTTCGACAGCCTTCTGGTCTGATCCCTCCAGAGCCACATAGACTCTGAAAGGAAACTCCCCTTTCGAGGCCAGGGCCCGGTAGATCTCAACCCGGCCAAGGTCCGCACCCATGTCATGAACCTGGGTTATCCCCTTGCCAAGGCATTCCTTTATGGCCCTTTGGATGGCTTCTGTGCGCTCTGCCATAGTTGGCTCCGGGAGCAGTTTTGCGAGGAGATCCATCGCATTGTCCACGAACACTCCGGTTGGCTCCCCTTTCGCATTGCGCACAATGCGTCCGCCCGGGGGATCTGGCGTGTCCCTGCTGATCCGTGCCAGGGCAAGGACCTTGCGGTTCACCCAGACGGCATGTCCATCAACGCGCACAAGGTAGACCGGCACGTCGGGCGCCGCCACGTCCAGATCAGCGTGCGAAGGGAACGTCTTTTCCTTCCAGAGGTTTTGATCCCATCCTCTCCCCCGTATCCACTGGCCCGAAAATCCCTTACCCGCTTCCTGCCGAACCATCGCCGTAATTTCCTCAAGTGACTTCTCCCCCAGGTTCAAAGTCACGAGTGCCACGCCGATGCCCTCGAGATGTGCATGGGCATCGATGAACCCGGGGTAGGCCGGGCGACCTCTCAGATCAATGACAGTGTCCGCCGCAAAACGGTCTCTCATCTCCCGGCTGGTCCCGACACCCTCAATGCGGTCCCCGACGACTGCCAGGGCCTCGACGATGGGACGCTTCGGATCGACAGTATAGATCTTACCGTTCACGAACAAGAGAGAGGCATGCTGCGGGCGCGGGCGGAACAGAAAGAAGGCAACAAGGAGGAGAACCGCCGCCAGGAGGAGGAAGACGTGCTGCCGTTTCATACGCAGACTCATTGTGTAGTTCTCAATGTAAAGAAGATAGAAAAGTGGATCGCAGAATCCAATCAGGTTGCGCCTCTGGATGCAAGTTGCTATGTTGAGCGACATCCATCTCTGAGAGAACCATGCCTTCAGCACTCCCGACAATCCCGACGGCTGAATTTCGTCGTTTCGTTCGCGTCGTCAGAAAACTCCGGAAGGAATGCCCGTGGGACCGGAAGCAGACGCACCGCTCGCTGCGAGACGGCCTGATAGAGGAGACGTATGAGGTGGTCGATGCGTTGGACCGACGTCGCCTCGATGATCTCCGGTCGGAGCTCGGCGATCTCCTTCTGCATGTCGTCCTGCAGGCAACGATCGCTGAACAGGCTGGCGAATTCACCATGAACGAGGTTCTCCATGGAATCTCCGCCAAGCTCATCCGGCGACATCCTCACGTCTTCGGGGCAGTCCGTGTCTCCGGAGCGGAAGAGGTGAAGCGCAACTGGGAGACCATCAAGCTTACGGAGGGCCGACGGTCCGTGCTTGAGGGCGTCCCCCCGCATCTCCCCTCCCTTCAGCGCGCGCACCGGATTCAGCAACGCGCTGCGCGGGTTGGGTTCGACTGGGACCATCCCGACGCCGTATGGAACAAGGTGCGCGAGGAACTCGAGGAACTTCGTCGATCACTCAACGGACACTCGCGCAAGGAGCGGGAGGAAGAGTTCGGCGATCTTCTCTTTGCTCTCGTGAATTATGCCCGATTTTTCGGGGTGAACCCCGAAACAGCCCTGCGCCACACAAACGAGAAATTCACCCGTCGTTTTCGGTACATCGAAAAGGTGCTGCGCCGCCGTGGAAAGCGCCCCAACGAATCAACCCTCGATGAAATGGATGCGCTCTGGAACCAGGCGAAACATCGTACTCGTCGTGCACCGGAACGAGGCCGGATGCGCGTACGCCAGAAGGCCCGAAAAAGATGAGGGGACTCCTGGTCCCCTCAAGCGTCGCTGACTCTTTACGGCCGCCCTACTTCCCGCCCGCAGCTCCCGCTTCGGGGGATGCCCCTCCCCCACCGTTGGCCGTGTGGTACTTCTCGTACGCATCGACGATGTCTTTCACCAGACGATGGCGTACAACGTCGTTCCGGTCAAGGTAGACAAACGAGATCCCCTCTACGCCCCGCAGCACTTCCTGGATCTGTACAAGCCCGGAGTTGGCGCGGATGGGCAGATCGATCTGTGTGACATCGCCTGTGACGATCGCGCGGGAATTCGGGCCGAGGCGGGTTAGAAACATTTTCATCTGCATTGCCGACGCATTCTGAGCCTCATCGAGGATCACATACGCATTGTTCAGCGTCCGGCCGCGCATATAGGCGAGCGGTGCCACCTCGATGACCCGTTTCTCGATATAGGTCTTCAGTTTCTCGGCGGGCATCATATCGTCCAGGGCGTCGTACAGCGGTCGGAGGTAGGGATCGACCTTTTCTTTCAGGTCGCCGGGAAGAAATCCCAGGCTCTCGCCTGCCTCGACCGCAGGACGCGTCAGGACGATTTTCGTTATCTCATTGTTCTTCAGGGCGGCCACTGCCATCGCCACGGCGAGGTACGTCTTTCCTGTGCCCGCCGGCCCGATCGCAAAAACGATATCGTTCTTGTGAACCTCCCGAACGTACGCGCGCTGTCCCTGCGTTTTTGCACGTAGAATCTGATTCTTTGTGAAGAGGACGACAGCGTCCAGCTCGTCACGGCTCATCGCGTTGGCAAGGCTTTTCGGCAGGGCGGGTTCGCCGTTGGCAGTCACCAGGTCAATGACGGTATCCACATCGTTCGTGGTGATGGACCCGTTCTTGGTTAACAGGTACATCAGCTCGCGGAAGACCTTTTCAAGGTGATCGACCTCCGGTGCCTCGCCGCGCAACATCACGGTGTCACCCCGCACGACGATCGTCGCGTCGAACCGATTCTCGATGACATGGAGATTGCTGTCGTTGATTCCCAGCAATCCGAGCGTGTCGGTCCCTTCTATCTTGAGCTTCTTTTCCGTCACTGTGTCCGCCCCCCGATCTGTCCTAGAAAGACGATACCCCCTTCCCTGTGCGAAACAGGAAAGGGGGTATCGATCTGTACTCCTGTACGACTACTTCGCAGCTGGAGCCTCCACAGGTGCAACAACGGCCTTCTTCGCATAGTACTTACGGGCCGCCGACTTTTCGTCCGGCGTCAACTCGTTCCCCTTGGGGATCATGAGTTTCTGGCCGGTGTGAATGACGTCCGGATTCTTGATCTGATCGCGGTTCCCCTGCCAGATTTTCGGCCAGAGCCACGGGTTGTCGTAGATGTCTTTCTTCTTGGAGATGTTCCAGAGGCAATCCCGGTCCCGGCTCCAGGTCTTCACGGTGTAGGTCTTCACCTGGCTTGCCAGTGTGCCACGCAGACTCTTGACCTTCTCGTTCAACGCCGTAAGCCGATCCCAGAATTCGGGAATCAGGGAGAGTTTGTTCCCCCAGAGGTTCTTCACCGTTGCCTCGAGACCGTCGACTTCAGCGCTACGCGCCACAAGGTCTGCGTCGGACAGGCGCATCAGTTCATTCGCCTTGTTCTCCGCGGCTTCGAGCTGTGCCCGGTACTCGGCAGCTTTTGCCGCATCTGCCCCGACCAGTGCATAGAGCTCGTCCATGCATTTCTTGAAATCCTCATCCGACTTTACGGATTGCGATTTGAGGGCGTTGATGTCGCTCTCAAGCTGCTTCAACTGGCCGTTCACCTTGTCGCGTTCGGCCGTGTATTTTTGAATTTCTTGCTGCCACTGCTCCTTGGTCATCTCTTCCTGTGCCATGACCAGCCCGATCGAGAAGACCAGCAGCGCCGCAAGCATGATCAGAACTCTCGGATTCATCGTTCAGACTCCTTTCATGCCTATTTGTTGGCCAGCCGCTGCTTGACGACCGCCTGATCGTCCGCGCACTTCTTCAGCTTGGCATTCTTTTCAGCCACTTCTTTGTCAAGAGCCGCTTTCTGTTGCTCCTTTGTGGCGATCTCCTTCTGCAACGAGGCAACCTCAGCCTTCAGATCGTTCAGCTGCTTCATCTCCGCCTCATCCGGACGGGAGGTGCAGCCGACGAGCGCCAGGGAGCTCGTGAAAAGGAGGGCCACACCTAACCTCGTGACCTTCCGGGTGATTGTATTCATTGTACCCCTCCTGGGTTAATGATGTCGGGTGTTACGTCTACGTAGCGTGATGAGGTGAAGGAGTATAATAAAAAAACCCTTGTTTGTCAATCGGTTGTTAATATTTTCGTCAAGTTCGTCAGAATCGCCGAAAATCGCGCTTCCTGTTCTACAGGAGTCCCCGCTCGGCAAGGCTGATACAGTGTTCTCCGGCGATGATGATATGGTCGTGCAACGGGATCCCGAGGATTTTTCCGCTTTCCACGAGCTGCCGGGTCAGCTCAATGTCTTCGCGGCTTGGCTCGGGGTTTCCACTCGGATGATTGTGTGCGACGATGATCGCCGCCGCACGTTCATCCACAGCGGCCTTGAATACTTCCCTTGGATGCACAATACTCGCACTCAACGTCCCCCGGGAAAGCTCGATCTGCTTCCGCAGGGCATTGCGGGAGTCGAGAATTGCGACGACGAACACCTCCCAGGGAAGATCCCGAAGGCGTGGAAGGAGCTGACGGGCGATGTCCTGAGGGCCGGCAATCCGGGGATGCCCGTTGTCAGGCGCGGCAGCGCGCCGCCGGGAGATCTCCAGGGCCGCAGAGAGCTCGGCCACTTTGGCGGTCCCAAGGCCTTTGATCCTCAGGAGCTCGCCGGGCATCGCCCTGGCAATCTCCCCCAACGATCCGTAACGGCAGAGGATGTCCCTTGCAAGGTCCAGAGCACTCCTTCCTCCCGATCCGGTTCTCAGAATCAGCGCCAGCAACTCCGCGTCAGTGAGCACTGCAGGCCCAAGACGGAACAACCTTTCCCGGGGACGGTCTTCCCGGGGAAGATCCGCGACCCGAACGTGACTTTCTCCCACAACCTCACCCCCCTCCCGAATTCCCCCCTCATCCCTCGATCCAGCGCTAATCCACCCTCACTTCGTCCACCCGCTTCAAGTCTTCACCACCAAACTGGAGAATCTGGAGCCACATGTTTGCCCGGGAGGGCGAGAAGCCGATCTTCCCGTGAAGGACCTGAAAGTCCTTCATCAACGAGAGAGTCCGGGCGAGAGCCGTACGTGTGGCTGCTCCGTTGCGAATCAAGGCAAAGACCAGCTGCCCCGTGTCGTATCCGTAGACGACATTCCGCGAAGGCTGACGGTTGAATTGCTGCCGGAAGCCGGCGAGAAACTCGCGATACTCAGCCGTCGTTGTATCGACATAGCTGTCGGATTCAAAAACGACCCCCGTTGAATACCGCCTGTGCTCGTGGAGTTCGGGAAGATCGTTCCACTCTCCTGACCCCAGGAGTTGCGCCTGGAGATTGAAATAGACGAATTGCGAAGTGACAACGCCGATCTCCGACGACGACGAGATCGGGACATAGACAGCCTGGATTCCCGCGACGGGATATTGAAGACTGTCCGCCCGTGTAAGATCGAAGGAGGGCGTCAGGCCAACGGAGTCCATTACCGTTTTCGCCCTCGGTCCGAGGAGTTCAATGGCACGAATCATGGCCGATTTGTTCAGGAGGGAGTCGATGCGCTTTCGTGAAACTCCCAGGCCCATCAACCGCATCCGGTCGGCCTGCACGAACTTCCCGGAGAACGAGACCAGCGGCTCCGCCTCCTCTGCCAGGCCGGCCTTTCTAATGCCGGCAAACTGCCCCTGAAGATCAGAAGCACCCCGCGCGTACCATTCCTGCGTGAGAACTCTCGCACCGAGCCGTTGAGCCTCGCGAATAAACGCTTCCGCCAGAAACTTCCCATAGCTGTCCGATGGGGCAAGGGTCGCCAGCCTCTGAAAACCGCGCACCGAAACCGCATAGCGGGCCATCGCCCGCCCCCTGTTCTCGTAGTCGGGATTGGCCTGAAAGACAAAGGGCCCTGCCGCCGCAATACCATTCGCGTTCGCCGTGGGGGTGATGAGGGGAATGGCAGACGTCTGAGCTGCCACCGCCGCCGTGGTGGCTGTCGTGGAAAAGACAGGCCCGAGAATGGCAACACAGGTCGGATCCGCAGCAACGGTCCGGACGATGTCCGCGGCAACCTTGGGATCACGCCTGGTGTCAAATTCTTCCGCTGTAACCGAAATCCTCGATGCAGGATTGCTCTGATATCGCTCAAGCGCGAATTGTATTCCATCGGAGACGTCGCGGGCGACTTCCTTCCCGGCGGACGGCTCACCATCTTTCATCAGCGGCAGAACGACAGCAACCTTCAGGCGCGAAACTCCCTGGATCTTTGTTCGCAGTCCGCTGATCCGCTCTGTGAACCGGTTGCCCGGGTACCAGAACGTCAAGGTATCGATTGCTCGGGCGACCCCGTTGCTGTTTTCCCTTCCATTCTCCTGCTCTCCGATCTTCACCCAGAGGTAGGCCCGGAGGGAAAGGTCGCCCGTCCCTGCAAGAAGATGCTCCAGATCGGCCAGACTCATGTGGCGGTCGACCAGGGAATCCAGTCCGGCAACGATGCCCAGGACAAGAGACGGCACCGACGGCTGCGGCATGGTGGTCCATGCAGCCATCAATTCCTGCATCGCTTCATCGGGCCGTGAGACAGCTTCATAGGCGCGGGCCAGCGTGAGATGCGCATCGGCGACATACCGGCTGAGCGGATGCGCCGCGAGGAATGACTTCATCGCGCGCGCGGCCTCGAGGCTTTCCCCCAGCGCGTGCAGGGTCTTGCCTCTCATGATCAGCGTTGCGGTAATGCGATCGGACTCCGGATACTCGCGGATCAACCGGTTGAAGAGCGGGAGTGCTGCTGCATGGTGCCCGGCGGAAAACTCGGAGAGAGCGTCACGAAACAGAGCTGCATCGGGCGTCCCTGCATACTCTTCTTGCGCACGAACGGACACTCCCATCATGGTCAGCCCGACCAGAATGCTCAACCATCGGTGTGCGGTGTTCTGCATGCGCATGCTCACAGATCACGGTGTAAGGCCCGGAGACCAACTCCGGTAGAAACCAGAAAGACCACCAGCGAAACCACCCCCACCAGCACGATCGGGAGCACCATCCAGTCGGTGGTCAGCCACCCACGGATGATGAGGTTGTCGAAATACTTCTTCAACGGGAGAATGACAATCATGGCGGAAAAGGAGAGAAAACTCATGCTGGCGAGAAACGTCAGGGACGCACCCTGCGATGAAGCGACGCGGATCGGGTTCTTCTCCTTGTAGGCCACGAAGTAGGCACCTGCCCCGAGATTCAAGCCGGTCAGGCCGACCGCAATGGACCCCATGCAGATAAGAGCGAACCGGAGAAGAACCGGGTCACTGCGAAGGAGATATGTGGAAGCCGCCACCAGCGCTTCCGCAATCGCCAGGACCATAACGAGAGAGACCAGCAGCTTGTACAGATAGAGCTTGCGCAACGATACCGGGGCGGACCGGACGCACCAGAACGGCTCGCCTTCCAGGCTGATGGCGGGAAAAACAAACCGGAGGAGCAACGAGGCCACGAGGAATCCGTTGAACAGGAAGACCACCAGAAACGATGTTGTTTGCAGCAGCGGCTGCGTCAGCTTCAGTTCCAGCGATGACACCGACACCAGAAAGACCATCAGCAGTACGCTCATGAGCAGCAGATGGAGCCACTGGCCGGGCTCGCGGAAGAACATCCAGAAGTCGCGCTTCAACAGGACGTCGGTCTGTCGTTCGAGGCGCCCCGGCCGGCTCAATTGCAGGAAACGAAGACGGCTCGGCCCGTTCCGCGTGATCCGGAGAGCCTGCGCATCAGACGCCGAAAGCCAGCTTGTGTAATAGTACTTCTGTGCCAGGAGGGCCGCAGCAATCATCAGCCCGAGCATGACCAGGACGAGGATGAAAAACCAGGGAAGCGCTACCTCCGGTTCCCCGCGCACCGACCAGTACAGAAACTCCGAGACCCAGTGGTTCGGCAGAAAACGGGATGCCGGAGCATCCAGATAACCGAAGTACTGATTGACGTCCGGATAATACTTCATCACCTCCTGAACCAGCTGAACCGGGTTCGTCATCCGGAAATACAGGTACACCGCCAGCAGATACACCACCACCAGCCCGGCGAGAAGCATGCGAATCCCCACGCGGCTGGCGACCTTGATCAAACCCATCAGGAAGAGAACCGCGAGAAGACCTGAGATTAACATGAACGGCAGAAACACGAGGAACATCGCGACGAAGTAGAACGTCCAGGGCATGCTGTACGTGGATCCATAGCCCAGAAGCCAGGAAAGACCCAGAAGCGTCAACGTGCTGGAGCTGTAGAAAAAATTATCAAGAAACTTCAGCAGAAAGATCTTCTCGTGGGAAATCGGGAGACCCATCAGGAACTTCACTTCATCCGACTTGAACATGGTCGCATAACAGACGATCATGTTGCCCAGGTTCACCGTAACAAAGAAGACGTAGAGCAGCATCGACAGGAACCGATGATAAAGAAACTGCCCGATGTGCGCTTCCTGAATCAAGTACATCGTGGAAAGGCGTGAAAGGAAAAACACCCCGACAGCCACACCCCCGAAGATGATAAAAGAGGAGAGGTTCTTGATGATTGACTGAAGACGCCCGTCGAAGAGATTCTTCAGGAGGATGTGCGCTTTGACATTGAGGACGAGGACCAGTTCCCGCATCGCCTTCTCACTTCGTCACTTCGAGGAAGATCTGTTCGAGCTGACCGTCGAACGAATGCGTCGCTGTCTGCTCCTGCTCAAAGATGATTTTGCCATCCTTGATGATGGCGATTTTGTCGCACAACTCTTCGACGATCTCCAGCAGGTGCGTCGACATGAAAATCGTCATTCCGTCGCGCGTCATCCGCTTCAACGTGTCCTTCACCAGCCGGGCACTCCGGGGGTCGAGGCCGACCAGTGGCTCGTCAATGATCAGGACGTTGGGCTGATGGAGCAACGCCGAGCAGAGGACGATGCGCTGCCGCATTCCCTGGGAGTATTCCTCGGCGCGTTTGTCGATGAATTTTTCCATCTCGAAGAGGGCGACATACCCATCGATTCTCTTTCTGAGATCGTCGGCCTCGAGCCGATAAAGCCCCCCGACAAAAAAAAGGAACTCACGGCCCGACAGCTTGTCGTAAATGTAGGGCTGGTCCGGCACATACCCGAAATGGCGTTTGGCCATCAGGGGCGCTCTGCGGACATTGAACCCGTTGATCAGGCAGGCTCCGGCACTCGGCTCATAGAGGCCTGTCATCATCTTGATCGTCGTGGTCTTCCCGGCCCCGTTTGGCCCGAGAAATCCGAAGAACTGGCCCCGTTCGACCCTGAGCGAGACCCCGTCCACCGCGGTAAACCCCCCAAACTTTTTTGTAACGTTCTGAAGCTCTATCATAGTCCTGATTCTGATGCGGAGCAGAATCGAATTACCTGAAAAAGCCGATAAGAATCAAACCGTCAGCCACCCTCCCGCTGCCGGACCTCACGCAGGAGACCCCGATGTGCCTTCCCGAGTTCCCGGAGGAGGTTTTTCCCGTGCACATTGTAACGTACCATGTCTGCGAACAGTCGGGGAGTGTCCCTGCGCACGGTGTCAACGATGGAAAGGATAAAGGAGTAGTTCCTGGTCAGGGGAGGCCAGCGCGTTGCACCCGTTTTGTTCACCATCCTGCCCACATACTGAGAGAGAAGAATCGTCTCCGCCATCAGGCGGTCATGGTCGTCAGGACTCATGAAAACCGTTTCTACCCCTTTCCGGTGAAGCTCCGTGAGGAGGGCGGCTAACTGAACTCCCCCGATCCGGACGGGACAGAGGACTACCGTCAACCCCTGGAGCCCTCCCCGTGCGCTGTCCGGTCCGAAAAACGGATGGGTTCCCAGGATTCCAACCGCACGGGGCACAATCTGTTTCATCCATCGAATCGGGACTGCCTTTACCGCGCAGACGTCCACAACCAGACTTCCGGCGCGCAAATGAGACCGGATCCGGAAAAGGACCTTTCGCAGCTCGCCGACCGGGACAGCGAGCACAACTACGTCCTGTCTCGCCGCTTCCGCTATAGTGCCTCGCCTGACGCCGGCGGGGAGTTTCTCACTTCTCTGGCGCCGCGCGTCATACACTACCACCTTCGCACGTCGTGCAATCAACGGGGCGACAAACGCGCCGAACCTCCCGTATCCTATGAGCCCGATGGTCACCGCCCTGCCGCCTTTCGTGGTGATCGCTGGGTGGTGCGCGCGAGCCGAAAGATCGCGCGAAACAACTGCGTGGTGAACGCCGGATCGAGTCCCAGCTGCCGCGCAACGGGAAGCTGTTTTCGCAAGACGGAGCGTTCGCGCGACTTGTCGAAGACTTTCTTCCCCCTCTTTCGCTTCAGGTCGCCGATCTGCGTCACGAGCGCCTGCCGCTCCGCAAGGAGGAGTATGATATTCCTGTCGACGAGATCGATCGTTGCCCGCAAAGCGGTAATCTTCGATTCGCGCCTCAGCAGCCGTTGCCGTGTCAGATGATCAAGGATGGTCAGCGCCACCATGGATTCCGCCACCGGCACCACACGCGGACAGATGCAGGGATCGTGTCTCCCCTCCACGGAGATCGTGGCAGGCTTCAGATCGACGGTGACCGTTTCTTGCTCTTTCCGGATCGACGAGGGAGGCTTCACAGCGATCCGGAGGACTATTTCTTCCCCGTTCGAGATTCCCCCGGCGATCCCGCCGGCACGGTTCGACCTGGTGCGCACCCTTCCCGTCGCCGGGTCCACGTAGAGGGGATCGTTGTTTTCGCTCCCCTTCAGGCGGGACGCCGCGAACCCGTTTCCCACCTCGAACCCCTTGATCGCGCCGATGGACATCAGCGC
>Ga0326726_10005486_pt1 | contig 11479 bp, 9 predicted proteins | sample MHFenrmetagenome_2_FD_207603 | JGI IMG/M metagenome (GOLD analysis project Ga0326726, IMG submission 207603) | Lab enriched peat soil microbial communities from Michigan Hollow, Ithaca, NY, United States - MHF15MN | ecosystem: Environmental > Terrestrial > Soil > Wetlands > Peat | place: USA...
ATATGCAGAAATGCAGACCTGGGTCGGGTTGTTTGCTGTGATCTTCGGGATCAGCATGGATACGGCAATTTATCATTTCGCAAATAAATCCCTCTATGGGAACGATGTTCAAGCAAGGTTAATGACCATCTTCTCATTAAGCCTGGTTTATGCACTTTTTGCATCCCTTGCCTTGGCCGTTTTTTCTACGCTCTTTCCGGGACAGATCTCTGTGGAAACTTCAAGACATCTGTTTCTACTCAACCTCGTACTGATTTGCACCATGCTGGTAGGAAACCTGACCATTTTTTTGCAGGCATTGGGCTATCTTCGGTATTCTGCAGTGATGGGATGCGTTCAAGGGACAAGTAGCGCGATCCTGTTCGGGATGGCCTACTGGATTGGTGTGATCGATGTAAGATTCGTATTGATCTGTTTGATTATTGTTCAGGTGATCGGTTTCCTGATGCTTCTGACTTGGTTCGTGAAAGAGAAGTTCTTAAATGGAAGCTTTTCAAAGGAACTTGCCAAAGGGATCATGGCGGCGGGGCTGAAGCAGCATATCGCCACTATTGCTACTTTCGTTTATATGAAAATTAACCAACTCATTGTTTTTAGATACTGCGGCGAATCGGAAACAGGCCTTTTTGCGGTGTCATTGACTGCGGCATTTTATCTTATGTTTATTCCCATGACGCTTCAAACCGTACTCTATCCAAGAATCATCAATGGTGCGGATGATTATGAAATCACGATTCGGTCATTGAGGTTCACTTTTTATAGCTGGGGTTTCGTGGTTCTTTTGATGATCCTGTTCGCCAAACCGATCATCTTATTATATGCTGGGAAGGATTTCTTGAACTCCGTGCTTGCCTTTCGGATTCTCATGGTGGCCGCTTGGTTCTTCCCTTTGTCTGCTCTGGTGGCGCCCTATTGCGTCAAACTCGGAGCCTTTTATGCGATGTCGTTGTCTGCAATAGCTTTGGGAGTGATCAGTATCTTGTTGAACGTTATTCTCATCCCGAATCTGCTTAAAATTGGAGCGGCTATTTCCACCTCCGCAACAAGCGTTTTCGGGTTTTGTATTGTATTGGTCTTGCTCCGGTTTCTAAGCCATCGAAACCCACTTGAATTTGTAAAGATCAAGCGAATCGGATGACAAAAAAAGGAAGAATATGGATTTAAGGGGTGATACGGACATTAACCGTGGTTATGTTAAATTCATTAAGGCGCTTTCTGCGTCGTTGAGCCAACGACAAAATGTCAAGATTCGACGGTTCGGATCGTTTACGGTCACGTTGCTCAGAAGTATTCTTCGAATCGTTCTCATCCCTGTCCTGTTTTTGTATGGAATGATTCTCCTGATGTTTCTTAAAACACGAGTTTCACTGGCTCAACGGGAGGGGACGGCGGAGTTGTATGCCCGCGCGATCGAATGGGTTCACGACTTTACTTCCCAATACCCTATGCATTTATATCCAGTGATTGCAAAATCAATGGAATTGGCTTTTTTGAAAATGCATCTTGGAAACAGGATTCCGGAATTCAAGGGTGGAATTGCAGAGTTAGCGATTGGGGAGGGGACGTTCTCGGGTCGAATCTTTTCGCATCACGATAAAGTGGTTGGTTTTGATCTTAATCCCTATAGTTTGATACATACAAAAAGGTATTCGCATGTAACGAGAAGGATTGTAGCTGATTGCCGGAGGCCACCGATCACTTCTGGGGGAGCTTCCCTTATCCTCTGCAACAACTTTCTCCATCATGTGACAGAAAAGGAGAATGCTCTCCACAACTGGGCACAGGTGGCTCCCTTTGCCATTTTTAACGAAAATACAAATTACTGGGCCTCTGGATGGTTCAAGCCTTTTTTTTTAAAACTTCTCGGGTTTAGCGAATCGGCTCGTCAGGAGGCGAAGAAAATTGAGAATCAGAGTCTGCAGACCCTTTGGAAGGCGGACAGGCTGAAGTTATCTGTCCGTAAATTCTATGAGATCGTGGAAGAACAATCGTTTCTGAGCGAAAAGGTCTTTTTTTTGAGCGCCATCTTTTCCAGCCTTCTCCTTTGTTACGGTCCTCCAACACCTGATTTACAGAAGAAAATCATGAATCAATGTCTCGGACCCGTCACAACATTCTTTACGTACCAGATAGCAAAATCATTGATCGAATATGATTCCATTTTGTCCAGAGAGAGGGATACGTTTCTCTGTTGGTTCGTTCGATCGAAAGTCGTAGAGGGAAATAATATTCCGGACCACGTAACGTTAGTCTGTCCAGACTGCCACGGATTGCTTTCAGGAAATAGATGTTTGAATTGCGAGAAGACTTATGAAGAAAGAGGCGGAATGCTCTTTCTGCTTCCAAAGGAATTGATGAAGGAGGTATCATACGTTGAAAATCGAGAGGCAATATTACGGAAGGAACATCTGTGAGAAGAGGACATTCTGAGTATGAAAATTGAATTCTTTAAGCATAATATTCAGCAAGAGGATAGGGACCTTGCCGGCCAAGTGTTGCAGTCCATCTTCCTCACGACAGGTCCGATGGTGACCCGCTTTGAAGAAACGTTTGCCAGGTACTTGGGCCTACCCGGAGTGGTAGGCGTGGCGAGCTGCACTGGGGCAATGCACCTGGCATTGCTGAGACATGGTATCGGACCCGGGGATGAGGTGATCACGACTCCGATGACCTTTGTCGCCACGGCCACGGCAATCCTTCAAACAGGTGCCGTTCCTGTCTTCGTAGATGTTTGCCCCAAAAGCGGAATGGTTTTGCCAAAAGTAGTTGAATCCGCCATCACGGGGAAGACGAAAGCTATTCTGCCTGTCCATTTGTATGGTCGCATGGCCGACATGCGCGGGTTTTGCAAGCTGACCCAGAAGTATCATCTCGCATTGATCGAGGATGCTGCCCATTGTATCGAGGGAACGAGGGAGGGAGTTCGGCCCGGTCACCTCAGTCAGGCTTCATGCTTCTCTTTTTATGCAACAAAAAGTATGACCTGCGGGGAAGGCGGCGCTCTGGCGTGCAACTCTACTGAAGATGCTGCCTGGTATCGCTCTGCAAGACACCACGGGATCTCTAAAAATGCTTCCTATCGTTACACGAAGCAATACGAGCACTGGGACATGGAGATGTTGGGATGGAAATACAATATGGATGATATTCAGGCTGCCTTATTGGTTGGACAAATCAACCGCCTGGATAATTATCGCCAGCGACGCGAGTACCTTGAGGGACTATATCGCGAAAAGCTTCAAACGGTTGAAGGTCTTGACTTCATGGAAGGCCCGGAAGCGGGTGAAGTCAGCGGACACCACTTATTTACGGTTCTCCTGCCGAGAAAGGCCCCCAGGGACGACGTCATGGGAAAGATGCAAGAAGAGGGCATTGGTGTCGCGGTGAATTATCGAGCAGTGCACACGCTGACTTTCTTCAAAGAGCGGTTTGGGTATTGCGCCGAGGATTTCCCGAACGCTCTTGATATAGGCCGGCGGACAATCAGCCTTCCGCTGTATCCAAAGTTGACAGAAGACGAAGTGGAAATAGTCTGCGCCACGTTGAAAAGGATCCTAATGAGTTTGTCATGAACGGAGCGTTGACAGATTATATCCGAAGAGTTGTTTCACGGCTACCGGAACCGAGGTATGCGAGACTGAGGAATCGGAAACTCTTCGACTCAAATAGAATAGAGACCATTTAATCTAACTTTAGAAGGACAGAGAGTTTTCTTATCTTTATTGGGACGGAACGATGAGCTATTTGATATTCTGTTCGTTTGAGGTGGGTGGCGTGCCATTCAAGATGGCCGAGACATTGAACCGATTTGGAGTTGAAACATATTATATTTATTTAGGTAAGAAGAAATCAGGACATGATTCAACTCAATTTCATTATGGAACACATTCCCCCAAATGGGACTTATCCTATGAATTTCAAAATCTTGTCGGCTGTTCCCCAAAGGTGATAAAAAGACTAAACCAACTTAAGAATAGATATCAGATCTCCCATTGTCTGGCTACGGGAGGCGACGTTTATTGCCTCAAACAAGCGGGAATTGATTATCTATTTTGGAGTTACGGAGGGGACCTTGATTATCAGTGTTTCATTGATGTCAGTTTATTGAATAGTCTATTAAAGAGGAAATTTAAGATTAATCCTTTCCGTTTTTTTACTGAAGGGATAAGAGCAAGAAAATCAATACGTTATGCAGAACGCGTAACAATTGCACCCTACCAATCAGTAGCTTTGAAACGAATATGCCCTGACAAAGGCCTCTTTTTCCTGCCCCATTGCCTAAAAGTTGTTGATTATCAGGAATTGGTTCGACAAAAGGATATTAATAAAAGGTTAATATGCAGAGAATTTCAGGCGGATAGATTTTTATTTTCATCTACCAGACATTTCTGGGCCGGTTTTCAAAGAACTTTTACGGATAACAAAGGGAATGATGTTATGCTTCTCGCCTATTCTAAGTATTTGGAAATTACAAAAAATCATGGTTCCAAGCTAATCCTGGTCCGCAAAGGACCTGACGTAGAATCAACGAAGACTCTTGCAAACCGCTTAGGGATAGAAGGTAATATTGTATGGGTTAATGAAATGAAAAGGGAAGATCTCGAACGATATTATCAAGGCGCAACCATTTGTTTTGGGCATTTCGGAACCCCAGTGATTACTCACTCAATTCTAGAGGCTTTAGCGAATGGAAGTGTAGGTGTTTCATATTTTGATCAACAGAAATCAGTGGTTCCTTTTTACAATCAATATCCTCCAATCTTTAATAATAGAGACCCAAAAGATATTTCGGAGTTCATGATGAAGGTATTAAGTGACCAGGATACTTATGAAAAGCTATCCTATAAATCCTGGCTCTGGATTAAGAATAATTGCTCAGAAGATAATTTTGTTGAATCGTTTGTTAAGCTTTTCAACGAAAAGTTTAAGAACTGAGAAGAGGAAGTGGGTCTTGCTCAAACCTGCGCGCTTTGAAAGAATAGAACATGAATGACGGTAAAGGCGAAATGGGCCAAGGAAAGCGATTTGAATTTGGCAAAAACTGGGCACAATTCCTCAAGGTTTTGGATGAGGGCCGCATTTTAGAAGCCGAAGGGTCACTAAAGAAAAAACTTGAAGTAGAACACCTAGCTGGCAAGCGTTTCCTCGATATTGGTTCAGGCAGTGGTCTATTTTCACTTGCTGCAAGAAGATTGGGTGCAAAAGTCCGTTCTTTCGACTACGATCTACAGTCTGTGGCGTGCACGCAAGAACTAAAACGGCGCTACTTTTCGACCGATGAAAACTGGACGATTGAGCAAGGGGATGTTTTAGATGCGACCTATTTAAGCACGTTGGGAAAATATGACATTGTTTATTCGTGGGGCGTCCTTCATCACACTGGGAATATGTGGATGGCCTTGGAGAATGTCATTCCCTTACTGGGGGAGAAAGGGAAACTATTTATTTCGATATACAATGATCAAGGCATCTTAAGTCAATTTTGGAAAAAGATGAAGAAATTCTATAACCGTTCTCCTGCGCCCATAAGGATAATACTAATCTTATGGGCGGGGGCTTATTTTGAAATTACGTCAGCATTTGTTCGGCTCCTCAGAGGCCAGAACCCACTTCCGTTCCGATACTGGGACGAGATGAAAAAGAATAGAGGCATGTCTGCTTGGCATGATCTTATCGATTGGGTGGGGGGATATCCTTTTGAGGTGGCAAGGCCCGATGAAATATTTCATTTCTACAGAAAGAGAGGTTTTGCACTGGTGAATCTGAAAACCTGTGGCATGGCAATCGGTTGTAATGAGTTCATATTTACGCAAGAAAAGAGCTAAGGCATGAGAAGTCACAATTACTTGTCGCATATTGAAGAATATATCAAGCAACAAAGCCATATTACCCTCGAAGACTTAGAGTTACAATTCCGGAATACGATCGGGCGCGTCAACAACTTTAAATCAATTAATGAAGAGATCAAGATTCTGGAAGAAGGGGATTCTTAAAATGATAAAGATTGTCAAACTCCTGAAACTGATGGGGCTAATCTTTTCCTCAGGAACACTCTTTATCTGCATCAAATAGGGAATAGAGAGAAGGCGGGACAACCATTGGCCCAAGAGCATGATTCTGATCATTCGACTGAATCAAAAAATCCTATGGAGTTTTTGTCGATAGATTCGGGTACGATTAGATGAGAGTTCTAATGGTCATTTCACAATTTTACCCTATCGTTGGAGGCGCTGAAAGGCAAGTCCAGCTTCTTGTAAAACATCTGGTAGCGAAAGGAATTGAGGTAAGAATCGTAACGGGGTGGTGGAAATATGGCACTCCGTCAGAAGAAATTATTGGAGGGGTACGTGTTCATCGTAACTTTACATTCTGGGGCCTCGATCTGGCTAAGAAGGTGGCAATTCTACGATATTTTGCGGGGATCACCTACGCTCTTACACTGGCGGGTTATCTCGTAACCGAGGGAAAAAAGTTTGACCTCATCCATATCCATCAGGCCATATATCCTGCCTTTGTCTCCGTGTTATTTGGGAAGAGTGTTTTGAAAAAACCGACACTTGTAAAAACGGCCAGTTCAGGATTGACCAGCGATATTCGCCAAATCAAGAGGGTTCCGTTCGGGTCTCTTCAACTGAAGTATCTCGTCAAACACATGGATGTTCTGGTTTCTGTGAGCAGAACGGGAGCTGAAGAATTCATGAAAATCGGATTTCCAGAATCAAAGATTGCCTATATTCCTAATGGAGTGACTTTCCCAGACTTGCTGAAGAAAGATAGAGACGAAGTAAGGCAGGTTATAACGGTTTCACGACTTAGTTACGAAAAGGGAATCGATGTTTTGCTTGAAGCATGGGGGAAGGTGATTAGGTGTCAAAACACGCTGGAACTCGTGATCGTGGGTACGGGTCCTCTCGAATCGAGACTTAAGCAGCTGTGCGAGTCGATTGGAATCGCTCGATCTGTCGAGTTTACAGGTCTTGTTAGCAACGTAGATGAATACCTGGAAAGAGCAGATCTGTTTGTCCTTCCGTCAAGAGCGGAAGGGCTCTCGAATGCTTTGCTGGAAGCAATGAGTTATAGCCTACCATGTATCGCGACGCGGGTGGGCGGAACGCCCGAAGTTATCAAGGAGGGGGAACGAGGAAATGTTGGAAAAGGGGAATTCACTTTGGGAGACAATGGCATCTTGGTAAATCCTGATGATTCCGAAGCGCTCTCGGAAGCCATTCTATACTTGTTTAAAAACAGAGACCAGAGAAAGGCGATGGCTCGACGAGGGAGGGAGCTTATTCGAAAAAAGTATTCTATAGATTCGATTGGGAATGAGTATATCTCGCTATATCAGCAGTTATTGGATAAGGGAGCTGCTTAAGATGTGTGGTATTTGTGGCGTCATGGCACAAAATCAGTGTTCCATCGAAGCAGAAACAATCATGAAAATGTGCCAGGTTCTGGCTCACCGGGGACCGAATGATGCGGGAATGCTCTTGATCCGAGGCAGTCAGCGTGTAGAGGTCAAAGGGGCAGGACGACCTCCGAGCGACCTGGGTCGATTTGATGTGGTTTTAGGTCATCGCCGCCTTTCGATTATCGATCTTTCCGATTTTGCTCACCAGCCAATGTCTAACGAAGACGGGACAGTTTGGATCGTCTTCAACGGGGAGATTTATAACTTTCAGGAAATCAAACCCGAATTGGAGGCGAGGGGGCACCTTTTTAAATCGAAATCGGATACGGAAGTGATCCTTCATGGTTACGAAGAATGGGGAATCGAATGCCTTAGGCGATTGAGGGGGATGTTTGCTTTTGCGCTATGGGACTCAAAACAAAAACAACTATTCATGGCGCGTGACCGGCTTGGGAAAAAACCTTTAGTTTACACTCACCAAAACGGCCATCTTGCTTTTGCATCGGAGATCAAGGCCCTTCTTCAGGTTCCCGGAGTTGAGAGAAAAGTAAATGCCGCCTCCATTCATCATTATTTGACCTATCAATACGTTCCTTCTCCAAACACAATATTCGAAGGGATAAAGAAGCTGCCTCCTGCCCACTACCTTCTTTATGACCGAAACGGCAATATCAAGGTAGAGCGTTACTGGAAACTCAAATTTAATTCGAGCCATCAAACTTATCCCGACCTGCAAGAGCTGGAGGATCGGATACGAGCAGAACTTGAGGAATCGGTGAAGCTCAGGCTAATCAGTGATGTTCCATTGGGTGCATTCCTGAGCGGAGGGGTAGATTCAAGCTTGATTGTTGGAATTATGGCAAAGCTCAGTAGAAAGCCTGTCAAAACCTTCTCGGTTGGATTTGAGGAAAAGGGGTTTGATGAGCTTTCCTACGCAAGATTGGTTTCGAACCATTTTGCCACAGAACATCATGAATTCATTGTCAAACCAGATGCCATTGGAATCTTGCCAAAACTCGTATGGCACTATAACGAACCATTCGCCGATTCCTCTGCAATCCCAACCTATTACGTTGCAAACATGACGAAGGATTATGTGAAGGTCGTGCTTACTGGAGATGCAGGAGATGAAAATTTTGCCGGTTATCCGAGATATCTTCGAAGCAGATGGGTAGCCTCTTTTACAAAGATCCCAGAAAAATTGAGAAAAGATCTGCTGCCACATTTTCTACGAGTTTTTTCTACCCTTCGCTGGAGAGAAAAAACATTGAATCGCCTTTCTGACTTCATGGAATCCCTTTCTACCGATCAGGGAAGAAATTATGCTGAACAGATTAAGATTTTCAATGCGAAAGAAAAGGAAGATATTTACACGGAGGATTTCCGCAAGAAGGTGGGGAAAATAGACCCTTTAGATTTTCTGCTGAAGAAATTTGAAGAATCAGGCACAGAAGACCTTTTGGAACAATTGCTCTATGTCGATATGAATTCCTATCTCCCCGAAGATCTTCTGGTTAAGATGGATATTGCGACCATGGCAAATTCCTTGGAAGCACGGGTCCCCTTTCTCGATCATCAGTTCATGGAGTTTGTTGCTGGAATCCCATTCCAACTTAAACTGAAAGGGTCGAAAACGAAATCCATTTTGAAAACAGCATTTAAGGATTTTCTCCCTGATGCGATTTTCAAGAGAAGGAAAATGGGCTTCGGGGTTCCGGTTTCAAGATGGTTTAGAAACGAATTAAAAGATTATGTCTATGAAATTTTATTGGATTCAAGAACCCTGAATCGCGGATATTTCAGAAGAGAAGGGATTGAGCGTTTGCTCAATGATCATGTAGCGCTGCGTTACGATCATTCCTCGAAGATCTGGGCCTTGCTTTTCTTAGAGATGTGGTTCAGGGTCTTTATCGATAAGGAAGGAGATTCTTTTTTACATGGAGCTTAAAAGGAATGAAGTAGACCAATTCGGTGCTGTTGAGCTTGAGGCTGGCAGCAAACCATTCAAGCTGATCGGGCTCTGTATCATTATCTCGGTATTTGTTGCAATACTCTACATCAATTCGTTGGGGAATCAGTTCACAAACTGGGACGATGGAATGATTTATCAATACCCGCCAGTCCGCGATTTGAGCTGGAATGGGATTAAAAAAATATTTACCCTCGAGCCAGGAAATACGTACCAACCCATTCGGGTGCTCAGTTATGCAGTGGATTATTACTTTTGGAAATTAAACCCTGTTGGATATCATATCACTAACATCTTCTTTTACATCCTTACTTGCATCACAATTTTTTTTACCATTCATCTCCTTTCTGCCAATTTAAGAAAAGAAGCATCTCCGAACTCCCACAGACGGGTTGCCATTTTTGGGGCACTTCTTTTCGCCGCCCACCCTGTTCACGTTGAAGCGGTGAGTTGGCTTGCGGCCAGAAAAGAAGTGCTCCAAGGATTCTTTTTCTTCCTTGGATTCTATCTATACCTCAAGGCAAACAAGGAGACCGAACGAAGAGCTTTTTACTTTTACCTAAGTCTTGTGGTCCTTTCCATTTTCTTGGCGACTCTTTCAAAACCTTCTGCAGTTATTTTCCCAGGGGTTATTGCTGTCTACGAAATTTCGAAAAGGAAAAGGGAGGTCATAAGTTTTTTCAAACATCGCTGGATCTTCTTTATCTGCCTTCTGGTCATATCGGCCATCTTCATCTTCATTTTAATGAAGGTAATGTTTGAAGCAGGGGGCATCAAACAATATAAAGGGGATAGTTTCGCGAGTAACCTTCTGATTTGTGTCTATGTGTTTCTGCAAAACATTAAACTTCTTCTCTTTACGATCAATTACTCGGCAGCTTATTCTTTTTTGGTGAATATGCCGATTTTTTGTCTGAAAAATGTGATTTTATTTCTTCTCACGTTCTCCCTTTTTGCCTTTAGTGTCCTGTCTCTTCGTCGGACGAAGATCTTCTTTTTCTCCTTTTTTTTCTTCTTTATTACTATTTTACCTTACTTGAATATCATTCCCATCAGTACGCTTAAAGCGGATCGCTATGTATTCATAGCCTCTTTTTCTTACGTTTTTGTGCTAGGGGTTGCCTTTGACCGGCTTTATGCTTTTCAGCATAAAAAGTTTTCTGAGGGATTCTTCAAATTATTGTCGGTAGTGATCTTTGCGTCTCTCTTGGCAGGTTATTCATTCATGACCATTCGACAAAACACCCTCTGGGGAAACAGTTACACGTTATGGGCTGATGCAGTTGAAAAGCATCCTGAAAGCAGCACGGCAAACGCTCTCATAGGTGTCGTCTATATGGAGTTAGCAATGGATCAAGATGCAGTAAAATACTTGGAAAAAGCCGTCCAGTTACTCCCCGCCGATTATCTCTCTCGGAATAACCTCGGCATAATTTATGGAAGACAGGGTGAGCCTGAAAAAGCGCTGAGAGAATTTATGACCGCCATCCAGCTGAAGCCAGATGATGATACGATCAAAATCAATCTCTCTGTTTTTTATCAGAGACAGAAGGAATATAAGAAGGCTGAGGAGATCCTAAAGTACTTACAATCAAAAGACCCCCGAAATGCTATCCTTTATTATCGACTTGGGCTGGTTTATAAAGATGCGGGTCAATATGAGGTCGCCATTTCAGAATTGATAAAATCTTCCGAATTGGCTCCGCATATCATTAATCCTTATGTTGAACTCGGGAATATTTATGCGAGCAAGTTTAAAGATTTAGAGAAAGCGAGATATTATTATGGCAAGGGAATTGAAGCGGCACCTAAAGCAAAAAACAAGATTGAAGATCTGAGGTGGATGATTCAGGATTTGGATCATCATAGGTAAATACCCATGGTAAATATTATTTCAATCATTTTCGGGGCGATAATGGGTAGTTTCTTGAATGTCTGCAGCATTAGGCTTCCCAAGGAGGAGTCTATCGTCGCTCCCGGTTCTCACTGTCCTCAATGCAAAAAACCTATCAAATTTTACGATAATATTCCTCTGGTCAGCTATCTTTTGTTGAAGGGAAGGTGCCGCTATTGTCATAGTCCCATTTCCATTCAATATCCCT
>Ga0326726_10005487_pt1 | contig 11479 bp, 9 predicted proteins | sample MHFenrmetagenome_2_FD_207603 | JGI IMG/M metagenome (GOLD analysis project Ga0326726, IMG submission 207603) | Lab enriched peat soil microbial communities from Michigan Hollow, Ithaca, NY, United States - MHF15MN | ecosystem: Environmental > Terrestrial > Soil > Wetlands > Peat | place: USA...
CGCGGACGTCACGACCGCGTTTCACTGTCACACGACCTACAGCGACGGTAAGGACTCGATCCTCGAGATGGCGCAGGCGGCGCACGAGCTCGGCATGCGTGCGATCACGATCACCGATCACTCCGCGGCCGCGTCGTACGCCGGCGGCCTCGATCTCGAGAAGCTGCGCGCCCAGGCGATCGAGATCGCGGGCCTCGACGCACCGGTGAAGATCCTGCGTGGCACCGAGGCCGACATCCTGTCGGACGGCTCGATCGACGTACCTCCGGAGTTGATCGGCGAGCTCGAGCTCGTCATCGCGAGCGTCCACCAGCGCTACAAGCTCGACGAGGACGCGATGACGAATCGCCTCGTGACGGCGATGCGCCAGCCGTTCTTCAAGATCTGGGGCCACGCGCTCGGCCGGCTGGTGCTGCGCCGCGATCCGATCAAGGTCCGCATCGACGACATCTTCGATGCGATCGCCGAGTCGCGCGCCGCGATCGAGATCAACGGCGATCCGTACCGGCTCGATCTCGATCCCGACAACGCGCGCCGCGCGGCCGCTCGCGGCATCCCGTTCGTGGTGTCGAGCGATGCCCACTCGATCCGAGGCCTCGCGGCCGTGCGCTGGGCCGTGGCGATGGCTCGGCGTGCACGGATCCCCAAGACCCAGGTGTTGAACACGCTCCCGCCCGACGAGCTTGCTGCCCGAATTGCACCGTGAGAAGGATCGGCTGCGTGCAGCTCCCGACCCTGACCGAGCAATACCGACCGATCAAGGTCCTCGGCGCGGGTGCCATGGGCGAGGTGTATCTGGTCGAGAACCTCGCCGCGAAACGCTTCGAGGCGCTGAAGGTCCTGAAGAAGGTCGACGACGACAACGAGCGCGAGATCGCGCAAGGTCGGTTCAAGCGCGAGATCCGCGCCGGCCACCGGCTGTCGCACCAGAACATCGTGCCGACCTACGACGGCGGCATGCTCCCCGACGGCCGCCTCTACCTGACGATGGAGTACGTCGAGGGTCCGTCGATCGCGGCGCTGCTCCAGGCACGTGGCCCGCTGCCGACCGCGATGACCCTCGGCATCCTCGCCGAGATCGCCGATGCGTTGCACCACGCGCACCTCGCGGGGGTCGTGCACCGCGATCTCAAGCCGCACAACCTGATCCTCGCCGACCACCCCGCCGGCAAGATCGTCAAGATGCTCGACTTCGGGTTGGCGAAGATCCTGTTCGGCGATCTCCAGGAGAGCCTGGTGCTGTCCGGCGACGGCGCGGTGTTCGGCACGCCGCAGTACATGTCGCCCGAGCAGTGCAAGGGCCAGCCGCCCGATCCGCGCTCGGACATCTACGCGGTCGGCTGCATCGCGTTCGAGCTGCTCGTCGGCGAGCCGCCGTTCAAGGGCATGATCGCGCCGCTGTTCGCCGCCCACATCAAGAAGCCGCCGCGCGTGCCGAGCCAGGTCCAGCCCGACGCGAACGTCCCGCGCCAGCTCGACGAGATCGTCCTGCAGTGCCTGCAGAAGCCGGCCGAGCTGAGGTTCCAGAACGGTGCGGCGCTGTGTGCCGCGCTCCAGCAAGTTCCCGGCTATCGCCCGCTCCGGATGCTCGCGTAAGCGACGACCAGCCCGATCGCGAGCTTCACGGCTTCGCGGGCTTCTTGAACTGGTCGGGATCGATCTTCGTATCGAGCTCGACCTTGTCGAGCACCAGCGTGGTGAGCCGCCCTTGCGTCGAGCTCGTGCGCTTGAACGCGACCTTGAGCCCCGACGCGTCCTTGTAGTCGGTGAAGTCATCGGTCTCGGTCTGGCCCTGATCGGTGTACTGCATGCGCGACACCAGCTTGGTCTTCTTGTCGATGAAGATCGACACCTCGAGCGAGCCGAACGGCGACGCCAGCTTCACGACCGCGACGTCCTTGCCGTCGATCTTGTCGTCGGGCATCGGCACGAGCTTCGCGGCGGGATCGTTCGCCTTGAGGAGGATGAGCTCCGGATCGCGCCACGCCTCGAACTGCGCCGCCGCCATGTCGGCGCCTGCCAGATCGACGAGGCCGGTCTGGCCGGTCTTCGGGTTCGGGGCGACCTCCCAGCCGGTCTTGCCGTCGATCGCGACGATGACCTTGATCTGCTTCGCGATCGTGGCGTCGATCCGCATCTTGTCGGGCAGCACGAACACGCGATCGATCTCGACCGGCAGCGACTGACCCTGGATCGCGGTCGTGCCGGTGGCGGTGATGTGGAACGACTTGACCGTGCCGAGCTTGGCCTTGCCGCCCTTCGCGACGAGCGCCTCGGCGAGGATCTGCTTCGCTCCCGCGAGCGCCTGCGCGTTCACCGGCCCGGCGGGCTGGACCGGCTCGGGCGACACCGGATCGGTGTACGCGACCTTCTCGTACCGCCAACCTTCGCGCTTGAGCTGCGGCTCGAGATCCTTGGCATCACCGACCATCACGATCACGAAGTTCTTCGGATCGAGGATCTCGCCGGCGGCGCGCTTTGCCGACGCGACGTCGACCTTGCCGACCGCGAGCGGGAAGTTTGTCAGGTACTCCATGCCGAAGCCGTGGAGCTCGGCCCCGATCAACGCCGAGCCGACATCACCGGCCGACTGGAACCGCATCGCGTACCCGCCCGCGATGTTCGCGATCGCGGCCTCGACCTCGCCCTGCGACGGGCCGTCCTTCGCCATCTTCGCGAGCTCGGAGACGAGCAACTTCGCCGTGGCGACCGCCTCGCTGTTGCGCGTGAATGTCTGCGCCACCAGCGAGCCCTTGTCGAGGTTGCGATCGAAGCTCGAGCTCGCGCCGTACGTCTTGCCGCCTTCGACGCGCACGACCTTCATGAGGCGCGAGCTGAACGAGCCACCGCCGAGCGCGTAGTTCCACACCAGCGTGTCGAAGAACCGCGCGTCGTCGTGGCGGATGCCGAACTGCGCGATGCGGATATGCGTCTGCGTCTGGCCCGGCTTGTCGACGAGCCGGATGCGAATGCCCGACAGCCCGGGCTCCTTGAACGTCGGCGACGGCGGCAGGTCCGTCTTCTTCCACGCGCCGAACGCGCGCTCGAGCTCGCCCTTGATCGCCTTCGCATCGAGGTCGCCGGTGACGACGAGCATCGCGTTGTTCGGCACGAACCAGGTCTTGTGCCACGCGACCACGTCATCGCGCTTGAGCGACCCGACGGACTGCTCGCTGTTGATCCAGCCGCGCACGTGCTCGTTGCCCCACAGGAGGTTCTGCACGTGCACCGACGCGAGGGTCTCGGCGTTGTCGAGCCGCTGGCGCACGGTGGCGACCATCTGCTCCTTGATCTTCGCGAGCTCGTCGTCGGGGAACGTCGACTGCGTGAGCATCTCCGGCAGCAGATCCAGACACGTCGACTTGTTGCGCGCGAGCACGCTGCACGACAGCAGCGTCGCCTCGAACGTCGCGTCGGCGCCGATCGTGCCGCCGACGAAGTCGATCGCCTTCGCCAGCCCGACCGCGTCGTGCTTGCGCGTGCCCTTGACCATCATGTCGGCGGTCGCCTCGGCGACGCCGAGCCGCGCGCGCGGCTCCTGGGCACGGCCGGCGCGGATCGCGACCTGGAAGTTCACGACCGGCAGGCGATCGTTCTTGACGACGAACACCTGGAGGCCGTTCGCGAGCTTGAACTGCTCGACCGGCGGCAGCTCGACCTTCGACGGCGGCTTCGCGGCCGGCGCCACGATCAGGTCGTTTCGCCCGGCCCACGGATCGTCGGCGGCGGGCTTGGTCGTCGACACCGGCACCTTCGCGGTGTGGGTGTCACCGTCGCTGGGGAGCGTCGGGATCGGGAGCGGCTTCGGCTTGGGACCGCATGCCGCGACCATGGCGACGAGGAGGAGCAAGCGGCGCATCTACTTGCCCTCCTTCTTCGCGGCCGGCGGCGGTGTTGGCGCTGGCGGGGTCGGTGGCAACGCCTTCGCGGGCGCGCGTGGTGGTTGCGGCGGGGGCGCCGCACGCGACGGCGGCGGGATGACGACGATCGTCGCCTTCTCGGGTGCCAGGTACTGCTTCACGACGCGCGCCACGTCGGCGGCCGTGACCTTCTCGACCTCGTCGACGTCGTGCAGGAACGACTTCGGATCGCCGGTGAGGATCCACGACCGGCCGATCGCCTCGGCGAGCCCCTGCGCGTGCTCGAGCGAGAACACGAAGCCCGACTGGACCTGGTTCTTCGCCTTGCGCAGCTCGACGTCGGTGGGGCCCTTCGCGGCGAGCTTGCCGACCTCGTCGATCACCGCGGCCTCGACGGCCTCCGCCTGCGCGGGATCGAGATACGCGCCGAGGCCGATCACCATCCCCGGATCCTCGCGCACGATCGCCTCCATGCCGCCATCGAGGGCGAGTGGACGCTTGGTCTTCGGATCGGTGGTCTTCAGGCGAACCTTGAGCCGCGACGAATCACCGGCACCGAGCACGATCGACGCGACCTGCAGCGCGTAGACGTCCTTGTCCTTCGCGCCGGGGATGTGCCAGCCGACGATCGAGATGCCGACCTGCCCCGGCTCGACGACCTCGCGACGCTTCGTGGCCTGGGGCGGCTCGACGGCGGTCGCCGCCGGGCGCGGCGGATCACCGGCCTTCGGGATCGTGCCGAAGTACTTCTCGGCCGACGCCTTGACGTCCGCGAGCGTGGACTTGCCGACGACGACGAGCATCGCGTTGTTCGGCAGGTAGTACGCGTCGTAGAACTTCTTCAGATCGGCCGGCGTCGTCGCGTCGAGGTCCTTGATCGTGCCGCCGGCGGTCCACGCGTACGGGTGCTTCGTGTAGGCGACATCGAGGAAGCGCAGGAAGCCCTTCGCCACCGGCGAGTTCTCCTGCTGCCGAATCTCCTCCTTCACGACCTCCTTCTCGGTCGCGATCATGGTGGGGCGGAACAGCAGGTGACGCATCCGCTCGGCCTCGAGCTGCACCGCGAAGTCGAGGTAGTCGGCCGGCACCGTGTTGATGTAGTGCGTGGCGTCCTCGTCGGTCGCGGCGTTGACGTAGCCGCCGATGCCGTTGAGCTGCTGGGCATGGGCCTCGGACCGCACGTGCTCGGTGCCCTTGAACATCATGTGCTCGAACATGTGGGCCGAGCCGCGGCGATCGCGGGGCTCGTCCTTGGACCCGGCGTGGTACCAGACCTGGACGGCCACCACGGGCGCCGAATCGAGCTTCAGAAACGCCACCTGGAGCCCGTTCTGGAGCTGGAAGGTCTCGATGTTCGGCAGGTGGGCGATGGCCGGTTTGTCCGGTCCGGCGGACACGCCGGTGACCAGGAGCCCGAGGACGAAGATCGGACTGATGAAGCGCCTCATTCGCACCGGACACTACCCCAACGTCTTGATGACGCCAGCACTTAGGGGCCGTCAGTCATTTCCGTCATAGTTCAGCGATAACGGAATTATACTGATTGACTGGAACTCGCAGCCAGTTCAGAGTGTTTGCCTAACGAAGCGCGTCAACGCGTTTCATGACGTTGGAGAAGTGACGTGGCACGAGTCCAAGCAACTCAGGAGGGGGAGCGGAACATGATCGACGTTACCGGCGTGAAGGTGTTCTCTGCGACCAAAGCAAAGGAACGCGAGCTCCTCGGCGAGCTCATCACGGACTGGATCCGCAGCCATCCCGAGCACGAGATCGTCGACAAGATCGTGACCCAGTCCTCGGACTCGGAGTTCCACTGCCTCACGATCACCTTGTTTTACAAGCACAACGCGAAGGCCTGAGCCCGACCGGCGCTGGTGCTTGACCGCCCGACGGCGATCAGGTACCCACTGTCTCCCCCATGGAGAACACGTTCGGAAGGCCCGTCGAGGTCGAGGTTCGCGACAGCCTCGAGAAGGCGATGAAGATCCTCAAGCAGAAGATGTCCAAGGAGGGCATCCTGCAAGAGCTGAAGCGTCGCCGGTTCTACGAGAAGCCGTCGGTCAAGAAGAAGCGCAAGACGCGCGAGGCTCGTAAGCGCCTTCGCCGCGAGATGAAGCGCCGCATCGCGCCAGCGCCCACGCGCTAGGCACTCTTCGTTCGCCTGCGGCTCGGGCGTCGCCAACCTCTTGTCTGACTGGGTCGAGATCATCGTTCCTGTGGGTGCTGCCGACGTCGATGACGTCGCGGCGCTGATCGCCTCCGAGGTCGGAGCCGCGGCTGCCGGGACCGAGCAACGCGGCGACGAGATCGTGTTCTGGGTCGATGCTGCCGCGGTCGCGAGCGCGCTCGCCGAGACGCGCGATGCAGTCGCACGCTGGGCCGCGGGTGGCGCCGCGCTGGATCCCGCGCGCGTGCGCACGGCCACCGCGATGCCCGAAGCCGAGTGGCGCGACGCGTGGAAGCGCTACTTCAAGGTCAGCCGGCTGACGCGCCAGTTCGTGGTCGTGCCGAGCTGGGAGCCGTACACGCCGAGCGGTGACGACATCGTGATCGATCTCGATCCCGGCATGGCGTTCGGGACCGGCACGCACGCGAGCACGCAGCTCGTCCTCGAAGAGCTCCAGACCCTCGCCGACGCGGGCGTGACGCCGGCGCGCATCCTCGATGTCGGCTGTGGCTCCGGCATCCTGTCGATCGCCGCGGTGAAGCGCTGGCCCGCGGCCACGTGCCTCGCGGTCGACAACGATCCCATTGCGGTTGCCGCGACGACCGAGAACGCGACCCACAACCACGTCGAAGACCGGATCACGGCGACCACCGAGCCGGTCACCGAGGCCGGCGAGCCGTTCCCGCTCGTGCTCGCGAACATCCAGGCCCACGTGCTGCGCGAGCTCCGCCCGATGCTGATCGCGCGCACGAGCGGCACGCTGATCCTGTCGGGCTTGCTCACGCCGCAGGCCGCTCCGCTCGCGGACGAGTTCGTCGCGGCCGGCATGCGCCTGGTCCGGATCCGTGCGAGCGCGACCGATGCGCAGTGGTCGTCCGTGGTCCTGGCGAAATAGGCGATGCGGATCTTCGTCGAGCCCGCGCTGCTCGTGCCCGGCGACATCGCGATCACCGGCGACGAGCATCACTACCTCGGGTTCGCGCGACGATCGCGCGTCGGCGATCCGCTCGAGCTCGTCGATGGCGAGGGCCGGCGTGCCGCGGCGGTGATCGTGAAGATCGGCGAGCGCGAGACGATCGTGCGAGCGGGCGCGGTCGAGACGATCGCCGACCTGCCGCCGCGCGTGCGCGTGCTGGTGCCGCTGATCAAGGGCGATCGCATGGACCTGTGTCTCGAGAAGCTCGTCGAGGTCGGGGCCGACGAGCTGATCGTGTGGCCGGCGGAGCGCTCGGTGGTGAAGCTCGATGCCGCGCGGCGCGAGTCGCGACAGGCTCACTACGCGGCGGCGATCCAGGCGGCCGCGCGACAGTGCGGGCGGGCGACGATGCCGACCGTGACGATCGCCGAGTCGCTGCGCGCGGCGATCGCCGGCCTGCCCGGTGGGGTGCGACTCGTGCTCGATCCCGCGGCCGATCGTGCCGAGGTCCCGAACACCGACGACGTCACGATCGCGAGCGGTCCCGAGGGCGGCCTCGCCCCGGCGGAGCTCGACGCCCTGGCCGCCGCGGGCTTCGTGTCGCTCGGGCTCGGGCCGCGCGTGCTGCGCGCCGAGACCGCGCCGGTCGTGGCCGTGGCGCTGGTGCGCGCGGCGACCGCGACCTGAGATACCGGAGTATCGTCAGTGCATGACCGCGCTGCGTCAGCTCAGCGAGCAGCTCCTGGCCGGCCAGGTCGCGATCGATCAGGCGCAGCCGATGGCGCCGCGGTTTCTCGCCGAGCCGATCGCGGCGGGCGTGTACTTCGTGTCGAGCTTCGCGAACATCACCGCGTTCGACACCGACGACGGGCTCGTGCTCGTCGACACCGGCAGCTTCATCCTCGCCGAGCCGACGCGCAAACGCCTGCGCGAGGTCACGCGGCGACCGGTGCACACCGCGGTGTGGACGCATGGCCATGTCGATCACTGCTTCGGCGTCGACCTCTACGAGCGGGACTCCGGGCGCCGCGTCCGGGTGATCGCGCACGAGGCCGTGCTGCGCCGGTTCGAGCGCTACAAGCTGACCCGCGACTGGAACCAGCTCATCAACGAGCGCCAGTTCCAGACCACCGCGACGTTCCCGTCGGAGTTTCGCGCGCCCGACGAGACGTTCGCGAACGACCTCACGGTCGCGGTCGGCAACCGCCGCTTCGAGCTTCACCACGCGCTCGGCGAGACCGACGATCACACCTGGGTCTGGGTGCCGGATAGCGGCGTCCTGTGCACCGGCGATCTGTTCATCTGGGCGTCTCCGAACTGCGGCAACCCGCAGAAGGCGCAGCGCTATCCGCGCGAGTGGGCGGCGGCGCTCCGCACGATGGACAAGCTCGGTGCCGAGGTGCTGGCGCCCGGTCACGGCGTTCCGATCTGGGGTGCGGCCGCGGTCCACCGCGCGCTCGACGAGACCGCGAGCTTCCTCGAGTCGCTGGTCGACCAGGTGGTCGCGCTGATGAACCGCGGCCACCGGCTCGACGAGATCCTCGCGCAGGTCAGGCCGCGCGAGGACCTCCTGGCGAGGCCGTACCTGTCGCCGATCTACGACGAGCCCGAGTTCATCGTACGCAACCTGTACCGGCTGTACGGCGGCTGGTGGGATGGCAACCCCGCACACCTCAAGCCGGCGCGCGAGGCGGCCCTCGCAGGCGAGCTGGCGGCGCTGGCCGGTGGTGCCGCGGCGGTCGCGACCCGCGCCCAGGCGGTCTCGGTGGCAGGCGACCACGCCCTCGCCTGCGAGCTGGTCGAGCTGGCTGGCCAGGCCGCCCCGGACGACCGCGGGATCCACGCGGTCCGGGCCGAGATCTACGGCGCTCGCGCGAAGCACGAGCGGTCCCTGATGGCACGTGGCGTGTTCGCGGCGGCGGCCGAGGCGTCCCGCCGTAACTCCTAAGCGTGCCGCGTATTTGCGTTCGATAGGTGGTGCGCCGTATAAACTCAGGATGACGGACGGCGAGCCGGCCGTGTTGCGCCATGATCCGGGGGCCGCGGTGGAGTCGGAAGCGGCTCCTGCACCAGCGGCACTCGCGCGTCCATCGCGGGCGAGCAAGCGCGACGCGGCGCAGGTATTCGTGGTCGGATTCTGGAAGCGCTGGGCCGCGGCCGCGATCGATCTCGCGATCGTGATCCCGGCGACGCTGATCGTCACGTTGATCGCGAGCAAGCTCGCCGGGATTCATCTGCCGCCCTCGAACCTCCACCTGTTCGATATCGATCTGTGGATCGATCTCGCCATCGCGACCGATCCGGCGCTGCTCATGGGCCTGGTGTTGTTCATCGCGATCGGGCTCGTGTACTTGCTGGTGTTTCACATCGTGCGAGGTCGTACCCTCGGCATGCAGGTGTTGAAGATGAAGGTCATCGACGTCTACGGCGACCCGCCGTCGCCCGGACGCTGCGTGGCGCGATGCGCCGCGTACCTCGCGTGCATCGCGACGTTGTTCCTCGGCTTCTTGTGGATCGGGTTCGACAGCGAGAAGCGCGGCCTCCACGACTGGATCGCCGGAACCTACGTGATCCGGGCATAGCGATGCCCTCGCGCTTGAGCTCCCTCCTGGTGCGCGACGGCCTCGTCGGCGTGAAGCGCATGGAGAAGGCGTTCCAGCGCCAGGTGATCTACGGCGGCAGCCTCGACACGATCCTGCTCGAGATGAACCTCGTGCCCGAGGAGCGGCTGACGCAATACCTCGCGCTCGCCTCGGGCTTGCCGCCGGCCTCGCGCGACGAGGGCTCGAAGATCGAGGACGAGGCGCTGGCGTACCTCGCGCCGGAGATCGCGCAGCAGTTTCGCGCGGTGCCGCTGTCGCTCGATGGCGAGGCGTTGCGCGTGCTCGTGTGCTCGCCGCTCGAGATCTCCGAGCTCGAGGATCTCGCGGACCTGCTCGATCGCCCGCTGCAGCCGCTGATCACGCCGGAGTATCGGTGGCACCTCGCGTTCGCGTCGGCGTACAAGCTGGACCCACCCGCGCGCTTCACGACGCTCGCGCGCACGCTCGAGATCGAGGCCGCACCCGCACCGGTCGGCCGCGCACGCAGCGTGATCGTCGACGCCAAGGACGCGGTGGCCGACGACACGGCACCGCTCCTGATGGCACCGTCGCGCTCGCCCGCGGTGCCGACCACGCCGCAGTCGACCGATCTCACCGCCCCGCTACCCGCGATCGAGCCGATCGATTCGACGCAGCAGACCCTGCGCATGCAGGCCGTCGTCGTCGACGACGGTGCTCGGCGCCACGACACGCTCGTCGGCATCCAGGCTCCGGCGACACGCCCGACCGCGCCGGCGCGCCGCGATGGCGTGCCCGACGAGCCGCTGGTGCCGCCGCAGGTCATGTTCACGCCGTCGACGGGCATCCCGCGCCCGGTCGCCGAAAGCGATCGCGTGCTGCGCCCGCGGCGACCGAGCGGACCGCAGCCGGCGCAGAGGCCATCGAATCGCGCGATCACGCAGCCGATCGCGACCGCCGGGCGCGACAGCCCGCTCGCGATCGTCCGCGCGCGCGAGCTGCTCGCCACCGCCGAGGATCGCGACACGGTGTTCCTCACGCTGCTGCGCGCAGCTCGGTCGCGCGCCCGTTATGCCGGGTTGCTCACCGTCCAGGGCGGCGTCGCGATCGGCCGCGTCGCGCTCGCCGAGGTCGGGATCGATACCGCCGCGATCGCGAACGTGCTCATCCCGCTCGACGTGGTGTCGCCGTTTCGCAGCGTCGTCAACAACCAGCAGCCGCACATCGGCGCGCTCGGCTCCGGCGATGCGAGCATCGACGCGATGGTGCTGCGCCTCGGCGGCTCGGTGCCGCCGTCCGCGTTGATCCTGCCGATCGTGCTGCGCGATCGCGTGGTCGCCATCGTGGTCGCGCATCGCGTGCACAGCGACCTCAAGCTCGTCGACGTGGCCGAGCTGTTGCCGCTCGGAGCCGCGGCCGCCGATTCGCTGGGCCGGTTGATCGTCAAGCACAAGGCCGCCGGGTATCGCACCGCCGAGGAGACCAGCGCGCCGCAGGTGGCGATCGAGGCCGAGCAGATCGATACCAAGAAGATCGTGAAGGCCGACGCCGAATGGCGCATGCCGGCGCCGGCCGAGCGGCCGACGCTGCCGTCGTTCGACGACGACGCCGAGCTGTCGATCACGACCGAGCCGCCGCGCGAGATCGACCAGGTGCTCGACGAGATCGAGTCGGCGAAGGAAGGCGACGCCGAGGAGGCGCTGAACGATGCGGTCGAGCGCTCCGCCGAGTCGCTCGGCGCGCTGATGCGCCGCTTCCCGGGCAAGCTGCGCGTCGATCGGTTCTCGGTGACCGGGCGCCCGCTGCGCGCGGCGCAGTACGGCGGCCTGCTCGAGCTCGTGGTGCGCCTCGGCTCGATCTCGTCGGAGCTCCTGATCGAGAAGATGAGCGCGCCGCAGCGCGACGTCAGGTTCTACGCCACGATCTGCGCCGCCGAGCTGCGCCCCCGCAGCGCCGTGTTCGCGCTCGTCGAGCG
>Ga0326726_10005488_pt1 | contig 11479 bp, 12 predicted proteins | sample MHFenrmetagenome_2_FD_207603 | JGI IMG/M metagenome (GOLD analysis project Ga0326726, IMG submission 207603) | Lab enriched peat soil microbial communities from Michigan Hollow, Ithaca, NY, United States - MHF15MN | ecosystem: Environmental > Terrestrial > Soil > Wetlands > Peat | place: USA...
ATGCCGCCCGGACGAAGTGAAGATCGGCATGCGGGTAAAAAGCGTGTTCCGCCGGATCGCCACTGACGGGGAAAGCGGTATCATCCACTACGGTACGAAGTTTGTACCAGTTGAATAATTTTTTTTCAGCCTTTTTTCATACCATCGTTTTTCTGAAAAAAAAGTAGTGATCGTCTTATGGAATGAATCAGTAAAAAAATACTCAATTGTCAGATGTTCCTGCTACAATATCATACACCGCATGCCACTGTGTGGGAGAATATGAGCGGACGATGCGTTCACTCACCGTTACTCCGCCAAGTTCAGAGATGGCACCGTGATGTTCACCCTCTTTTGAGACAAGCGAATAGAAGTGGATTATCCCGCCGGGTTTGCAGAGCCGGAAGGCATCGGGAAGGAATGCAATGCCGGACATAGGGAGATTCATGATGATCCGGTCGAACCGGCATGGCATACTTGCGGGGAGATGATGTGCATCGCCCAGTATGGGGAGAACATTCTTTGTCCTGTTCTGTACCAGATTTGCAAGCATCAGGAGAATTGCATCCGGGTTGATATCTGAAGCGAAAACTAGCGCCGCGCGTTTTGCAAGAGTGATCGCGAACGGCCCGACACCGGCAAACATATCGAGTACCGTCTCGTTATCTCCCATTCGTGAAAGAATGCACTGTCGCTCAGATGAAAGTCGTGCGGAGAAATATGCTGTTGAGAGATCGACAACAAACCTGTGCCCATACTCGATGACATCCGTCCTGGTGGTCGGGATACCGGCAAGCACCTCAAAGTTACGGGTCCGGTATTCCCTTGAAACGACACCGGCCGTACACAGAACCGTGTGAACGGAGGGACGGGATGCGAGGATTTTTTCTGCACCTGCCTGATCGTAGTCCTGCATTATTGCAATACCGCCAACAAGTTCATGCCGTGGAGGGACTAGCCGTTCCGGCTGGGGCTCAAAATCATCACGAACTGCTCCTTCGCGCTGTTCTATGACAGGAAGAAAAAGATGGGAGCCGTCACGTCGTACTTTAAGCGAGAGATCCAGCACCCCTTCTTCGATCAGAATCCGCCGCAGCTCTTCACCCTTCTGCACAGGCACCAGGATACACCATTGCTCTACCATTCCCATAACCACCGGTATCATAAATTCATACGATGTACCACTATTCATGGCTGATGATACGGAGCACCGCGGGGACCCCACCTGCGGAGAAGGATCCGGTCGTGAAACTGAGGGGGAGGATATCGTGTATACAAAATTGAAGAACGGCTCGCTTAAACTCTACGAGCTGGAAAAAGATCTCCCCCCGCTCGATGCTATCCGGGTTCGGAGAGGTTTTATCGAACAGGAAACCGGAACGTCACTGGAGAATCTCGGCATCTTTTCGATTGATATTGAGCGTGTCGTAAAGCGCAATTGTGAGAATATGATCGGCACGGTGCAGGTCCCGGTCGGTGTCGCTGGTCCACTTCTTATCCAGGGGGAATATGCTCAGGGAAGTTACTATCTCCCCCTTGCAACGACAGAAGGAGCTCTCGTTGCATCAGTGAACCGTGGCTGCAGCGCAGTCACTCAGGCAGGCGGGGCGCAGGTGCGAATTCTCCACGACGGGATGACCCGGGCTCCGGTCTTTGCCGCAAAGAATGTTATGCATGCGAAGCAGGTAGCAGACTGGGTGGAGGATCACTATCCTGATCTCCGCGCAGCAGCAGAAAATACAACATCCCACGGCAAACTCACCGACATAGTGACCTTTATTGCAGGCACCAGTGTTTTTGTCAGGCTCGAGTTCGACACCAAGGATGCGATGGGGATGAACATGGTAACAATCGCGAGCGCGAAGGTGGCGGACCTGATCGCGCAGGGTACCGGCGCCCGTCTTGTCGCTCTCTCTGGAAATATGTGTACCGATAAAAAACCCGCCGCAATCAACGGGATCATGGGGAGGGGGAGGAGTGTTGTCGCCGGTGTCGCACTATCTCATGAACACATCCGGGAGATCCTCAAAACAGATGCCGGAAGTCTCTTTGAGGTGAATTACCGGAAAAACCTGGTCGGCTCTGCCCGCGCCGGCTCGATGGGATTCAATGCACAAGCAGCAAATGTTGTCGCTGCGATGTTTATTGCCTGTGGGCAGGATGCAGCTCATGCCATTGATGGTAGTACCTGCATCACGACCGTGGATCTCAGAGAGTCGGGTGTATATGTCGCGGTCACTCTTCCCTCCCTTCCCGTAGGAACCGTTGGCGGGGGAACCGGGGTTGATACCCAGCAGGAGTGCCTGCGGATACTTGGCGTGGCGGGAAGCGGAAATCCTGCGGGCACAAATGCCAGAAAGCTGGCAGAGATCATCGGATCAGGTGTGCTTGCCGGTGAGATCTCACTCCTTGGTGCACTTGCCGCCCAGCATCTTGCCAGGGCACATCAGAATCTTGGCCGCGGTTAAAACCTGAACCATTTCATCATTACGAGGGCATTCTCCCCATCAGCGTAATAGCCGTCGATTTCAAAGACTTCTTTATAGCCCAACGTGCGGTAAAACCGCTTTGCCCTCGTATTGGATACCCGCACTTCCAGCTGGATCCCCGTTGCAAGTTCGAGGGCGAACTGGTGCTCGAGACGGCGCAGGAGGAGTCGCCCGATTCCCCGCTTCCGGTAAGCGGAGCTCACGCCGAAATTACAGAGATGCCCGTAGATATTTTCACCGGTGTCCTCCAGCCCGCCAATGGCGAACCCGGTAACCGTCCCATTGCAGGCAGCAACAAAATAAGTTGTGGGAAAGTAGGTAAACGCTTCAAGAAAGACGGATTCCTCCCACGGGTCGATGAATGATTCTTTCTCGATGGTAACTATTGCCGGAACATCCGTGGGTGCCGCGCGGCGGATGAGGGGTAACGGGTAGGTTGTGAGATCGTGCGGTCGGATCATGGAACTGACTCCCAGCGGTTTATTAGCTCAGTAGTAGTATTCATGAGCTCAGGCAAAACATAGCATTTTGCCCCGCAGAAGAGCGCGGGAAAATATATGATAGTACACCCAACAATGAGGACAGGTTATGCTTCCGAATAAGCAAGGATAAATGATATGGTCAGGATCTATCGTTTTACCGGAGTGCGCCCCGATCGTAATGCCGCACCCTTGATTGCGGCTGTCCCGTATGATGTCGTGACCGCTGATGAGGCACGGGCTATCATCGCCAAAAATCCCGAAACCTTTCTGCGCGTGAGCCGCCCTGATGCAGAATTCCCAGGACTTGCTCCCAACGACGATCGCGTTTACCAACGGGCACACGAAAATTTTATGGCACTCGTAGCTGACAAGCGCATGAAAAAAGACCCTGTACCTGCCATGTATCTCTACCGGGTTTGCCAGGATGGTGAAACATTTCTGGGGCTCTGCTGTTGTCTTGATGTCGATGACTACCGGATAAATTGCATCCGGCGTCATGAACAGACACGGTATGACAAGGAGGAGGACCGGACCCGCCTTATCGAGGCAGTCGGGGCACACAATGGTCCGGTAGTCCTCCTTTACCACAACACCGGGAATATTTTTTCCTTCATTGAATCACTGATCAGCGAATCAACAATTCCGGATGCAGAAGTAATCTCTGATACTGGAATTATCCACCAGATATTCCGCATCACCGACAGGAAGGTTCTCGACAGACTCGAAGCTCATTTCTCCACGGTTCCCGCGCTTTACATTGCTGATGGTCACCACCGGGCAAAAGCTGCCCTGAATCTTGTCGACCGTCGCATTGCTGCCGGCAAACCGGCAGATGGCGAGATTTCCCGGTTTATGGGAGTATTGTTTGCACACGACCTTGTAAAGATACACGGCTACAGCCGGCTGCTCACTGACATCGGTACTTATATTCCGGAGACTTTTATACAAAGACTCGAAGATTGTTTTGACGTCTGGAAATATGGTCCGGTCGATGGGGACGGATACAATATCCCTCCCCGGATCCTTCACCCTGAAAAATTCCATGTATTCCATATGTACCTTGCCGGGGACTGGTACGAATGTACCCGACCGGTTAATACGTGTGCACGACCACTCGATTCGCTCGATGTAGCGATACTCCAGAAACTGGTGCTCGAACCAATGCTTGGCATTACCGATCCCAGGGGGGATGCACGTTTGCAGTATCTGGGGGGTGCCCGCCCGGTATCTGATCTCGAGAAACTTGTCGACAGTGGCAAGTACCAGATTGCCTTTGCCATGCAGCCGGTAAGGGTCGAAACAGTACTTTCTATCGCCGATGCAAACGGCGTGATGCCACCGAAATCCACGTGGTTCGAGCCCAAACTTCTGAGCGGGCTTGTCGTGCATTCATTCGAGTGAAAAAGCCTACCTTATCCTTTATCGTTTTTTGCAGCGATTGTGTATAGTATGATTACCCTCGCTCTTCCCAAAGGCAGCCTTGAGGCGCAGACGCTCCAGCTATTTAAAGAGGCCGACCTTGAGGTCAAACATACTGACCGCGATTACAATCCCTGTATTACTGATAATCGGATCGGCAAAATCAAGATCCTCCGGCCCCAGGAGATTCCCACCTATGTCGAGAGGGGATATTTTGATCTCGGTATCTCGGGCCTGGACTGGGTAAACGAGACAGGGTCCGATGTTGTCGAGGTTGCAAAATTATCGTACAGTAAGACCGGTGAGGGGAACGTAAAGATTGTCGTTGCCGTGCATCGCGATGAACCGATTGATGATGTGAGCCGGATCCGTCCCGGAAGTCGGGTCACCACAGAATATCCTGAACTTACGAAGAAATATTTCACCCGGCTGGGAATTCCGGTCCAGCTCTTTCACTCGTATGGGGCATCCGAGGCAAAAGTCCCGGATCTCATGGATGTGGTAGTCGACCTGACAGAAACGGGTACAACACTACGCAAGAACGGGCTCAAGATCATCGGGCAGATAATGGAGTCATACACCGTTATCATCGCCAACAAGGCAAGCTGGGCCGACCCGCAGAAACGCCGTGAGATTGAGGAGATAAAGACGCTGCTCTTCGGGGTAATCGAAGCGCGGAACAAAGTGCTTTTAACCATGAACGTCCCGACACACGCCATGGAAAAGATTGTCGCAGCCCTCCCGGCAATGAAAAAACCCACCGTAAGCCGTCTCCACGGGATAGACTACTACAGTATCCAGACTGTCGTACCAAAAAACGCAGTCAACCAGCTGATCCCAAAACTCAAAGCGTGCGGTGCAGAAGATATACTGGAGATCCCGATCACGAAGATTGTGCCGTAATCTCCGGGGTGAGGGTTCAGGGTTCGAACCGGATCCCTGAGGAAACCTGGCAGATTGGCAATGAGGATACCTATCCGGAATAAACAGGATTTCGTGAATCATCTTTATTATGGGGCTAAAATAAATACCAAATATTTATATCTGTTGTTATCTCAATATGCCTTAAAGAATGAATATGCGCAAATTTATCAGTATTATTTTCTCCATATTAGTTCTTCTCCCCCTGATACTTAGCAGTGCGTGTGTTACCCAGTCATCAACCAGCCAGTCAAATCCGCAGGATGTCGGAATTTCCCAGATTTCTCCAAATGCTGGATCGCAGTATATCAGTTTTGATGCAGCCCAACAGAATCTTCTGGCATATCAGCCTGCTTCTTCAGGTGGACCCGCTCCTTTAAAAACAGTCTATTTTGTTCACGGCACTGATGTGAATGAATCGGGTTATGCTGCGAGCTGGATTTTTGGGGTGAATATTTCTGACAGAGCTGAACTGCTCGCATACGGGGAGGGTGGCTGGATAACCATCCCATGGAATTTACCTCTTGATTCTGAAGAGATTAATTTTGATGAGGTAGTATTACCGGATCGTTTGTTCAGCCAGAACCATGCGGTAATCCTCGGCACCCTGTCACAGACTCCGGAACGGCGCGAGCTGGATTTAAAACAGGGTCTCTACACGCTCACAATTACTTCCGGCAGTACGGTCAGGATCCTGGTATTTAGTGCGATAACCGGGGAGTTGATTCCATAACTATGACAGATGAGAAAGGAGCCCTGTCTATCGATTTTCTTGTCGGTTTCACTATCTTCCTACTTGGGTTTATCTGGGTCATATCGATGATCCCCGGCCTGCTCATCGGGTTACAGGCGTATACTGTCGATTACGATGCCGTAGCCTACAGGACCAGTGTGATTCTTGTTGAGGATCCGGGCGAACCTGCCTTGCCTCTGGCCGTACAACCTTGGGAATATCTTAACGACCCGAGAGATGTAGTACGGTTTGGTCTTGCAATTTCTAAAGATACTCCAAATATCCTGTCACAGGATAAAGTGAACCGGTTTTTTTGTTCGACGGCTTTTTCCTATCCACGAGATTACCAGAATAAAACTATTTTTGGGAATTATCCCTACCAGTTCAATATTTCGATTCTGGATCCTGGAAGAAATACAACACTGACCGTGGGAGATGCAATGTCCCCCAATAGCAGCTACGGGACAATCCGGCGACTCGTAAAGATCAAGGGATCCAGTAGTGCCACGATAAATTCGACCCGCGTCTCCAGCTCGGGAACCCCTTACTTTATTCACGGGGTAAATGAATCCCAGCATGAATTTACCATTTTGTTCAACAACACTGAGCTTCTCACTGGTCAGGTCAGGGATCCCATCTACCAGATTGATCCGGCAAAAGAAAATATTCTGATTAATATCACAAACATCAATTCAACTCTGGGTACCCGGGAACCGTGCTTCAATATCACCCTCTCCAAAAGGATAACAGTATTTTCACAGGACCCGAACACCAATACATTTTACACGATAGGCTATTTTGATACACCTGTTATCGACGGTATTCAGTATAATCTATCCCTTCCACCGCCTTACGGAGTCAGGAATAATATTTCAATGATGCTAAATCCCAGATTTATTCCATGGTCAAATTATAAGCAGGTTTACGTTTCTCTTGACTTCGACCTGATCGGAAACGGTGCATGTAATTTTACCGGCAGTCAGTTCCTCAATAATTCCATCTCATCCCCGTTTGATTACAATTATGATCAAAAAAATGTCACGCAACCCAATCTCCGGGATGCAGTACTTGAAGTGAATATCGGGTCAGGATACCGAACGATAACTGAAACGATAATCCAGTTATTAAAAGCTCAATTCGGCTGGGATACACCAGCAAGCAGGACCATAACATTCAGGGACCAGTCATTAGGATCACCCGTGAGCTGGGAATGGAATTTAGGAGACGGGGCGCCAAATGGGACAACAAGCATTGTCACCCATCCGTACGCTCTCCCTGGTATCTATACCGTGGCACTTACGGTCACTGACAACAATGGGGTGAGTGATTCCATATCTCATCAGATAGATTTATCAGCCCCGGTTGCAGGATTCAGCGGATCACCCGTGTCAGGACCCTCCCCATTGGATGTGCAGTTCACTGACGCCTCAACAGCCGGAGGCGCGCCAATTATTTCCCGTGTATGGGAGTACAACAAAACTGTAGCAGGGAGTTGGACACAATTCTCTACGGCACCGAACCCATTCATCACCTTTACCAATGGGACCTATGACATCCGGCTTACTGCTACCAACATATTCGGCAACAATACGTTTGTCAGGCCTGCGTACATAACGGCAATTCCCATAGCCCCTGTCGCAAGTTTCAGTACTACGCCAAGTCCGGCAACCGGGAATGCTCCTCTCTTGGTAACATTCACGGATACTTCAACCGGTGGCACACCGGATACATGGGACTGGGATTTCGGTGACGGTTCCCCACATTCGAATGTTCAGAATCCCACGCATACCTACACCGTTCCTGGTTCATATACTGCACAACTGACAGTATCAAATGCTGGAGGGAGTAGCAGCGCAACACAACCGGTCAGTATTGGTCTTGCGACACCTCATATCGTTAGATTTAATTTGTCCGGAACCTGGACCGCCCCCGCAGGTGTCACTTCAGTCGAATATCTCGTTGTCGGTGGTGGGGCAGGGGGCGGGAGTTACGGCGGAGGTGGAGGAGCTGGCGGATTCAGAACCGCATCTGGCTACGCTGTAACTCCCGGAAATACTTATATCGTGACTGTTGGAGCAGGGGGAGCAGGGGGAACAGGCGGTAATCGCGGTACAAATGGGGGCAACTCCGTATTTGCAGGGATTACCTCAACCGGTGGTGGCGGTGGCGGTGGCTCAAATAACAATGACGGAATTAATGGGGGATCCGGTGGAGGTGCCCGATCAACCGGTACTGTCGGAACGGGTAACATCCCCGTTGTAAGTCCATCGCAAGGAAATAATGGTGGTAGGGGTGGAGGTTCGTCAGGCAACCGTATTGGTGGCGGCGGCGGTGGTGCATTAGCTGTTGGTGGTGATTCCAGCGGCACCATCTGCGGTAGTGGAGGCGCAGGGGCCACATCACTAATTTCAGGTGTATCGGTAACTTATGCCGGTGGTGGCGGGGGTGGAGGTAATTCTGGAAATACAAGAGGTAATGGGGGAGCCGGTGGTGGCGGAAACGGGTCTACGACAGGTACAGGAAGTAATGGTGCTCAGTACACCGGCGGTGGCGGTGGTGGCGGGGGCAATGGCTTTAATGGTGGTCAAGGTGGCTCTGGTATCGTCATCATTATGTATATGGCATAAAGGAAAGACATGGGTTTGACTACCAGTCAAAGGAACGTGCTGACATGAAAAACTCTGACGGACAACTCTATACAATCGAGGGGTTTGCAGCAGCCCTGATCATGATAATGACAGCATATCTTGTCGTAAACGCGACATCGGTGTATACCGCAGGAGATACACATATCACCGATATGCAACTGGAGGCACTGGGAAGCGATGCACTGAAAATGATGGCTACTCCTGATAATACCACCATGTATATTGGTGATAACAGCTCCCTTCGATTAATCCTTGAAAATAATCCTCCGGATGGAGAGAAATTCAAGGCAATATTTTTGAACCTGACCAATAACAGGTCAGGAGCGATGCCCGATTATTACACTAAGATCAATTCAACCATGGATTATATCCAGTTTTACGCAAACTATACCTGCCGGGATTCAAATAACAACGTGAATACCACCAATACTATCAGTTATTCCCGAAACCTGACCGGTGGAGAACATACGGTCCGGGCAACGAAGTGGGTGATTGTGAATAAAGATATTTGCGGTAATGTTGTTAAACAGAATCGCGCCGTACTGGTGGAGGTACTGCTATGGCGAGACTGAATGATGATGCCCAGTGGATCATCCTGATGGGATTCCTGGTAAGTTTCAGCTTTTTCTTCCTGGCACTGGTCATTAACCAGTCAACAATCGTGGGCCAGACAACCGCTGAAAGCGTGATCGAGTTCCCGAAGAATGACATTCGTGATGTCAGGCAGGTAATCGGTCAGTCAATTGTAATTCCATATACCGGGAGTTCAAATTTCAGCACGGTAAGAAATGATATCGAAGTCCTTTCAATCAACCGAAAAGGTTCGGTTGTAGATTTTACGAATTTCACCAATGGTAGTGCGACATATATTAAGATTCATTACAATAACGGGGTGACGGAATATAATGAAAACTGGTCCTACCTCTAATCAGCTGCGAAATGATTCTGCAGTCGCGAATATGATAGAATATCTCCTGGTGACCGCAGTTATGATGGGTCTTTTTATCGTGTTACTCCTGCTGGTAAATACCAATATCATGGAAGACCCGGCCAACAGGCTTGTCTATGTTGCGTTTACTGATATCGGCAACGGTGTGTCCACGCGTATAGTCGATGTATATTCCATTTCACCGAAAGAGGGAATGGTTTACACCCATTTCGATATTCCTGATGATATTGCGGGAAAAGATTATTTTGTTGATGTCGGGACGCGTAAGAACCCTGATAACGGGGCAATGAATGACCAGTATATCAGGATATACCGGAATTTCCTTACAACCGATATTACCCTCTCGGGAATCGGAGCTACCCGCAATGTAAGTGGAAGCACAACCGGAAGGGGATTAAATACGATCTGCTTTAATTCGAGCGGGATTAATCCAGAGGTGGAAAAATGTTGATGGACATTCATCATTACAAAAGAAATGACCAGGGAATTTCCGAATCAATAGGATTCATGCTCATCTTTACCATTGTCATCGCAGGCATTGCTCTTGTGACACTCTATGGTTATCCATTGCTCCTTCAGCAGCAGGTGGGTGCCGATGAGAAGATTATGGAAAAGAACATGATTGTATTGCAGAACGATATCAAGAGTCTTGCATATAAAACCGTGCCGTTCAAGGAAACATCACTTAAGATCGGCGGGGGTTCGCTGACGGTATACAATTCAAGCTATACTCCATCTTCCTCAACATTTACCATCTACACCGATCCGGCAAACCCTTATGTTGATTCGTTCACCCCAGGCGAACTGCAGTATGAATCTGTCAGTGCACAGACAGACATTTCTCTCCAGAACGGAGCAGTGCTGATGCGTCCCCGTATTGAAGCGGGATCCACCATGCTTGCTGAGCCCCGCTGGTTCTATGACAACTCTACCAACACTATGGTAATCAATCTCGTTAACATCACCAGTACCGGTATCATGGCCAAAGAAGGGATTGGGACCGTCCAGATGGCACTGGGGGAAACTACCTACAATTATACCGAGGGCATCGGTGTTCCTATCTACGTGAATTATTCCCCGGATCCAGCCCATGATTACTCGGTTGCCTGGGATAATTATTTTACACAGTCCTTGAGTATGATCTCTCTTACCCCGGCAGCACCTACTAAAAAATATCAGTTGCCTACCGATACCTCAAAGCCTGCAACTCTTGTCATCAAAAAATATGAAGTAATTATTAAAAATCTCTGATTTTTAGGCTCTGTAGAATTCCTCAAAGAGATTTAGAAATGACAAAGTTAAGATCATTCTTGAGATGTTATAGAGGATGACTTTGATTTTGATCTCCTTGATCTGGAGCCGGTATTTTCGAGCCTTGATCGATTCACCGAACTTTCTTTTCAGGACAGAGAATACAGTTTCAACCTTACTTCTTTGATGATATCTTTTTAGATCAAACGATAGAGCAATCCGTTTTCGGTAATAACCGGAGATACGTTTCCGTTTTCGGTTTCTGACAGGAATGAGGGAACATGAGTTGAGGGTATCATGGATTAATTCATGGATCTCTTCGGAATCGTATCCTTTGTCCATGACATAGAGCTCAGACTGTCTGGTCCTGTGACAATGTTTGAGGAGTTTTTCAGCATGAGGGATATCATGGACCGGATGTTGGGAGATCTTCAGACCGGTGATGATCTGTTGATCCGTGTCAACCGAGATCGAAGTTTTCAGGAATCGTTTTCTGGTTTAACCAGTTCTCCAGGATTAATAATGACTGGCGTAAGAACTGGTGAATCCGGATGAATCGATAGCGGTACAGGGTATCTTCTTTCCCCAGTCATAAAACATTTTCATGA